>Ga0335084_10008525_pt1 | contig 10222 bp, 6 predicted proteins | sample Lox_Sample_44_FD_206721 | JGI IMG/M metagenome (GOLD analysis project Ga0335084, IMG submission 206721) | Soil microbial communities from Loxahatchee National Wildlife Refuge, Florida, United States - Lox_Sample_4.4 | ecosystem: Environmental > Terrestrial > Soil > Wetlands | place: USA: Florida... | reverse complement strand
CTGCAATCGCGTCGTCGACGGTCACGCGCAGCATGCGCCGCACTTGCGGATCCATCGTCGTCTCCCAGAGCTGACTCGGGTTCATCTCGCCGAGACCCTTGTAGCGCTGAATGTCGACGCCTCGCCGCGCTTGCGCGAGCAGCCAACTGAGCGCCTCGCTGAATGTGCTCACCGCTTGGCGCTGCTCGCCGCGGCTCACATAGGCGCCCGGTTCGAACAGGCTCGCGAGCTGCTCGCTCAAGCTGGCGATCGCGCGATAGTCGTGCGAAAGGAAGAAGTCTTGCCCGAACGTCGTTCGCTGCGTGCCTCCGCGCGCGCGCATCTCCAAGACCGGCACGTGCACGCCGTGTTCCGCATCGAACGCGACGCTCGCGAGGAACTCTTCGGCCGGCGATGCGGGCAAGCGCCGCACGAGCGCCTCGGCCCACGCCGTCACCGCTGCGACGTCGCGCAACTGCTCCGGGCGCAGCACCGGAACCTCGATCATCTCTCTCGTCACGCGCGGCGGATACACGCGCGACAGGGAATCGAGCCGGCTCGTGACCGCGCGGTAGGCCTTCGCGAGCGACTCGAGCCGCTCACCGGGCAACGGCGGCGCATCGGGATTCACACAGACGCGCGCGCCTTCGAGTGCAAGCTGCAAGAAATGCAGATCGAGCTCGCCGTCGTCCTTCACGTACTGCTCTTGCTTGCCGCGCTTTACTTTGTAGAGCGGCGGCTGCGCGATGAAGATGTGGCCGCGCTCGATCAACTTCGGCATCTGCCGGAAGAAGAACGTGAGAAGCAGCGTGCGGATGTGCGAGCCGTCGACGTCCGCGTCGGTCATGATGATCACGCGATGGTAGCGCAGCTTCGTCACGTCGAACTCCGACTGTCCGATCCCGCAACCGAGCGCGGTCACGAGCGTGCCAACCTCCTGCGACGACAGCATCTTGTCGAAGCGCGCTTTCTCGACGTTCAGGATCTTGCCGCGCAGCGGCAGGATCGCCTGCGTGCGCCGGTCGCGACCTTGCTTCGCGGACCCGCCGGCCGAGTCGCCTTCGACTAGATAGAGCTCGGACAGCGCCGGGTCCTTCTCTTGGCAATCCGCGAGCTTGCCCGGAAGGCCGGCGATGTCGAGCGCGCCTTTGCGCCGCGTCATCTCGCGCGCTTTCCGAGCCGCTTCGCGGGCCCGCGCGGCATCGATCATCTTCGTCACGACGTTGCGCGCATCTTGCGGGTTCTCATCGAGATACTCGCCGAACGCACGCGACAGCTCTTGCTCGACGGCAGGCTTCACCTCGCTCGAGACGAGCTTGTCCTTCGTCTGCGATGAGAACTTCGGATCGGGGACCTTGACCGAAACGACCGCGGTCAAGCCTTCGCGCGCGTCATCGCCAGTCGGCGAGACGTTGATCTTCTTCAGCAGGCCTTCGCGCTCGATGTAGCCGTTCAGCGTCCGCGTGAGCGCGTTGCGAAAGCCGGCCAAATGCGTGCCGCCGTCGCCCTGCGGGATGTTGTTCGTATAGGCGAACACCTGCTCCTGATAGCCGTCGTTCCACTGCATCGCGACCTCGACGCCGATCCCGTCATCGCGCTGGGCGTTGAAGTGAAAAACCGCATTGAGAGGATTCTTGTTGGTATTCAAATACTTAACGAATGCTCTGAGGCCGCCCTCGTACAGGAATTCGTCCTCTTTGCCGGTGCGTTCATCGGAGAGCCGAATCTGGACGCCCGAGTTCAGGAATGCGAGCTCCCGGAGCCGCTTCGCGAGCACGTCGTAGTGAAACTCGATGTTGTGGAACGTCGCCGCCGACGGTTTGAAGTAGCACTCCGTCCCGCGCCGCTCCGTTTCACCGACCGCCTTCAACGGCTCGTCGGGCACGCCGTGCTGATAGCGCTGTTGGTAGACTTTGCCGTCGCGTCGCACCGTGAGGCGAAACTCCTCCGACAACGCGTTGACGACGGAGACGCCGACGCCGTGCAGTCCGCCCGACACCTTGTAGCTCGAGTCGTCGAACTTGCCGCCCGAGTGCAGCGTGGTCAGGATCACCTCGGCGGCCGAGATGCCTTCCTCGGCATGGATATCGACCGGGATTCCGCGGCCGTTGTCGCGCACGGTGACGGCTTCGCCGGCATGAATCACGACCTCGATGTGATCGCAGTGGCCGCCGAGCGCCTCGTCGATCGCGTTGTCGACGAGTTCCTGCACCATATGATGCAAGCCGGTTCCATCATCGGTGTCGCCGATGTACATGCCTGGCCGCTTGCGGACCGCATCGAGGCCTCGCAACACCTTGATGCTCGCGGAATCGTACTTGCTCTCCGACATCGTCAGTCCTTGCTTGGCGCTTGCAGACAGACGCCGTGTTCCACGTGAAACAATCGCATGGCGCGCCCGAGACCCTTCAGCTCGACCGGCACGGCGTTCGCCGTCGCCATGACCTGGCAACCCATGTCCTCGATCGCTTCGTAGAGAAGCCGCGCGTGGGTCTGATCGAGCTCGGCTCCGCCTTCATCCAGCAGGAAGACGCTGCGCCGGCCCGCAACGCTCATCGTGCACTGCGCCTGTGCGAGTCGCAGCGCCGTGGCCATGGCCTTGGCTTGTCCCCGCGACAACGTTTCCGCGACCGGCGCGACACCGGATCGAATCCGTAAATCGGCGCGGTGCGGTCCAGCATGCGTAGCGCCGAATTTTACATCGCGCGCCAGTGATTCGCTCAGCGATTTAGCGAGCGTCTCACCGTCCGACCAGCCGGACGCGTACTCGAGATCCGCTGCCAAGTCGGGCGCGATGCGGGCGAGTTGCTCCGCAAACGCCGGCGCGAGCAGCGCGACATAGTCCCGACGCAGCGCATCCACCGCAACGCCGACCTCTGCAACCCGCTCCGACCACGCCGCAATCTCGACTGAGCGCAGCGTCGCTTGACCCCGCGCCGCGCGCAGCATGGCGTTGCGCTGGCGCAGCGCGCGCTGGTAGTCGCGCAGCGTCGCCAGCGCGTCAGGTTTCACGTGGAACACACCCCAATCGAGGAAGCGCCTCCGTTCGCCTGGGCCGCCGAACACGAGCGCCGCGCCATCCGGCAGAAAGAGTTGCAATGGCAATAGCGCCGCGACATCCGATTGCCGTCGCTCGGGCACCCCGTTCAATTGCGCCTCGGCGACGTTGTCGCGGCGCTTGTGCAAGCTGATCGCGACTGGGCCGCGCCGCTCATCGACGACGTGCGCGCGTACCGTCAGCGCCGACTCGCCGCGTTGCACGATCGAGGTGATATGGCTCGTCCGAAACGATCGCCCGCGCGCCAGCAGGAACAGCGCTTCGAGCAGGCTCGTCTTGCCTGCGCCGTTCGGACCGATAAAGACGTTGACGCCGTCGACGAGGTCGACTAGGACGTGGGTCAGATTGCGAACGTGGGAGACTTCAAGGCGCGCGAGCCGCATCCGGAGCGCGAGCGCGGCGTCAGAGCCGCATCGGCATCACGACGTAGACCGAATCGTCGGCGCCGAGGCCCTCGATCAGCGCACTGCTATTCGCATCGGCCGCCGAAAGTCGAATCGACTCAGTCTTCAGAACGTTAAGAACATCCTGTAAGTAGCTGACATTAAAGCCAATTTCCATCTTGGCTCCACCGTAGTCGACCGCCACGACCTCTTCCGCCTCTTCCTGCTCGGGGTTGTTCGCGCGGATCGTCAATTGACCAGGCTCGAACGCAAGGCGAACACCGCGATACTTCTCGTTCGACAAGATCGATGCGCGCAGAAATGCCTGGCGCAAGCTCTCGCGATCGCCGACCAACGACTGGCCGGCCGACTTCGGAATCACCTTCTCATAGTCCGGGAAGCGGCCATCGACGAGCTTCGTCGTCAACGTGAAGCCCGAGAGCGTCGCCCGCAAGTGATTGCGGCCGAGCTCGAGTGCGACATCACCGTCGCCTTCGGCGAGCAAGCGAGCGAGCTCGATCACGCCTTTGCGCGGCACGATGATCTGCGTCCGTTCCGCGCCTTTCGCCACGTCGTCGAGCGTGCACATCGCGAGCCGATGCCCGTCCGTTGCGACCGAGCGCAAGTGACCGCCCGCGACCTCGAGCAGCATGCCGTTCAAGAAATATCGAACGTCCTGCTGCGCCATCGAGAACGCCGTTTGCTCGACGAGCCGCAGCACCTGCTCGCGGCCGAGGCTCAGCTCGAGCGCGCCCGGGCCGCTCTCGACCTTCGGAAAATCGGTCACCGGCAACGTCGCGAGCGTGAAGCGGCTGCGGCCGGATTTGACGATCACGCGATCGCCTTGCGTCTGCACCGTCACCGACGCGCCCTCCGGCAGCGATCGCCAAATGTCCGCGAGCTTGCGCGCGGGAATCGTTGCGCTGCCCGCTTGCTCGACCTCGACGTCGGTCGCGACGAATGCATGGAGCTGCACCTCGAGATCGGTGCCGGTCAAGCGCACGCCTTTCGGATCGGCTTCGACCAAGAGATTCGACAGCACCGGCAACGTCTGCCGACGCTCGACGACGCCCGTCACCAGTTGCAGCGGTCGCAGCAGGGATTCTCTCGGCGTCGTGAATTTCATCGTCGTGACGGAACCTCCGGTGACATCAGCTCGTCAACAGCCGGGACAGGTTGCGATGGTCCTCGGAAACATCCGCGCTCGACTCTTTGAGCTCGTGGATCTTCCGGCACGCGTGCAGCACAGTCGTGTGATCGCGGCCGCCGAACGCCTCGCCGATCTCGGGCAGCGAGTGGTTCGTCAACTCCTTCGACAGGAACATCGCCATTTGTCTCGGGCGCGCAATGGTGCGACTGCGCCGTTTCGAGAGCAAGTCGGAGATCTTGATCTTGTAGTACTCGGCGACCGTGCGCTGGATGTTCTCCATGCTGACTTGTCGATCTTGAATCGCGAGCAGATCGCGCAGCGAACGCTTGACCTGCTCGATCGATACGCGGCGGCCGGTGAATCGGGAATTGGCGATCACGCGCTTCAGCGCGCCTTCGAGCTCGCGGACGTTCGAGCGGATGCGCTCGGCGATGAAGAACGCGACGTCGTGCGGCAGGTCGACGCCTTCGTTCTCGGCCTTCTTCATCAGGATCGCAACGCGCGTCTCGAGCTCCGGCGGCTCGACCTCGACCGTGAGCCCGCAGACGAAACGCGACTTGAGCCTCTCCTCCAAGCCCTCGATCTCGCTCGGATAGCGGTCGCACGTCAGCACCATCTGATGGCCACGTTCAGTTAAGGCATTGAAAACATGGAAGAATTCTTCTTGAGAACGGAGCTTGTTCGCAAAGAACTGAATGTCGTCGATCAAGAGCGCATCGACCGACCGGTAATGCTGCATGAACTCTTGCATCGTGCCTTGCTGCAGCGCCTTGACCATGTCTTGCACGAAGCGCTGTGAGTGCAGATAGACCACCTTCGCGTTCGGGCTCTTCGTGAGGATCTGGTTGCCGACCGCGTGCATCAGGTGCGTCTTACCGAGACCCACGCCGCCGTAGAGCAAGAGCGGGTTGTACGACTGGCCTGGATTCTCGGCGACCTGCAGCGCCGCCGCCTTAGCGATCTCGTTAGATTTGCCTTCGACGAACACGTCGAACGTGAAGCCGTGATTGAGGTCGACTTGACCGCGACCCGTCGGCTCGACGCGCAGCGGCGCGCCGGATTCGCTGGCCGCCGTCCCGATGTTGATGCGAACCTCGAGCGGGCTCGCCGGATCGCCGAGCTCGTCCATCAACTCGTCGATTCGTCTGCGAAACAGCGTCTCGACTTGGTCCTTCACGTAGCGATTCGGCGCAAGCAACGTGACGCGACCCTCGTGCTCGCGCGCTTGCAGCGGCCTGATCCAAGTATTGAACTGCTCCGGCGCTACCTCGTCTTCAAGACGCGATAGGCACCGCTGCCAAACCGTGTTAGCCACCGAGATGTGCTCCCCCGAAGAATCGTTCTAGTTTTGCGTGCAGCCGAACGCACAGTTTATTGAACGGCTCAATAGGCGGCTACGCCGTTTTTCCGATCACCGTGCGCAGGCGCAGTGCGCATCATTGAGATTCAACCGGTTAGCGCCGACGCTTCGCGTGCGATTTCGTCGCATTCGATCGTGCGCCATCGACCCGCGATGTGCGAAACCTGTGAGTGTACGCGTGAACAAAGTGTGGATAACTCGAATGCTTCTTCGCGCCTGTCGCGATACGACGAGCAACCCGACGAGATGTGCAGCAATCCAGGCCTCGTGCCCACAGGAAGACGGCGCGACGAAAGCCCCAGAGATCCATGACTTGCGTGCCTTCTCCACAGCGGCGAACGCAGCCAACAAGACACAACAACAATCCATTTCAAAATGAACTAACGTTGTTGGCAGAGGTTGGTTGGGCGCCAAATTGACACCCCATCCACCCCTCCCTAGAATCGCGCTCCTTTTTCGTCCGCGTTCGGCTGCACATGAAGAGAACATTCCAACCGAGCGTGCTGAAACGCAATCGGACACACGGCTTCCGTGCTCGTATGGCAACGCGCAATGGCCGCAAGGTGCTCTGCGCGCGCCGGGCCAAGGGCCGCCGACGCCTCACGGTCGGCTGATCGGCACTGCAATGTGCGCTTCCCGCGCGCGCACCGGCTGACGCGGCGCACCGAGTTCGAACGCGTGCTGCGTCAGCGTGGCGTGCGCATCGTGAGTGGAGCTTTCGTCGCGCTCGCGCTCCCGAATGCAATGACCGGAGCGAGGCTCGGCATGATCATCGGCAAACGACATCTCCCGCGCGCGGTGGACCGCAATCGCATCAAGCGCGCCATCCGCGAATCGTTTCGCCGTCACTGGGTCGATCTGCCGAAGATCGACGTCGTGATCCAACTTGCCGGCAAAGCGCAGCGCGAAGATGCGCGCGCCGCACTCGCCGACATTTGGCCGCGGCTCGCGCGGACGTCCGCGTGAAGCCGAACGACGTGTCGCTGGCGGCGCGTGCGTTGTCGGTGCTGATCAAGGGTTATCGCTACGCGCTGAGCCCGTTCTTCGGAGCGCAGTGCCGGTTTCATCCGACGTGCTCGGCGTATGCGCTCGAAGCGATCGCGGCGCATGGCGCGGCGCGCGGCGCGTGGCTCGCGGCGAAGCGGCTCGGACGCTGTCACCCGTGGCATGCGGGCGGGCTCGACCCGGTGCCCGCTTCGCGTGCGGATCGATCGGCGTCGAGCGTCGAGGGCTCGCGTTCATGGTGAGCGCGGAGATTCAGCGCATCGTGCTGTTGGTCGGGCTCGCCGTCGTCGGCTACTTGATGATTCGTGCGTGGAACGACGACTATCACCGCCCCGTGACTGTGCCGGCCGTGACGCATGCGCCATCCGTCGAGGCGCCGGCGGCGACCGGCGGCGCCGACGTGCCGAAGGCGGACGCGGTCACCGCACCGCGCAACAGCGACGTCCCCGAGGCGGTGACGGCCACCGCACCCGCGGCGGAACCGACCGGCGGGCATGTGGCGGCACCGAGCACCGACCGATTGATTCGCGTCGACACGCACGCGTTGTCCGTGTGGATCGATCGGCTCGGCGGCGACATCGTTCGCGTGCAGATGCCGCGTTATCCGCTCAGCGTGGATCAACCTGACGTGCCGTATCTGTTGCTCGACAACGGCGATGGCCGCACCTACGTCGCGCAGAGCGGTTTGATCGGTCGCGATGGCCCTGATGCCTCGGCTTCCCGGCCGCTCTATTCGGCGGACGCCGCGCGCTACGACCTGAGCGCGTCGGGTGGCACGGTCGTGCTGCGCGCCGACGCAGATCGCGCGCAAGTCGAAAAGCGCCTCACGTTCACGGCCGACGACTATCTCGTCGCGATGGAGATCACGGTCCACAACGAGCGGTCGACGCCGTTCGAAGCGGGGCTCTTCGCGCAGTTGAAACGCGACAAGAGCGAGCCGTTCGGGCAGACGAGCTCACGCGTCGGGCCGAAGCCGTATTTGGGCGCAGCGCTGACCACGGCGCCGGAAGAGCGCTACGTGAAGCTCAAGTTCGAGTCCTTGGACGACGGCGCGTACCGACACGACGTCAAGGGTGGGTGGATCGCGATCCTGCAGCACTACTTCATCAGCGCGTGGGTTGCGGATGCAGAAACGAGCAATCACTACTTCGGCCACAAGAAGGACGACGGCACGTACGTGGTCGGATACACCGGGCCGGTCGTGCAGGTCGCGCCCGGCGAGACGGGGCGCTTCGGTGCGCGATTCTACGCAGGTCCGAAGGACCAGAGCCGGCTCGAAGCGCTGGCACCGAATCTGAACCTGACCGTCGATTACGGATTCCTCTGGTGGCTCGCAGTGCCGCTCTTTCGCGTGCTGCAGTGGTTTCACGGCGTCGTCGGCAATTGGGGTGTGGCAATCATCCTGCTCACGCTGCTCGTGAAGGTGGTGCTGTACCCGCTCTCGGCCGCGAGCTACAAGTCCATGGCGAACATGCGTCGCGTCGCGCCGCAGATCAAACGGCTGCAGGAGCGTCATGCCGACGATCGCCAAAAGCTCTCGCAAGAGATGATGGCGCTCTATCAGAAGGAGAAGATGAACCCGCTCGGCGGTTGCTTGCCGATGGTGCTGCAGATGCCGGTGTTCTTGTCGTTGTATTGGGTGCTGTTCGAGAGCGTCGAGCTGCGCCAGTCGCCGTTTTTCGGTTGGATCCGCGATTTGTCCGTGATGGATCCGTACTTCGTGCTTCCGATCCTGATGGGCGTGTCGATGTTCTTCCAGATGCAGCTCAATCCACCGCCGCCGGATCCGATGCAGGCGCGCGTGATGAAGTTCATGCCGATCGTCTTCACGGTGATGTTCCTCTTCTTCCCGGCCGGGCTCGTGCTGTATTGGCTCGTCAACAACATCCTCTCGATGGCGCAGCAATGGCTCATCACGCGTCAGGTGGAGGGTGGACAATCCAAGTCACGCGCATAGCGACGCGCTGAGCGCGCTCGACGTCGACACGATCGCGGCGGTCGCATCTCCGCCCGGCCGCGGCGGCATCGGCGTCGTGCGGATCAGCGGTCCACGTGCGACCGCGATCCTGAACGCAATCGCAGGTCAGGTGCCGCCGGCGCGCCGCGCGGTGCTCGCCCGATTCCGCGACGCGTGCGGTCGACCGATCGACCGCGGCCTCGCGTTGTACTTTCCGGGCCCCGCCTCGTACACCGGCGACGATGTCGCCGAGCTGCACGGGCATGGCGGCCCCGTCGTCATGGATCTCCTGCTCGCCGCCGCGCTCGAGGCCGGCGCGCGGGTCGCGCGGCCGGGTGAATTCACCGAGCGCGCGTTCTTGAACGGCAGGCTCGACCTCGCGCAGGCGGAAGCCGTCGCGGACTTGATCGCGAGCGCGACAGCGTCGGCCGCGCGCAGCGCAGCGCGTTCGCTCGCGGGTGAGTTCTCTGCTCGCGTCGAGCAGTTGAAGCAAGCGCTCACTTCTATCCGAGTATCGGTCGAAGCTGGAATCGACTTTCCCGAGGACGACGTCGATGACCTCGCGCCGGGCGCGCTGCTCGGACGCGTCGATGCGCTCGCGGTCGAGCTCGACGCCATGGTCGGCGGCGCCGCGCAGGGCGTGCTCCGCAACGAGGGGTTGACGCTCGCGATCGTCGGACGGCCGAACGCCGGCAAGTCGAGCCTCCTGAATCGGCTCGCCGGCGCGGATCGCGCGATCGTGACGCCGGTGCCGGGCACGACGCGTGACGTGCTGACCGAGCGGGTCGACCTGGGCGGTATCCCGGTGCGCATTGCCGACACGGCAGGGCTGCGCGTTGCGCAGGACCCGATCGAGTCCGAAGGGGTTCGTCGCGCACGGCTCGAGATCGCCGCCGCCGATGCGGTGCTGCTCGTCGCCGACGCGACCGTGCGCGAAGACCCGGCGACGCTGATCCGCGAAGAGCGGCTCGCGCACGAGCGGGTCATCGTCGTCTGGAACAAGGTGGACCTCGTCGACGTCGATTGCGCGCTGCCGCGCGTCGACGTGCGCACAGTTCGCGTCTCGGCGCTGACGGGTGCCGGTTTCGATGAGCTCATCGCGGAGATCAAGCGCGCGGCCGGCGTGCGCGACGATGAGGGCGGATTCTCCGCGCGGCGTCGCCATGTCGATGCGCTCACGCGCACGCGCGCGCACGTCGAGCACGCGCGGTCGGCGCTCCGCGACGGCGCGGCGCTCGAGCTCGCCGCCGAGGATCTACGCGCTGCGCAACGCGCGCTCGGCGAGATCTTGGGCGAGGTGTCGAGCGATGAATTGCTCGGGGTGATCTTC
>Ga0335084_10008524_pt1 | contig 10222 bp, 10 predicted proteins | sample Lox_Sample_44_FD_206721 | JGI IMG/M metagenome (GOLD analysis project Ga0335084, IMG submission 206721) | Soil microbial communities from Loxahatchee National Wildlife Refuge, Florida, United States - Lox_Sample_4.4 | ecosystem: Environmental > Terrestrial > Soil > Wetlands | place: USA... | reverse complement strand
CGAGGGTGCTCCGGATGGCACCAGGCCGGATGTCCTTGTCTATGTGAACGGGATCGCACTTGGGGTGCGAGCGGCTTTCCTCGGCTACCTCGTGAGCAGCATCTTCTATGAGTTGCTCTATTCGCAGATGATCTGGGACATCATCATTCTCAACCGCATGCTCTACTTCGCCTCTGGCGCGTACCGTGCTTACGAGCCGAGTGCCCAGAGTCCTCAGGCGCAATAGCGGATGAGCACCTCGTCCCCGGCGGCCCGGCAATCCCGGCTCGAACTGATCGATTTTCTGCGCGGCGTCGCGATCATCGAGATGCTGGCCGCGCACTACGCCGACTATCTACCGCCGCGGATCGGGCACTGGGTCAGCGACCTCGAGACCGCGATGGCGCTGTTCGTGGTGTTGGCGGGCTTCATGGTCGGTTACGGCTACCGGAAGTTTGCCGCGCGACCCGGCGAGGAGAGCTGGGTGGTATGGCAGCGCGCCCTCAGGGTCGTGGCGATTCAGTACCTGCTCATAGTGACAATTGGCATTCCCTCGCACCTGGCGGGGCTGCCAGGGTACGGAAATGGACAGACGCTGGGCGTATTTGTCTTCCAGTCGCTGACCTTCCTCAACCAGATTGGCCTGCTGCACATACTGCCGACTTTCGTGCCGTTGTTCCTGGTGAGCCCGGCGATCCTGTGGGCTCTGGCGCGCGGCTGGGAACTGCCGCTCTTGCTGGTTAGCGCGGGGGTCTTTTGCGTCGGGCACCTCCGGCCGCATCTGCTCGACCTCGGGGCGCCCACGATCTTTCCGTTCGTGCTGTTTCAGTTTTATTTCGTATGCGGATCGCTGCTCGGCAAGCAGTGCCAGCTGCATGGCGAGTTGCCGCCGCGTGCGCCGGGCCGCTGGCTGATGGTCTCGTGTGCGCTGATGCTGGCGACCATGCTCCTGGTTCACGCCCACTACATTCCCGCGCATTTGATCGGCACGCATCCCCTGAATCTGCTCGGTCTGCTCTACCAGGCGCCGATCCTCGCCACGATCTGGCTCGGCTCACGGCTACTCTGGCCGCAGATCCGTGGGGCGTGGGCAGTCTCGCTCATTGAGCGCTTCGGTCGGCACGCGCTCCTGGCGTTCGTGATCCACGTCTTTCTTGCCAAGGCACTGGGTCTGCTCAACTACCTGGCCTCGCCGCCCCCCTGGATGAACTATCTTCTGATCGCGATCAGTGTGCTACTGATCAATCTCGCGCTGAGTGCCTACGAGCGTGATCGGGCCAGCGAGAATCCGCGGTCCTGGACGCGCGCGATGCACGTCCTGTTCCGGTAATCTCGGGCGGCTTTAAGTCATGTGCCAGAGTGCGCACACCGCCACGATGCGGCTATGATCGCCGGCGATCCGCGCGTCCCACCGGCGCCGGCCCGAGGCCCCAATGAAGCCCGAAACCATCGCCCTGCACGCGGGGTACGATTCCGATCCGGCCACCAAGGCCGTTGCGGTACCGATCTATCAGACCGTCGCCTACTCGTTTGACAGCGCCGCGCACGGCGCGGCGCTGTTTGACCTGGAGGTCGAGGGTTTTCGCTATACCCGCATTGGCAATCCGACCATCGCGGTGCTGGAGCGGCGCGTCGCCGAACTTGAGGGCGGAGTCGACGCGCTCGCAGTTGCCTCAGGACAAACCGCACTGTTCTACACGGCGCTCAATCTGGCCGAGCGCGGTCAGAACCTGGTTTCGGTGCCGCAACTGTACGGCACCACGCACACACTGTTCGCGCACATCTTGCCCAAGTTGGGCGTCACGGTTCGTTTCGGTAAGTCCGATCGGGCCGAGGACCTGGCGCAACTCGTTGACAGCAACACCCGCGGCCTGTTCTGCGAGACCGTCGGCAACCCGGCCGGCAATATCTGCGATCTGGATGCCTTGACGCGCCTCGCGCGGCGCGCCCACATTCCACTCATCGTCGATAACACGGTGCCAACGCCGATCCTGATACGTCCGTTCGACTTTGGCGCTGACATCGTGGTGCATTCGCTGACGAAGTTCCTCGGAGGACACGGCACCACGCTGGGCGGCGCGATCGTTGACAGCGGCCGTTTCCCCTGGCGCGAGGAACGCGCACGCTTCCCGGCCTTTACCGAACCTGACGCCTCGTACCATGGGCTGGTCTATGCCGACCACTACGGCGAAAAGGCCTTCCTCGGCCGTGCGCGCAGTGTCTTCCAGAGAACGATGGGCGCGGTGCTGTCGCCATTCAACGCCTTCCTGCTGCTGCAAGGGATCGAGACGGTCGCGTTGCGTATCGAGCGCCATGTGGAAAACGGCCGGCGCGTAGCCCAATTTCTGCGAGCCGATCCACGCGTGGCCAGCGTGAGCTATGCGGGCTTCCCGGACAATCCATACTTCCCGCTGGCACAGAAATACCTGGCCGGCCGCGCATGCTCGCTCATGACCTTTGCCATACGTGGTGGCTTTGACGCCGGCGCGCGCTTTTACGACGCGTTGCGGCTGTTCAAGCGACTCGTGAATCTGGGAGATGCCAAGTCCCTGGCGTGTCATCCGGCCTCGACGACCCATCGGCAGATGTCTCCCGAGGAGCAGCGCACCGCCGGAGTCGGCCCGGAGACCATCCGCCTCAGCGTCGGTATCGAGCATATCGACGACATTCTGGCCGACCTTGACCAGGCTTTGGCCGTGGCTACGCGCGCATGAGCGCGCCGCTTTCCCCGGCGCCCCCGGCATTGTTCCCGGATGGTTCCACACGTGCCGGCATCGAGGACTCCTTGACGCGTGCCTTGCTCGCGGCCGGTGAGCGCGTGGCGCGCGGCGGTGTGATGCCGACCCTGGATCGCGCCGCATTGCGGCGCGAGCTGGCGCAGTTCGATTTTTCGCAACCGCGGCCGCTGGAAGAGCTGCTTTCCTGGACGATCGAGCGCCTGGAGCACGGGGTGGTTCACATGAACAATCCCCGCTACTTCGGCCTGTTCAATCCCGCAGCCAACTTTCCCTCCCAGTGCGCCGATCGCATCGCGGGATCCTTCAATCCGCAACTGGCCAGCTCAGGGTCCTCGCCAGCGCCGGTGGAGATCGAGGCGCACGTGATCCGGGCCATTGCCGCCCGCGCCGGGCTGCCCGCTGAAAGTACCGGCCACTTCACCACCAGTGGTTCGGAGGCCAACTACACCGCGCTGCTGTGTGCCCTTACGCGGGCGGCGCCGCGCTTCGGAGAGGAGGGCGTGCGCGCATTTGCCGCCCCAGTGGCGATGTACACCTCGCGCGAGTGCCAGCCTGCATGGTTCAAGATCGTGCATCAGGCTGGCATCGGCCGCGAGGCGCTGCGCCTGGTCGGCACCGACGGTCGCGGCTGCATGGACCTGCGCTCACTGAGCGCGCAGATCGCCTCTGACAAGGCGCGCGGAATCGTGCCGGTCCTGATCTCGTCCACTGCCGGCACGACCGGCGCCGGCATGATCGATCCATTGAGTGGCTGCGCGCAGATTGCCAAGGAGCAGGGGATTTGGCACCACGTCGATGCCGCATGGGGAGGCGCGGCGCTGGTTTCCGAGCGGCTGCGGGGCCTGCTGGCCGGCATCGAGCGCGCGGACTCCATCACGATCGACGCACACAAGTGGTTCGCCACCACCATGGGCTGTGGGATGTTCATCACCCGGGATGCGCAGATCCTGAGCGAGACGTTCAAGGTCGCGGCTGAGTTCATGCCCTCTTCGGTCACGCAGCTCGATCCGTACCTCAATACCGTGCAATGGTCGCGGCGTTTTCTCGGTCTGCGTCTGTTCCTTTCGCTCGCCGCCGCCGGCTGGAGTGGCTACGCGCAGCATGTCGAGCGCGCCGTTGCGGTTGCGGAGCTTGCGCGGCAGCGCTTGCTCGCGTGCGGTTGGCAGGCGGCCAATGATTCCCAGCTCGCGGTGCTGTGCGTGTTGCCGCCACCAGGCTATCCGACCATCCGCGAGATCGTAAAGCGCGTCCTCGCCTCGGGCCGCGCCTGGATTGCCGTCAGCAAGACCGAGGGCCGAGAGGTGGTGCGCATCTGCATAACGCACGGCGAAACCTCGGCCAGCGATGTCGAGGAATTGGTCGCTGCACTGGAAGCTAAGGCTTAAGCAGCAGAAGCTTTCCGAGCAGCTGCTCGATCGAGTGCAGCGAGCGGAAATTCTCCGGGGTGATGTCGGTCTGCGGGATGCTGAGGTCAAATTCCCCCTCGAGCGCCAGCATCAGGTTCACCATCTTGATCGAGCTCATGCCGAGCTCGCTCAGGCGTGCATCGGGCGGGACCTCGTAGTCCAATCCCTTGTCGAGGATTTGGCGAATGAGGCCAAGGAGACGCCCTTGCAGGGCTGCGGCGGCTGGCTTCGGAGCGTCGTTCATCGATCAGACTAATGATACCGTTTCTCGGGTCCGTGGCGCGGCGCTCTGTTTAACGACCGCGAGCCAGTTGCGGTACAGGGCGAGCGCGGTGGCCTGCCAGACGTTGTGCAGTTTTTCCGCGACAGCACTGAACGGAAACTGCTCGAGCAATGCCGGATCGCGCCGGGCGAGGGCCTGCTCGCGGAAGAACTCGACGCGCCGTGCCGCATCTGCGGGGAGATAGTTCACGGGCAGGGTCGGATAATGCTCCTGCTGGTGCGCAAGAAAGCGCCCCACATCGCGGCGATACTCCTTGAGCAGCGTGGTCGCCTCGTATTCGGGGTGCCCCTGGAAAAAGAGCAGCAGCCCGCCGCGCTGTCGTGCGAACGTATCTGCGCCGCTTACGCTCGACCAACTCAGTACCGTGTAGCCGGCGTCGCGCAGATCCTCGAGCGGCAACTCGTTCCAGCGCGAGTGTGGCATGTGCAGCGGCGATCCCGCACCCCGCAGTAGCGGATGACCGGACAGCGTCGCGTGCTCGTAGACGCCGCAACGCTTCTGCGGCAGGCGCTGCCGCTGGATGCCGTCCAGCACTTCAACTGCCGCATGGGCGGCAAGGCATGACCAGATGCTGGGCACCTGCTGCTGGTCCACCCAGTCGAGCACTTGCCGGAAGCGGTCCCAGTAAGGCTCGTCGCGCAATTGCGCAGCGCGCGGTTCGGTTCCGGTGATGATCAGGGCATCGAGGCCCGCACACAGAAGCTCCTCCAGGGGCCAGTAATCGGCCGTGCGTGCCTGGCCCTCCGGGCCCCGCGGTAGTTCGGGAAATGAGGACGGGCGCAGGATGATGGGCGTGCTGCCGGCCGCTGACCCAAGCAGCGTGCCAAACTGTGCTTCGGTCGACTGGAGCGCGGCGTCGGGCATGTTATTGATGAGCCCGATGCACAGGGTGCGCTGATCGCCGGGCTGCTGCAGCTCGGCTGTCTCGGCGGCGGCCTGCTGCCGACTGCGGTATTGAAGGGTTAAGGCCATGATATTTCACTTATTTTTACGACATCCGTTTTGTGACGGGCTGCGACGGCCGTCACAAAGCGCTGATGTATCATCGCGCGGCCAGATTAGCCTCTGGTCAGAAGGAAAACTAATCCGGGGGTCTCGGTAATGGAAGCACAGCCAATCGGCGGGACGCCCACCGGGGTAGCGGACGCGGTCGTGGCAGATCTGCCGGCGCGCGCCAGGGCGGTTGCCGCCGTTGCGGCCGGGAGCGCCCTGGACGTCGACGCCAATGCACGCTTTCCGGCGGAGGCCTTTGCGGCCGCGAAGGCGCAGCGGCTGCTTGGCGTCATGGTGCCGAAGAGTCTCGGCGGAGAGGGCGCAAGCATCGGCGACGTGGCGGACGTCTGCTATCAGCTGGCCCAGTCCTGCTCCTCGACCGGCATGATCTACGCGATGCACCAGATCAAGATCGCCTGCATCGTGCGCCACATGGGCGCCAATGCGTCCCTGCATCAACTGCTGCGCCGCTTGTGCGCCGAACAGCTGCTGCTCGCCTCTTCCACAACCGAAGGCCAGGGCGGAGGCAACATCCGCTCGAGTGAAGCGCCGATCGAGCCGCTCGAGGGTGGCCGCATCAAGTTGGAGCGCAAGGCGAGCGTCATATCCTATGGTGCCTACGCTGACGGGGTCGTGACGACGGCGCGCCGCGCCGCCGCGGCCGCCTCTTCGGACCAGGTGCTGGTGGCGATGCTGAAGAGCGACTATTCGCTGACCCGGTTGCAGGGCTGGAACGCGCTCGGAATGCGCGGCACCTGCAGCGAGGGCTACATGCTCAAGGCCAATGCTGCCGCCGATCAGGTGCTGCCTGACCCGTACGAGACGATTCACTCGCGCACGATGGTGCCCTCCGCACACTTGTTGTGGGGCTCGGTGTGGACCGGGATCGCCGCCAGCGCTGCAGCCCGTGCACAGGCCTTCATTCGCAATGCCATGCGTCACAGCAATGGCCAGCTCCCGCCGGGTGCACCGCAGTTCACCAAGGCGATGTCCACGCTGCGCACTCTGCGCGGCATGCTGACGACCTCGCTGCGCCGCTATCAGCAGGTGATGGATGATCCGCAGGCACTGGCGGCGCTTGACTTCCAGACCATGATCACGCTGACCAAGGTCGAGGCGTCCGAGCTCGCGGCCGCGACGGTGATGAGCGCCATGCGCGCCTGCGGCCTGGCCGGCTACCGCAACGACGGCGATTACACGCTGGGGCGCCATCTGCGCGACATTCTTTCCTCGCCGATCATGATCAACAATGACCGCATCCTCGCCAACCTCGCGACCCCGGCGCTCATGAGCGCCATACCGACGACACTGCGCGAGTAGCGATTTTCGATATTGCCGAGGACCCACCGCCCGACGACGGAGCCGAGCGACGATGACCGCGTCTCAAGTTGAAGCAACTGCGTTTGATCCCCTGGCCCCGATCGCCGGGGCGCTGTTCCGCGACATGGGCGTGGATGGCGTGTACGCGCGCAGCGCTCTCTATGAAGGTGTCATCGAGAGGCTCACGGCGTTCATCTCTGCGCAGCGCGATCCGCGTGCGGAGGTGCTGCGCTTTCCGCCGGTCATGAGCCGACGGCAGCTGGAGAAATCCGGTTACCTGGACAGCTTTCCGAACCTGCTCGGATGCGTCTGCGCGCTGCACGGCACCGAGCTGCAGATTCGCAGTGCCGCGGAGCGGTACAAGAATGGCGGCGACTGGACCACCTCGCTGGCGGCGGCGGACCTGGTGCTCTCGCCGGCGGCCTGCTATCCGGTGTACCCGCTGGTGGCGACGCGCGGTACCGTGCCGGCCGGCGGCCTGCTGTTTGACGTCGCGGCTGACTGCTTCCGTCGCGAGCCGTCGCGCTCGCTCGACCGGTTGCAGTCGTTTCGCATGCGTGAGTTCGTTCACATCGGCTCGCCGGAGGAAATCCGCGCGTTCCGGGACGGCTGGATGGAACGCGCCAAGGGGTTGGCCGAGCAGTTGGCGCTGCCGCATGCTCTTGACGTGGCGAGCGATCCATTCTTCGGGCGCGTCGGGCAGATGATGGCGGTGAGCCAGGTGCAAAATGCGCTGAAGTTCGAGCTCCTGATCCCCTATTACCCGGGTGCCAAACCGACCGCGTGCATGAGCTTCAACTACCATCGCGAGCACTTCGGCGAGGTTTGGGATATCAAGGGTCCGCAAGGCGCGCACGTGCATACCGGGTGCGTCGCCTTTGGCATGGATCGGCTCGCGGTGGCACTGTTTGCTAACCACGGCGTTGATACGGCGCAGTGGCCGCGCTCGCTGCGCCGGGCACTTTGCATGTAACACATGCCGCTCGATGCCCGAGCTCGGCGGTTCCTGCAGACCCTTGCGGCGATGAGTCCGACGAGCGCGCTTAGCCTGTCTGTTAGTGAGCGGCGCGCAGGCCTCACGCAGCTCATGTCCTTTTCGGGACGCGCGCCACAGTTGGCATCCGTCGAGGATCGAACGCTGCCTGGCCCGGACGGGGCGCTCGTCGTGCGTATCTACACGCCCGAGGCTGCGCTGGCGCCCGTCCTGCTGCCGGCCCTGGTGTATTTTCACGGTGGTGGTCTGGTGGCTGGCAGCCTGGATACCCACGACGCCATCTGCCGCGCCCTGGCGGCCGCCAGCGGCTGGCGGGTGCTCGCGCTTGACTACCGGCTGGCCCCGGAGCACCGCTTTCCTGCCGCCATTGCCGATGGCTGCACCGCCGTCACATGGATCGCGACGCACAGCCAGGAGTGGGGTGTTGATCGCCAGCGGCTGGGCATCTGCGGGGACTCCGCCGGGGCGACGCTAGCCGCCGTGGTCTGCCAAGCTCTTGTTTCTTCGGCGCAGGTACCGCTGGCACTGCAGCTGTTACTGTGCCCCATCACCGACTTTGCGGGCAGCACGGAGTCGCGGCGTGCGCTGGCGGAAGGCTACCTGGTCGATGAGGCGACTCTGCAGCATGACCTGCGGTATTACCTGTCACCCGCTGACAGTGCCGCCGACCCCAGGGTCTCGCCGCTGCGCGCGGCGGACCTGGCCACGCTGCCCCCGACCATAGTACACACGGCCGAATACGACCCGCTGCGCGATGAGGGTGAAGCGTACGCCGAGCGGTTGCGCGCCGCGGGGGTAAAAACCATCTACCGCTGTCATCCCGGTATGATTCACCTGTTCTACGGGATGGGTGGCCTCATACCCTACGCCGCAACCGCCTTTCAGCAGATGGGAACCGACATCCGGAGCCTGCTCGGTGAACCTTAAGAGGACAAGAGGATGACGGAACGGCTTGAGCTGGAGAGGCTGGTGCACGAGCTGCACGCCTCGCGGGTCGAGGCAAATCTGGAGCGCCTGTGTGCGTTGTTCGACTCCGGCGCGCGCTTACGTATTGCTGGCACCAGTGACGGGAAGCCGATTGCAATAGCCGCCACCGGCCTTGCCGGGATCCGGCCGTGGCTGGCGATGCTCGTCAAGAGTTTTCGGATGCGCGACTATCAGTTGTTATCGGTCACTCTCGACGGGGTGCGCGGCGCCGCACACTGGCGCGTGCTGATCGACTCCAAGATTACCGGCGTCAGTGTGCCCACCGAGCTCGTCGATCTCATCGAGACACGCGCCGGCAAGATCGTCTCGCTGACCGAGTTCTTCGTGCCCTGCTGAGTCGAGGAAATCTTGGGCATCATTGAGTGGGCGCATCGACGTGAAACGCCGGCACAACGACGCACCTGGGCACTGCTGAAGTCTGGAGCGCGCGTCAATGTGCCCGTCGTGCCGGGCGTGCACCATCTCTTGCTGGCGGAGCGGCGCTTCCGTACGCCCTTGCGCCTGCTGTGGCACAAGATCTACAGCGAGCCCTTGCTGCGTTTGCAGTGCGAGCAGGTGGGACCGGGGCTGGTCCTGTTCGAGGGCATGCCCAAGATCATGGGGAACCTGCGCGTGCGCCTGGGGGCGCGCGTCAAGCTCAACGGCGACCAGGTCTGGATAGCCTCGGGAAGTGGCGAGCCCAAACCGCTGGAGATCGGCGACGACTCGGGCGTGGGCTATGGCACACAACTGATCGTCGGTGAGTCGATCCGGATCGGCAAGCACGTGATGATCGCGAATCGCGTCTCGCTGATTGGCTTCGACGGCCACCCCCTGGATCCCTATGCCCGTGCCCGTAACGAGCCGCCCGGGCCCGAAGGGATCGGCCCGATCATTGTGAAGGACTATGCCTGGATCGGCACCGGCGCGATCATCATGAAGGGGGTGACCATCGGCCGTGGTGCAGTGGTGGCGATGGGCTCCGTGGTCAAGATGAGCGTGCCCGATCTCACCGTTGTGTCGGGTAACCCCGCGAAGGCCGTATGGCAGGTCGCGCCGCCGGAGGGCTGGTGAGTCAGGCCGCGATGCGGTAGTGACGCATCCAGGAAGTAAGCAGCATAGCTGCGTACAGCCCGTGCTCGGCAGCCAGGCTCTTGCGCCGCCGATACTTCTTTACGGCCTCACTGGACAGCACCGTCCCGATTTGTTCACGACATTCCTCCTGCCAGGCATCCAGCACGGCTGGCGTCAGCCACTGCGCGGTCGGAATCGTGAAACCCTGCTTGCGGTCGATATCCAACTCTGAAGGCAGCAGCCGCCGCGCCAGGCGCTTCAGCAGCACCTTGCGCTCGCGGCTGGTTACTCGCATGCGGTTCGGCACGTCGCGGAAGGCGAACTCGATGACGCGCGGATCGAGAAATGGAGCGCGCACCTCGAGCGAACACAGCATGCTCGCGCGGTCGACCTTCACCAGGATGTCCTCGGGGAGGTAGGATCTGAAGTCGGTGGCCATGGCCGCGCCCGGCAGGCCGCGCTCCGCCTC
>Ga0335084_10008523_pt1 | contig 10223 bp, 10 predicted proteins | sample Lox_Sample_44_FD_206721 | JGI IMG/M metagenome (GOLD analysis project Ga0335084, IMG submission 206721) | Soil microbial communities from Loxahatchee National Wildlife Refuge, Florida, United States - Lox_Sample_4.4 | ecosystem: Environmental > Terrestrial > Soil > Wetlands | place: USA... | reverse complement strand
TCGGGCTGCAACAGGAAAGAGGGGCCTCGCGGCCCCTCTCTTGTTTTTGGCGCTCGCCCTTGTCGCTTACGGCTCCACCGAGGCTTCGCCTGCCGTGTGGTTGTCGGCGCTGCTGGCGCTGACCGCGGCAACGATTCTCATTCGCCGGGAGGGCGTGCACGGTGTCACGTTGCTCTGGGGATCGATTCTGGCGCTCACGGCGTGGATCACGCTCACGAACGCGGGGACGAGCGCGTCCTACACGGCGGCCGCACCCTATCACGCGGCATTCCTCCTCGGCGGATTCATCCTAGGCCGACGAGCCGGGTCGGAGAATGCGTCACTCCTGTTCGGTACGGCGCTTGCCTTTGCCTGCGCGCTCGCGCTGTGGGCGCTCTGGCAGCGCTTTGCACAGGGCGAACCGCGTGCTCACGCCCTGTTTGAGACGCCAGCCACATTGAGCGCCGCGCTTAATCTGGTGCTCGCGCCGAGCCTGGTGCTCTTCCTCGCGGGCGGCTCGCGTCGCCTGCTGGCAGTGCCGCTGGTCGCGCTCGCCCTGGCTTCGGCCGTAGCTGCGAGCCGAGGCGGATGGGTCGCGCTCGCGAGTGCGGCCGCGATTGCTTTGCTGTGCGCACGCAGGAACGGATCGAGCGTCGATTGGCGAGCGGCCGCGGTCGTCACGGTCTTGTTCGCGCTCGCTTGCCTGAGCGCAACCGCTCTTTTGCCCGGGCCGGCTGAAGGCTCGCCGGCAGCCGCTTTCGACGCACGTTCGGCCTTCTCGCGGCTCGATCTTTATCGACTCGCCTTTCGGGCAATCACTCCCGGGTCGCTGGTGGTCGGCTCCGGGTACCTCAGCTTCTACTATCTCCTCGATTCGGCGCCGCAAGCGGCAGCCGGCTACGCCGCATCGATCACCTACTTTGTCCACGACGACTACCTGCAAACGTTGGTCGAACTCGGGGTGCCGGGGCTGGTCGGGCTTCTCGGGATCGTTTTCCTGCCTCAAGTCCGCGCCTGGCGCCTCGCTCGCGATGGAGATGAGAAGCTTCTCGCGATCGCGCTTGGCGCAGGATTGGCTTCGATGGCGATCCACGCGCTGGTCGATTTTCCGTTCTACGTCCCGGTGTGCCTGCTGATGTACGGCGCCGCCGCCGGATTGCTCGACTCGCTGGCGCCCGCGGCGTCTGCGTTGCGCGTCCCGGGTGTGCTCATCGCTGCGGCAGGGGCGCTGGCGATCTGGGTGCTGCTTGCCCCGGTCGTCGCGCAAGCCGCCGCTGGCTATGCCCACCACCAGTGGCAGGGCGCGCGCGGCGAAAGCGCGGCCTACTGGTTCGAGGTGGCGAGACGCGTCGAGTCACGCGACTGGCGTTATCACTGGTACACGGGGCAATTCTGGTACGCGCAGGCGCTCGAAACGCGCAAGCCGGAAGCCGCGCGCTTGGCCGACCAGGCTTTCGCCGACGGCGTGGCGGCGAATCCGCGCGAAGTACGCAATCTCCTTGGCCGCATCGCCACGCATGTCCGGCTGCGCGCGCTCCTCGCCGCGCCGGCCGACGCGGCGACGCTGCGCGCCTGGACCGACCAAGCGCTCGTACTCGCGCCCCGCGATCCCGCGGTGCAGGCCGAGACGGCGTTCTTGCGCAAGGAACTGGGCGGAAAAGGGGGGCGCAGGTGAAACGCCGCGCCGGGTATACGCTCCTCGAGCTCATCATGGTCCTCGTCATCGCGGGCATCATCGCCGCCGTCGCCATTCCGCGCTTCACCGATTCCGAGAGCAAGGCGACGTGGTTCCACGAGCAGGTGAAGGCCGCCATCCGCTATGCGCAGCGCCAGGCGGTGGCGCAGCGCCGCTGCGTCTTCGTGCAGACCACCTCGACGCAGGTGAAGCTCTTCTACGGCGACAGCAGCTGCGCGATCACAGCGACGCCGCTCACGTTCCTCGCCACCATCGCGCAAGGACAGTCGCCCGGCGGCGCGTATGTGCTCGATGCGCCGAGCGGCGTCACGATCAGCCCGGCGACGAGCTTCTCGTTCAACGGCCTCGGCTCGCCGGGCGCGAGCAGCATCTCGCTGAGCGTCGGCGGCAGGTCGATCACCGTCGCTGCGGAGACGGGCTATGTGCAATAGGCGCGGCGCGACCGGCTTCTCCCTCATTGAGGTGGTTGTCTTCATCGTTATCCTCGGCCTCGCGTTCGCCGGCCTGCTGATCCTGTACCAGCGCACCACCACGGCGAGCGTCGATCCGCTGATCCGCAAGCAGGCGCTCGCCATCTCGGCGTCGCTCATCGAGGAGATCGAGCTGCACGCCTTCACCTTCTGCGATCCCGACGACTCGAACGTCTATACGGCGACCGGCCCGCCGCCCACCGGCTGCAGCACGGTGGAGGTGATCGGCGTGGAAGGGGGCGAGACGCGCTATGGCGCCGCACGGTTCGACAACGTCAGCGACTACGACGGGTATTGCATGGGACCCGGATCGCCTGCCTGCCCGGACTCGACCATCGTCACCGCCTCCGGCACGGGCGTGACCGGCCTCGAGAACTACCGGACCGACGTCGGCGTCCAGCAGATCAGCGCCGGCGAGCTCGGCGCCGACGTGCCGGCGACCGAAGCGTTGCTCATCACGGTCACGACCCGGCATGTGCCGACCGGACTCACCGTCAGCCTGCAGGGCTACCGGGTGCGCTATGCGCCGAATTCGCCCTGACGCGCGCGCCCCCCGGGCGCGCGGCTTCACGCTGATCGAGATGGTGGTGGCGATCGTCCTGACCGGGATCGTCGTCGCGGCGGCGGCCTTCTTCGTCTACCCGGTGCGCCAGTCGGCCGATCTCGCCCTGCGCGCGGAGCTGACCGACACGGCCGACAACGCGCTGCAACGCATCGGGCGCGAAGTGCGCCTCGCGCTGCCGAACAGCGTGCGCCGCGACGGCAGCCACCTTCTGATCGAATTCGTCCCGGTGCGCAGCGCCGGCCGTTACCGCGCGGACTCGAGCGGCGCCGCCTGCGATACCGGCACCGACGAGCTTGCTTTCGACGTTACCGATACCTGTTTCAAGTCGATCGGCCCGCTGCCGAACGCGTCGACGATCGTGGCGAACGACCACGTCGTGCTCAACAACTATGGCCCGGGATTCAGCGGCCAGAACGTCTATGAGACCGCCGGGACGAACCGGCGTCGCGTCACCACCGCGGTCAACGAAGGCCCTGGCACACGCGAGCGCCTGGTCTACACCCCGAGCACCGCCTTCAGCCGGACCTTGCACGATTCGGCCGCCAAGCGCTTCTACGTTGTGGTCGGCAATGCGACGACGCAGCTTCCCGAGCCGGTCACCTACGAGTGCAGCCCGGCGCCGAGCGGCGGCACCCTGACCCGGCGCTGGGGTTACGCGATGAGCTCGAGTCAGCCGACCCTTCCCGCGGATTTCTCGGGCGCCAGCTCGACGCTGATCGCGAGCGACGTGACCGCTTGCGATTTCGACTACGACCCGAATGGCGTCGCGCCCCAGGTCGGCCTGCTCACCCTGCGACTTACGCTGAGCCGGACGCTTTCGGGCGGAGAAACCGAGTCGGTGAGCCTGTATCACGCCACCCACGTGAGCAACGTCCCATGAAGCTCGCGCGGCGGCATGCCGGCGCGGGATTCGCCCTGATGATGGCGATCTTCATGATCGTGACGATGGCGGCGATCGCGGTGTACCTGTTGACGATCTCGACCGGCCAGATCGAGGCAGCCGCGCAGGACGAGCAGGGGGTCAAGGCGTATCGCGCGGCGAAGACCGGCATCGACTGGGCCGCGTATCAGATCCTGCGCAACTCCGGCGGTACGTTCGCCTCGAATTGCGCCGGCGGATCCGCCTCCCAGAACCTCGCCTTCGCGGCGCCGCAACTGACCGGCTTCCGGGCGGAAATCGCCTGCAGCAAGGTCGGCAGCGAGACGGAGAGCGGAACGACGGTCGCGATCTACCTGATCACCGTCACCGGCTGCAACGGCTCGCCCACCGCGTGCAACACCGTCGTCGCTCCGGGCTACGTGGAGAGACAGCTCCAGCTTTCGCTGACGCAGTGAATCCTCCTGGAGGAGCCAGAACAGGCCAAATGTCGGCCGCCGGACGGTGTTTTACAAAAAAACTCATTTGACAACAATCGCTTATTCATTTATTTTGAAGTCAAGTCCAAGAATCTTCTGGCCGGGGGAATGAAGGGATTGTTCGCACGCCGCAGTCGTCGCGAGCCGGGATGGCTCGCAGTTTCGGTGCAACCGTCAGCGTTGAGCTTTGCGCACGGCGTCGGCGGCGCCCCCGGCAACTGCTCCATCACCCGGTGCGGCTCGCGCGCGCTCGACGGCACGCCGAACGATCTCGAACGGGTGGCGAAGGAGCTCGGCGCTGAAAGCTACCAATGCATGACCGTGCTGCCGGCGACGGACTATCAGCTCCTGCTCGTCGACGCGCCGAACGTCCCGGCGCTCGAGTTGAAGACGGCCATGCGCTGGCGCGTCAAGGACATGCTCGACTACCACGTCGAGGACGCGACCATCGATGTGCTCGATATCCCGGTGGATGCCGCCGGCGGCGGCCGCAACCACTCGATGTACGTCGTTGCCGCCCGCAACGACATCATCCAGGGTTGCATCGAGCGCTTCACCGAAGCGCACATGCCGCTGACGGTGATCGACATCGCCGAAACCGCGCAGCGGAACATCGCCGCCCTGTATGAGCCCCCGAACCGCGGCGTCGGACTGCTCTACCTCGGCCAGGCGCAGGCGCTGCTCACGATCACCTTCCACGGCGAGCTCTACCTGGCGCGGCGCATCGACGTCGGCGCCGACCAGATCCTCGCCGCAACCGGCGCGGCCCGCGACGAGCTGATGAACCGCATCGTCCTCGAGCTGCAGCGCAGCTTCGACCACCTCGATCGCCAGTTCCCGTTCGTGGCTCTCTCCAAGCTGGTGCTTGCGCCCGAGCCGGGCGACACCGGCCTGGCGGCGCACCTGAAGGCGAACCTCGGCGTGGCGGTCGAGCAGGCCGAGCTCGGCCAGGTGATCAGCTTCGCCCCGGGCGTCGCGCTCGACGGCAACGCGGCCTGGCGGCTGTTCCATGTCATCGGCGCCGCGCTGCGCCACGAAGCGAAGGCGCTGTGAGCGGCCGATGAGCCAGCAGATCAACCTCTACAACCCGCTCTTCCTCAAGCAGGAAAAGCACTTCTCGGCGCGCACGATGGCGCAGGCGCTTGGCGTCATCGCGCTTGGCGTCGCCGCCTTGTACGGCTACGCGCTCTACGAATCGCATTCCCTCGAGCGCACGGCGCAGCAGTACGCGCAGCAGGTGCTGGCGCAACGCGAGCAGCTGCTCAAGCTGGGCGTGAAGCTCGCCGCCCAAGGCAAGAGCAAGTCGCTCGAAGCCGACGTGGCGCGGCTGGAAGCGGAGCTGAAGACGCGCCAGGGCACCCTCGATGCGCTCGGCACCGGCGAGCTCGGCAACACCGCCGGGTTCTCCGACTTCCTCGCCGCGTTCGGCCGGCAGGCCCTGCCCGACGTCTGGCTGACCGGCATCCGCATCGCCGACTCCGGCAACGAGCTGGTGGTTTCAGGGCGCGCGCTGCGCCCCGAACTCGTGCCGCTGTACCTGCAGGCCTTGAACAGGGAGCCGATGATGCGCGGCCGGCGCGTCACCGAGATGAAGCTCGTCGCGCGCGGCACCGAGCCGCAGGCCGCGCTGCCGAGAGAGAAGCCTGCCGAGCCGGAGCGCTTCGTCGAGTTCACGCTGACGGCGCCGCTGCGCCTCGCCGAGCTGCCGGCGGCAAAGGCGGCGACGCCGTGAAAGCGCTTCTCAAGCGCTATGCGGAGCGCATCGACGCCGCCACGTTGCGCGAGCGCGTGCTCATCTTCCTTACCTTGACGCTCGCGCTGGTGTTCATCGCCAACCTGATGCTGCTCGAGCCCCTGCGGGCGAAGCAGAGAGGCCTCGCCGCGAACAGCGCGCAGCAGCAGAAGGAATTGCAGGCCATGCAGGCCCAGGTGCACCGGCTGACGGAGTCGGTGCAGATCGATCCTGACGCGCAGAATCGCGCGCGACACGCCGACCTGAAGGCGCAGCTGCAGGCGCTCGAGGCGCGCATCACGCGGGAACAGCGCCGCTTCACGCCGCCCGAGCGCATGCGCGCGGTCCTGGAAGAGGTGCTGCAGCGTAATCGCGGCCTGGCGCTCGTCGACCTGCGCAGCCTGCCGGTCGCCCCGGTCGGCGAGGCGTCCGCCGCGCCGGCAGCTAGCGGCGCGCTGTACCGCCACGGCATCGAGCTGACCGTCCGAGGCAGCTACCTCGACCTCTACGAATACCTTCGCTCGCTCGAGCGGCTGCCGACGCAGCTCTACTGGCGCCAGGCCGAGCTCTCGATCGACAAGTACCCGGTGGTGACGCTCAAGCTCACGGCCTATACCGTGAGCTTCGACCGCGCCTGGCTGATCGTATGAAGCGCCTGCTCGTCCTGCTCGTCGCCAGCATCGCTGCCGCCGCCTCGGCCGCGCAGGGCGCGCCCTTCGCCGATCCGATGCGGCCGCCGAGCGTCGTCGACATGCCGATGGAGGTCGCCACCGGCGGGCCGCGCCTGGAGTCGGTGCTGATCGCGCCCGACCGCCGCATCGCGGTGATCAACGGCCAGCAGGTCGGCGTCGGCGGCCGCGTCGGCGCTGGCGAGGTGGTGCGCATCACCGAGAGCGAAGTGCAGATCCGCGGCGCCGACGGCATCGCGACGCTGAGGCTGGTGCCCGAGTTCGCGCGGCGCCCGCCGCAACCCCCGCAGAAGAGGACGCAGCCATGACTCCCATTCGAGCGCTCGTGCTGTCCGCCGTCGCCGCGCTGGCGACGGGGTGCCTGAATCCGCCGCCGATGCCGAGCGAGATCGATCCGCAGCTGACCGCCGAGCTCGAGAGGGCGAACGAGCGCAAGCCCCAGGCGCGCCCGCCCGGCGTCGACGAGGCGCTGCTGCCGCCGCTGCGCATGGAGATGCCGAACGTCGCCGGCCAGCCGATCGAGCCGCGCTTCGACCTGTCGGTGAACGCGGCGCCGGCGCAGCAGGTCTTCATGTCGCTCGTCAGCGGTACGCGCTACAGCATGCTGGTGCACCCGGGCGTGACCGGCACCATGTCGCTCACGCTGAAGGACGTCACGCTGCGCGAAGCGCTCGAGTCGATCCGCGAGCTGTACGGCTACGAATTCAGGTTCGAAGGCTCGCGCGTCACGGTGCAGCCCGCCGGGCTGCAGACGCGCGTGTTCCGCGTCAACTACCTCACCGGCCAGCGCCGCGGCACCAGCGAAGTGCGCGTGCAGTCGGGGTCGGTCGCCGACGTGCGCACCGCGGGCGGCGCGCCCACGCCGACCAGCCTCGCGCAGCCCCTGCCGGGATACGTCCCGGGCATGACCGGCGTGACCAATCCCGCCCAGCTGCCGGTCGCCGGGTCGATCGAGTCGAGCCGGGTTTCCATGCAGGAGGTGAACGACTTCTGGGGCGAGCTGCGCACGGCGCTGCAGTCGATCGTCGGCACCGCCGCCGGGCGCAGCGTGATCGTGACGCCGACCTCCGGGGTGGTGGTGATCCGGGCCATGCCCGACGAGCTGCGCGGCGTGGAGCAGTACCTGCGCGAGACGCGCATCGCGGTCGAGCGCCAGGTGATGCTCGAGGCGAAGATCATCGAGGTGACGCTGAACGAGAGCTTCCAGTCCGGCATCAACTGGGCGGCGTTCGGCAGCAACGGCGCCGTCGGGCAGCTGAGCGTCGGCCGCGCGGCGACGGCGGTCGCGACGCGCGGCGGGCCGGTGCTGCAGGGGAACAACATCACCATCGACACCGCCGGCAAGGCGGCGCTCGCCTCGGCGACCGCGCTCTCGTCGCAGAACACCGCCAGCGCGGTCTTCGGCCTGGCGATGCGCACCTCGAACTTCGCCGCGCTGATCGAGTTCCTCGAGACGCAGGGCGCCGTGCAGGTCCTCTCCAGCCCGCGCGTGGCGACGATCAACAACCAGAAGGCGGTGCTGAAGGTCGGCTCCGACGAATTCTTCGTCACCAACGTCTCGACCGTGACGACGACGACCGGCACCACCAGCCAGCAGACGCCGACGGTCACCGTCGCGCCGTTCTTCTCCGGCGTGATGCTCGACGTCACGCCGCGCATCGACGAGTCGAACAACATCATGCTGCACATCCACCCGTCGGTGAGCAACGTCATCGAGAGCCCGCGCGTGGTCGACCTGGGCGGCTCGATTCCGTCGATCACGCTGCCGCTGCCCAAGAGCACGGTGAGCGAGACCGACACCATCGTGCGCGTCACCGACGGCAACATCGTCGCGATCGGCGGCCTGATGAGCATCAGCACGACCGACAACCGCGGCGGCATCCCCGGCCTGAACATCCCGCTGCTGCGCAACACCGACCACCAGAAGCAGAAGCGCGAGCTGGTCATCCTGCTCAAGCCGACGGTGGTCGGCGACGACCGTGACTGGGAGCAGGCCCTGCGCGAGACGCAGGAGCGGCTGCGCAACATGCACCCGGCGCGCGTCGGCGAGCGGCCGTGAACTACCTCGCTCACTTCGGGCTGCGCGAGGCGCCGTTCGGCATCACGCCGGACACGAGCTTCTTCTTTCCGTGCCGCAGCAGCCAGCAGGCGCTCAACACGCTGCTGGTCGCGCTCGAGAACGGCGAGGGCTTCATCAAGATCATCGGCGAGGTCGGCACCGGCAAGACCATGCTGTGCCGCAAGTTCCTCGGCCTGCTCGGGGACTCGAGCTGGGTGTCGGCCTACATTCCCAACCCCAACCTCGAGCCGCGCACGCTGCTGCTCGCCTTCGCCGAAGAGCTCGGCGTCGGCATGGACCCGGCGCAGGAGCAGTACCGGCTGCTCAAGCGGCTGACGCTCGCGCTGCTCGACATCGCGCGCAGCGGGCGCCGCGTGGTGCTGTGCATGGACGAGAGCCAGGCGATGCCGCTCGACACGCTCGAGGCGCTGCGCCTGCTCACCAACCTCGAGACCGAGAAGCGCAAGCTGGTGCAGGTGGTGCTGTTCGGCCAGCCCGAGCTCGACGGCAAGCTCGCCAGCGAGTCGGTGCGGCAGCTGCGCCAGCGCATCACCTTCCAGCACGACCTGCGCAGCCTGGAGGAGGACGAGGTCGGCGCCTACTTCGCGCACCGCCTGCAGGTCGCCGGCTACGCCGGGCGCTCGCTGCTCACCAACCCGGCGCGCCGCAGCTTGTACCGCGCGAGCCGCGGCCTGCCGCGCCTGGTGAACATCCTCGCGCACAAGGCGCTGCTCCTGATCTACGGCGAGGGCAGCACCCGCATCGAGATGCGCCACGTCAATACCGCCGCGTTCGACACGCCGGCCGCGGTCCAGCCGCGCCCGTGGTGGCTGCCGCGGCTCGGGCTGCGCGCCTCGCGCTAGAGAGCCGATGAGCCTCATCAATCAGGTCCTGCGCGACCTCGACAAGCGCAACGCCGCGGCGGGTGCCGATGCGGGCGTGCCGGCCGGAGAGGTGCGCACGGTGGCGAGCCGCCGCGGCGGGCACGAGTGGTTCTGGGCGATCGTGTCGGTGCTGGTGCTCGCCGGCATCGGCTGGGTGGTCTGGGTGGCGTACCAGATTCAGCCGCGTCCGCTTGCCACCGAGCTCGCGCAGCAGGCCGCCGAATTGCGCGCGCGTCGCGAAGCCGCGCCGAAGAGGGCGCCGAAGCCGGCGCCGCCTGCGGCGCCGGTCGCGATGGCCGAGGCCGCCCCGCCGCCAGCAGCCGCGCCAGCCAAGCCCGCCGAACCGGCGCCGAAGACGGTGCAGCCGCCCGAGCTGCTGCGGCTCGCGCCTTCGATCGAGACCCCGATTGCGCCGGCCGCGCCGAAGAAGGCCGCCGTGCCGGGCGCCGCCCCGCCGACGAAGATGGCGCCGCGCCAGGCCACCGCGCCTGCAGCCGCGCGAGTCGAGCGGCGCGACCGCGAGCAGAGTCCGGCCGCCCGCGCGGAAGCGGAATTCCGCCGCGGCGTCGACGTGCTCAAGCAAGGCCGCACGAGCGACGCCGAGGCGGCGTTCTCGGCGGCGCTGCAGATCGATCCGCTGCACCATCCTTCGCGCCAGGCGCTTGTCGCGCTCAGCCTCGAGCGCGGCCAGCTCGAGGCGGCGCGCAAGCTCCTGCAGGACGGGCTGGCCCTCGATCCGTCGCAGCCCGACTTCGCCGTGGCGCTCGCGCGCATCTACGTCGAGCGGGACAGT
>Ga0335084_10008522_pt1 | contig 10223 bp, 9 predicted proteins | sample Lox_Sample_44_FD_206721 | JGI IMG/M metagenome (GOLD analysis project Ga0335084, IMG submission 206721) | Soil microbial communities from Loxahatchee National Wildlife Refuge, Florida, United States - Lox_Sample_4.4 | ecosystem: Environmental > Terrestrial > Soil > Wetlands | place: USA: Florida... | reverse complement strand
GCCAGTCGATAGTAGGCATGCAGCTCCTGCCACAAGGTCGGCGGCGGGCTTCGCCGCGCGAGTCCATTCACCAAGATCATCTGCTTGCCGACCCATAGCCCGCGCTGCAGGAGCTTGGCCTTGACGCCCTGCAGCTCCGGATCGCCCTCGAGCAGGGGCTTCAGGCACGCGGAGTACTGTGCCCAAAGCGCCTGCCACAGGGCAACTGCCTGCTCCGCAGCCTCTCGCTCACGATCGGTTGCGGGCTGCGGTTTGCCGGCGTACCGCCGAGCGAGCTCCGTGTGCAGATACATGACCGGTTCCCGCAGCACCTCCGCGATTCGCGCACGCTCGCGAGGCGCCAACTCAGCGTCGGTCATGCGCTGCAGCTGCGCCAGCAGCGCTTCGTAGTGACGCGGGATATTCGAAAGTTGCTGTGCGCGCAGCCAGCGCGCGCATCCGTCCGCGTCAGCGAACGCGAGCCCCGCGGGCTCAGTCCCGGTCTGCGTCAGGGTCAATTCGTTCGACACCACATCTCCGCTCCCGGTGGGTCCGAGCCGCCAGGTTCGGGCTCCCAGGCCGTTACGATCTTATAGCACAACCCCCACCCGATCGCCCGCCCCGGCGCAGGGGCGCAGCGCCCGGGGGGATGAACGGCAAGCCCCCGTCAATGCTGATTATTCGACAACGGCGCTGTGGATTGTTCCGGTGCGAAAACAGGGTGGCGCGCCCACACTTGTAGCCAACGAGGGAGAGATAAACAACTCCGACTCGAGAGACAGACAGACGAGGCACCACGGCTATGAACAGCCCCTCCACACAATCCACCCGCCAGCGTCCCGACGCAAGCGGCAGAGACGCAGCGCGGCCGGTCAGCTTGCCTCCAACCCGCGCTGCGCGCCCAGCGGTGCGCAGTCGCGGGGCCTTTTTGGCTGGCCGTGGCGAGCGAGGATTGGTCCGCGGGCTGGTGGCGCTGCTCTTCCTCGCGGTGACAACTGTCTCGCTGATCACCCTGGCGCCGCGGGTCATCGACGCGCCCGCCGTGGCGGCCAACCCGGCCTTCGAGCTCGTCGGGACAGCCAGTCGCTTGCCGACTCCGCCCCCGGCCCCGCGTCACCCCTGACCGGCGCGGCGCCGACCTCGCCGCGAAGCACGCGTCATTGGCGTGGCGTTCGCTCCGAGCGCGCCGGCGCGCTCTCGAAATTGCTGCGAAAGGGGTTGATGTCGAGGCCGCCGCGGCGCAGGAACCGCGCGTAGACCGTGAGCGCTCGGGGCCGGCAGCGGCTCAGGACATCCATGAAGATGCGCTCGACGCAACTCTCATGAAACGAAGCATGTCTGCGGTAGGACACGAGATAGCGTAGCAGGCCTTCCCGATCGATGCGCTGGCCCTGGTAGCGAAGCATCACATCCGCGTAGTCCGGCTGACCGGTGACCGGACAGTTCGCCCTGAAGAGCGCGCTGCGCAGCGTTTCGTCCGTTTCGGAACCCGACGCGGTGAGCGCGTCGGGCGATGGAGCGTAGGCGCTGATCGTTGTGGCGACGGAATCGAGCGATTCTCCGGGCAGCTCGGCCACATGGAGTTGCCCCAAAGCCTGCGCCGCATAGAGAGTCACGCCGACTTCAGTGCCGCAGGCGCGCTTCAGGTCCTCGGCGATCGTGTGCCGCAGCTCATCGATGCCTCGAAGAGCTTCCTGCGCGTATGAGCCGAGGTAGAGTTTGAGCGATTTCGATTCCACGATCGAGGGCGAGTCCGCCGGCACGCGGAATTCGCCGATCGCGAGCTGCGGTTTGCCGCTCCGATCGAGCCAAGTGATTTCGTAGGCGGTCCACAGATCGGCTCCGGTGAACGGAGGCTTCCCGTCTATTCCCAGCTGTCGGCGCTGCTCGGCCCGCGCAAAGGAAAAAAGCAGCGAGGGCGTGTAGCGGTCCGGATATTCGGTCGGCTTCCCGAGGGGTGAGCCGCTGATGGTGGTCATTGAAGTGGTAGTACGGCTCCCGCTCCCCGGCGCTCAGCTTCAGTCCGGGAGGGTTTGATTGCGCATACCCTCGATTGTAAGATGCCTGGGAATCGGGAACCTTGGGGGGTTATCGATGATCACTGCGCCCGAGCCGGAAACGATCGGCTCACGCCTCACGGCAGTTGCGGCGCGATTGCCCGGCAAGGTTGCGCTCACCGGGGAGGGGTTCGAAGCGACCTATCAGGAGCTCGACCGGGCCGCGACGAACATTGCGCAACACGTGGCGACGGTTGGCGCCGAACGCCCCGGATTCGTTTGCCTGTTGTTCCGCAGCAAGGTCTCGGCGGTTAAGGCGATGCTCGGTGCGGCGCGCTGCGGTCGTGCCTACATCTCGCTCGACGCAGCGGACCCGGACGAGCGGCTGCGCTTCATCATCAGGGACGCCGCTCCGGTTGCCGTGCTTACCGAGGAAGCGTTTGCTGAGCGCGCCCGCGGACTCGCCTCTCCCGGCTGCGAGGTGATCGATGTCGGGGCAATAGCCTCGGGTCGCGAAGAGCTGACCCTCCCGCCTGTTTCGCCCGATGCGACGGCCTACCTCGTGTACACGTCGGGTTCGACGGGGGCGCCGAAAGGCGTATGTCAGACGCAGCGCAACCTTCTGTTCTTCGCCGACGCCTACGCCAAGGCCCTCGAAATCGTCGCAGCCGATAGACTGTCGCTCCTGTTCTCCCTGAGCTTCGGCGCGTCGAACCTCAACATCTTCGCCGGGCTGCTCAACGGAGGAACCCTGTGCGCCTACGATATGCGGCGCGACGGGATCTCGAAACTGGCCGATTGGCTCGATCGAGAACAAGTCAGCGTCCTGCATACGGTGCCGACGGTGTTTCGCGAGCTGATGGCGAGTCTTGCCGAGGGGCAAACGCTCGCCTCGCTCCGGGTGATCGATGTGGCTGGCGAGGCGTTGTTCGACAGCGACGCCGAGCTCTTCCGCCTGCACACTGCCCCGCACTGCATGCTCGTGAACCAGCTCGGAGCTACCGAAGTCAGCATCATCGCCCAGCATCGTGTCGAGCGGCCCGCCGCAGCGCCCTCCGGGCGGATCGTGCCCGTGGGCCGTAGCCCCGTCGGAGTGCGTGTCTTCATTCGCCGCGAGGACGGGGCGCAAGCCCAAGCCAACGAGATCGGCGAGATCGTCGTCTGCAGCCCACACGTGAGTCCCGGCTACTGGCGGCGGCCCGAGCTCAACGCGTCCACTTTCTCCGAGGATGTCTCGGCGCCCGGGTCGCGCTGCTTCCTTACTCGCGATCTGGGTTGCGTCGATGAGGCGGGCAATCTGCACTTTCTCGGTCGTCACGGCAGCCGGGTCAAGATTCGCGGCCATTCGGTGGACCTGACGGAGGTCGAGGCGGCGCTCGCCGCCTGTCCGGGGGTGCACAAGGCGGCAGTCGTCGCTGTAAGCGACGAGGTGGACAAGGAGGCGGCGAGGCTCGTGGCCTACCTGGTCCTCGGGCCGGGCGTCGAGCGCAAGCCGCTCTTGATCCGCCGCGAGCTGAGGAAATTTCTGCCCTCCTACATGCTGCCCTCGGCGTTCGCCTTCATCGGCGAGATGCCACTCACGTCGAGCGGGAAGATCGATCGCAAAGTGCTCGCCGCACTGCGCCCGCCGAGCTCCGACGGCCAATCCGAGCCGGCGCGCGACGATATAGAGGAGACGATCGCGGAAGTCTTCGGCGAGCTACTCAAGCGGACGACCGTCGGACGCGACGACGACTTCTTCCTGCTCGGCGGCGATTCGCTGTCGGTAGTCGAGCTCCGAACCCGCTTGTCCGATGCCTTCGGCGTGAGCCCATCGGATTTCTATGATGATGCGACTGTGAGCAGCATCGCCGCCGAAATTCGCGCGAGCCGCGCACGGTCCCCCATCGGGCCGAAATCACTCCCCGTCCTCATCCCGCTGAGGCGAGAAGGCGGCAAGACGCCGCTGTTTCTCATCCATGGCCGCCTCGGCCAGGCGTTCGTCAGCCCGCATTTCCTGGCGTTGCTCGGGGACGATCAGCCGGTGTGGTCGTTCCAGGCGCGAGGTCTCGACGGGCTGCATGAGCCCCATCCAACTATCGAGGCGATGGCTGCGGATTACTTGCACGAGATGCGCGCGCAACGCCCGCGAGGGCCGTACTTCATCGGCGCGCTTTGCGTCGGCGCATTCGTGGCCAACGTCATGGCGCGTGCTCTGCGCGACGCGGGTGAACCGGTCCTGCCCTTGCTGCTGTTCGATCCTCCTGACCGGCCATTCCAGATGAATTCACGGCAGGTCAGCGAACCCGGTCTGCTGAACCGCCTCAGAAAGAAACAGGCGACGGGGCGAATCGCTCCGCGCCTCGATGACCCCGTCTATGCGAAGGCCTCGGTGCGAACCGCGCTTGCCCTTGAGCACGCGGTCTGCGCGCACAAGCCTCTGCCGTACGACGGGCCGGTGGTCATCATCTCGAGCCGCATGCGCATGCGCAGCCTCGGGCCCCTGGGCTTGAAAGCGCTCTTCACCGGAGAGATCGAGCATGTCGAAATTCCCGGCCCACACAGGCAAATCATCGACGTGCACAACGAAGTCTTCAGCGACCACCTGAAGCGCTTCATGACCCGGATTCACGCGGTGGCTTCGAGCTCCGCCGTCGACAGTATCTAGGCTTCAGCCCTGCACACGGTCGAGGCGGCGATAGCCGATCGCTTCGGCGAGATGCGCTGCTGCGAGTTCGTGCGCACCCGCGAGGTCCGCGACCGTCCGCGCGACCTTGAGGATCCGGTGGTAAGCGCGCGCCGAAAGCGAGAGGCGGGCGAATGCTGCTCGCAGCAGCGCCTCGCCTGGCGCATCGGGCGTGCAGAAGCGTTCCACCTCCTTCGGCTGCAACTCGGCGTTCGGCTTGCCCTGCCTCGCCCGCTGGCGTCCAGCGGCCGCGGCGACGCGGGCGCGCACGGCCGCGCTCGTTTCCGCGCTCTGGCTGTCGCCAGGCAGAAGGTGCGCCGGAACCGGCGGTACCTCGATCTGCAGGTCGATGCGGTCCAGGAGCGGGCCCGAGATGCGCGAGCGATAGCGTGCGATCTGGTCCGGCGTGCAGCGGCACTTGCCGCTCGGGTGACCGAGGTAACCGCAGGGACAGGGGTTCATGGCGGCGAGGAACTGAAAGCGCGCAGGAAAAGTGGCCTGGCGCGCTGCGCGCGAGATGTTGATCTGTCCGGTCTCGATCGGCTCGCGCAGGACCTCGAGCACTCGCCTGTCCCATTCCGGTAGCTCGTCGAGAAAAAGCACGCCGTGATGAGCGAGCGAGATCTCTCCTGGCCTCGGATCGCCACCGCCACCGACCAGCGCTATCGCGGAGGCGGTGTGATGCGGCGCGCGCAGCGGTCGTTGGCTCCAGTCTTCGAGGCGGAACCGCCCGCAGACAGAATGAATGGCTGCCGCCTCGAGTGCCTCGTCCTCGCTCATCGGCGGAAGCAGACCCGGCAGTCGTTGCGCGAGCATGGATTTGCCGGTTCCTGGCGGGCCCAGCATGAGCAGGCTGTGACGCCCGGCCGCCGCGACTTCGAGCGCCCGCTTGGGCAGCGACTGACCTCGAACGTCGGCGAGATCCGGCGCGGTGCATGTGCCTCGCTTGGGCTCGGGCGCCTCGCACCGCGGCAACTCTTCGCGGCCTGTGAGATGCGCGCACACGCTGAGCAGACTTCGGGCTGGATGCACGATTGCCTCTTTGACGAGCGCCGCTTCCTCTGCGCTTGCGGCCGGTAGCACGAACGCGCGTCCGTCGCGGTGCGCCTTGAGCGTCATCGCCAGCGCCCCGCGAATAGGACGCAACTCGCCGCTCAACGCAAGCTCGCCCGCGAATTCGTACTTGCTCAGGCGCTCCGCGGGCAATTGTCCCGTCGCCGCGAGGATTCCAAGCGCGATCGGGAGATCGAACCGACCGGATTCCTTTGGAAGATCCGCCGGCGCGAGATTGACGGTGATCTTGCGCGCCGGAAAATCGAACTGCGCATTCTGCAAGGCCGCGCGCACGCGGTCGCGGCTCTCCTTGACCTCGGTGTCCGGCAAACCGACCAGGTTGAATGCCGGCAGACCACCTGACAGGTGAACCTCAACCGCTACCGGCGGGGCATCGAAGCCTGATAGCGCTCGGCTGTGCACGACTGCGAGTGGCATGGGGCTAGCACCGCCGGCCCGACGACGTGCTGGCGCTGAGGCGCTCGCGGGCGCGGATCAGCGATCTCCGCCGCCCGAACGTGCCTCGAGCTGGGCAACGCGAGCCTCGAGCGCTTCGAGTTTTTCCCGCGTGCGCCGCAGCACCTGGGCCTGGAGCTCGAATTCCTCGCGCGGGACGAGATCGAAACGCTGCAGACTGCTCTGCAGCAGCGCCTTGATGTTCCTCTCGACGTCGCGCGCCGGCGAGGCAGTGATCGCTTCACCGATCTTCTTCGCGAGTTCGTCGAGCGTCGCGGTATTGAGCATCGTCATTCCCCTGCGAGGCGAAAGCCTTCTGCAGTCTAGCAGGGCCGCGTGTCGCGCAAATCGGTCGATTGGCCGATGGCGATGCCACTAAGGTAATTCCCGGCGCACATCGCGCCATTTTCGTGCCAAGCGTCGAATTCGGCGCTCGAAATTGGTGCGGCTATTCACCGAACCGATTGGATCTTTTCACAAAACATTCCCATCACATTGATTGATTGGGTTTTTGTGCGATGGCACAAGAAATGCTGACCGATGCGTCGGCATCTGCGTTTCTCCTCGACAACAACCGCGATGGATTCCGACATGACCCCTTCCGCTCGTCTTGGCACCCGCTTGTTTGCCACTCTCGCCTCGGCGCTGCTTGCCGGACAGGTGCTGGCCCAAACGCCAGCGCCCGCGGCCGAGCCGCCAAAAGCACCCGAGCCCGACTACACCCTGACCGGGAACTTCGGCATCTACAGCCAGTACATCTTTCGCGGCCTCACCCAGACCGACACCAAGCCGGCGGCACAGGGCGGATTCGATTACGCGAACAAGAACGGGCTTTATGTCGGGACCTGGCTTTCGAACATCAGCTGGCTGAGCGATTCGGGCGCATGCGCGCATGGTTGTAGCCTGGAATGGGACGCCTACGGAGGTTGGAAGTACGCATTCAACGATGACTGGGGCATGGACCTGGGGCTGTATTTCTACGGCTACCCCGGCAAGTACAACCCCGGGTTCACCAACCCGAACACACTCGAGGTCTACGTCGCCGGTTCGTGGAAGTGGGTGTCTCTGAAGTACTCCTACAGCGTCGACCACACGTTCGGCGTCCCCGACAACGCCTGGTATCTCGACCTGAGCGCCAACTATCCGATTAATGACTCGTGGACCTTCAACGCCCACGTCGGCCGTCAGGAGTATCTCGGCAGCCAGAACGGTGTGTCCAACAGCGTCTTCAACTACACCGACTGGAAGCTGGGGCTGACCTATGCGGCGAGCGGCGGCTGGAACTTCGGCGCGTTCTGGAGCGACACCAACGCCAATGATTCGGTTTACACGCTGGCCGGCAAGAACATCGGTCGGTCTACGGGCACGGTATTCGTTCAGAAGACGTTCTGATCCGGGGCGCGATCGGCATAACCGGTCCGCGAATTTTCCAAGGGGCGACAAATGAAACTGGTAACCGCAATCATCAAGCCGTTCAAGCTTGACGAGGTCCGCGAGGCCCTCTCGGCGATCGGCGTGCAGGGCATCACGGTCACCGAGGTAAAGGGTTTCGGCCGGCAGAAGGGGCACACGGAGTTGTACCGTGGCGCCGAGTACGTGGTCGATTTCCTGCCCAAGGTGAAGATCGAGGCGGCGATCAAGAGCGACTTGCTCGATCGCGTCATAGAAGCCGTGGAGAAGGCCGCCAACACCGGCAAGATCGGCGACGGCAAGATCTTCGTCTTCGAACTCGAACAAGTCGTGCGCATCCGCACCGGCGAGACCGGCGCCGATGCGCTCTAAGGGGAACATCATGAAGCGATTGCTTGCATTGATCGCCATCGTCGGCGGGCTGGGTCTCTGCAACCTAACCCTCGCGGACGACAAGACGCCGATGCCCGAGATCAAGAGCGGCGATGCCGCGAAGGCGGCGGCGCCGGCTGCACCTGCTGCGGCGCCGACCCCCGAAGCGAAGGCTGCTGAGGCACCCAAGGCGGACGCAGGCGGCGCAGCTCCAGCCGCCGCGCCCGCGGCGGCGCCGCCCGCTCCCGACACGCCGCAGCTGGTTGCGGCCGACAAGATCAACAGCGGCGACACCGCGTGGATGCTCACATCGACGGCGCTGGTGCTGATGATGACGATCCCCGGTCTCGCGCTGTTCTACGGCGGGATGGTACGCAAGAAGAATGTGCTCGCTACGCTGATGCAGAGCTTCGCGATCACCTGTCTCGTGACCGTGCTGTGGGTCATCGTCGGCTACAGCATTGCCTTCACCAAAGGCGGACAGTTCTTCGGGAGCCTCGATCGCCTTTTCCTGAACGGCATGCTGTTCCAGAAGGAGGCCGGCAAGCTCACCGTCTCTCACCTGGGGCTCACGATCCCCGAGTCGGTGTACATGACCTTCCAGATGACCTTCGCGATCATCACGCCGGCGCTGATTGCGGGCGCGTTCGCAGACCGGATGAAGTTCTCAGCCATGCTGTGGTTCATGGGTTTGTGGTCGGTGCTCGTCTATTCGCCGATTGCCCACATGATGTGGGAGCCGTCCGGCTTCTGGGCCAGCGCGGCAACGCCGGTGCTCGACTTCGCAGGTGGCACGGTCGTTCACATCAACGCAGGGATTGCCGGGCTCGTCTGCGCTCTGGTTCTCGGCAAGCGGATCGGCTACGGCAAGGAAGCGATGATGCCGCACAACCTGACCCTGACGCTCACCGGCGCTTCGCTGCTGTGGGTGGGCTGGTTCGGCTTTAACGCCGGCTCTGCCGTGGCGGCCGACGGTCGCGCCGGGATGGCGATGGTGGTGACGCAACTCGCGACCGCCGTGGCAGCTCTGTCCTGGATGTTCACGGAGTGGCTCGTCAAGGGCAAGCCGTCAGTCCTGGGCATCGCCTCGGGCGCGGTTGCAGGGCTGGTCGCCATCACGCCCGCCTCCGGCTTCGTCGGCGTAACGGGTGCTTTCGTCATTGGCATCGCTGCCGGCGTGCTCTGCTTCTTCGCGGCAACATCGGTCAAGAAAGCCTTCGGTTACGACGACTCGCTCGACGCCTTCGGCGTCCACTGCATCGGCGGGATCGTAGGCGCGCTGCTGACCGGGATGTTCAACGTCAAGGAGATAAGCGGGGCCGATGCGAGCATGATGACCCAGCTTGGTGCCGTCGCCACGACGCTGGTCGTCAGCGGGCTGGGCAGCTACATCATCCTCAAGGTTATCGACATGGTCATCGGACTGCGCGTCTCCGAGGAAGAGGAGCGCGAAGGCCTCGATGTAAGTCTCCACGGCGAACGGGTGGAGTAAGCAGACGACGTTCGAAGTTTCTCCTCAGTGGCTCTCGGGGCGCGCCAGCGCCCCGTTTTTTTGGGGGCCGTAGGCTGCTGCAGCCGAAGGCTACAATTGCGGGATGATCGACGTCGCCTATTGCCAGATGATGGCGCGTTACAACCGCTGGATGAACGAGCAGCTCTACGCGTCGTGCGCGCGGTTGCCCGACGCAGAGCGCAAGCGGGACCGTGGCGCTTTCTTCGGCTCGATCCACGGCACGCTCAACCATCTGCTGTGGGGCGATCGAATGTGGCTGGGCCGTTTCGCCGGACCGCCATGCGTCTACCCCGCTTTCGGCGCGGACATGTTCGACGCCTTCGACGCGCTCGTCCGCGAGCGCGAGGCGACGGATCAATTCATGCTCGACTGGGCCGACGGGCTCCCGGCGGGGTGGCTCGCCGGGACGCTCTCGTACACGAGCAGGGTCGACGGTCGGACTCGCTCGCTCCCGATTGCGGTCGCCGTGGTGCACATGTTCAACCACGGAACGCACCACCGCGGACAGCTCACCACCCTGCTCAAACAGGCCGGCATCGATCCGGGCGTCACCGATCTGCCCTGGCTTCCGGGAATCGCGGCGGTCGCCGGATAGTCAGGATTTCTTCCGCGCCCGCGGATGTGCCTGATCGTAGACCTTGGCGAGATACTGGAAATCGAGATGTGTATAGATCTGCGTGCTCGCGATGCTTGCGTGCCCGAGCATTTCCTGCACGGCGCGCAGATCGCCCGAGGACTGCAGCAGGTGAGACGCGAAGGAGTGCCGCAGCATGTGCGG
>Ga0335084_10008521_pt1 | contig 10223 bp, 7 predicted proteins | sample Lox_Sample_44_FD_206721 | JGI IMG/M metagenome (GOLD analysis project Ga0335084, IMG submission 206721) | Soil microbial communities from Loxahatchee National Wildlife Refuge, Florida, United States - Lox_Sample_4.4 | ecosystem: Environmental > Terrestrial > Soil > Wetlands | place: USA: Florida... | reverse complement strand
GCCAGCTCGACGCGGATCGGAAAGCGCCCCTGCAGCTCGGGAATCAGGTCGCTCGGCTTGGACAGGTGGAACGCGCCCGAGGCGATGAACAGGATGTGGTCGCTCTTGACCATGCCGTACTTGGTGCTGACGGTCGTGCCCTCGACCAGCGGCAGCAGGTCGCGCTGCACGCCCTGGCGCGACACGTCGGCGCCGCCCACTTCGGAACGCGATGCGATCTTGTCGATCTCGTCGATGAACACGATGCCGTTGTTCTCGGTGTTGGCCAGCGCCCGGGCCTTGATCTCGTCGTCATTCACCAGCTTGGCGGCCTCCTCGTCGGCGAGCAGTTTCATCGCCTCGCCGATCTTGAGCTTGCGCGACTTCTTGCGTGCCGCGCCGATCTGGCTGAACAGGCTCTTCATCTGTTCGGCCATCTCTTCCATGCCCGGCGGCGTCATGATCTCGAGGCCGGTGCGCGGCTCCGCCAGCTCGATCTCGATCTCCTTGTCGTTCAGTGCGCCCTCGCGCAGGCGCTTGCGCATCACTTGGCGCGCCGTGTTGTCGCTGCCGCCGGGCGTGGCGTCGAGCCCGAAGCCGGCGCGCGGCGGCGGCACCAGCGCATCGAGCACCCGCTCCTCGGCGGCGTCCTCGGCACGCACGCGCTGCCGCTGCATCGCCGCCTCGCGTTCGCGCTTGACCGCGATGTCCGCCAGGTCGCGCACGATGCTGTCGACGTCCTTGCCGACGTAGCCGACCTCGGTGAACTTGGTCGCCTCGACCTTGATGAATGGCGCGTCGGCCAGCCGCGCCAGCCTGCGCGCGATCTCGGTCTTGCCGACGCCGGTGGGCCCGATCATCAGGATGTTCTTCGGCGTGATCTCGCCGCGCAACCGGTCGTCCACCTGCTGGCGCCGCCAGCGATTGCGCAACGCGATGGCCACCGCGCGTTTGGCGCTCTGCTGCCCGACGATGTGGCGGTCGAGTTCGGAGACGATCTCCTGCGGGGTCATGCTGGCGGTCATGGCGACGTAGAACCCACGCGCTGCGCGGGTCACTCGAGAACTTCGATCGTGTGGTGCTGGTTGGTGTAGATGCACAGCTCGCCGGCGATCTCGAGCGCTCGCTTCACGATCTCCGGCGCCGGCAGCTCCGTGTGCGCCAGCAGGGCGCGCGCGGCCGCCTGCGCGAAAGCGCCACCGGAACCGATGGCGACGATACCGTGCTCGGGCTCGAGCACGTCGCCGTTGCCGCTGATGATCAGCGAGGTCTCGCGATCGGCCACCGCCAGCATCGCCTCCAGCCGCCGCAGCACGCGGTCGGTGCGCCAGTCGCGCGTCAGCTCGATCGCCGCGCGCTGCAGGTGGCCCTGGTGCTTGTCGAGCTTGGCTTCGAAGCGCTCGAACAGCGTGAACGCATCGGCGGTCGCCCCAGCGAAGCCGGCGAGTACGCGGTCGTGGTGCAGCTTGCGCACCTTGCGCGCGCCAGCCTTGACGACGATCTGCCCGAGCGTCACCTGGCCGTCGCCGCCCAGCGCCACGCGTGGGCCAGCGCCATCGTGTCGGCGCACGCTGACGATCGTGGTGCCGTGCCAGACGGGGGATTCGCTCATGCCTCGGGCTCGCGTTGCTGCTCTGCGGGCCGGGGAGGCCGGCGCCGGCGGTCGGGCTTCAGACCTTGCGTACCTGCACCTTGGCGTGCTCGTTGATGCCCATCGCGCCGAAGAACAGCGCCACCAGCCGGTTGGCGTCGACGAAGTTGACGGCGCGGTTCTCGCTGCGCTTGGCCAGCACCCAGTTCAGCAGGTCGCCGGCGGCGACGAAGTCCACGCGGATCAGCTTGGCGCACGACACCGAGACGATCGGTGCGGCGGTCAGCTCGCGATCGAGCTTGGCCAGTGTCGCGCCGATGTCGCCGACCAGTTGGCCCGACAGGTCGACAGCCGCCACCTGGACGCCGGCGTTCAGCTCGTCGGACATGCTCGACTCGACGAACGAGCTAGACACCTCGCTGACGATCGACATCGGTGGCGAACGCGTCGACAGCGTCGAGCCGCTCAGGCGCACGCTGCACTTGGCGCGTTCCCACGACGGCGGCGACACCTCGTAGGTGACGCAATAGTCGATCGCCGTCTCGTCGAACTGGTCGGGTCGGTTGGCGACGCGCAGCGCGTCGAGCCGCAGCAGCCAGAACGCCGGATCGGCATCGCGTACGCCGGTGGGCGAGGCGTCCTGCAGCACGGTGAGGAAGTGCTCGCCGGACAGCCAGCGCATCTCGATCGCCTGCGTTGCCCAGTGGCGCAGCAGCTCCGACAGCTGGGCGGCCGCGTCGGCCTCGACGCGCTTCAACCCCGACCAGTCGAACACCCACGGCAGCGGCAACTGCAGCGTCACCGAACGCAAGCGCGCGATCGCGTCGACGTCGAGCGTCTCGGGGCAGACCCAGCCGACGTCGCCCGCTGAGCGGACGCCCGAAGGCTTCTCCTCGGCGGCCGCTTCGGCCACCAGCTTGGGCAGCGAGAACCACTGCGGCGGCGACAAGCCGAACTGGTGCACGTAGTCGACCGCCAGGGACTCGAACTTGGCATGCTGCCCGGTCGCGCGGTGCAGGTCGAACAGCACCAGCCAGGTCTCCGCATGCTGCGCCCGCGCGCCGCCAATGCCCACCAGGCCCGACAGCGCTTGCTCACATTGGGTGAAGTCGGCGTTCGCGAACGCGATCACCGCCTCGTCGAGTTCGGGATCGTGCACGACCTCGCTGACCTCGACCTCCGGGCCAGCCGCGGCCCCGGCGCGGGGCGGTGCCAGCGCGGCGGAGTTCGCCGGTGCCAGGGGCGACATGCCGCCGCCCATCACCACCGGCGACGGCGGCGCCACCGGCGGCAGTTGGGCGTCGGTCAGCACCGGCAACGCCGGCAGAGCGTCCTCGGGGGCCGATGGCGTGGCCACCACCGCCGCGCCGTCGAACGGGGCAGCCGCCGTGCGCAGCGTGGCCGGCAGCGATGCGGGTTGCGTCGGCGCGTTGTAGAACTCGGGCGTGCGCTTCTGGCTGCCGGCATAGCCGCCGTCGCCCGTCATCTGCTGCTCGATCTCGTCGATCTTGGCCTTGACGCCGGTGTCCACCCGGATCGGTGGGCTGTCGGTGATGCGGACCTCGGAGTCGTCGATGCGCGACGAGTGGCCGAGCGCCGCCAGCTGCTCGGGCGACAGGCCCTCGCGGCGCATCTTGCGCAGCATGTCGAACTCGCGCTTGCGCACGAAATCGTTGCGCCGCTTGCGCTCGATCATCGCCTTGAGCTCGGACTTCTCGAGGTCGAGCTCGCCACCGTCGTCCTGGCGCGAATTGAGGTCGGCCCAGTCGGTGGCCGGATTGGCCACGAAACGCACAACCTTGCGGAAGAAGCTCTCGTCCTTGGGCGGCTGTTGTTCTGCCATGGGCTTGACGGGCGCTGCCTGCGGGAGGTCAGTCGCCGAACATCTTCTGCTTCAATTCGCGGCGCTGCTGCGCCTCGAGCGACAGCGTCGCAGTGGGGCGCGCCAGCAGCCGGCCCAAGCCGATGGGTTCGCCGGTCTCATCGCAATAGCCATAGTCGCCGGCCTCGATGCGCGCCAGCGACTGCGAGATCTTCTTCAACAGCTTGCGCTCGCGGTCGCGCGTGCGCAGCTCGAGCGCATGCTCCTCTTCGATGGTGGCGCGGTCAGCGGGATCGGGCACGATGGAGGTGTCCTCGCGCAAGTGCTCGGTCGTTTCCCCGGCGTTGGACAGCAGATCATCCTTCAACGCCTGCAAACGGGAACGGAAGAATTCGAGCTGTTTTTCATTCATGTACTCGCCATCGGGCATGGCGAGCAGTTCATCCTCGCTGAGGTCGCGGCCGGCCTTGGCTTTCCAGGCGTTGGCGAGACGTGGATCGGCCTTGTAGGTCGGCCGCACCGGCTCGACCGGCTCGGGCAGCACGCGCTGCGGCGGCCGCGGCGGGGCGAAACGCTCGGTGAAGCGTGAGGCGGCGGCAGTGGCCGCAGGGCTGGCCTGCGGCTTGTTGGTGGTCTTGGGCAAGGGAAGGGTGGCCGGTTGCGGCGCGGGTGAGGGGCTGACTGACACGGTGCCGACTGGCACGACGGGTTTGGGCACGGACTTCGGTGCCGAGGGGGCCACCGCAGGGCTGGGTGGGTGGTGATCCTTGCTGGCAGACCTCGCAGCGGTGATCGGCTTGGTCGGTGCCGCCTTGGCGACGGGCTTGGCCGCGGGCTTGCTGGGCGCCTTGGCCTTGACGGCGGCCTTGGCCGGCGGCTTGCTGCTCTTGCCGGCTGGCTTGGCAGCCGGCTTGGCCTTGGCCAGCGGCTTGGTTGCCTTGGCTTTGGCGACCGGTTTGGCCTTGCCCGGCGGATGTTTGCCGGCCGCTGCCTTGCGGGCGGGCGCCTTCTTGGCCGGGCTCTTGCTCACGATCGACATCACTCCTGGCGGGGGACGTTATACCCGCTTCTTCTGCGCGGCTGTGGGATTCCAGCGTCGTTTCGGGCGCGCGGATTGTAGCCACCTGCTGGTGGCGTGAAATCCGGTCTAGACGACGCAGGCCTGCAGGCCCTGCAGCAGGATGTCGCGCGGCAGGTCGATGCCGATGAAGACCATCTTGCTGCCCTTCCTCTCGCCGGGTGCCCACTTGGGGCCGAGGTCGCTGCCCATCAGCTGGTGCACGCCCTGGAACACCACCTTGCGGTCGCTGCCCTTCATGTAGAGCACGCCCTTGTAGCGCAGCATCTTGGGGCCATAGACCTGCACGATCGAGCCGAGGAAGTCCTCCAGCTTGGCCGCGGCGAAGGGCTTGTCGCTGCGGAACACGAACGATTTCACGTCATCGTCGTGGTGGTGATGGTGCGGGTGGTCGCACTCGCCGTCGTCGTCATGGTCGTGGTGGTCGTGATCGTGATCGTGATCGTGATCGTCGGCGTTCAGGAACTCCGGGTCGATCTCGAGCTTGGCGTTCAAATTGAAGCCGCGCAGGTCGAACACCTTGGCGATCGGCACTTCGCCGAAATGCACCTTCGACTGCGGCGCCCGCGGGTTCATGTGCTTCAGGCGATGCACGAGGGCATCGACTTCGCCGGCGTCGACCAGGTCGGTCTTGCTGATGAAGATCTGGTCGGCGAACCCGACCTGCCGCCGCGCCTCCAGGCGCGTATCGAGCTGCGCTTCGGCGTGCTTGGCGTCGACCAGCGTCAGCACCGAGTCGAGCAGGTAGGTTTCGGCGATCTCGTCGTCCATGAAGAAGGTCTGCGCCACCGGGCCGGGGTCGGCCAGGCCGGTGGTTTCGATCACCACGCGCTCGAAATCGAGTTCGCCCTTGCGCTTCTTCTCGGCCAGGCTTGCCAACGTCGAGCGCAGGTCCTCGCGGATGGTGCAGCAGACGCAGCCGTTGTTCATCTGGATGATCTGCTCGCCGGTGTCGGCGACCAGGATCTCGTTGTCGATGCTCTCCTCCCCGAACTCGTTCTCGATCACGGCGATCTTCTGGCCGTGCGACTCGGTCAGTACGCGCTTGAGCAACGTGGTCTTTCCGGATCCCAGAAAGCCGGTCAGGATGGTGGCGGGAATCAGGCCTTGCGACATGGAGACACTCCGGGTTCGAACCGGGCCATCTGGCGCCGGCTCAAGGAATTTCAAGCCGGGCTCGGCCCCGGCGCGATCGGGTATTCTCGCGCCAGTCCACTTGCGACACCCGACGTGTCAGACCCGCAGCAGAGCCGCCCGATGCGGCTCGAAACCCGAACCGGCAGCGACAAGCGTAGCCTGTTCGAGCGCGTGGTGGAGTTCTTGTCGCCGGGACCCGACTCGCGGGCCGAGCTGATCGAGACGCTGGCCGACGCCGAGAACCGCGAGCTGATCGCGCCGGAGTCGCGCATCATGCTCGAGGGCGTCATCCGCATGGCCGACATGATCGCCGGCGACGTGATGGTGGCGGCGCCGCGCATGGATCTGCTCGACATCGACGCCCCCTACGACGAGCTGCTCGGCCTGGTGATCGAGACCAGCCACTCGCGCTTTCCGGTCTACGAAGGCCAGCGCGACAACATCATCGGTATCCTGCTGGCCAAGGACCTGCTGAAGCTGCAGCGTGCGCCCGAGCTGAACCTGCGCACGCTGCTGCGGCCGGCGGTGTTCGTGCCGGAATCGAAGAACCTCAACGAGCTGCTGCGCGACTTCCGCTCCAACCGCAACCACCTGGCGATCGTGATCGACGAGTTCGGCAACACCGCCGGCCTCATCACGATCGAGGACGTGCTCGAGGAGATCGTCGGCGAGATCGAGGACGAGTTCGACGACGACATCCAGGGGGACGAGGGCATCTACACGCTGGCCGATGGCTCGCAGCGCGTGGCCGGCGACGCCGACATCGCGGCGGTGAACCGCGCGCTCGGCGTGCAGCTGCCCGATGATGCGTTCGACACCATCGGCGGCCTGGTAGCGCATGAGCACGGCCGCGTGCCGCGGCGCGGCGAGACGGTGCGCGTCGGCGGCCTGGCGTTCACGGTGATGCTCACGCGCGGCGGTGCGGTGCGCTGGTTCAAGGTGGCGCCGGCCTCGCGCGAGACCGGCGCTTGAACCTCCCGCGGCGGCGGTCGCTGCCTGCCTGGGCCGACCTGTCGCTGAGCGCCGGCCTCGGCGCGCTGCAGACGATCGCGTTCGTCCACACCGGCTGGTGGTGGCTGCAGCTGCTGTGCATCGCGGGCCTCGCCCACCGCGTGTTCGCGGCTTCGGTGCGGCGCGCGGCCGCGCTCGGGCTGGCGTTCGGCACCGCCTGGCTGGCGGCGGGCGTGTGGTGGCTGTTCATCAGCATGCACCGCTACGGCAATCTGCCGGCCTGGATGGCGGCGCTGGCGGTGCTGGCGCTGGCGCTGGCACTGGCGTTGTACCTCGCTCTGGCGATGGCCGCGGTGGCGCGCTGGCGCAGCGGCAGCGCGGGGCACGACGTCGCCGGCTTCGCGGCCGCGTGGCTGCTGGCCGAACTGGCGCGCACGTGGCTCTTCACCGGCTTTCCGTGGCTCGCGTCGGGCTACGCGCACGTCGACTCTCCCCTGGCCGTGCTGGCACCGTGGGTCGGTGTGCTCGGCATCGGCGCCGCGGCGGCTGCGCTGGCGGCGCTGTGGGCCCACGTGCGGTCGCAGCGCGCGGCGACGGCGGGGAGCGTGCTGCTGCTGGCTCTGGCTGCATGGGCGGGTCCGTGGCCGCACAGCGTTGCGGGCGCCACCGTCAGCGTGACCCTGCTGCAGACCAACGTGCCGCAGGACGAGAAGTTCATGGTCGAGCAGCTGCCGACCACGTTGCGCTCGCTGGCGGCCGACGTGACGGCAGCCCGCGGCCAGCTGGTGGTCGCGCCGGAAACCGCGGTGCCGCTGCTGCCCTCGCAGCTCGACGAGCTGGCGCCGGGCTACATGAAGGCGATGGCCGAGCCCTTTGCCACGCCTGAGCGCGCGCTGATCGTCGGCGTGCCGCTGGGCGACTACGACCGTGGCTACAGCAACTCGGTGCTCGGTTTCAGCGGTGCGCGGACGGCGCCGTACCGCTACGACAAGCAGCACCTGGTGCCGTTCGGGGAGTTCATCCCCACGGGGTTCCGCTGGTTCACGACGCTGCTGAACATTCCGCTGGGCGACTTCACGCGCGGCGAGCGCAACCCGCCGTCGTTCGCGTTTGCCGGCGAGCGCATCGCGCCCAACATCTGCTACGAAGACCTGTACGGCGACGAGCTCGCGCTGCGCTTTGCCGACGACGCGAGCGCGCCGACCCTGTTCGCCAACCTGAGCAACATCGGCTGGTTCGGCGACACGATCGCCATCGAGCAGCACCTCAACATCTCGCGCATGCGCACGCTGGAGTTCCAGCGGCCGATGCTGCGTGCCACCAACACCGGCGCGACGGCGGTCATCGACCACCGCGCTCGGGTGCTGGCGCAGCTGGCGCCGTTCACGCGCGGCGTGCTCGACGCGCACGTGCAGGGCCGCCGCGGCAATACGCCGTACGCTTGGTGGGCCTCGCGTGCGGGCCTGTGGCCGTATCTGGCGCTCGGGCTGGTGGGCTGCGCCGCGCCGTGGCGGCGCCGCGCACTGCGCCGGGGCGCCACCGCCTGACCGAAGGCGCAGGCGCCGCATGGCCGCCCCATAGAATCGTCGGCTCGTGCCACAGGGCCGGCAGGGCCGCGATGCTCAACTTCCAGCAACTGATCCTCAAGCTGCAGACCTACTGGGACGCACAGGGGTGCGCGCTGCTGCAGCCCTACGACATGGAGGTCGGCGCCGGCACCAGCCACACCGCGACCTTTCTGCGCGCGCTCGGCCCTGAGCCGTGGAAGGCCGCCTACGTGCAGCCGAGCCGGCGGCCCAAGGACGGCCGCTACGGCGACAACCCCAACCGACTGCAGCACTACTACCAGTACCAGGTGGTGCTCAAGCCCGCGCCGGCCGACATCCTCGACCTCTACCTCGGCTCGCTCGAAGCGCTGGGCTTCGATCTGACGAAGAACGACGTCCGTTTCGTCGAGGACGACTGGGAGAACCCCACGCTCGGCTGCTGGGGCCTCGGCTGGGAGGTCTGGCTCAACGGCATGGAGGTGACGCAGTTCACCTACTTCCAGCAGGTCGGCGGCATCGAGTGCCGGCCGATCACCGGCGAGATCACCTACGGTCTGGAGCGGTTGGCGATGTACATCCAGGGTGTCGAGAGCATCTTCGATCTGCAGTGGGCGCCGGGCATCAGCTATCGCGACGTCTATCACCAGAACGAGGTCGAGCAGAGCGCCTACAACTTCGAGCACAGCAACGTCGAGTTCCTGCTGGCCGCGTTCGCCGAGTACGAGCGCCAGGCGCAACACCTGATGCAGCAACAGCTCGCGTTGCCGGCGTACGAGCAGGTGCTCAAGGCCGCGCATGCGTTCAACCTGCTGGACGCCCGCGGCGCGATCAGCGTCACCGAGCGCGCGGCATACATCGGGCGCATCCGCAACCTCGCGCGCGCGGTGGCCAGGAGCTATCGCGACAGCCGGGCGCGGTTGCAGCCTCCATTTCCCATGGCGCCGCGCGCGTGGGCCGACGAGACGCTGGCGGCGCTGGCCAAGGAAGGCGGCTGATGTCGCCCACCAAGAGCCTGCTGGTCGAGCTCCTCGTCGAGGAGCTGCCGCCGAAGGCGCTGAAGCGGATCGGCGAGGCCTTCGGCATGCGCCTGCATGACGAGTTGAAGCGCCAGGGCCTGATCAGCGAGCACACCGCGATCACTTCGTACGCGACGCCGCGGCGCCTGGCAGTGCATTTGAGCGGCGTGCGTGCGGTCGCGGCCGACCGGGAGGTTGTGCAAAAGGTGATGCCGATGGCGATTGCGTTCGACGCCGCCGGCAAGCCAACGGCCGCGTTGCACAAGGCGATGGCCAAGCTCGGTCGGTCGTCCCTCGTTGGCCTGTGGCCGAACGCCGTCGACGGCCCCGACCGGCTCCACGAAGACGCCGACGGCAAGGGGCGTGCGGTGTTCCTGCGCTCACTCGCCAAGGGCGTGGTGTTGGCCGTGGGGCTACAGAACGCACTCGACGAGACGCTCGCCAACCTGCCGATCCCCAAGATGATGAGCTACCAGCTCGACGACGGTTGGAAAACCGTGCATTTCGTGAGGCCGGCGCACGGGTTGGTCGCCCTGCACGGTGCGGACGTCGTGTCGTGCACGGCGCTCGGGTTGGAGTCCGGCCGCGAGACGCGCGGCCACCGTTTCGAGGCGGCCGTCGAGCCGATCGTGGTGCAGAACGCCGACCACTACGCGCGCCAACTCGACGAACAGGGCGCCGTGGTCGCGTCGTTCGCGCACCGTCGCGCCGACGTGCAGCGGCAGCTGCAGCATGCCGCCGGTGCGTTGGGCCTCAAACCGATCGACGACGACGCGCTGCTCGACGAAGTGACAGCGCTGGTCGAACGGCCCAACGTGCTGCTGTGCCAGTTCGAGCCGCAGTTTCTCGCGGTGCCGCCCGAGTGCCTGATCCTGACGATGAAGGCCAACCAGAAGTACTTTCCGCTGCTCGACGCCGGCGGCAAGCTGACCAATCGGTTCCTGGTCGTCAGCAACATCCGCCCCGATGACGCGAACGCAGTGGTTCAGGGCAACGAGCGCGTCGTGCGCCCTCGCCTGGCCGACGCCAAGTTCTTCTTCGACCAGGACCGCAAGAAGACGCTCGAGTCGCGCGTGCCCGGTCTCGACAAGGTGGTCTACCA
>Ga0335084_10008520_pt1 | contig 10224 bp, 10 predicted proteins | sample Lox_Sample_44_FD_206721 | JGI IMG/M metagenome (GOLD analysis project Ga0335084, IMG submission 206721) | Soil microbial communities from Loxahatchee National Wildlife Refuge, Florida, United States - Lox_Sample_4.4 | ecosystem: Environmental > Terrestrial > Soil > Wetlands | place: USA... | reverse complement strand
TCGAAGCGAGCCCAAAAATCAGGGCACCGATGATCATGATCTTTTTCTCGGGAGTTCTTAAGAGCATTTTACCCGTAAAAGGCCTGAGGGCGAGTGAGGAGACGGTGAAAATCCCGATCAGGATGCCGATCTCTGTTTCCTTGGAATCCAACCTTGAAAGATAGATCGGCAGGGTAGGAATGAGGATGTGATTTGCCAGGGTGAAGGTGAACTGTGCGAAGAAGGCAAGGATAAAATCACGGCTGAGTATCTTCCGGATCGCTTCTGTTCTCATTTACCTTTTTCCGTCGGGTCAGTACAAAGTATTCTATTTTGTCATGCATTTTTCAACAACCTCTTCTCCCGGGTCAAAGGTGGAGCACGAGAAAGGAGAGAAGATGAGGGGGATTATTCTTTCAGAGGAGTTGATCAATGTGTCGATAATTATTGAGTATGAAGGAGAAAAAAACGGGGTGGGCACCGACAGGGCACCGTAAGGCTCTTGACAGTGCTGACATATGAATGTACGTTAGCAAATGAGAAGATGGGCTCCACGACGATCCTTGCTGCAAGGCAGAGCATTGAGCATCGGATTCAGAAAGGAGAGGCTGATGGAAAACGAAGAGACTTACCAAAGAGCCAGAAGGCGTGTGGAGGCCAAAATTGGATTTTACATCCATCTGGCCGTCTATGTCGGGGTAAACCTTTTGCTGATCGTCATTAATCTCCTCACCGCTCCTCAGTATCTCTGGTTTATCTGGCCTCTGATGGGCTGGGGGATCGGGGTTTTCTTCCACGGGATGTCTATCTTCCTTTTCACGGGCAGGAAATTCAAGGAGCTCAAGGACAGGATGATTGAAGAGGAGGTCAAGAGAGAATCGCACTGAGGAATAACCTTGACCCGCTTCCGATGCAAATTTTAAAAGGGTGCCTTCCGGGAGGAAGGCTTTCAGGGTATCAGGCTGAGATCTCCCGTGAAGGCAGCTTCCAGCACCGGCTTCATCAATCGATCCAGATCTCCCTTTTCAGCGTCCATCGGGGTTGGCATATTCTGTAATTTCATCTTCAACTGCGGGTTCTTCGCTGCAGCAAGCATTCGGTTAAGATGGTCCCGGGTCGCCCCCGCCTCTCTCAAGGTGGTTGGAAAATTCAAATCCTTCGCAAAAGAAATCATCCCATTGGCCACCGCCAGCCCGAGGGCTCTGCCGTTCAAGTTCCAGATTTCCTCCTTGATGTAGCCCGCCCCCTTGAAAATCGCTCCAATCAGATTGAGAGGCTCCTGAATGACCGGAGCAAAGAGGACGGTGTAATAAGGATTTAAGAGGGCGCACGCCCTCCCGTGGCTGAGGATATCGATCAGCGAGAAGCTGCCCAGATGCGGTCCTCCTGTCCCCCCGAGCATGACAGAATATCCGCCCAGATCCGTACCGAGTCCGAGGCAAATTCTTCCCTCCAGATCTCTTCGGTCTTTTTTGATTCTCTGAAGGCCATGGACGACCAGCCGAATGCACAATGCAGCGACCTCTTTCATCTTCTCGTAGGCCGCGCCTTTCGTTCCAATCAAGACCTCCCAGGCGTGGGCCACCCCGTCCAGACCTCCGTCGAGCGTGAGGCTCATGGGTGCATCGAGAGTCACGGTGTAATCGAAGACGGAAGCAGGAGGAAGGATGGCCTCATCGACGATCAGTTTCTTCTGATTTGTAATCGGATCGGTGATATTCGAATATTTCGTCAGATGGGCTCCAGAACTCGCAGCGGTTTGAACGGGAAGGACGGGAAAGACAGATCTGCCGGTCCGTTCCTTCATCTTCGTAACCAACCCCGTTCCAAAGTAGGGCTCGATGGAATCGGCCTCTGCCCGAGGGGCTCCGAGAATCTCCGTCACTTCAGACGGGGAATAGGTATTGAGAATGGCTGCCGACTTCGCGGCATCGATCGTACTCCCTCCCCCCAGGGGGATGATCATGTCCGACCTGGATCGGGCAAACTGAAGGCTGATCCGGTACACATCTTCCCGGGGTGCATTGGGTCCTGCCCCGCGGGCGGTCTCGAAGCTGATGCCATTGGCCTTCAGACTTCCTTTCACTCTCTCGAAAGGCTTCTCAATCCACGCTTCCCCCACCTCAGTGACAACGAGGAGCGCTTTTTTCCCGTGCCCCCTGGCGTAGTCGCCGACTGCCTCGAGGACATTTTCTCCAAAGGTGTAGGAGTTGCCTTTCCAAGTTTTTAACACTTTTTGGGCTCGATCCATATATTCTTTCATCGTCAACCTCCCGGTCACACGACAGGATTATTTTCTTAATACTGAAGGTTCACCGTGATGCACTTGCGCTGCGTATAGCTGTCGAGCATCCCTTCCAGAGAGTATTCCCGACCGATCCCGCTCTGTTTGAAACCCCCGTACGAGGTTCCGGGAAGAATCCCCAATCCCTGGTTCACCTGGACCCACCCCGACTCGATGGCGTGGGCGGCCCGGAGCGCCTTTCCGATATCGTGAGAATAGACATAGGCGGCCAACCCATAGTGGCTGTCGTTCGCCATCCGGATTGCCTCCTCTTCTTTCTCCCAGGGGATGGACACAAGCACCGGCCCGAAAACTTCTTCCCTCGCAATTCGCCAATCATTCTGGATCTGGGTGAATACCGTAGGTTCCATGAAATAACCCTGGGCGAGGGGACCCTCCTTCGGGGGGAGGCCGCCGGCCACCAAGCGGCTTCCTTTCTGTTTGAGTCCATCTTGGATATAGGCGCAAACCTTTTCAAACTGAGTCCGGTTGATGAGCGCCCCAATATCGGTCGCCTCGTCGAGGGGATCGCCGATCTTGAGTGATCCGAGTTTCTTGACCAATTTATCCATAAAAGAATCGAAAATGGAGGCATGGAGGAAGAGACGCGAACCGGCGGTACAGGATTGCCCCTGCCGCGTGAAGCGCATTCCGTTGATTACACTCTGGACCACGTGGTCGTCATTGGCGTCCGGGAAGACAATCTGCGGGCTCTTCCCGCCCAATTCCAAGGTGACGGGCACAATTCGCTCTGCCGCCGCAGCCATGATGCTCTTGCCCACCTCTGAGGAACCTGTCAGCGACAATTTTCCTACACCCGGGTGCCTGGCCAGCATCACTCCACATTCACTTCCAGTCCCTGTGATCACATTCAGGACACCCTTCGGAAGGTGGGCATTGCAGAGGGCTCCCATTTTCAAAACAGCCAGGGGCGCGTCGGAAGCCGGCTTCAGGACGAGCGTATTCCCGACGGTCAGGGCCATCGTGATTTTTAGCGCCCCCAGGAGGACCGGCGAGTTCCACGGGATAATCCCGGCGACCACGCCGATGGGCTCTCGCCTGCTGTAACACAAAAGCTGCTCACCCAGCGGAACGGTTTCACCCTTTTGCTCGCTGGCCACTCCGCCATAGAATCGAAACAGGTCTGCGGCAAGAGCGATTTCGCCACGGGATTGCGTGCGAAGGGCGTTGCCCGTCTCGAGGGAAAGGGTCTTTGCGATATCTTCAGATTGCGCCTCGATGTCAGAAGCGATCTTCAGCATCAGTTTCCCACGATCCCTTGGAGCCATCCGCTTCCAGCTCTCAAAGGCTTTGGCCGCAGCCTTCACCGCGCGGTCTACGTCGGCTTCCGCCGACTTGGGAACTTCGGCGATGACGGCTCCTCTCCTTGCAGGGGTCTCCACGGGAAGAAACCGCCCCCCTGAACTCGCCGTCCACTCGCCATCGATGAGCATCAACTGTCGCTCGACGCCTCCCTTCGCTTGTCTCTCCCTGCCTCCGGTCGTTTCCATGAGCAGACCCTCCTTGAAATCGCCCTCATTCCGAAACAATTTTATTCTCACACGGTCTGGATTGAGTTTCAACGATTTTTTTTAAAGGATTCTTTTAGGATGAGAATGATCCATAAGGCCGTCATTGTATAGACATCAAACTTTTCCTTAATACCACTGGATTCCGGTTTTCACCGGAATGACGAAAAGGGACGACGCCTCAAATTCGTCTCTCCGGAACTCCAGTCGGAGTCCAGTCTAGCGGTTTCAAACGGGGAGACCCTCAAATCGATGGTCTCTATGATTACGGACTGACTCCTCAGTAACTGAGTGAACTCACAAGGGACGCGCTTTCTTTGCGCGGGGCGATGGACATCCTTTCGGCCAGGAAACAAAGAACCCCGGGGAAAAAGCATCGAAGAGAAAACGTCCCGGGGGATGAATCAGTTAAAATTGCGGGGGGAGGGGTATTCCATGGGAAACCATGCGGCGGGAAGGAAACGAATGAAGTCCTGTTTCATCCCTGAGTATCCTCCTTTTTTTGGTAGAATGATTTGATCTTCAGACTATCCACGCCCGTCATAATCTTCTTCTTCCCATCTTGCGATTCGAGGACAACCATGCTGTTCACAACCTTTTTGACGACGTACTCTGCCCCGTCCAAAGAACTTTTGAAGATGTCCCCCTCCTTTGCTTGCATGACGGTTTCTCCCTTCTCCTTCCCGCCACGACACTACGCTACGCCGAAGTTAGGTTTGTGTCAAGGGCTATTTACCGCTTGCCTCCCGCAGTTTGTGCCTGCCGCGGCCGGGGTAAATTCCTTCGGATTCCGAAAAAGGGGGGGCTTCCATCGATTCGACCGCCGAGGGGGTGAAATCACGCCTTAATCCATTGCGGGGGATGCAGGCGGCCTTGAGTGACATCCCGCATTTTAATGCCGCTGACGGCTTCGTAAAGAACACCGTTTAGATCATGAATCCAGGCGTCAAACATGAGCGATTCCTGATCGACCTTGACCGGCACAACCCGGCCAAGATAGGTGCCTCCTTTTTTTGTCTTTTGATAGATCATTCTTTTTTCAAAACCTGTGGGAAAGGGGACCAGTTCGCTGAAACGTTGTCCCCAAACACAAGCCGCGTGCATGGCCGCGTCCAGGGGAAAGGGTGAGCCGAGCAAATTCTCATCGGCTTCGTAATTCCCGCCCGATAGATGAGCCAAAGCGCCCTCGGGTGAGACCGCCAAATCACCCAGGATGTTTTGATAAGCCCTTCCGAAAGGCACGAGTTCACGATAAATAGTCGCCGCAGGTATGCGGATGCATTTTCCTCCTAGCTTCTCCAAAACCGGAAAAGGAGTTTCAGGGCAGGGGGGAAAATCGTCCGCCGCAAATTCCACGCGGGCGTGTTCGAGGGTGCGGCCGATTCCGCTTTTTTTTGATTTCATCGACGTTAGAAACACGGCGGCAATGTGGTCCCGATCGACATTTTCTAAATCAACCCATCCATCTAAGCGCTTTGTTTCCGGCGCAATCGATAAGAAGCGGGGGAAGCCCGCTTTTAACAAACAGTCGATCCTCATTTGCGGGAAATGAAGTTTAACAACCCGAGCCAGAGCGATTAACGATTCCACCGCGGGCAGAACCACTTTTCCTTCGAACTGGTGATCGCGTAGATAGGGAGAGACCTCAATGGCCGCAGGATAACGGGTTTTTTTATCTATTTGGGGAACGAGGTCCATAGCTGAACCGTTTTAGGATCGACGGCCACGGGAGTGCCCGTCAGATTTAAAGCGCAGTGTTTGGTAAACCCGGTGCAGATCAGATGTCCCTTTTCCGCGTGTGTGATGACGTAGTCGAACTGCAAGCGGACCCGTTCCAGATTGACCGGACGGGTGTGAATACACATCAAATCATCGTAGTACAAAGGTTGACTAAAACTGATGCCCAAATCAAAGATCGGATAAACATAGCCGCTGGCCTCGATTTCTTTGTAGGGATAAGCCAGGTCCCGCATTAACGAGGTACGGCCGAATTCAAAATAACGCAGATAATTGGAATGATAAACCACTTCCGAGCGATCCGTATCGGCGTATAACGTCCTCTGTTGAGAACGATGCCAGACCAAGCCGGTGGTGCGGTCGCGGACAAACCTTTCATCGCCATCATAAATTTCCGGTATAAACGGCTTGGGCTTCATGTTACACTCCCCTGAGAATGATGCAGCAGTTTGTTCCGCCGAATCCGAACGCGTTAGAAAGAGCAATTTCATGGGTTTGTTTGCGAGCGGTATTGGGCACCACATCAATATCGGAAAAACCGGGGTCGGGAAGATGATTGATCGTAGGCAAGAGGATCCCTTCCCTCATGCCTTCGATGGTCAGTGCGGCTTCGATGGCCGCCGTTGCTCCCAACGTATGTCCAAGTTGAGATTTATTCGAAGAGACGGGGATTTTCTCTATTTTTTTGCCGAAAACATCCCGCAGGCACTTTATTTCCGTTTGATCTCCCGTCGGCGTCGACGTGCCGTGGGCGTTGATATATTGAATGTCTTCCGGCTTTAACCCTGCATCTTCAATCGTTTCCCTGATGGCTCGTATAATGGTCGTGGCATTCGGGCTGGTGTAATGATAGGCATCCGATGTCCACCCGACCCCCAACACCTCGGCTTTGGGTCGCAGGCCGTAAACTCTGAGCCATTCTTCCGCCGCGAGAACCACCACGCCTCCCCCTTCCGACAGGACAAACCCTTTGCGATCGACGCTGAACGGACGGGACGCCTGCGCGGGATCGCTAAAAGCGCGGTCTCCCGGCCGAACTTTGATCGTGGCGTTCATGTTGGCAAAGCCGTGAATCAATTCGGGTAAGAGGGGTGCATCGACGCCGCCGGCCAGGACAAAATCGCAATCGCCATCCCGAATCATTCTTGCTCCGATGCCGATAGCGTGATTCCCCGAGGCGCAAGCGCCCTGCGGCGAAAAAATGGGACCGGTAAATTTCAACAGCATTCCGGCTTTACCCGAAGGAAGATTCGCGCATAAATTAGGCAGTAAGTAGGGGCTGACTCTCAGAGGCCCGCGATGCTCCAACTCGTGCATGGCGACGCGAAAAGCATCCGTTCCGTTCAGGGCCGAGCCGATCAGGCAAGCCATCCGGGGAGCTGTCTTTTCATCAACGGGAATTCCTGAATTTTCCAGCGCCTCCTTGCAGACCGCCATCGTTAAAATTACATAGGCTGCATTCCAGTTATAAACTTCTTTCGCGCTGGTGAAGTCAAGTTGCGACGGATCCCAGTCCGGAATTTCTCCGACGATGTCGCACGCCGATTCTACTTTGCACCGCGTGACCTTCCTGAAACCCGCTTCACCCCGGATCGCCCTTTTCCATGTTTTCTCAAAAGTGCTTCCAAGCGGAGTGGCCGCGCCATAACCGACGACGAAGACTTTTCTGTTCTGAGGAGCTTTCATAATGCCTTTAGACAAGCCTGCGCAAAACCAAACAGGAATTGCATCCGCCGAAACCAAAGGCGTTTTTCAACACAAATTCGTGACTTAACTTTCTAGCCCCCTCGGGGACACAGTCGATCACCACTTCCGGATCGGGAACATAATTGATCGTGGGAAGCAGCGTTTCTTTCATCATCCCTTCCATGGCCAGAATCGCTTCAATCGCGCTGGATGCGCCCATGGCGTGTCCCAGCTGGGATTTGTTGGCCGATACGGGCGGAACGTTTTTCCCGAAAATGCGGGAGAGAGCCTCCGCTTCCACTTTGTCGCCCACCTTTGTCGACGTGGCATGCGCGTTAATCACATCGATATCGTTGGGCCGTAATCCGGCATGGGCGATGGTCTCTTCAATACATCGTTGCACGGTCTCCAGCTTGGGCGAAACAAAATGGCCGGCGTCGGATGTCATGGACCAGCCGGCCAGTTCTATTTTTGGTTTTAGTCCATGCGCCTTGGCGAATTCTTCCGTCGCCAAAAGAATGCAACCCGCCCCTTCGGAAACGACAAATCCCCTTCGATGGATGGAAAAAGGCCTGCTCGTTTTTTCCGGAGGTTCTTCCGGCTGTCCTTCTTTCGGACGGTAAGCGCCGTTCATCGTAGCGAACCCGGCGACAATCGGCTCCACGAGAGGAAAATCCACGGCGCCGCCGATCACCACATCTGCCATGCCCCGTTGCAGGAGCATCTCGCCGATGATGAGCGAGGTGATTCCAGTCGCGCAGGCTGTAATGGTCGAACAGATCGGTCCCGTTGCTCCGGTAAGGATCGAAATCTTGCCGCCCACCATATTAATACAGGAATTGGGGTTGGTAAAGGGATGAGGCATCTTCCCTTCAGCAACCATCAGGCGGTCTGCCTTCAAGATTGCATCCAGACCGCCGACGGCACTGCTGAAAGTCACCGCAACCCGTGGCGCGATCTCAGGGGTGATCGAAATTCCGCTTTTTTCCAAAGCACGATGAACGACGAGAAGAGCGTATTTGAAGATCGGGGACGTCCAGTACGCCATTTCCCGCGGCTGTAAGAACGGATAGGGCCGCAAGTCAACTTCCGCCACTTCCCCCGCAACGCGCACGGGAAAGTCGGGAGGAAGGGGGAAACGGGTTAACTTCCCTATTCCACAATCCCCGGCGACCGCACGCCGCCATTGACGATCCAGATCCGTTCCTAACGGAGAAACGGCATCATAACCCACGATCACAGCCTTCTTTGAAACCATAATGCCCTTCCTAAACGAAACAAAAAATCCTCTCGTGCGGGGATGAGAAGGCCCGGGAGGACGATGGCCAAGGTGCCTCTGTCAGAAATGGTTGGGTATTACCACGGAATAAAACGGTAGAGCTTGGCGAACATCTCGTAAACTTCGATCCAGTTTTGTAAATCCTGGGTCGAATTCATATGCTCCCGCTTGTTGACCATGATCCAGCTCATATGCGCCGCTCCGTCTTTGCACGTAGAGCAATCGCGCGTTGCCGACGTGCAGCAGCGGTGGACGGTTTGCAAATCGGACGCCCAGCGGAAAAAATGGATCAGACGGCGGGTCTGCGGTTTTCTGTTATCCCGGGATTCCGTAACGGACGGACATTCTTCCCAGCCAAAACGGCGGCCCATCATTCTTCCGGTGGTAATCACTTCATGGTAATATTTGCTGGAGATGACGGTCTGAGGGTATCGGTCCAGCATTTCATCCATTTCGAAGCGCACATCCTTCAGTTCACCTTCGCGCCAGGAAAATCCGTCCACCCCTTCGTCATTCGACAGAAGCTGCAGATGCACCTTTAAGCCGACGTCCGCAATTCGTTTGATGACCGGCTCGATCTTTCCCACCTGCCGCGGCGTGATGGTGTACAGATAGTAGGTGTAAGGGTCGCCAGCATAATTTCTGCTGGAGACGGCAAACGTGTCGCGTCCGCGAAGAACCTGTTCATCCTCAGGGCCGCCCCACAGTGAAATCCCCACCATCATATCGGGAAATCGATCACGGGGAACCTTAATCAGGCCGTTGGTGGCGCAATACGTCGGCAGGCGTTTATAAAAAGCTTCAACGCGATCCATGCAAAGAGTCGGCTCGCCGCCGATTAAGATCGCCAGATTCACACCGCGTTCTTTTTCGTTATCGATAAAATGTTCCCATTTCCGTAACTCCATTTCCTCAGTCACATGATGCTCGCCGGAAGAAAAGAAGAAGCACCCCTTGCACCGTAAATTGCAGCGGTTCGTGACATCGTAGATGGAACTGCGGATGCTAAGATTGGAAATCCGCCTGTAACGGGCTCGCCAATCCTTATCCAGCAGGGAACTGACGGTTTTCATCAATTCGGTCCTTCTTCAGTCTCCAGACGCCAGCGGCGGCTGGATCGCTTCATCGCAAAGATTTTTCCCTTTTTCATAATCCATGACCCAGACCGCCAGATACGTATCGACATAGTCAAGCCAGGATTTGAAGGAGGCCAGATTATGGGCATGGCGGTAAAGGCGTGCGGTGACCACCGCAGACCCGGCGGCGTAATGACGGCAATCGTCGCAATCCGTATCGGGCACGCAGCAGGCAACCGCCCTGTCCCAGTTCAAGTCCGTTCGGTACTGCCGGAAAGACCTGCCCAGACCGATGTCCTGCGAAGGATTCCGGCGGGGATAGGAACAACTGTAAAGATCGTGCAACCCTTTTGGATGGGTGTGCGCCACGGCATTGTAAACGGAAGAAAGAATGTGGTGCGGATATTTGTTCAAAAGCGCTATCATCCTCTGTCTTGTGCGTTGAAGAGATTGATCATCATGTCGCAGAGGTCCAGCATAGCCGACCGGAGAAGAAAAAACATTAAAGGTGAGTTTACAGCCGTCGGCAACAAGCTCTTCGGCAACCTCATTGACCTCGTCGATATTTTCCCGTGTAAAGGTGTACACAAATACGGCGCGCGGGTCATTTTTGTAATTTTGAACCTGTACTTTCAAAAGATTTTTCGCTTTCCG
>Ga0335084_10008519_pt1 | contig 10225 bp, 12 predicted proteins | sample Lox_Sample_44_FD_206721 | JGI IMG/M metagenome (GOLD analysis project Ga0335084, IMG submission 206721) | Soil microbial communities from Loxahatchee National Wildlife Refuge, Florida, United States - Lox_Sample_4.4 | ecosystem: Environmental > Terrestrial > Soil > Wetlands | place: USA... | reverse complement strand
CGCATCAACGACAACATCACGCGGCTGCTCGCGAACGTCACCGGCGTCACCAAGGATGCGAGAGGCACGGTCGTCTGGGGCGCCGACGAGGTCGTCTACGCGCCGGAGATCGCCGTCACCGGTGTCCGGGTGGACGCCATCGCCGGCTTCATGGACTCGCTGGACTGACGGACGCCGCCAGCAGGCCGTCAAGAAGGATCCAGATGCGAGGCGCCGCCCGAAGGCAGCAGGCGAGGCGTACTCCTGTACGTTGAGCCTGCTGCCGAGGGCGGCAACGAAGCAGATGGGCCCTTATCGGCGGCCTGCTAGCGGCCGAGCAGGAGCCCGTCCACGAAGCCGATGTGGACGGCCAGGTAGAGCCCGAACCCGAGCGAGAGCAGGCCCGTCCCCAGCGCGAGCGCGCGGCGGAAGCGAAGCAGGATAGGCAGCCGCGCCGTGAACGGCACCGAAAGGAGCGCCGTAATCGCGGTCATGCCTGCGATGGTCCCCAGCCCGAACACCAGCAGGTACACAACGGCCGCGTAGGGACTCCGCACCGTCGAGAGCACCAGCAGCGCGACAGCGGCGCTCCCCGCCAGTCCGTGGACGAGACCCGTCAGGGTCGAGCGGGCTGCCTGCGCCGGCCCGAGTGTCCGGAGCACCAGCCAGAATCCCGGAGCGCCGTGCTCGTGCTCATCCGCCAGCGGCCCCCTCTTCTCGTCCCTGTCGCGCATGAGCCTCACGATCCGCGCGACGCCAAGCGCCATCAGCATGAACGCCACGGCGAGCTCCAGCGACAGGCCCGCCCTCGGCGTCACCGTCACGTTGAAGAGCACGATGCCGATCCCGGCAGCGGCGACGGTGACGGTGTGGCCGATCCCCCAGAACGCACCGACGAGGGCCCCCGAGGCAAATCGGCCGGTCCGGCTCACGATGCTCGCCACCGCCACCACGTGGTCGGCGTCGGTTGCGTGCTGGAGACCGAAGAGGAAGCCCAGCGCGATGGCGCCCAGGCTCGAGTCCATCTAGCCGAGATACCCTTTGGCCTTGAGCGTGGCGTCCACCTTGGCCCGGTGATTCTTCTCCCAAGCGTCGAGGCTCAGCCTGGAATCGGCCTCGACCTTGGCCTGCGCCTTCTTCAGCACCTCCGGAGCGCTCGAGAGCGGCACCACGACGATGCCCTCGTCGTCGGCGACGACGATGTCGCCAGGATGGACCACGACCCCTCCGCAGCGGATCGCGTGGTTGATCTCACCCGGCCCCTCTTTGGCGGCGGGGATGGGCGAGCGCCCGCGGGCAAAGAGCGGGAAGCCGTTGGCGCGGCTCTCGCCGATGTCGCGGATGACCCCGTCGATGATGAAGCCGGCGACGCCGCGCCTTTGCGCTATCGCGCAGACGTTTCCGCCGGCGACCGCCATCGAATCGTCCCCCGCTTCCACCACGATCACGTCGCCCGGCTCCGCCCGGTAGATGGCCGCGTGGAGCATGAGGTTGTCGTGGTGCGCCGTCCGCACCGTGAAGGCCGGCCCCGCGATATGCGGGATATCCGTCCAGAGCGGGTGGATGGCGTAGCGCATCACGCACGCGAGGTCGATGATGTCCGAGATCGCCGTCGTCGCGAGCCCCTGGAAGCCCTTCACGAGGTCGGGAGCAGGGCGCGGAAATTCCAGCCGTATGGCCAGCGCGGGTTCGGTCATGGCGTCACTCCGAGAGTTTGAGGAGAAGCCCGGTGCGCCGCGAGCGGGTGATGGCCGAGGCCAGGGCCCAGTGCGCGAGCACGACGTAAAGGCCGGTCAGCGCGAAACCCTTCAGCCAGGCATGGCTGAACTGCGCCGCGAAACCGTAGCCCTGGCGGAACGCGTCGAGGAAGTAGGTCAGTGGAATACCCGCGGCCACGGACTGCGCCCAGCCGGGCAGCACGGACACCGGGTAGTAGATCCCGGAAAACATGAGGGTGAAGTTGACCGCCGCCCACGCCGAGGTTTCGGCGCGCGTGCCGAAGAGCAGAACCAGGCTGCAGACGAACAGCCCGATGATCAGCGAGCAGAGGCAGCAGCCGAGGAGGAAGAGCGCGAGCGAGCCGGGCCCAGCGCCCGCGAAGTCGAAGCCGAAGGCCCAGGATCCGATCATGGCCATGAGCGCGAAGACGGTCACGCCCCGAGCCACCCCGACCAGCCACGACCCCACCGCCAGGTGGCGAATGCCGATGGGCGTGAGGAACTGGTGCTTCATGGACTTGGACCAGATGTCGAAGAGAACCGCGTACGCGACGTCGAGCTGGCAGACCTGGACGGTCGAGAGCGCGACCGTGCCGACCAGAATGAAGGCCGTCATCTTCGAGTCGAGCGCGAGGAATCGTGTCAGGAGGCCGTGGGAGAGCATGGCCACGCCGGGCCAGAACGTCAGCTCGAACACGAAGAACACGTTCCGCCTGGCCATGATGATGTTGCGGTGGGCGAAGGCCCAGGTCCGCACCACCTCGACGAACCAGGTCTCCGGCGCGCGCTCCCTCACCACCGCGTCAGCGGGCAAGCTCAACGAAGACCTCCTCGAGCTCGGGCTCGTGCACCTGGCAGTCGCGGACCAGCACCCCCTGCTCGTGGAGCCAGCGGAGGATCTCGGGCAGCCGCTTGTCGACGGCGTCCACCGCGCACTCGATGTGCTCGCCGCGCGGGTGGACTTGGAGAATGCCCGGCAGGTCGCTCAACCCGTGCGGCGCGGCGGGGTCGAGCCGCAGCGAGATGACGTCGCCGATGCGTATCTGGCGCTTCAGCTCGTCCGCCGTGCCCTGCGCCAGGATGCGCCCGGCCTTGATGAAGGCTATCTCGTCGCAGAGCTCTTCGGCCTCCCGCATGTAGTGCGTCGTGAGAATGATGGTCGTGCCTCTCTCGCGCCTCAGCGAAGCGATCTGCGCGCGGAGCCTGATCGAGACGTCTGGGTCGAGGCCGAGCGTCGGCTCGTCGAGAAAGAGCACCTCCGGATCGTTGAGGAGCGCCTTCGCCATCGCCAGCCGCTGCTTGAGCCCGGTCGAGAGCGCGTTGTACTCGGTCTTGGCGTACGGCCCGAGCTCGCACTGTTCGATGAGCTGGTCCACCTTCGCGCGCAGCCGGCGTCCCGAGAGACCATAGAGCCCGCCGTAGAAGCTCAGGACCTCTGGGGGGCGCAGGCTCCACACGAAGGAGGCGTTGCCGCTCGCCATGTTCAGCCGCCGGCGTATGGCGCCCGCCTCGCTGACCACGTCGTGGCCGAGTATCGTCGCCGAGCCCGAGTCAGGCAGGAGCAGCGTCGCCAGGATCGAGAGCAGCGTCGTCTTGCCCGCGCCGTTGGGCCCGAGCAGGCCGAAGATCGCCCCGCTCCGCACCTGAAGGCTCGCGCCGCGGAGCGCCTCCTTGCGGCGACGCCCAAACCAGCCGCTCCGAAAGGTTTTCGTAAGGTCATGCGCGTCGACGGCGAGCATAGTCCGCCAATCGTACCATGCCGGCGGCGGTCGGGGACGGGACCGCGCGTTGAAGACCCGGGGCCGTTCTGGTAGAACCGACCCGTGGAGCCTGCCGCCCGGGAACCCAGCGTCTGGAGCTGCGCCGCCGATACCCTCGCCCCTGGCCAGACCGCAAAGTTCCGCCTGTTCCGGCGCGGCAAGCACGTCGAGGCCTTCATCATCAACACGGGCGGCGTTTGCCACGCCTATGTCAACCGCTGTCCCCACGCCGGCACGCCACTCGACCTGTGGCCAAATGAGTTTCTCACCGAGGACGGCCGCCACCTGATCTGCTCGACCCACGGCGCGATCTTCGAGCGCCACACGGGCCTGTGCGTCGAGGGTCCCTGCCCCGGCGCGAGGCTCGACGGCCTGCTCGTGGAGACGCACGGGTCCTCGCTGGTGGTGCGATGCCCGAGCTGACGCCGGAAGACGAAGCGGCCGAAATCCAGGAGACGAACGAGCGCTTTTACCGCGCCGTCGAGAGCCGGGACCTCGACGCGATGGATGCGGTGTGGCTGCATGCGGATCACGTTCGTTGCGTCCATCCAGGCTGGGGCCTGCTCAGCGGCTGGGACACGGTGCGCCAATCCTGGGCCGCCATCTTCAAGGATAGCCGCGAGCTGCGCTTCACGCTCTCCGACGTCCAGATACAGGCCGAGGGCAGTCTCGCCTGGGTGACCGCCACCGAAAACATCCTCTCCCAGTCGCAGGGCAACATCTCGGTCACCGCTGTGCTGGCGACGAACGTCTACGAGCGGCGCGGCACCCGCTGGCGGATGGTGCTCCACCATGCCTCCCACATCTTGACCGGCGAGCCCGAAGCCGAGGGCTGACAGCTCCTAGAACCGGCGAAGGAGCAGGTGCGGGCCCTTCTCGGTGACCACGCGATACCGGTACGTCGGACCTCCCACGCCATCGGTGATGGTCGCGGTGTTCCCCTCCCGAACCATCGTCACCCCGGGATTGGCCCGCCACGGATAGCTCGAGGTGTTGAGGAGGACATGGTCCGCTTTCTCGATCCGCACCGGGAATACAAAGACGAGGGGCCTCAGCGACAGGTGAGCGACATAGCGATCCTGCGCCGACACCGCGGCGTCCTCCGGCACCTGCGCGATCACCTCCCAGGCCTGGCGGTGCTCGGGCTTCGGCCAGAACCGCTTTACCGAAAGGCTGTTCATCGTGCTCGAAGACAGCACAAGGCTTGCCATCAGTGCGACGACCAGCACGCCCTTCGGCCACGGCCCCGGCCGTCTCAGCGCGACTCGGTCGTAGCCGGCGATCGCCGCCGCAAAGAGGAACGGCAGCACGAAGGACTGGTACTGGGTGCGATAGTCGAAGAGGATCCGGTCCTGCCCCAGGAGGTTTTGCAGAAGGGAGGGGGCCAGCCCGATGAGCACACCGGGGGCCAGCAAAGGCAGGAAGGCCAGCGGCGCAAAGAGAGCCCCCAGGTACACGAGCCGCTTTCCTGTCACGAGCCCGGCCAGCACGCGAAAAGGGTGAAGCAGCACGCCAGTGACGATCTCCGGTACCGTGCGCCCCAGATGCGCGTAGCGGCCGAGATGGGGATACGGCGCCCCGCGGAAGTAAGGCATGAGCCATCGCGTGTCCGCAAGCAGGAGCGCGAAGGCGCCCGCGACGGTGACGGCGCCCCAGAGGAAGCGCCGCTTCGACAGCGCCAGCCAGATCCCGAGACCCACCACCGGAATCGCCGCGTCTTCGCGGGTCGCCAGCGTGAGCAGGACCGAAGCCGCGAACAGCCACGCCAGCCCGGCCTCGGCGAAGTACATGGCGGCCAGGAGCAGCGGGATGGCGAGGGCGGCGGTGTGGAAGTCCCGCACGTTGATGCCCTGGAGCGACGGGTTCAGCAGATAGAGAACGGCGAACACCGCCGCCGGCCGCTCGTCACCCAACCGACGTGCCGCGATGCCGAATACGGCAAGCGCGCCCAGCGCCAGCGCCGCGGACTGGAAAACGAGGAGCACGACCGCCCCCGGCGCCACGCGGAAGAGCGGCACCAGGAGGTACAAGATCGGCGAGAAGTGGTCGCCCCACGCGTGCATCTCGGGGAGGCTGACGTGGGGGCCAGCGCCCCGGGCGAGGTTCCATGTCAGCTGGATGTAGTAGCCGAGGTCGAGCGCGTGTGTCTGGAACGTCAGGTGGCGGGTGACGGTAATGAAAGAATAGAGGGCCGCGTAGAGGACGATACCGGTGACGACCACCCGGCGGGGCCGGACGCGCGGGACCGGGAGTGGCGCCACGAGGAACCGGACGGCGAGCACGCCCAGCAACACGAGGAACAGCTCCTCTGGCCGCCACCACCAATGGACGAGCGAGGAGAGGACGGCCAGGCCGCAGAAGACGGCCGCTGCGTCGAGAAGACGGAGGATTCTCAACTGCCCGGCGACGCCCCGGCCCCCGGACCGAGTCGACTGTACCGCCCGCGCAGGGTCTGCAGTCGCCGCGAGCGCTTCAACCCGAACCGGTCCAGCAGGTAGCGCGTCACGACCCAGAGGATCTTGAGCCCGTAGCCGCAGGAGGCGAGGAAGCTGGCCGAGGAGGCTTCCGGGAAGTAGCGCACCGGCACGGCTATCTCGGCGACGCGGAAGCGGGCCGCCACGCACTGGGCGATGATTTCCTGGTCGAAGACGAACCCGTCGGAGTTCATCCGAAAATTGACGGCCTCGAGAACCTCGCGGCTGAACGCCCGGTACCCGGTATGGTATTCCGACAGCGCCAGTCCGAAGGAGACGTTCTCGACCTCCGTCAGAAAGCGGTTCGAGATGTATTTCCACCACGGCATCCCGTGCGCGATGGCCGAACCGTCGCCCTTGAGCCGCGAGCCCAGCACCAGGTCCGCGTCGCCCTTCACGATGGGCTCGATCATCTTGGGAACGAGCGTCGGATCGTACTGGTAGTCGGGGTGGACCATGACGACGATGTCGGCCCCGGCCTTGAGGGCCTCCGTGTAGCAGGTCTTCTGGTTGGCGCCGTACCCATAGTTCCGATCGTGGACGAAGATCTCGAGCCCGAGCTCGCGCGCGATCTCGAGCGTCTGGTCCTTCGACCCATCGTCGACCAGGATGACCAGGTTGACAGATTCCTTCGGCAGCTCTTCGTAGGTCAGCTTGAGCGTGCGCCCGGCGTTGTACGCGGGCATGACCACCACGACCTTCGGCTGCGTCGTCATCGCGGCTCGTGGGACACCCGCCGGCACACGGCGACGAACTGATAGGCGAGCCCGCCTTTCCAAACGCGCGCGGCGGCGGCGGCGAGCGAGTGCATGGCGTCGAGGACCGGGCCGTGGAGCCGAGCGGGGACGACGAGCGGCAGGGGCACGGGCGTGGCGACCATTTCCTCCGCCCTGAGCCCGGCGTCGCGGAGAAACGCACCGAGGCTCCGCCGGGTGAAGAAGCGAAGGTGCGTGCGGTCGAGAATGCCGCGGTCCGCGTAGTCCCACCGTCCGAACAGGAGCGACAGCCTGACCCAGAGGTGCGCCACGTTGGGCACCGACACGATCACTCGCCCGCCGGGCGCGAGCACCCGGTTCAGGGCTACCATGACGGGCAACGGGTCATTCAGGTGCTCGAGCACGTCGCCGTAGACGATCACGTCGAAGGTGCCCTGGAGTCGAGGCGCCGCCTGGTCGAGGTCCGCGACGATCACGTCGTGGCACCTGCCGCGCGCCTTCTCGGCCTGCGCGGGGTCGCGCTCGAGGGCGGTGACCTGCCAGCCCTGGCGCGTAAGAAGCTCGGAGAGAAAGCCGTCGGCGGCTCCGACATCGAGCGCCCGGAGTCCCTGCCCCTGGCCTAGCCGTGACAGGATCACGGCGTGGCTCGAATAGGGGTCCGGCTTGAGCTGATAGGGCGATGCGGTCATCGCTCGCCCTTCAGCAGCCGGACGCAGGCTCCACGGCCCACTCGCGCCAGCCGCCGAGCCTCGGGAAGTAGACGGCCTGCAGCGCCAGCGACAGCGCCAGGAGCGCGTAGAAATCCCCGTGAAGTCCCGACAGCATGAAGAGCACGAGACCGAGAATTGCGGGCGCCTCCGCCAGCGCGGCCGTGACCACGGCGGTCGTGATGAGCCGGCGCGCCTGACCCGCGGCGCCCTCGGACCTCGACCGGGCCAACAGAGATCGTCGAGCGAGCCCGATCAGCCCTGCGTCGACAATCGCCAGCGTCCACAGCGTCACCCGGAGGATCGAGGGCTGGAACCCCGGGGCAAAGCCCTCGAACGGAGCCTGGGACACGCTGATGACTGCCACGACGAGGGCGTAGAGCACGGTGCTCGCCGCCATGGCGCCGCAGATGGTCGCCGCTATCCGGTACGCGGTCTCGAACCCGACCGAGTCCCTCCCCATGCCGACAGGATAGCACCGCAGGCGGCAGATAAGGGCCCATCTGCTTTCGTTGGCGCCCTCGGCCGCACGCTCAACGTCCAGGAGTACGCCTCGCACGCGGCACTCAGGCGGCGCCTCGCATCTGGACCCTTCTCAGCCGCCCGCTACCTCTGGATCCGGACGACCGCGGAGGGAGGCAGGCACCCGAGGAGGTCATCGAGCGCCCGCTCCATGTACGCGCGGTCCTTTGACTCGAGCGTGACCTTGACCTTGTACTCGGGGTTGGAGAGCTCAGGATAGGACCCCAGCAAGAGGTCTGGGTGCCGCTCGAGGAGACCATTCAGGTGTTCGGCCAGCGAGCCCTCACCCACGCTGACGAAGACGCTCGCAAGGCAGAAGGGCGCGTCGCGGAAGCGCTCCTTGATCCCGTCGAACTTCTTCCTGAAAAGTTCGGGCACGCCGGGAAGCACGTACACGTTCTTCATGACCACGGCGGGAAAGACGAGGCCGTCCGCCGTCATGGGATGCGCGCCCTCCGGAATCTCCGCCATCCTCAATCTTGCAGGGTTGAGGCGACCGCCGAGGAAGCGCTCGAGCGCCGCCACCATCGAGGCGTCGCGAACCACGGGCACGCCGAAGGCGCGTGCCACGCCCTCGATGGTCAGGTCGTCGTGGGTCGGCCCCACTCCTCCGGAGGTGAAGACCACGTCGAAATCCCGGCTGAACTCGCTCACCTCAGCTGCGATCCGCTCCACCTCGTCGGGGATCACGACGATGCGCCGGACGTCGACGCCGAGCGCGCGGAGCTCGCGGCAGAGGTACACGGCGTTGGCGTCCGCCACCTTGCCGGACAGAAGCTCGTTGCCGATGAGGATGATGCCGGCCGTCCGACCCATCGCCCGTCCATGGTAGCACGAGCCTGCCGGAGCCCTGAGCGGGAGTGATAGAATGCTCGCGCACCTCCACCCACAAGGAGACCGCATGATGACGGCGAGCGCGGAACCGATCAGGCTGAGCGGCTGGGCGCTGGTGCTGGGCGCCTCTTCGGGGTTCGGCGCCGCAACGAGCCTGGCCCTGGCCCGGGCCGGCGTCAACATCTTCGGCGTGCACCTCGATCGCAAGTCGACCCTGCCCAACGCCGAGCGCCTCGTCGCCGAGATCAAGACCCTCGGCCGCGAAGCGCACTTCTACAATATCAACGCGGCCGACGAAGAGAAGCGCGCCGAAGTCAGCTCGGAGATGGAGCGCATCCTGCGCGAGCGCGACGAGCAGGGCCAGGTCCGCGTGATGCTCCACTCGCTGGCCTTCGGAACGCTCAAGGTCTTCATCGCGGATCCCATGAAGGAAGCCGTCACCAAGGCGCAAATGGACATGACGCTCGACGTCATGGCCCACAGCGTGATCTATTGGGCGCAGGAGCTGGTGGGCCGAGGCCTCATGGCCCGGGGCGGCAGGATCTACGCCATGACGTCGGCGGGCGGCACCCGGGTCCTCCCCTTTTATGGGCCAGTATCGGCGGCGAAAGCCGCGCTCGAATCCAACATCAGGCAGCTCGCTGCCGAGCTCGCGCCCAAGGGCATCTCGGCCAACTCCATCCGCGCCGGCGTCACGGCCACGCCCGCAGCGCAGAAGATCCCCAACTACGAGGAGTTCGCCAAGCAGGCGGCCGAGCGCAACCCGCACCGCCGCCTGACAGCGGTCGAGGACGTCGCCAAGGCGATCGTCGTCCTCTCCCATCCCGACACCTACTGGATGACCGGCAACGTGATCGGCGTCGACGGCGGCGAAGAGATCGTCGGCTGACGTCCCGTGCCCGACTGGCTCGCCGTCGTCATCCTGGGCGTGATCGAAGGCGTCACCGAGTTTCTCCCCATCTCGTCGACCGGTCACCTGCTGCTGGTCGAGAATGCCCATTGGCTGCCACAGCAGTCCGATCTCTTCAACATCACGATCCAGTCCGGCGCAGCCGTCGCGGTGCTCTTCGTCTTCTCCTCGCGCGTCCGAGACCTCCTGCTCCTGCGGGCCGAGCCCGTGACGCGAGACTATCTGCTCAAACTCGTCGTGGCCTTTGCCGTCACGGGCGCCGGCGGCCTCATCCTCAAGAAGCTGGGTTTCAGGCTCCCCAAGGAAACGGCTCCGATCGCCTGGGCTACCTTCGTCGGCGGCGTCCTGATCCTCGTCATCGAACTGGCGCTGCGCGGCCGGCGCCTGGGCTCGCGCGTCACGTGGATGATGGCAGTGGCGGTCGGCCTCGCCCAGCTCCTGGCAGCCGTCTTTCCCGGTACCTCACGCTCCGCAGCCACTATCCTGATCGCGCTCGCGCTGGGCCTGAGCCGCCCGGCCGCGACGGAGTTCTCTTTCCTGGTCGGCGTGCCCACGTTGCTGGCCGCCGGCGCCTTCGAGACCTACCAGGCGCTGAGACACCCGGG
>Ga0335084_10008518_pt1 | contig 10227 bp, 7 predicted proteins | sample Lox_Sample_44_FD_206721 | JGI IMG/M metagenome (GOLD analysis project Ga0335084, IMG submission 206721) | Soil microbial communities from Loxahatchee National Wildlife Refuge, Florida, United States - Lox_Sample_4.4 | ecosystem: Environmental > Terrestrial > Soil > Wetlands | place: USA: Florida... | reverse complement strand
CGGGTGGTGATCCCGGTCAGTTGGATGACGGGTGGCTGCGCGGGCGTCATGGTCACATCCCGACATGCTGGAAGACGACCGCGATCACGGCGTCGGCAACCAGCACGCTGCTGATCGCGACCACGACCGAGCTGGTGGTGCCCTCGCCCAGACTCTCCGTGTTCGGCTTCACGCGCAGCCCGAAGTGACAGGCCACGAGGGCGATGATCACTCCGAACACCACTCCTTTGCCCAAGCCGATCCAGTAGTTCGCGATCGGCACGACGCGGGGCACTCCGTCCAGAAAGTAGTAATAGCCGACGCCGAGGGAAAGATGGGCTGCGAACATGCCTCCAACGAGCGCGATCGCGCTGGTCCACAGCCCAACCAGCGGCTGCGACACCGCGAGCGCGATGACTTTAGAGAGGATCAACCGCTGGGTGTAGGGAACGCCGATCGCGGTCAGCGCATCGAGCTCTTCGTTCAGGCGCATGACGCCCAATTGCGCCGTGATCGACGAGCCCGAACGGCCCGCCACCAGGATCGCCGCCAGCAGCGGCCCCAGCTCGCGCACGCATGCGATGCCGAGCAGATCGACTACGTACATCTCGGCACCGAACCGGCGGAGCTGATCGCCGGACAGGTAGCTCAGGACAACGCCGATGAGAAACCCCACGAGCGCGAGAATGCCCGTGGCTTGAGCACCGGCGCGGTAGATTTGAGCGGAGATCTCGCGCGCCGGCCAGCGTCCAGGATGTCGGAGCAGGTCTAACAAATCGAGCAGCAGGCGGCCGAGCAGTGCAACCAGCTCGCGCAGCTGGTCGAGGAAGCCAAGGAATCCCTCCCCGAGCCGCACCACTGGTTGTCGTGCCACCAGGCGCCGCCGTGGCCGCTCGTTGCCTCTCACCTCTGCTCCGGCCAACCGCGCGAAGTGGTGCTTGAGTGCGGAAGGAATCGAGAGCTTCTCGGGGAACGATCGACCCCAGGCCCGCCACAGAATCATCGCCCCGGTCTGATCGAGTTTGTCGAGCGCGCTAAGGTCCCATGAGACCCGTGGATGCGCACCGAACCTCACCAACGCTCGATGGAAATTCACGACGCGGCGTGCTAGCCCCAGCGTGGTCCAGTCGCCGGTCAGCGTAACCGCGTGAGCATCCCCAGGCGAGCTGGCTACCCGCAGGTCGGGCGCATCTGCGGGAGCACCTTGGTCTTCCCGTTTCAGCATCGAAACCACCTGGACATCATGGATTTCCTCTACGTACCTAAACGTCGCCTGCGAACAAGGAGACAGCGTAGGCGCATGCGATCGCGGAGTGGTCAGGGAAAGGTCAATGTTTGGTCTAACTCGCCTCCATCGTTCTAAGAGCCCCATCCCCGACGACCCTCAAAACGCGCCGCTTTTCGCCTTCGGCGCAAAACGCTCGCACCGCGGCAGGCAATGAGATCGGTGTGGAACCTACGCAGCTTTTCCGTCTGGTCTGGCCTGGCCCTCAACGCGAGATTTCGAACAACTTCATGGCCATGAGTGTGGCGCACCTGGCGCAACTGGAGAGGCTGCCCGAATTCACTCTGACTTGCTGGCGAACTTATCGGATCCCGACGAAATGGCGACCTTTCGCTGACGACTTCGCAGTGCGCGGGCACTAACGTGAGCGCCATGAGATCCCCACAAGCTATCGGCGTGATCGGCCGGCACCGCACCTACAGCTGAGGCATCCGATGGACATTGGCGAGAAACTCTCCCGCAGCGTCGAGATCTCCGAGCGAATCACCCGCGGGCTGCAGAAGCGCCTGCAAATCGCGACCGAGGCGTTTCAGAAGCGGGCGCAAGCGGCAGCGCAGGCCATGCAGCTTGCAGCGGGGTCGCCGGAGTGGCCGCAATACGCGATCGACTGCGCTCAGCGTGCGGTGCTCTTATGCGACACGCTACGTCAGCGCGGCAATAACTATCTGGAGCATGTGCAGCAGGGGCAGCCGCCCGTGCTGCACTTCCGCTACGAGATTGTCCTCGATGGGCGCACGCTCGAGCGGCCGGTCAACTACGCGCTGCTCCGTATCATCCCGCCGGAGGGCATCACGGTCGATCCCCGGCAGCGCCCGTACATCATCATCGACCCGCGCGGCGGACACGGCCCCGGGATCGGCGGCTTCAAGGACGATTCTCAAGTCGGCGTGGCGCTGCGCGCGGGCCACCCGGTGTACTTCGTCATCTTCTTCCGCGAGCCGGAGCCGGGGCAGACGCTGCTCGACGTGTGCGCGGCCGAGCGCGAGTTCGTGCACAAGGTGCGTGCCCTTCACCCCGACAGTGCCAAGCCGGCAATCGTCGGCAACTGCCAGGGCGGCTGGGCCGCAATGATGCTCGCGGCGTCCGACCCCGCGGAGACCGGGCCGATCCTCATTGTCGGCGCGCCGATGTCGTACTGGGGCGGCGCCTGGCGCGAGGGCGAAGGCGACAACCCGATGCGCTACGCCGGCGGCATGCTCGGCGGCACATGGCTCGCCTCGCTTTCCGCGGACCTCGGCAACGGCAAGTTCGACGGCGCGCACCTCGTGCAGAACTTCGAAAACCTGAATCCGGCCAACACTTTCCTCGACAAGTACTACAAGGTGTTCGCGAACGCCGACACCGAGCCGCCGCGCTTCCTCGAGTTCGAGCGCTGGTGGGGCGGCTACTTCCTGATGAACCGCGAGGAAATCGAGTGGATCACCCGCAATCTCTTCGTCGGCAACAAGCTCTGGTCTGGCGAGGTGAAGTCGGGGCCGCACGGAGTGTTCGACCTGCGCGAGATCCGCTCGCCGATCATCATGTTCGCGTCGCTCGGCGACAACATCACGCCGCCGCAGCAGGCGTTCAACTGGGTGGCGGACGTCTACGGCTCGACCGAGGAGATCAAGGCGCGCGGCCAGGTCATCGTCGGCTTGATGCAGCAGGAGGTCGGCCACCTCGGCATCTTCGTCTCCGGAAAAGTGGCGCAGAAGGAATATACGCAGATCGTGTCGGTGATGAAGTCGATCGAGCTGCTGCCGCCTGGTCTCTACGGCATGGAGATCCGCAACCGCGCGGGCGAAGGCGGCGGGCCCGAGTACGAGGTCGCGTTCCACGAGCTGCGCCTGGAGGACGTCGCGGCGCGGCTGAACCGCTTGCAGCGCGTCGACGAGAAACCGTTCGAGGCGGTCGCCGCCATCTCGGAGTTCAACCAGCGCGCTTACGAGCTCTTCTTGCGGCCCTTCGTCCAGGCCGCCTCAGATGAATTCGTCGCGAGCACGACCCGCCGGTTCCATCCGCTGCGTGTGCAGCGCTGGGCGTTCTCGGATCTCAACCCCTGGCTCGCGTGGCTGCCGGGGGCCGCGCAGCTCGTGAAGTCGCAGCGCCAGCCGCTGCCGGCGGACCATGCCCTGCGCCGCGCCGAAGCCGGCTTCGCAGAGCTCGCCAGCGCGACGCTCGAGTACCAGCGGGCGCTGCGCGATGCGTTCGTCGAGGCGCTGTTCTTCCATGTCTACGGGAACCTGTTCTCCCTGTACATCGCCGACCAGCCGGCGGCGCTGGCGCCCGCGGTGCCCACGACCGATCCGCGCGAGCTACCCGTGGTGAAGGAAGCGCTCGCGTCCATCGACAAGGGCGGCTACCCCGAGGCGTTTGCCCGCGTCGGCTTTCTCGTCACGCGCCGCGGCGACGTGCCGCTGTCGCGCCTGGAAGCCGGGCAGCAGATGGTGCAGGACTACCACGAGTTCCTGCCCGCCGTGCCACTCGAGCAAATGCGCCGCACTGCCGGCGAGCAGGAAATCATCGCAACCTACGAGACGGAGAAGGCGATCGCTACCCTGCCCTTGCTGCTGCGCGAGCGCAAAGACCGCGAGCGGCTCCTTACGCTGCTCGATCGGCTAGAGAACGATGTCCGAGTCCGGCACGACGGCCTCACGCCAGAGCAACGGACGATGCTCAAGCGCGTGCGCCAGGCGCTCGGCGCGCGGCCCCGCGCGCGCCAGGCGGCATCCGTTGACTAGGCAGACGCCGATGGGCCTACCCGGAAAGCGTCCAGTGGTCGACGCGCCCGGCCGCTACGTACTCGAGAAGTGAGGCTAGTCATGACCGAAACCCCCATCCCGGCTGCTCCGCGCAAGGCGGTCGATCCGCTGCCCACCGTCTGGCACCCCAGCTCGCGCGTCGGCGAAATGCTGAAGGGCAAACGCGGGCTCGTAATCGGCGTCGCCAATGCCGACAGCATCGCATACGGCTGCGCAGTCAAGCTGCGCGCCTTCGGCGCGGACATCGCGCTCACCTATCTGAACGACAAGGCCAGGCAATACGTCGCGCCGCTCGCCGAGAAAATCGACGCTGCGCTGCTCATGCCGCTCGACGTCACTAAGACCGGGCAGATGCAGGCGGTGTTCGACCGCATCCGCGCCGACTGGGGGCGGCTCGATTTTGCGATCCACTCGATCGCGTATGCGCCGCGCGAGGACCTACATGGGCGAGTCGTCGATTGCTCGCAGGGGCCGAGATCGGCCGGGTGGCCGACTTCCTCGCCATGCCGGCTTCCTCCGCCATGACCGGCGACGTGGTCTACATCGACGCTGGCCTGCACAACATGGCGTGAGCGCCCATTCCACCTCTTCCCGTGAGCTCATCATGACCAGCACATTCGCTTCCGAGGACCTGGAGGTCCTGCGCAACCGCACCTTCGACGAGATCGCCGTCGGCGATCGCGCGAGCATTGAGCGCACGCTGACCGCCTCCGACATCCAGCTCTTCGCTGCGATGTCGGGCGACATCAACCCGCAGCACATCGATGCCGAGTTCGCCGCATCGACGCGCTTCCAGGGCGTCATCGCGCACGGCATGTGGGGCGCCGCGCTCATTTCGGCGGTGCTCGGCACGCGCCTGCCTGGGCCGGGGACGATCTACGCGGGTCAGACGCTGCAGTTCCACGCGCCCGTGCAGGTGGGCGACACGCTCACCGTCACTATAACGGTGACCCTTCGCGAGGAGGAGACCCACCGCTTGGTGCTTGATTGCAAGTGCACAAACCAGCGCGGCGAGAGTGTGATCTCCGGCGAGGCGACAGTGATCGCGCCCACCGAGCGCATCGAGCGACCGCGCGGCACGCTGCCGCAGGTGCGAGTGTCGCTGCAGCACGGCGACGAGCTCGTCCGGGTCCTGCAATACGTGAAGCCCCTTGGCCGCATCAGGGTGGCCATCGTCCATCCGTGCGACGAGGTGAGCCTGTCGGCGGCGCTCGACGCCCGGTCCGCCGGGATCATCGAGCCCGTGCTGATCGGCCCGCGTGCGCGCCTGGAGGCCGTGGCGCAGAAGCTCGGCACTACGATCGGGGAGCTCGCCGTATTGGATGTCCCGCACGCCGAGGCAGCCGCGGCGCGCGCGGTCGAGCTCGCGCTCAAGGGCGAAGTCGAAGCGCTGATGAAAGGAAGCCTGCATACCGACGAGCTGATGGGTGCCGTGGTAGCGAGCGGGCTGCGCACCGACCGACGCATGAGCCACTGCTTCATCATGCAGACACCGGCCTATCCGCGCCCGTTCGTCATAACCGACGCGGCGCTCAACATTGCGCCGACCCTGAAGGACAAGGCCGATATCATCCGCAACGCCGTCGACCTGGTGCACGCGTTCGGTATCGAGCGACCGCATGTGGCGATCCTCGCGGCGGTCGAGACGGTGAACCCGAACATGCCCGCTACGCTGGACGCGGCCGCGCTCTGCAAGATGGCCGACCGCGGCCAGATCGCCGGAGCCGTGCTCGACGGGCCACTCGCCTTCGATAACGCGGTGTCCGCCGCGGCGGCGCGCACCAAGGGCATCACGTCGCCCGTCGCCGGTTCGGCCGACATCCTGGTCGTGCCCAACCTCGAGGCCGGCAACATGCTCGCCAAGCAGCTCGAATACCTGGGCGGCGCCGCGAGCGCGGGCATCGTCCTCGGCGCCCGCGTGCCCATCGTGCTTACCAGCCGTGCGGACCCACGCGAATCGCGCATCGCATCCTGTGCAGTGGCGCTGGTGGTGGCGCGGCGGCTCGCGCAGCCCGATGCGATTGCGACACGAGCAGACAAGGCGAGCGCTGCCCCGTCGGCTGCGGCTGCGCGGATGCCGGCGGCGCTGAAGTTGCACGGATGAGCGCAGCTGCGTTCGAAATGTGCGAGGCGCGGCCGCGTCTCGCCGTGAAGGAGACATGAACAATGAGTGAGCAACAGGATTCCTTTATGGTCGCATGGTGGGCCGAAAACCTCGACACTCTAGATCGCGAGATCGCTAGGCTGGCGACGCTGTGCGAGGTCAAGATCCTCGATCCGGCTGTCATGCAGCGGGTGCTCAAACAGGATAGCTCGGTGTGCGGAGCAGCCAATCCGGCGGCATTCGCAAAGCTGCACGCTCTGCTGACGATGCATCTGGCGATACGCAAAAAGTCGGTCGAGACAGTCGGCGAGACGCGGACGGAGGCGATCGAGGACTACATCATCGAGCGGATCAAGAAGTCTTTCCCGATCGCAAGCGGGAAATGGCCGCCGGGCTAAGTAACAGGACCTGCAGCCAGACGGGGCGCTGAAGCGCGCGGATCAGCGGCCGCCCGAGGCAGGCTGTCTCGAGAGGAATCCGACCGTCAGGAAGCGAAGGGGCGCAGCCGCGAAGGCATTGATGCGCCGCTTGGGCTCACTTTGGCGTCTTGTGTGAGCGTGCGCAGCCTCGCTGGGCCTGCCTTCTCCCAGCCTTCCCCTGCCAGGTTGGGATCGCACCGGCACAACACATTCCTTCTCCCTGCAGAGCTGACGAAACTCCGACCTTTCACTTACGACTCGCTGCGCCGCTTCGCTTACGCTGGCAAGCAACACATAACACTCACGGTCTGACTTGCCCCGATGCTGCCTTTCCGACACGTTCCTCAAATGTCCCGGCACCCGACTCTTGACCTTTACAGCCCGCATCGATGGCAACGTGATGGCGGCATCTCGGCGCGCGCCGCGGCGGCCGCACTTGCCGTGTCGCTCGCCAGTGCCCTGGTGGGGTGCTCCACACCGGTCTTGAAGTCGTCCGTCGACGTCCCCAACCAATTCGCGACTTCCCCCGCCGAGCAGACCGAGCCCGAGGTCGCGTGGTGGGAGAAGTACGGCGACCCGGTGCTGTCCGATCTCGTCCGACGCGCGGAGCAGGAGAACCGCGATATCAAGATTGCTGCGCAGCGCGTGCGCGCTGCACGGGCCGGGGAGACGATCAGTCGCTCGTGGCTGTACCCGAATGTCGGCGTCGGCGCTGCGGGGCTCGCCTACAACACTGGGTACGGCTCGCCGGCCAAGCAGGCCGTTCCGGATATCAAGGCGGTTGGCGCCGGCGCTGATGTGTCCTGGGAAATCGATATCTCCGGGCGTTTGCGGGCGGGTGCGTCGGCGGCCGCCGCCGACGCGATGGCGGCGGAGGACAGCGCGCGAGGCGTGCGTTTGCTAGTGATGACCGACGTCGCAACCAGCTACTTCACGCTAGTCGGTGCGCTGCGCCAGCTCGAGACCGTGCGCGCGATATCGGCGGCACAGGACGAGACGCTGCGCCTCGTGTCTGCCCGGCAGCGGGCGGGCCTCGCTACGCAGTTCGACGTCGAGCGCGCCCAGACGGACGCTTCGAGGGCCCGTGCCGCGATACCGCCCCTGGAGACGGTCACCGCACTGTCGCGACACCGGATCGCGGTGCTCATCGGAGATCAGGCGTTCAACGCCGCGCGCGTGGTGCCTTCGACCGGCGACGTCGTCGTTCCAGCGGCCCACCCTGGGCAACCCGCGGCGCTGCTGCAACGCCGGCCGGACCTGCTCGCTTTGCAGGCGCAGTTGGATGCGGCCAATGCGCGCCGGCGGCAGGCCAAGGCGGAGTACTTCCCGCGGCTGTTTCTCGGCGCGCTGCTCGGTGGCCAGAACGTGGAGCTCAATAGTTTCAACGCGGGCACGACGGGCTTCGGCCTGGCGGCCGGGCTACTGGCGATGCCCGTGTTCAACGCGGGCCGGACGCGGGCCATCAACGAGATCGCCGAGAGCGGTCAGTCCGAGGCGCTGCTCCGCTACGAGGACGGGATCGTGCGCGCGCTCGAGGACGTCGAGAACGCGCTAGTGGCACTCCAGGATGAACGGCAGCGGGTCGAATCGCTGCAGACGGCCGCGACTGCGGCGGAGGCGGCGCTGGGCCACGCGCAGTCGCTTTACAACCGTGGCCAGATCGACCTGCTGCCGCTGCTCGACGCGCAGCGCCAGCGCCTGCTCGTGCGGGTCAGCGCGAACGACAGCAACACGCAACTGCTGCTCGACAGCGTGCAGCTGTACAAGGCGCTCGGCGGGGGATGGCAGGTGTTCGATCCTGTCAAGCCTGCTGCAGCTGGCACCGCTCGCTCGCCGGAATCCTGACATCTATCGTTCGACAGAGGAACTCATCGTGAACACCTCCCGCGCCGCAGCTCTTCTTGCCATACCGATCGCCATGCTGCTATCTGCCTGCGGCCGGGACAAACCGCCAGCCGACGCTCTGCGCCCGGTGCGCAGCGTCGAGCTGCGCTACGACAATGCCGTGGAGGCCAATCGTTACTTCGGCTCGGTGCAGGCGCGGCACGAGGTGGACCAGGCGTTCCGCGTCGGCGGCAAGATCGCGCAGCGCAAAGTCGAGGTGGGTCAGACCGTGCGCGAGGGTGATGTGCTCGCGGTGCTGGACGATACCGATTATCGGCTCGCCCAGGAGGCGACCAGCCAGCAGCTGCTCTCCGCCATCGCGCACGCGCGCCAGGCAGAATCGGATCGCCAGCGCCTCGAGGCCCTGAAGGCCGACGGTTCGGTCAGCGTATCCGACGAAGAGCACGCGCAAAGCAACGCCGTGACGACAAAGGCGGCGGCGGACGCGCAGCAAAGGCAACTCGAGCTTGCCCGCAACCGCCTGAAGTACACTGTGCTGCGCGCATCGCGCGGCGGCGTAGTCACGTCCAGGAAGTTCGAGGTCGGACAGGTGGTCGCCGAAGGCCAGCCGGTGGTCTCTATCGCGGACGAGGGCGAGCCCGAGATCGTCGTCGATGTGCCCGAGGATCAGCTCGCAGCCTTCAAGACGGCGCGCTTCAAAGCATCGCTAGCGAGCGACCCGGATGAAACGTTCGAAGTCGCCATACGCGAGCTGTCGCCGCAGGCCGCCGCGACCACGCGAACCTATCACGCGCGCTTGAAACCGCGAGAGCCCAGGCACTTGGCGCTCGGGGCGACGGCCACGCTGGTGGCCCAGTACCCGGCCGGAGAGACGCCGGTGGCTGCGATCCCGGCCAGCGCCCTCACCCAGAGCAACGGGCAGCCGGCCGTGTGGGCGGTCCGTCCTTCGAACAGCGATCCGGTCGGGACCGTCGATTTGATCCGCGTCACCGTCCACGGGTATCGCAACGACCTGGTGCTGGTCTCCGGACCACCGCCCGGCGCGCTCATTGTCACCGCGGGTGTGCAGAAGATGGCGCCTGGATTGCGCGTCGCGCTGTCCGACTCTGCCCGCAACGACACCTCCAAGCAGGCCGCCCGATGAAGTTCAATCTCACCGAATGGGCGCTCAACCACCGCGCGATGGTGGTGTTCCTGATCCTCGTGATCGGCGTAGGCGGCGCCTTCAGCTTCACCAGGCTCGGCCAGCTCGAGGACCCCAACTTCTCGGTGCCGTCGATGACGGCCATGATCTACTGGCCGGGCGCCACGTCCCAGCAGATCCAGGACGAGGTGCTCAACCGCATGGAGAAGAAGTTCGAGCAGCTCGACCACTACGAGAAGGTGGTCACGTTCGCGCGCCAGGGCTTCGGCGGCATGACGCTCAGCGTGAAAGGCGGTACGTCGAAGGCCGACCAGCGCGAAGCCTGGTACCAGGCGCGCAAGAAGTTGAGCGACATCAAGCTCGAGCTGCCCGAGGGCGTCATCGGCCCGATCTTCAACGACGAATACGGCGACGTGTCCGGGATCATGTATGCCTTGAAGGGCGATGGCATCGGGCAGGCCGAGCTCTCAGACATGGCGGAGATCATCAAGAAGCGCATGCTGAAAGTGCCGATGGTCAAGAAAGTGGAGATCTACGGCAAGCAGGCCAAGAAGGTCTACGTCGAGTTCTCGCACCAGCGGCTGGCCGCTCTCGGCATCACCCCCGTGCAGATCGCCGAAAGCTTGCGCAACCAGAACACCCTGATCCCGGCCGGCCAGGTCGACACGCGCGACGACCGCGTGATGGTGCGGGTGAGCGGCCAGTTCGCC
>Ga0335084_10008517_pt1 | contig 10227 bp, 11 predicted proteins | sample Lox_Sample_44_FD_206721 | JGI IMG/M metagenome (GOLD analysis project Ga0335084, IMG submission 206721) | Soil microbial communities from Loxahatchee National Wildlife Refuge, Florida, United States - Lox_Sample_4.4 | ecosystem: Environmental > Terrestrial > Soil > Wetlands | place: USA... | reverse complement strand
TCTGTACTTGAGGGGCAGCGGGGTGTCAACCGCGATGACGATCCGCATCACGCTGTACGGCCGGGCCGACTGCGAGCTCTGCCACGAGATGCGCATCGTGGTCGACGAGGTGGCACGCGCGGTCCCTCTGGAGGTCGAGGAGGTGGACGTGGACGCGGACCCGGAGCTGCGGGCGCGCTGGGGGGAGACGGTCCCGGTGCTGGCCGTGAACGGCCGGCCCGCATTCAAGGTCCGGGTGACGGCGTCGGCCCTGCGGGAACGCCTGCTCCGGGAGCGTGGTTGAGTGCCGACCATCGCCGTCGACGCCATGGGCGGCGACCAGGGGCCCGACGAGGTCGTGAAGGGCGTCGCCCAGGTCTCGCTCGAAACCGAGATCGAATCCCTGCTGGTCGGCGACGAGGCGCGCATCCAGGCCGTCCTCGAGCGCGTGCCCTACAACCCGGAGCACATCGCGATCCTGCACTGCCGCGACGCGATCGGCATGGCCGAGACGCCGCGCGACGCGGTCAAGAAGAAGGACGCCTCGCTGCTGGTCGGCGTGCGGGCGGTCGCCGACGGGCGCGCGGCGGCGATGGTGTCGGCCGGCAACACCGGGGCGTGCGTGCTGGCCTGCGCGCAGCACTTCGCGCTGCTGCCCGGCATCAAGCGGGCGGCGCTCGCGAGCGTCTATCCGCGCCAGACCGAGTACGACGGCCAGGACGCGCTGGCGCTGCTCCTCGACGTCGGCGCGACGGTGCGGTGCGAGGCGCCGGAGCTGGTGCAGTTCGCGCTCATGGGGAGCGCGTATGCGCGGCGCATCTCGAAGCTCCCGAGCCCGCGCGTCGGACTCCTCAACATGGGGAGCGAGGAGGGCAAGGGCGGCGACGTCCTCGCCGAGGCCCACCGGCGGCTGCGCGCGCTCCCGGGCATCGAGTTCGTGGGGAACGTCGAGGGGAACGACCTGGTGCGCGGCAAGGCCGACGTGATCGTCTGCGAGGGGCTGCTCGGCAACGTCGCGCTCAAGCTGCTGGAGGGCGTGGCGGAGGTGCTGGCCGACGTCACGCGCTCCGCCGCCGACAGCCGCGTCACCTGGCGGCTCGGTCTCCGCCTGCTCTCGGGCGGCATCGACCGGCTCCAGGCGCTCACCGACTATCGCCAGTACGGCGGCGCGCCGATCCTCGGCTTCCGGCAGCTCTTCCTCAAGTGTCACGGGCGCTCGTCGTCGAGCGCGATCGCGAACGCGGTCAAGGTGGCGGCCAAGGCCGTGCGCGATCGGGTGCCGTCGGAGATCGCCGACGCGGTGGCGGCGCTCCGGTGAAGGCCCTCCGCTTCCGCCGGCCGCCGGCGCCGCCTCCGCTGCTCTGCCGGTGGGACCTCGACAAGACGTATCTCCGCAGCGAGTTCGACACGCTCGCGCAGCTCTGGCGCACGGCCTGGGAGACGGGGGCCGACAAGGTCGAGGTGCCGGGCGTCGTCGACGTGATCAAGGGCCTCAAGGCGACCGCGGACCGGCGCGGCCGCGCGGTGCAGATGCAGTTCATCTCCGCGAGCCCGCCGCAGATCGGGAAGGCGATCCGTGACAAGCTGGCGCTCGACGGCATCCCCTACGACGGCATCGCGTTCAAGGATCAGCTCCAGCACCTCCGCCGCGGCAACCTGCGGAAGCTGCGCGAGCACACGGGCTTCAAGCTGACCGAGCTGCTGCGCGGCCGCGCGGCCGCTCCCGCGGACGCCCGCGAGCTGCTCTTCGGCGACGACTGGGAGTCGGATCCGCTCATCTACTCCGTGTACGCGGACATGGTCGCCGGGCGGCTCGGCGGCGCGCTGCTCGAGCGCGTGCTGGCCCGGATCGGCGTCGATGCGGCGAGCGTCCCGGGGATCGTCGCCGAGGCCGCGCGGGTCGCGGGCCCGGCGCGCGTCGACCGGATCTTCATCAACCTGGAGCGCCGTTCTCCCACCGGGGTGTTTCGCCTCTACGGCCCCCGGGTGGTGCCGAGCTTCAACTACTTCCAGACCGCAATCGTGCTCGCGAGCGACGGCTGGCTCGATCCCGAGGATCTCCTGCGGGTCGCGGGCGCGCTGGCCTGTGGGGCGGGGTTCACGCCGCGGCGGCTCGAGAACTCGCTCGCCGACCTGGTGCGGCGCGGCCACGTCACGCCGGAGACCGGCGATCGCCTCGCCCGGCCGCTGCGGAAGGCCGGCCTCCTGCCGCCCGGTCCGCACGGGCCGGCGGACTGGTTCCGGCGGCGACTCGCCGCGCTCCGCCGGCGCCGTCCGCCCCTCGCGTCGGAAGAAGCGCTCGACTATACCGCAATCCTGGAACGCCTGCCGGCACGGCGGGCGACTCCGGAGGCGAAGGCGACGTGACCGGCAGCGAGTTCGTGGTCGTGCTGGTGACCGCGGGCAACGCGGACGAAGCGGCGCGCATCGGCCGCGCGCTGGTCGACGAGCGGCTCGCGGCCTGCGTGAACGTCGTCGGGCCGATCCGTTCGATCTACCGCTGGCAGGGAGCCGTCGACGAGGCCGCGGAGCACCTGATGCTGGTGAAGGCGCGGGCCGGCGACGTCCCGGCGCTCGAGGCACGGGTGCGCGCGCTGCACTCGTACGACGTGCCCGAGGTCGTGGCACTCCCGATCGTCGCCGGCAGCACGCCCTATCTCGCATGGCTGGGAGACGCGACGGCACGCGCCCGGTGAGCGGACGGCCGTCGGCGCGCCCGCCGATCGTCCGGGAGCTCTCCGCCGGTGGGCTGGTCTACCGCCGGCGCGAAGGCGTGTGGCTGGTGGTGCTGGCCGGCCGCCGTCCCGCCGACGGCGGCGCGATCGTGTGGGGGCTACCCAAGGGGCACGTCGAGCCGGGCGAGCAGATGGCGGACGCGGCGGTGCGCGAGGTGCGCGAGGAGACCGGCCTCGCCGCGAGCATCGAGGACACCCTCGGCGACGTCACCTACTGGTACGTGCGACGCGACGAGCGCGGGGACCCGCTGCGGACCTTCAAGCGCGTGCGCTTCTATCTGATGCGTCATCGCGGCGGGCGCTTCGCCGATCGCGACGACGAGCTCGACGCCGTGCGCTGGGTCCCGCTCGCAGAGGCCGAGAGCATGATCACGTTCGCGAACGAGCGCGGGCTGGTGCGTCGCGCGCGCGAGCTGCTCGACGGCGCGACGCCCTGACGGTCGGATCAGCCCGCGGGCGTGAAGCGCGTCCGCTCCCAGACCCGCGGCGGCAGCGCGTCGAGCCGCGGGAGCGAGCCCGGCGGCCCGAGCACCACCAGCACGTGCGCGCCGCGGCGCTCGATGCGCGCGTCGGGCCGCACCACCGGGAGCGCGCCGGCGAAGTCGGCGGCGTCCGCCTCCCGATCCCAGGCCGTCATCCACACCAGCACCAGGTCGTCTCCTCTGGTGAGGGCGCGAATGCGGTCGCCGCCCCAGCCGTCGGCGGCGGCGATGGCGCCCGCGGGCGAGAGCCCGTGCCCGATGAGGATCCGGATCCCGAGCTCGCCGACCGTGTCCTCGACGCTGGTCCGCCAGCCGTCTGCTTCGAGACGATCCGTCCCGCCCAGCGTGATCTCCACCGGGGGATCCCGCTGCTCGAAGTAGCGTGCCGGGTGCAGGACCTGCTCGGTCGACGCCGGGGGATCGCGATGGGCGCGGTCCACCGCCGCCCACCCGCCACGCAGGTAGGCATCCGCGGCGAAGCTGGTGCCGTCGTCGTACTGGAAGGCGAGCGGATCGCGGATCGCGTCAGGGAGGTCGGGATACTGGGCGGCGAGCTGGGCCGGCAGCCCGTGCATCTGCTCCGTGACCAGGCCGACGGTGCGCGCGTCCAGCCGGCCGCCGCCGACGTACGCGAAGGAGGCCAGCGTCGCGTCCCCTTCGAGCAGCGCGCGGCGCGCGAGGAGGCGATCCCCGTGGCTGTCGGTGAGCGCCTCGGGCACGGTCGGGAGCCCGAAGTGCTGGTCCTGGAGCGCGTGCGTCAGCTCGTGCGAGATCAGCAGCTCGCCGACGAAGTCGTGGTTGGTGAGCGTCGAGAGCATGCCGATCCAGAAGCCGCCGGCGCCGAGCGCCTCGGTCGAGATCCCGAGATCCTTGGCGCGCGGGTCGTAGAAGGCGGCGATCTGCGACTCGAAGAGCCGCTCGTAGATCGGCCGGAGCACCGTCCCCTCGGGCAGCAGACCGAGCCGTACCTCGACGGCCGTGAGCCGTTCGATCTCGCCCGGCCGGAAGGTCTCGTCCAGCTCGCGTGCGAGCCGCGCGCGGACGTCGGCGGACGAGAGCGGACTCGCGGGGACTTCGGCGGTGAACTCCAGACCGCGGAGGCGTGCGAGCCCGCTCCGGATGGCGGCCAGCAGGTCCACGTTGACGGCGCCACCGCGCACGACGCGCCCCGGACCGCACGCCGCCGCGAGCAGCGCCACGACCAGCACCACGAGCCGCGTCACTCGACGTCCGACTCCAGGATGACCGCGGGATAGCCGAGCCGGTTGACCAGCTCGGCGCGCGCGACCGCGACGCCGCGCACCGGATAGGGACCCACCACGACCTGGTAGTAGCGCCCCGCGCCCGCCGACAGCGCCCGCACGCGCGCGTCGGGGAAGCGCGAGCCGAGGACCTGCCGGAGGTGCTCGGCTCGCCCCGGGTCGGTGAGCGTCGCGACCTGCACCGCGAAGGAGCCCTGCGGCTCGGCCACCACCGGCTCGGGGGTGGGCGGCTGTGCCGGCGCCGGTGCGGGTGCCGGCGCCGCGCGGGCGCGCGTGATCCGCGGGCGCGGCGCGGCTGCCCGCGCGACCGCCACCGGGCTCTCCAGCACCTCGACGCGCACCGGCGCCGTGCCCGGCCCGATCATCCCGACCGTGCGCGCCGCCGCGTACGACAGGTCGATCACGCGCCCGTCGACGAACGGGCCGCGGTCGTTGATGCGCACCTCGACGGCGCGGCCGTTGCTCAAGTTGGTGACCATCACGCGCGTCCCGAGCGGCAGCGTCTGGTGTGCCGCGGTCAGCTCGTACTGGTCGTAGATCTCGCCGTTGGCGGTGCGTCGGCCGTGGAACCCGGGCCCGTACCAGGACGCGACGCCGGTCTGCACGCCGTCGGTCACCGGCGGCGTCGGCCGGAGCGCGGTGCAGCCCGCTGCTCCGAGTGCGAGCGCGCCCAGCGCTGCCGCCCAACCCCGCCCCATCCCGGTCCGATTATGCCAGCCGAGGTTTCTCGTGCAAGCTCGCGACTCTGCTTGGCTTTGAAGTTTACCTCCGGAAACCCGTGTGGTACTCACCGCCATGCACGGCGTGGCAGGGGAGCGCGAACGGCCGTCGGCCTGAGGGCGCCGGCGGCGGGGTGGAGGCGGTGCGGGCACTCGGGATCGATCCGGGCAGTCGCGTGACGGGGTGGGGCGTCGTCGAGAACGACGGACCGTCCTTCCGTCACGTCGCGAGCGGGACGCTGGTGCTCGGCTCGACCACGTCGCTCGCGGCGCGGCTGGCGCGGCTCCACGCGCAGTGCGGCGCGCTGATCGCCGAGTGGCAGCCCGAGGCCGTGGTGCTGGAGCGGGCGTTCGTCGCCCGCAACGTCCAGAGCGCGCTCCGGCTGGGGGAGGCGCGCGGCGCGGTGCTGGCGGCGATCGCCGCGGCGTCGCTGCCGGTGCACGAGTACACGCCGGCGGCGGTGAAGGTCGCGGCCGTCGGGCACGGGCGGGCCGACAAGACCACGATCGTGCGCGGCATGGCGGCGCGCCTCGGGTTGACGCCGCTGCCGCGCGAGGACGCCGCCGACGCGCTGGCGCTCGCCGTCTGCTACCTCCAGCAGGCGCCGCTCGCGCGCGCGATCCTGCGCGCCCAGCGGAGCAGCGCATGATCGCGGCACTCTCCGGCACGCTCGTCGAGAAGGGGCTCGAGCGCCTGGTGGTCGAGACCCGGGACGGCGTCGGCTACCTGGTGCACGTCTCGCAGCAGACGCTCGCCGAGCTGCCCGCCACCGGTGCGGCGGTCCGGCTGCTCGTGCACACCGAGGTGCGCGAGGACGCGATCGAGCTGTTCGGCTTCGGCACCGCGACCGAGCGCGCGCTCTTCCATCTGCTGCGGCGGGTGAAGGGGCTCGGCCCGCGGACGTCGCTGGCGGTGCTCTCGGGCATGCCGCCGGGGGCGCTCATCGCGGTGATCGCGGCCGGCGACGTGGCGCGGCTCCAGACCATCCCGGGCGTCGGGCGGAAGTTCGCGGAGCGCATCGTGGTCGAGTGTCGCGAGGCGGCCACGGCCATGGCGGTCGGCGTGCCGACGGTCCCGCTCGGCATGGTGGGAGATGCGGCCCTCGATGAGGCGGTGTCGGCGCTCGTGAATCTCGGCTACAAGCGCGCCGAGGCAGAGCAAGCCGTGAAGAAGATCCGCACGCCACAGGCGCCGGTCGAGGATCTGATCCGTGCCGCGCTCCAGGGGTTGGCCGGCTGATGGCCCGGCGCGCGGACCCGATCCTCCCCGAGGCCCTCGACGACGATCTCACGATCGAGACGCCGCTCCGTCCCCGCACGCTCGACGAGTACGTCGGGCAGGAGCAGGTGCGCGAGAACCTCCGCGTCCAGATCGAGGCCGCGCGCTCGCGCGGCGACGTGCTCGACCACATCCTCTTCTACGGGCCGCCCGGCCTCGGGAAGACGTCGCTCGCGCACGTGATCGCGCACGAGCTGGGGGTGGCGGTGCGCGGCACGTCGGGCCCGGCGCTCGAGCGGCCGGGCGACCTGGCGGCGATGCTCACCAACCTCGAGCGCGGGCACGTGTTCTTCATCGACGAGATCCATCGCCTGAACCACGTCGTCGAGGAGACGCTCTACCCGGCGATGGAGGACTTCCAGCTCGACATCGTAGTCGGGCAGGGGCCGACGGCCCGCTCGCTGAAGCTTCCGCTGAAGCCGTTCTGCCTGGTCGGCGCGACGACCCGCGCCGGACTGCTCACGTCGGCGTTGCGCGACCGCTTCGGCGCGACGTTCCGTCTCGACTTCTACGGCGTCCCCGACCTCCAGCGCATCCTCACGCGCGCCGCGACGATCCTGGACGTCCCGCTCGACCCCGACGGCGGCCTCGAGATCGCGCGCCGCGCGCGCGGCACGCCGCGGATCGCGAACCGCCTGCTCCGCCGCGTGCGCGACTTCGCGCAGGTGCGGGCCGCGGGTCGTGTCACGCGTCAGGTGGCGCGCGACGCGCTGGCGCTGCTCCAGGTCGACGAGGCCGGCTTCGACAAGATGGACCGCGCGTTGCTGCTCACGATCATCGACAAGTTCGCGGGCGGGCCGGTCGGGCTCGAGACGCTCGCGGCCGCGGTCGGCGAGGAGCGCGACACGATCGAGGACGTGTACGAGCCGTTCCTCATCCAGGAGGGGTTCCTGGCGCGGACGCCGAAGGGCCGGGTCGCGACCGCGCTCGCCTACGACCACTTCGAGCGACGGGTCGGGACGGCGGCGCCGGTGCAGCAGAAGCTGCTCTGACCGCGGGCTGGACGCCCGGCACGGGTTCCGGCACGCTCGGGTCGATGGCGGAGATCGGGCGCCTGCTGATCGTCCTCGGGGTGGTGGCGATCCTCGTCGGCGTGGCGCTCACCTCGGGGCTGCTCTCCTGGTTCGGCAAACTGCCCGGCGACATCGTCGTGCAGCGCGACCACTGGAGCTTCTATTTCCCGATCGCGACCTCCATCGTCCTCAGCATCGTCCTGACGCTGGTACTGCGCCTGCTCGGGCGCTGACCGGCGCGGCTGCGCGGTCAGTCGATATTTCCAGCACTTAGGGCACCAACCTTGTCTTGCCTTCGGGGGTCTCGGTCCCTATGATCGCGAGGTTCATGCCGGAACCGTCCGACGCGACGTCGCCCGAGGCGATCCCCGAGGGTCGTCGTCGGAGGCGGGAGGGGTGGCTCATCCTGGCGACGGCGCTCGCCGTCGTGGTGTTCGCCGTCTTCGAGACCCGGATGCCGGCCTACACCCAGGTCGGCTCGGCGAGCAGCGACGCGATCCTGGTCGCGCTCATCAACCTGAACCTGATCCTGCTGGTCCTGCTGGTCTTCCTGGTCGGCCGGAACATCGTCAAGCTGATCCTCGACCGGCGCCGCCGCATCCTGGGCTCTCATCTCCGGACGCGGCTGGTCGTGGCGTTCGTCGCGATCGCGCTCCTGCCCGCCACGCTGCTGTTCCTGGTGGCGATGACCTTCGTCGGCAACTCGGTCGAGGACTGGTTCAAGGGGCAGGTCGAGAGCGCGCTCGAAGGGTCGCTCGAGGTCGCGCACGCCTACTACAAGGACCTGGCCGACACCGCGCTCGGCTTCGGCCGCCGGCTGGCGCCGCAGATCGCGGAGCGGGGGCTGCTCTCGCCCGAGCGGCGCGACGATCTCAAGCGCTTCCTCGCCGAGCGCCGCGACGAGTACCAGCTCGACCTGCTCGAGGTGATCGCCGAGGGGCAGGCGCTGGCGCGCAACCGCCGCGCCGACCTGAACGGCAAGCTCGGCGCCGACCCGTGGGCCGAGATCGTGCGCTCCGGGGAAGCGGGCCGCGAAGCCACCACCGTCGACGCGGTCGGCGAGGCCGACATGGTGCGGGCCGCCGTGCCGATCACGGTCGACGGCATCGTGAAGGCGGTGCTGATCGTCGACTCCTACGTGCCCCAGAGCGTGGTCAAGCGACGCGAGGACATCGACCGCTCGTTCGGCGAGTATCTCCGGCTCAAGATCCAGCGCCGGCCGATCCAGACCGCCTACACGATCACGCTGCTGCTCGTGACGCTGGTCGTGCTGTTCTCGGCCACCTGGGTCGGCTTCTACGTCGCGCGCGGGATCACCGTGCCGATCCAGCGCCTCGCCGAGGGGACGCGCGCGGTCGCGCAGGGCGACCTCGACTACCGCATCGCCGGCGAGGGGGACGACGAGATCGGCACGCTGGTCGAGGCCTTCAACCGGATGACCGAGGACCTGAAGGCCGGACGTACGGAGCTGGAGGCGCGCCGCCGCTACCTGGAGATCGTGCTCGCCAACATCAGCGCGGGCGTCATCTCCACCGACCGCGACGGTCGGATCGCCACCGTGAACGCCGCCGCCGCGAACCTGCTCGGGGTGTCGGCGGCGGCGAGCGTCGGCCGCCCGCTGGCCGACGTGTTCAGCGGCGAGGCCCGCACCGAGGTCCGCCAGCTCGCGAGCCAGCTCCTCGGCGACACGCCCGAGCCCGCCTTCGCGATCGCGCTCGGGCGTCCCGGCCCGGGGCACGACGGTCGCGGCGGCCCGGTCGAGCGCCAGCTGACGCTCACCCGCGACGGGCACGAGGTCGCCGTGCTGCTCGCCGGCACGCCGCTGGTCGACGAGGCCTGGAGCCGCCAGGGGCTGGTGCTGTTCCTCGAGGACGTGACGCACCTGATGCGCGTTCAACGGATGGAGGCGTGGCGGGAAGTCGCGCGCCGGATCGCGCACGAGATCAAGAACCCGCTCACGCCGATCCAGCTCTCGGCGCAGCGGCTGCGGCGGCGGTACGCGGGTCAACTCGGCGCCACCGGTGCGGTCTTCGAGGAGTGTACGCGTACCATCATCCAGCAGGTCGAGGAGCTGAAGGCGCTGGTGAACGAGTTCGCCACCTTCGCCCGCATGCCGGCCGGCGAGCACGCGCCGCAGGACCTGAACCGGATCGTCGAGGAGGCGCTGGTCCTGTTCCGCGAGGCGCATCCCGAGGTGACGTTCCGCTTCGAGGCCGGGGAGAACCTCCCCGAGGTCGAGCTCGACCGTGAAGGCGTGAAGCGCGCGGTCATCAACATCTTCGACAACGCGGTCGCGGCCTGCGCCGCGCGCCGCGATCTGGCGCCCGGCGAGCCCCGCACCATCGAGCTCAGGACCAGCCGGCAGCCGGGGCTGGGCGTCGTGCGCCTCGAGATCGCCGACAACGGCGTCGGCATGACGCCCGAGGTGAAGGCGCGGCTCTTCGAGCCGTACTTCTCGACCAAGCCCGACGGCACCGGCCTCGGCCTGGCCATCGTGTCGGCGATCGTGGCCGATCATCGCGGCTTTCTGCGCGTGCGCGACAACGTGCCGCGCGGCAGCCGCTTCATCCTGGAGTTTCCCGTGGGCCGTCAGTCGGCACCGGTCGTCGCCGGTGCCCGGCACGGCGCATACGGGGCGTGACGGAGGAGGAGGGGACGATGTCCGAGACCATCCTGGTAGTCGACGACGAGGAGAAGATCCGCGACACGCTGCGCGGCGTGCTGTCCGATGAGGGCTTCGACGTGCTCGAGGCCGCCG
>Ga0335084_10008516_pt1 | contig 10228 bp, 11 predicted proteins | sample Lox_Sample_44_FD_206721 | JGI IMG/M metagenome (GOLD analysis project Ga0335084, IMG submission 206721) | Soil microbial communities from Loxahatchee National Wildlife Refuge, Florida, United States - Lox_Sample_4.4 | ecosystem: Environmental > Terrestrial > Soil > Wetlands | place: USA... | reverse complement strand
GGCTGACAGATCGAACGGCCGGTTCCCGGTGATCCGGGAACCGGCCGCCCTCGGGCACGACGCCGGCCCTCCTCGCCGGCGGGGATCGTCAGACGGTCGCGGCCTGTGTCATGCGCACGACGTCGAAGCACGAGCTGCAATACACCGGCCGGTCGTTGCGCGGCGCGAACGGCACCATGGCCTGCTGGCCGCAGCGGGCGCAGATCGCCGCGTGGTACTCGCGCGGCGCGCCTGCCATGCGGTTCTGCTTGGCCACGGCACGGCAGCCCGGACACCGCTGTGGGTCGTTCTGCAGCCCTTTGCTGGCAAAGAAGGCTTGCTCACCAGCAGAGAACAGGAAGGCGTCCCCACACTCCCGACAGGTGAGTGTCCGATCCTCGTACACCCTGCTCCTGGACCTCCCTCCAACGCGTCACGCGACGCTGGGACGCCGCGCTGGGACACCGGTCGGCTGCCCTCCGCATTCGCAACGCCGGTCCCCCGGTCGCGTCGTGCTTGTTCTGCCAGCCGGACTAGGGCGCGACTATACGCACGCGGTTGAGCGTGATGCAAGGCGGAATCCGCACGGAGAGCGACGGTCGCCCGGGCAGATCGAAGCCTGGTGCGCCGCGGGCGTGGCCCCTGCGGGGCCGTTGGCGAGCCCGAGGTCAGGCGTACTCCTCGGCGAAACGCTCGGCATCGGCATAGCTCGTGAAACGCGTCTGGCCCTTCTTGAACCACAGCTTGATCTCGCCAGTAGGGCCGTTGCGATGCTTGGCGAGCTTGAGGTTGACCACCTCGCCCTCGGCATCCGCCTCTTCGGCCGGACGCTCCCGCTCCCGCCACAGGAACAGCACGAGGTCGGCATCCTGCTCGATGCTGCCGGATTCGCGCAGATCCGAAAGCCGCGGCTCCTTCGACTCGCGCATCTCCGCCTGGCGGGACAGCTGCGACAGTGCCACGACGGGCACGTCGAGCTCGCGCGCGAGCGCCTTGAGGCCCCGCGAGATCTCCGAGACCTCCTGCACCCGGTTGGCGTCTCGCGAGACGAAGGTGGACTGCATCAACTGCAGGTAGTCCACGATCAGCAGGTCGAGACCGGATTCGGCCTGCAGGCGGCGCGCCTTGGTGCGCAGCTCCATGGTGCTGATGTTGGGCGTGTCGTCGATGAACATCGGCGCCTCGGCGAGCGCGTTCATGGCCGGTGCGAGGCGCGTGAAGTCCATCTCCTCGAGGAAGCCCGTCCGCAGGCGCTGCGAGTTGATCTTGGCGACGGAGCTGAGCAGTCGCAGCACCAGCTGCTCCTTGCTCATCTCCAGGCTGAACACCCCGACCGTCTTGCCGTCGCTTACGGCCGCGTGCTCCGCGATGTTGAGGGCGAGGCTCGTCTTCCCGACCGATGGACGGGCAGCGATGATGATCAGGTCGGAGCGCTGCAGGCCGGTCGTCAGCGCGTCCAGGTCGCGGAAGCCCGTCCGCACGCCGCTGATCTCGCCCTTGTGCTCGTGGAGGTAGTCGAGCCGGTCGTACGCCGCGTGGAGCAGCTGGCGGAGCGCGCTGAAGCCGGCCTCGACGCGCTTCTGGCTGACGGCGAAGAGCTCCTGCTCCGCGCGATCGATCGCCTCGCCGATGTCGGGCCCGTCCTCGTAACCCACACCCGCGATGCGCCCCGCGGCGGCGATGAGGTTTCGCAGCACCGCCTTGCGCTCGACGATGCGCGCGTAGTGGACCGCGTTGACCGCGGTCGGGGTGAGGTTGATGAGGCTGGTCAGGTACGCCGATCCGCCGACCTGCTCCAGATCACCGCGACGCTCCAGGGCCTCCGAAACGGTGACGATGTCGATCGGCTCGCGGCGTTCGTAGAGGTCGAGGACCGCCTCGTAGATCGTGCCGTGGTTGGCGCGGTAGAAGTCGGCGGGACGCAGGAAGTCGGCGACCTCGATGACCGCATCACGATCGATGAGCAGCGCGCCCAGGACGGACTGCTCGGCTTCGATCGATTGCGGCGGTAGGCGGTCGATGGACACGCAGCAGGACTCCGATCGGTTTGGCTGGGTCCCCGATAGTGCCGCCCAGCGAGTGAGTCCGGGTCGCCGATGTGACGCGTCGCCTGGCTCTCGTCCACCACGAAACGTGATTCCGACCGTGGACGGCTGTGGATGGCGGTGGACGAAGCGCTGCCCGAATGTGGACAGCCCCTCCGCGCGCCTAGTCGAGCCGGCGGATCACCCCGATGAGCTTGCCCTGGATGCGCACGTCGTCGAAGAACATCGGCTCGTAGCGGCTGTTCGCCGGCTGCAAGCGGACTCGGTTCCCCTCCTTGAAGAAGCGCTTCAGCGTCACCGCGTTCTCGTCGACCTGGGCGACGACGATGTCGCCGTTGCGTGCCGTCTGCTGAGGGCGGATCACGACGAAGTCGCCGTCGTCGATGTGGGCCTCGATCATCGAGTCGCCGCGGACGCGCAGCACGTAGGCGTCGCCGTTCGGCGCGAGGAACTCGGGCACCGCGAGCGTCTCGCTCGCGTCGTGGTACGCCTCGATCGGGCCGCCGGCGGCGATCTCACCGACGATCGGCAGGACATGGCTCTCCTGGGGGCCAACCTGCGGCAGAAGCTCGCTGGTGAGGCCCGTGTGCAGCGCCGCGGTGGGAGTGAGGCGCAGGGCGCGCGAGCGGGTCGCGCCACGTTCGAGGTACCCCTCACGCTCGAGGGCCTCGAGGTGGTGGTGCACCGCCGACGTCGACGCGAGGCCCACGGCCTGGCCGATCTCACGCACCGACGGCGGATAGCCCCGGGCCCGGAGGGTCGCGGCGATGTACGCCACGATCCGCTGCTTGCGCGCGGCGTCGTGCTTGGTCACGCAGCGCCTCCTTTCGGTACGAGCGTACCGAACGTCTGTTCGATTGTCAAGTCATGGCCCGAACCGGGGGATCGGCGCGTCGCTATACTCCATCCTCCGATGCCCAGCCTGTCCCGACCGCGCCGCCGCCGCGGGTACGTGCGCGCCTTGAACTACGTGGCCTTCCTGCCGCTCGCCTCACGGGCGCCGGACTACGGTCGCCTGCTGCTGGCGCTCGTGCGCGACGAGCGGGTACCCTGGTCCCACAAGGCGGTCCTCGCCCTGGCCGCGGGCTACGTCCTCTCCCCGATCGACCTCATTCCCGAGGCCATCCCCCTGTTCGGCGCGGCTGACGATGTGGCCGTCACCGTGCTGGCGATCGACCTCTTCCTGGAGCACCTCCCGGCTGGCGTGCTCAACGAGAAGCTGGATGAGTTGGGCATCGACCGACCTGCCCTGGAGCGCGATCTGGCGCAGGTCCGTCGCCTGGTGCCGCGTCCGGTGCGACGGGTCCTGGCCGAGCTGCCCACGGCACTGGAGGCGGGCGCCACGTTGGTCAGTGGCGGCCTTGCGGCCGCGCGGCGCCTTGGTCTGGAGCGGCGCCTGCGGACGTGGATCGAGGAGGACGGGCGGCCGACCTCTCCAGGACCGATGCCTACTGCGCCGAAGGAGCAGCACGCGTGAAGGTCATCCTCACCAGCGACGTGGCGAAGCTCGGCCGCAGCGGCGAGCTCAAGGACGTCGCCGACGGGTATGCGCGCAACTTCCTGATCCCGCACAAGCTGGCCGTGCCGGCGGCCGGCGGTGCCTACCGCGCCTGGCAGCACGACATCGCCAGCCGTGAGGAGAAGCGCAAGCGCGAGCGCGAGGAAGCCGAGATCGCCGCCACGCGGATCACCAGCACGACGCTGACCATGGGAGTCAAGGTCGGTGAGGGCGGCAAGCTCTACGGCTCGATCACGGCCAAGGACATCGCCGATGCTCTCGGGCGCCGGGGCATCGAGGTGGATCGCCACAAGGTCGACCTGGAGGAGCCGCTCAAATCCCTCGGCACCTACAAGGTCGCCGTGAAGGTCTACGCGGGCCTCACGCCCGAGGTGACGGTGGTCGTCGAGCCGAAAGGCTGAGCGGCGCGCCGAAGGCGCGCGATGATGGACCCATGAGAGTGGCGGCCCGCACTCGCGCGACGATCCTCCATGTCGATCTCGACGCCTTCTTCGCGGCCGTCGAGCAGCGTGACCGACCCGAGCTGCGCGGTCGACCGGTGGTCGTGGGCGGCGGAGGGCCGCGGGATCGCGGGGTGGTCAGCACCGCCTCCTACGAGGCCCGTCGCTTCGGGGTCCATTCGGCGATGCCCCTGCGCACCGCCGGCCGGCTCTGCCCCCAGGCTGTCTTCCTCCCGGTGGACGTGGCCAAGTACGCGCGGGTGAGCCGGGAGGTCATGGCGATCTTGCGACGGTTCACCCCGTTGGTCGAGCAGGTCTCGATCGACGAAGCGTTCGTCGACGTCGCCGGGTCCGAACCGCTCTTCGGATCGCCGGCCGCGATCGCGCGGGCCATCCAGGCCGCCATCGAACAGGAGCTGGGCCTGACCGCCTCCATCGGGGTGGCGAGCAACAAGCTGGTGGCCAAGGTCGCCTCTGACCTGCGCAAGCCCGCGGGCCTGGTAGAGGTGCCGGTGGGCATGGAGGCCTCGTTCCTGGAACCGTTGCCGATCGAACGGCTGTGGGGAGTCGGGCCGCGGACCCGCGACGTCCTTGCCGAATACGGTGTGCGAACCATCGGCGACCTCGCCCGGCTGGCCCCGGACATGCTCGAGCGGCGATTGGGCAAGCACGGTCCCGAGCTGATCGCGCGGGCCCGTGGCATCGACCCCTCGCCGGTGAGCGACGAGCCGATGGAGGCCAAGTCCGTCAGCCACGAGCACACCTTCGACGTCGACACGGCCAGCTGGGAGGTCATCGAGCGCACGCTGCTGGCCCTGTCGGAGGGGGTAGCCGGTCGCCTTCGTCGCGGCGCGGTGCGAGCCTCGACGATCGCCGTCAAGGTGCGCGCAAGCGACTTCACCACGGTCACGCGCCAGCGCACCCTGCCGGAGCCCACGGACGACGGAGCGACCATCTGGCAGACGGCCTCGGCCCTGGCGCGGCCGCAGGTTCGCGGCATCCGGGTGCGGCTGCTGGGAGTGGCGGCCAGCCACCTCGTGGCGGCCGACCAGCTGCCGCTGCTCGAGGGCGATGAAGCGCGGCGGCGCCGCGTGACGGCGGCGAGCGATGCGATCCGGAGGCGCTTCGGCGTTCGGGCGTTGACGCGGGCGCGACTCATGGGCAGCGGGGTCGCCGAGCCGTTCGAACGCGACTCCAACACGGCGCCGGAGGCGCGTCGCATCGGGAGGGCACGGCCGACAGGGGACCCGCCGAGGTCTTGACATCGAACATCCGTTCGACATACAGTGGGCTGCAAATCGAACGGTTGTTCTCGTTGATCGCGGACGTGCCCCGCCGGAATGACCGCCCTTGCCCCCGGAAAGGAGCTCGTCCCGATGGCTCTCGTGCAGGTGACGCCGCTGCCCGTCCGCGTTCGCAGCGACCTCATCACCGGTCGGCCGCGGCAGGTCCGCCTGGGAGACCGGGACGTACCGGTCGTGGCAGTGCAGCGCGTGCGCGAGGAGCGCTCCGCGTACCCGAGCGCCTCCGGGCCGCGCACGACCTTCGAGGTGGTGACCGCTACGTCACGCCTCGTGCTGCGCTTCGAGCATCGCGGCCGTCGGTGGCTGATCGAAGGCCTCGATCCCGACTGGGAGACCCCCTCGCTCGCCGCCTGATCGAACGCCGGCGTGACGGGCCTGCCGGCCCGCACGCCCAGTTCGCCTTCACCGCCCCGACTCGCCCCGCCTGGCTCCCCACACCGGGCGGGGCGGTCGATTCATTCCTGGCCGCTCGTGCGAGAATCGGGACATGGGAAACGATGTCTCGTTCTCGGACCTGAGCCTCGACGTTTTCGGGGAGCGGCTGGCCTCGGCTGAGCCGGTGCCCGGTGGCGGCAGTGCGGCGGCCGTGGCAGGCAGTCTCGGGGCGGCGCTCGCGGTGATGGTCGCCCGCCTGTCGCAGGATCGTCCCCGATACGAGGCCTATGGAGCGACCCATGCTCGGGTGCTGGCCGCCGGTGAGGCGGCGCGGGTCCATTTCCTCGAGTTGGCCGACGAGGATGCGGCGGCCTATCACGCCTTCGTCCTCGCCCAGAAGATGCCTCGCGAGAGCGAGGCAGCGCAGACCGCGCGGCGCCATGCGCTGGCACGCGCGGCGCACGTGGCCACCGCCGCACCGCTTGACACGATGCGCTTGTGCCGCACCACGATCGACCTGGTCGAGGTCCTCGTCGGACGAAGCAACGTCAACGCGAGCAGCGACCTCGACGTGGCGGCGTACCTGCTGGCGGCCGCGGCCGCCAGCGCCGCGGCCAACGTGCGCATCAACCTGCCGCCCACCGGCGACCCAGGCTTCCAGGCCACCACGGAGGCAGAGGTTGCCGACCTGCTCGAGGGCGCGCGCCTCCAGGAGGCGCGGATCCACCGCCTGGTCGCGTCCGGCGAAGCCCGCGAGGCCGAGCCCGCGTGAGTCACGGCGCGAACGCCGTCGGCCCGGCCAACTGCCCCGCGCGGCGGTGAGCGCCCCGCGCCAGGCCAGGTTGCTGCAGGGCGCGCCCATCGCGGCCGAGCTGCGGGCCAAGGTCAAGTCGGACATCGCGGCCTTCCGGCGCCGCCACGGGTTCACGCCCACGCTGGCGATCCTCTTCGTCGGGCGCGACGCGCCCTCGAGTGTCTACCTCCAGCAGATCCTGCGCAGCTGCGGCAGCGTCGGCGCCGTGGGCCGCACGGTGCAGCTCCCCGCCGCGGTCAACGCGGCGCAGGTGCGCCACGAGATCGAGCTGCTCAACGCCGACCCGCTCGTAAGCGGCATCATCGTGCAGATGCCGTTGCCGCGACGCATCCCGCTCCGTGCGGTCATCGACACCATCGACCCGAGCAAGGACATCGACGGCCTGCACCCGTTCAACGCGGGCCTCATGGCCCTGGGCTACGAGGGATTCCTGCCGGCGACCGCGCAGGCGGCCGTGGAGATCCTCAAGCGCTCGGGCTACACCCTGGAGGGCCGGCACGCGGTGGTGGTCGGCCGCAGCAACGTGGTCGGCAAGCCGGCCGCGCTGTTGCTGCTGCGGGAGCACTGCACGGTGACCATCTGCCACTCCCGCACGCGCGACCTGGCGCGGCGCACACGGCAGGGGGACGTGCTGGTCGTGGCTGCGGGGCGCCCCGGCCTGGTGACCGGCGCGATGATCAAGCGCGGCGCCCTCGTCGTGGACGTCGGCATCAACGTGGTGCCCGGCGGCCTGGTAGGGGACGTCGACATGGCGAGCGCCCGGGGAGTGGCGGCGGCCATCACCCCGGTTCCCGGCGGCGTGGGTCCCGTGACCAACGCGATCCTCCTGCAGCACCTCCTGCGCGCGGCGCGGCTGCAGGTCGAGGGAAGCGGCCCGCCTCGTCTGCGCCCGGTCGCCCCGGCGCCGCAACCGGTGCGCTCGCAGAGCGCCCCGGCCAGCTGACCTTCGCTCACGAGCCGCTTGGGGAGCAGCCACCGATGACGATGCCCAGCAGCCTGCAGATCGCCCAGTCCGTGCGCCCGCGTCCCATCCTCGAGATCGGCGAGGAGCTGGGCCTCCTGCCTGAGGAGCTCGAGCTCTTCGGCTGGGACAAGGCCAAGGTCGGGCTCGGTGTGCTCGAGCGCCTGGCCGATCGGCCGGCAGCGCGCGAGATCGTGGTCACGGCCATCACACCTACGCCACTCGGCGAGGGCAAGACGACGACCACGATCGGCCTCGCGCAGGGCCTCAACCGCATCGGCGTGCGGACCGCGGTCGCGATCCGGCAGCCCTCGCTCGGGCCGGTCTTCGGGATCAAGGGCGGCGCGGCTGGTGGCGGCTACAGCCAGATCATTCCCATGGAGGACTTCAACCTGCACCTCACCGGCGACAACCACGCCGTCGGTGCGGCCCATAACCTGGCGGCCGCGTTCCTCGACAACCACCTGCACCACGGCAATGCGCTGGGGATCGACCCCTATACGATCGATTGGCCACACGTCGTGGACATCAGCGATCGCGCGCTGCGACACGCCGTCATCGGCCTGGGCGGCCGCGAGGACGGCGTGCCCCGCGAGACGGAATGGCAGATCTCGGTTGCCTCCGAGGTGATGGCCATCCTGGCCCTCGCGACCGACCTGCAGGACCTGCGCCATCGACTCGGGCGCATCGTGCTGGCCAAGACCCGGGACGGCCGGCCGGTGACGACCGAGGAGCTGCGCGTGGCGGGAGCGATGACCGTGCTGATGCGCGACGCCATCAAGCCGAACCTGCTGCAGACGCTGGAGGGTGGACCGGCATTCGTGCATGCCGGTCCGTTCGGCAACATCGCCCACGGCAACAGCTCCGTGCTGGCCGATCGGATCGCCGGCAAGCTGGTCGACGTGGTCTGCACGGAGGCTGGTTTCGGGGCTGACCTGGGCGCGGAGAAGTTCTTCGACATCAAGTGCCGCCTGGGTGGCCTCAGGCCGGCGGCCGCCGTCGTCGTGACGACGATCCGGGCGCTCAAGATGCATGGCGGCGTGGGGCGGATCGTGGCCGGCAAGCCGCTCGATCCGGCCCTCGAGGCCGAGGATCCCGACGCGGTGCGCCGCGGTGCCGAGAACCTCGCCAAGCAGATCGAGAACGTCTCGGCCTTCAACGTCCCCTGCGTGGTGGCCATCAACGCCTTCCCCGGCGACACCCCGTCCGAGGTGGCCGCCGTCCAGGAGGTCGCGCTCGCCGCCGGCGCCAGGGACGCGGTGCTCTCGCGTCACTTCGCCGAAGGAGGCGCGGGCGCGGAGGACCTCGCTCGCGCCGTGTGGGCGGCCGCCCAGGTCGGGGCTCCGGAGTTCCGCCTCCTCTACCCGGATGACGCGCCCCTCGCCGGCAAGATCGAGACGATCGCCCAGCGCATCTACGGCGCCGACGGTGTCGACTTCTCAGCCACCGCGATCCGCGGGCTGGAGGAGCTGGAGCGACTCGGTTACGGCGCTCTCCCGATCTGCATGGCCAAGAGCCACCTCTCGATCAGCCATGACCCCAACCTGAAGGGGAGGCCTCGCGGCTTCCGCGTGCCGGTTCGAGCGGTGCGCCTGTATGCCGGGGCTGGCTTCGTCACCGTTTACTGCGGCGACATGCGGACCATGCCCGGCCTGCCCTCCCGACCAGCCGGGGAAGGCGTGGACATCGACGGGGCGGGCAACATCGTGGGTCTGTTCTGACCTGGCGGCTCTTGCCGGGATTGCTTGCGCTGCGTACTATCTGCTGTGGCGCTGGGGCGGCACGTGCTTCCCCCGATACCAGTCTCGCGATCTCCGAAGGAGTCCCATCTGATGCTCAACACCGAGCCGCAGCCGGTCGCGCCGCTCCCGGGTGCAAGCCCCGAGCTGGTCAGCCTGACCGACGCGGCGGCCGCCAAGCTGCGCGAACTGACCGTCCAGGAATCGAGTCCCGACATCGGCCTGCGCGTCTACGTCTACAGCGGCGGCTGCTCCGGGTTCCGATACGGGATGATGCTCGAGGACCAGCCCACCGCGGACGACGTGACCGTGCTCAGCCGTGGCGTCAAGGTGTATGTCGACGGCCAGAGCCAGCAGTACCTGACCGGTTCCGAGATCGACTACGTCGACACGCTGATGGGCGCCGGCTTCACGGTCAACAACCCCAACGCGGTCGCCGCGTGCGGCTGCGGCAGCAGCTTCCGCACGTCCGACTCGGCGGGAAGCCCGGGCGCCTGCCACCACTGAGCTCCGCCGGCGTATCGCCGGCCCTGGCCAGGGCGCGAGCCGTCGGGTACGACCCGGCGGCTCGTTCATTTCCCGCGCGCACATGACCGGACCGCGCAGGGCGGGCGCGCCGGCTCCGTGGCGGCCCGCTTCGCTACACTGCGCGGCATCTGACCGGTCGGGCCGGTCGCTCGGTGGGACGCGCCAGGGGTCGACCGATGGAACTGCCGCTCTTCCCGCTGCACACCGTCCTCTGTCCGGGCGTGGCCCTCCCGCTGCACGTGTTCGAGGAGCGCTACCGCCGCCTGGTGGCGCGCTGTCTCGACCGTGACGAGGCGTTCGGGGTGGTGCTGATCCGCGAGGGCCGCGAGGTCGGCGGCGGGGAGCTGAGGTTGGCCCGCATCGGGACGACGGCCCTCATCCGCGAGGCCGGACGCTATTCCGACGGGCGGTTCGAGCTGTTGACCGTTGGCGGGCAGCGGTTCCACATCGCATCGGTCGCGCAGGGGCGTGATCGGTACCTCGTGGCGGACGTGGCCCTGCTCGACGAGAACCTCGGCGACCCG
>Ga0335084_10008515_pt1 | contig 10228 bp, 9 predicted proteins | sample Lox_Sample_44_FD_206721 | JGI IMG/M metagenome (GOLD analysis project Ga0335084, IMG submission 206721) | Soil microbial communities from Loxahatchee National Wildlife Refuge, Florida, United States - Lox_Sample_4.4 | ecosystem: Environmental > Terrestrial > Soil > Wetlands | place: USA: Florida... | reverse complement strand
GCGGCCCGCGACCCGGACCCGCTCGTTCGCCGGGCGGCGGCGGAATCCATCGAAGGGCTCGAGCCGCGCGACCGGCTCCGCGTCGGCGCCCCGCTCCTCGCCGATCCGGTGCGCGCCGTCCGCCTGGCGGTCACCGCCACGCTCTCCCGGGTGCAGCCGAGGCTGGTCGACCCGTCCACCCGCACCGCCCTGGAGCTCGCCCAGCGGGAGCTGCGGGCCTCGCTCGCCGCCGACGCCGACCGGAGCGACGCCCAGTACAACCTCGGCGTCCTGGAGCTGTCGCTGGGGCGAATTCCGGAGGCCGAGGCGGCGTTCCGGCTCGCCATCCGGCGGGACCCCACCTTCGCTCCCTCCTACCTCAACCTGGCCGACATCGAGCGCGGCAACGGGCGGGAACGCGAGGCGGAGGCCACCCTTCGCGAGGGCCTCCGCTGGGACGCCGGCGATGCGCCCAGCTACCATGCGCTCGGCCTCTCGCTGGTGCGCCAGGGGCGCCGCGCCGAGGCGCTCGCCGCCCTGGAGAAGGCGGCCCGGCTGGGGAGGGCCCAGCCGCACTTCGCCTACGTGTACGCCGTGGCGCTCAAGGACAGCGGGGACCGCCGGGGTGCTCTCCGCGTGCTGGAGGAGACCCAGGGCCGCTTTCCGGGCCACATCGAGATCCTCACCCTCCTCGTCCAGCTCCACCTCGAGGCGCACGACGCCGACGGCGCGCGCCGCTGGGCCCGGAAGCTTTCCGCCGCCGCGCCCAACACCCCGGGCATCCAGGACTTCGTCCAGCGCGTCGAGCGAGGCGAGCGCTGACGCCTTTCACGGGAGGATCCATGCTCGCTGCCTTCACCGTTCCGATCCTGGTGGTCATCGGGCTCTACACCGCCGGGGCCATCGGGCAGCTCTTCGCTCCGCGGGCCTTCCTGGGGATGCTCTTCGGGGTGAAGACCGAGGACGCCTTCACCCTGTTCATCGCCCGGCACTGGGCGCTGCTCGCCAGCCTGGTGGGAGCGCTCCTGGTCTACGCCGCCTACCATCCCGAGGTGCGGGCTCCGGCCCTGCTGGTGGCCATCGTGGAGAAGCTCTCGGTGGCCCCGCTCCTTCTCCTCGGCCCGTGGCCGCGCACCCCGGCCGCGACGCGAATGGCGGTGATCGACGGGGTGATGGGGCTCGTCCTCGCCGGGTGCCTGCTCGGATGACCGGCTTCGGCGAGCGGTACGGACCCTGGGCCCTGGTGGCCGGCGCCTCGCAGGGGCTGGGCGAGGCGTTCGCCCGTGCTCTGGCCGCCCGGGGTCTCCGGCTCGTCCTCCTCGCCCGTCGGCCGGGCCCGCTCGAGACTCTGGCCGCCGAGCTCCGGGAGCGCCACCGGGTCGAGGTGCGCACGGCGGTGTTCGACCTGGCCCGGCCGGACGTGGCGGACGAGGTGGAGCGCATCGTCCAGGGATTGGAGATCGGGCTCCTCGTCTACAACGCCGCGCACTCGGTGATCGGCCCCTTCCTCGACCATCCGCTCGCCGAGCACCTGAAGGTCATCGACCTCAACTGCCGGGGCCCGCTTTCCCTGGCCCATCGCCTGGGAGGGCAGATGGCCGCTCGCGGCCGGGGGGGCATCATCCTCATGACGTCGCTGGCCGGCTCGCAGGGCGGGCCCCTCATCGCCTCCTACGCGGCCTCCAAGGCCTTCAATCTCGTCCTCGGCGAGAGCCTGTGGGACGAGCTCGGCCCGCGCGGCGTGGACGTCCTCGCCTGCCGCGCCGGGGCCACGGACACCCCCGGCTACGCGTCGTCCCGCCCCAAGCACTCCATCCCGCTCATGGAGCCGGGGCCGGTGGTGGAGCAGACGCTGCGGGCCCTCGGCCGCCGCCCGAGCCTGGTGACCGGTGGGCTCAACAGCGCCTACGCCTTTCTCCTCGGCCGGCTCCTTCCGAGGCGCACCGCCGTCCGGATCATGGGCCGCGCCACCCGGAAGCTCTATGGATGAGGTGAACCGGGGACGCTTCCGGGTGGCCGTTGCCTATGGCCTGGCGCTGGCGGCCGGGCTGGGCGTGGGCGCCGCGCTCCGGGGCCTGCATCCGGTGGCGGTGGCGGCGCTGGCCGACGTCGCCGCGACGGTGGTGGTCTTCGGTTTCAGCCTCGCCCACGACAACTCGAGCCTCTACGACCCGTACTGGAGCCTGGCTCCCATCCCGATCACGCTCTACTGGGCCAGCCTCTCGCACGGCGGCCCATCGCTGCGGCAGCTCTCGGTGCTGCTCCTCGTCGCGGCCTGGGGCATCCGGCTGACCCTGAACTGGGTCAGGCGCTGGCGCGGGCTCCGGGACGAGGACTTCCGGTACCGGGAGATCCGCGGCCGGACCGGCCGGCTCTACTGGCCGGCGAGCTTCTTCTCCATCCACCTCATGCCCACCGCCTGGGTCTTCCTCGGCCTGCTCCCGCTCTATCCGGCGCTGTCCGTGCCCGGACCGGGCTTCGGCGCGCTGGACGCGGTGGCCGCGCTGGTCACCCTCGGCGCCCTCGTCGTGGAGACGGTGGCCGACGCGCAGCTCCGCCGCTTCCTCTCCGCCCGCCAGGATCCCCAGGCGGTGCTCGACCGAGGCCTGTGGGCCCTGAGCCGGCACCCCAATTACTTCGGCGAGGTGAGCTTCTGGTGGGGCCTCTTCCTCTTCGGTCTGGCCGCCGACCGGGGCTCGGCCTGGACGGTGGTCGGCCCGCTCTCCATCACCCTGCTCTTCGTCCTGGTCAGCGTTCCGTGGATGGACCGCCGGATGGCGGCGCGTCACCCGGAGTGGGCCGGCCGGCTGCGCGGCACCCCGGCGCTCATCCCCTGGCCGCGGCGACGGCGCTGAGAAGCGGCGTCACTTCTTCACCAGCGTCTTGATGTAGGCGATGACGTCCCAGATCTGCTGGTCGGTGAGCGCCGGGTAGGCGTCCATGTCCTTCGACAGCCCGACGGACTTTCCGCCCTTGCGGATGGCCTTGAACAGCCGCTCGTCGGGCGCGAGGTCGCCCTTCTTGAAGTCGGTGGGCCTCGGATTGAGCGCCTTGCCGACGGGCCCGTTCCCGTCCCCGGTCTTTCCGTGGCAGGTCACGCACTGGGCGGAGTAGATGGGCTTGCCCTTCTCCGCGTCGCCCTCCGCGGCGCGCGCCCCGAAGGGGGCGGCGAGAAGAAGCACTGACGTCAGCGCAGGCAGTGTTCGCATGGGCGCGAATCCTGGGACTTACCCGCGAAGCGCCGCAACAGGCTCGGTGTCCAGGCGCTGCGTGAGCTTTTGACAGACAGATCTGTCTGGACAAAAATCATTGTCATGCAGACGGCCGTTGCCGTTCTCCGCTCGCTGGGTGAGGCCTCGGCGGTGCTCGACCCCACCCGCCTCCGCATCCTCGCCGGGATGCGCGAGCCGACGTCGGCGGCGGCGGTCGCGCGGACGCTCGGCCTTCCCCGGCAACGGGTCGGGTACCACGTCCGTGCGCTGGAGAAGCAGGGGTTGCTCCGTCCGGTGGGCGAGCGGCGCCGGCGCGGAACCCTGGAGCGGCTGCTGCAGGCGACGGCCCGCGCCTACGCGCTGTCGCCCGAGGTGCTCGGGGTGCTCGGGGCCACGCGTGCCGAGGTGCAGGACCGGTTCTCCAGCGCCTGCTTGCTGACAGCCACGGCCCGCACCCTGCGGGACATGCCCATCCTACAAGCGCGGGCCGCCCAGGCGGGGAGGAAGCTTCCCACCCTGACCCTGGAGACCGAGCTTCGCTTCGCATCGCCCGAGGACCAGAGCGCCTTCGCCTCAGAGCTGACCCAGGCGGTGGCCGCCCTGGCCGCGCGCTACCACCGCACCGACGCGCCGGGCGGGCGCACCTTTCGCTTCGTCATCGTCGGACACCCTGCCCTGTCCGCCGCCGGGACCACCGAAGGGACGGGGTGGAGTGGCTCCAGCGCCAGCTGACGGCCGACCGGGTGTTCACCGGCCTCAGCTGACCGGCCGCAGGGGCCGCTCGGTGCTCGGCGGCGGCTGGACCAGGCGGCGGCCGAGCGCGTAGGCGCGCACCACGGCGGGCCGGGCACCCACCGTCTCGAACCAGCGCTTGACGTGCGGGAAGTCCTCGAGGCGCTGGCTCTGCCGCGCGTAGGAGGCGATCCACGGGTGGCAGGCCATGTCGGCGATGGAGTAGGCGCCGGCGATGAACTCCCGGTCGGCGAGCCGTGTGTCGAGAACGCGGTAGAGGCGCGCCGTCTCCTTCACGTAGCGGTCGATGGCGTAGGGAATCTTCTCCGGCGCGGCATGCGCGAAGTGGTTGTTCTGGCCGAGCATCGGCCCCAGGCCGGCCATCTGCCAGAAGAGCCACTGCATCACCTCGGTGCGGCCGCGGAGATCGCCGGGAAGGAAGCGGCCCGCCTTGTTGGCCAGGTACTCGAGGATGGCCCCCGACTCGAAGACGGGCATCGGTGGCCCGCCGTCGGCCGGCGCATTGTCGACGATGGCCGGAATCTTGTTGTTCGGCGAGATGCGGAGGAACTCCGGCGAGAACTGCTCCCCCTTGGTGAGGTCGACCGGATGGAGGCGGTAGGGGAGGCCCGCCTCCTCGAGGAAGATGGTGAGCTTGTGACCGTTGGGGGTGTTCCAGGTGCAGAGGTCGATCATCGCCCCAGCTTGCTAACGGAGCCTCAGGCGTCGAGCAGCGAGAAGAGGTTGTTCAGCGACTCGGCCAGACCGGGGTGCGGGAAGATGGCATCGCGGAGACCCCGCGAGTCGAGCCCGCCCAGCATCGCCGCCTGGACCACCGAGCACAGCTCTCCCCCCTCGAGCCCGAGCGCGGCAAAGCCGAGGATGCGGCGCGTCCGCCCCTCGACCACCGCCTTGAGCAGGCCCCGCGCCTGGTCGGTCTCCAGCGCCCGGGCCACATGGCTCATGGGCATGGCGGCCACCCGGACGTCGGGATTCGTCCGGCGCGCCTCCGTCTCGGTGAGCCCGACGCGCCCGAGCTGCGGATCGGAGAACAGGGTGTAGGGGACCAACCTCCCGGTAGTGCTCCGCTGACCTCCTTCGAGGAGGTTGTCGCGGAGGATGCGGAAGTCGTCGTACGAGACATGGGTGAAGGCCGGCGCGCCGGTGACGTCGCCCATGGCGAAGACTCCGGCTGCGCTCGTCCGGAGGTGCTCGTCCACCCGGATGTAGCCCCGCCCGTCCGTCTCCACCTGCGCCGCCGGGAGATCCAGCGCCTCGGAGTTCGGGCTGCGCCCCACCGCCACCAGGAGGTGCGACCCGGCGATGCGCTCCGTCCGGCCGTCCGGGCCGCGGATCTCGACGGCGACCCCGTTGTCGGATCCGGGTCCCACGCTCGTGACCTGGCGCTCCAGCCGGACGGCGAGCCCGTCCTCGACGAGGATGTCGGCCAGGGCGCGGGCCACGTCCGGGTCCTCGCGCCCGAGGAGCTGCGCGCTGCGCTCCACGAGGGTCACCTGCGCTCCGAATCGCCGGAACATCTGGCCGAACTCCACCGCGATGTACCCGCCGCCCAGCACCACGAGGTGCTCCGGCACCGCGCCCAGCTCCATGATCGACGTCGAGTCCAGGAAGGGCACCGCGTCCAGCCCGGGGATGGGCGGGCGCGAGGGTCGGCATCCGGTGTTCACGAACACCTGAGGGGCGGTCAGCTCCCGGTCGTCCTGGCCCGACACCCGGATCCGCCCCGGCCCGAGGAAGCGGCCCTCGCCGCGGAGGAGCACCACCCCGGCCTCCACGAGCCTCCGCTCGCCGCCGGAACGGAAGCTGTCCACGATGTCTCGCTTCCGCTGCCGCACGCGCGCCATGTCCACCGTCACCGGCCCGGTCCGGACCCCGTACCCGGCGGCCCGGCGGGCTGCGGAGGCCACGGCGGCGCTGGCCACCATGGTCTTGGTCGGCGTGCAGCCCTCGTTGATGCAGGTGCCGCCCACGTGCGTCCGCTCCACGAGCGCCGTCCGCCGGCCGGTTTTGGCCAGGGCCACCGCCCAGGGAGTGCCGGCCTGCCCGGCTCCAAGGACCACCGCGTCGTAGGCCTCGACCGCCATGGGAACCTCGCTTTCCGGTGGGTCGGAGACCCTAGCCGGGGAAGGCCCTTTGCGGCACCCCGCCTCCCGCCGGCAGCACCGGCTCTGCCCTTCCCTGCTCCGGGGACGGCGACTTCGCCCGGGACCCCGCTATTCTCCGGACCCAGGGGAGTCGATGGACCGAAGGGGTTGGCCGATGCGCGGTCTGCGCTTCCTGCCGCTGCTCACCTTCCTCGGCGCCGCGCCGGCTGCGGCCTCGAGCGGCCTCGATGGCGCGGAGCGGGTGACGCTCCGCTCGGAGGTCCTGGGCGAGGAGCGAACGGCGGCGGTGGTGACGCCGTCCTCGTACGCCCGCAGCCAGACGCGCTACCCGGTGCTCTACCTCACCGATGGCGAGTCGCAGATCGGCCACCTCCGCGCCACCGCCGAGTTCCTGGCTCGCAGCGGGCTCGTGCCGGAGATGATCGTGGTGGGCATCCTCAACACCGCCCGGACGCGGGACCTCACCCCCTCGCGCGGCACCGCCGAGGAGCGCTCCGCGTTTCCCGGCGCCGGAGGGGGCGAGCGCTTCCTGGACTTCGTGGAGAAGGAGCTCATCCCGAGCATCGACGGCCGCTACCGCACCCTGCCCCTGCGGGTCCTGGCCGGGCATTCCTTCGGCGGGCTGCTCGCCCTGCACGCCCTCCTCACCCGACCGGCGCTCTTCCAGGCGGCCATCGCCGCCAGCCCGCCGCTGGCCTGGGACGACCAGCTGCCGGAGCGCGAGGCGCACCAGGTCGCCGCCGCCGGCCAAACCCCGCGAGCGCTCTTCGTCTCCCTCGGCGAGCTCGAGTCGTCGCCGGCCATCCTCGAGCACTTCGAGGATTTCGCCCGGGCGGCGCACGGGCTTCCCTGGAAGGACTTTCGATACGACTGGCAGGTGTTTTCCGACGAGGACCACAACTCGGTGGTTCTCCGCGCCTACTACGCCGGCCTCCGCCACGTCTTCTCCGGCTGGCGCTTTCCGCGTCCACGGGCGGGCGCTCCGCCCCCCACCCTGGCAGCGGTGGAGGCGCACTACCGCAGGCTGTCCGAGCAGTGGGGGTTCACCGTCCCGCCCCCCGAGGGGCTGGTGAACCTGGCCGGATACGCGAACCTCCAGACGGGTCAGGTCGGCGAGGCGCTGAACCTCTTTCGCCTCAACGTGGCGCTCCACCCGGACTCGGCCAACGTCCACGACAGCCTCGGAGAGGGGCTCCAGCGCGCCGGACAGCTCCATGCCGCGCTGGAGAGCTTCCGGCGCGCGGTGGTCATCGCCGAGAGGACGGGCGACCCCCTCCTGGCCACCTTCCGGGAGCACCTCGACGCGGCGATGCAGCGGGTCGGCTTCCAGCCGCGCCCGGCCTCGTTGTAATGGGCGTCGTCTGGAGGAGGTCACCATGCACCGAAGCCGGCTGAGCACCCTCGTCATCGATTGCAACGTGGAGGACCTCGGCGCCGCCGGCGAGTTCTGGAGCCGGGCGCTGGGACGCCCGGTGAGCGCCGAGGCGGACCCCGACGCCAACCCCAACTACCTGGAGCTCGCCACCTCGAAGGGGGAGCCGATGCTCCTCGTCCAGAAGGTGAGCCATCCGAGCCGGATTCACCTCGACATCGAGGCCGATGACCTGGAGGCGGAGGCCGCTCGCCTGGAGGCCCTGGGAGCAAAGCGCGTGCAGTTCGTCCGCCGGTGGTGGGTCATGGAAGCCCCCACCGGGCAACGCTTTTGCATCGTCAATCCGCAGCGCGGGCCGCTCGGCAGCGACGCCAACCAGTGGCCCTCGACCGGGGGCTGAGCCCCCCCCGCCCAAGGAAGGGGTTGCAGCGGATAACGTCCCCCGGATATGCGGCCCGGCTTCTCTTCCGGGCCGCCCACCCTCGAGATCCCCCGCATGCGCCGATCGCCGGTCCCTTGCGCTGTTCTGCTCATCGCATGCACGGCCTGGGTCCCGGCATGGGGGCGGGATCTTCCCAACTACGACGTCACCTCGCGGATGAGCGCTGCCCCGGCAGGGCCGGCGACGGCGTCCGGCCGGCTTCCGGGCACCGTGGCGCAGCGAGAGGAGCGCCGGGGCGTTCCCACCCTGGTCTGGGCGGAGCCCGGGCGCGTGAGCACCACCGGCTCGGCCCTGGCGCTGACCGGCCGCGCGCCGGCCGACGTCGCCGCGCGGGCCCACCTGGCCGAGTACGCCGGCCACTGGGGTCTCACGGCGCAGGACGTGGCGGACCTCGAGGTGCGGCAGGTGCACGACACCGGCCGGGGGGCGATCGTGGTCCAGTTCCACCACCGGGTGGGGGCGCTCCCGGTGTGGCGGGAGACGCTGTCGGTGGTGCTCGACCGGAACCAGGCGCCGGTGGCCTTCACCGGATGGCTGCAGCCCGCCCGCGCCGCCGAGCTGCTCGGCGTCACCTCGGCCTTCCGCATCGACCACCGGGCAGCCATCGCCGGCGCCTACCAGGACCTGGCCGGCGTTCCGGCGTCCTTCGTCCCCACCGGCCGGGTGCGGGGCGAGTACGTCTACTTCCAGCTCGCTCCTGGGGCGGCGCCGGAGAGCCTCCGGGCGCCGGCGCGGGCGCGGCAGGTCCTCTTCCGCGGCCCCAAGGGGCTCGAGCCGGCCTACTACCTGGAGCTCGAGACGCGCGAGGCCGCGGGCGGCGCTGCGCACGCCTACGCCTACGTCATCTCCGCACGGACCGGGAGCCTGCTCGTCCGGACGAGCCTCACCCAGTTCGCCGACCCCTACACCTACCGGGTGTGGGCCGACACGACGGGACAGTTCCGGCCGTACGACAGCCCGCGGGGCACGGGCGGGACGCCCTACGCCGGTCAACCGGGGGGCGCGCTCCCTCCCTTCGTCCCGGCGAATCGGGTGTCGCTCGTCTCCGGGCCGATCAGCACCGGGGATCCGTGGCTCCCGCCCGGCGCCACCGAGACCCGCGGCAACAACGTCGACGCGTACGCGGACACGATCCAGCCAGACGGCTTCACCGGCACCAACCCCGACGGCGGCGTTCCCGACCTCCGGGCGACCACCACCTCGGCCAGCACCTTCGATTACGCCTACGACAATGCGGTCACCGCCCAGGCCAACGCCAACCAGATCCAGGCGGCGGTCACCCAGCTCTTCTTCACCACCAACTGGCTGCACGACTGGTACTACGACGTCGGCTTCGACGAAGCCTCGGGCAACGCGCAGGCGAGCAACCTCGGCCGGGCATCGGGCGACCTGGAGGACGATCCGCTTCTCGCCGAGGCCGAGGACTACTCCGGCCTGAACAACGCGAACATGACCACCCCGGCGGACGGGGCCTCGCCGCGGATGCAGATGTACGTGTTCACCGGTCCGCAGGACAACCATCTGACGGTGAACGCGCCCGCGTCTCTTGCCGGGACCTACCAGCATATCGGCGTGGCCGTCTTCGGGCCGCAAGGGTTCAACGTCAGCGGCGACATCGCCCTGGTCAACGACGGCGTCGGCCCCCTCCCGGACGGCGGAACCAGCTCGACGTCCGATGGGTGCGAGGGCGGCTACAGCAGGGTGGCCGGGAAGGTGGCCCTCGTCGACCGAGGGAGCTGCACCTTCGTACAGAAGGTGACCAACGCCCAGGACGCCGGAGCCATCGGGGTGCTCGTCGCCAACAACACCTCCGGCATCCTGAACATGGGCGCCTCAGAACCCCCTCCGGGAATCACCATTCCTTCACTGCTCGTGACCCAGGACCTGGGGACGTCGATGAAGGGGCAGCTGGGGACCGGGGTCAACGTCACGCTCTTCCGTCAGGACCCGGAGACGATCCTCAACGTCGACGGAGCCCTGGACAATTCCATCGTCGCCCACGAGTGGGGCCACTACATCGCCCACCGGCTGGTGGGTGGCGGCGACGGATTCAACGCCCAGATCACCGACGGCATGGGCGAGGGCTGGTCGGACTTCCACGCCCTCCTGCTCACCGTCCGGCCCGAGGACGCCAGCGCGGCCGGGAACACGGGCTTCTCCGGCGTCTATCCGATGGCCCAGTACGCGTGGCAGGACGGCTACTTCGGCATCCGCCGCTACCCGTACTCCACGGACATGTCGAAGAACCCGCTCACCTTCGCCTATATCCAGAACGGCAAGGCGCTGCCCGCCGCCGTTCCAGTGGCGCCCGGCTTCGACACCAGCGGCCTCGACAACTCCGAGGTTCACAACACCGGCGAGGTCT
>Ga0335084_10008514_pt1 | contig 10228 bp, 10 predicted proteins | sample Lox_Sample_44_FD_206721 | JGI IMG/M metagenome (GOLD analysis project Ga0335084, IMG submission 206721) | Soil microbial communities from Loxahatchee National Wildlife Refuge, Florida, United States - Lox_Sample_4.4 | ecosystem: Environmental > Terrestrial > Soil > Wetlands | place: USA... | reverse complement strand
GCCTCCCCCGCAGGTCCTGCACCGTGAAGTCGGGCAGGTCGATGCCGGAGACGAGCTCGGCGACGCTGCGAAATGGCGTGGCGGAAGGGCAGGCGCCGGCGCAGATGCCGCAGGCCGCGCAGCGGTCGGCGAGCACCAGGGCCCTGCGGTCCGGCTGCCGCGTTACCGCCTCGTAGGGGCAATCGGCGATGCAGCGGCCGCAGCCGTTGCAGTTCTCCAGGCTCACGACCGCTGCCGGCAGCCGTTGCCGGCGCGCGAGCCAGGGGAGCGCGGCGAGCAGGAGCGTCGTGCCGAGCACGAGCGCCCAGAGCACCGCGGGCGAGGTCGCATACATGAGCGGGTGCAAGAAGAGCAGGAACCAGTCGATCGAGACCGTCTGCGGCACTGCGCCCGGATCCCAGGGAACCTCGGATGCGACGGGGCGCGCCAGGGCGAGGACGAGGAGCAACGAGAGCGCGCCGAGCGCGAATCTGCGCGGCGTCACCGTAGCCGGCTGGCCGAGGCGCTGCACGTGCACCCACATGCCCGCGAGCAGCGCGAGCGGCAGGCCGATGTGCAGGAACACGAAGAGCGAGAACATGCGGTCTGAAATCTGGTCGGCGCCGAGGAAGTTGCGCGCCATGGGCTCGGCGCCGATGCCCGCGCTGAACATCCACTCGGCGGTGGCGAGCGCCGAGAACTGCGCGCGCGTGTCCCACACCAGCCAGTACCCTACGATTCCCGAGGCGTACATCAGCCATACGAGCGGCACGCCCGAGACCCAGGAGAAAGCGCGAAAGCCGCGAAAGCGCCCCGCGAGGAGCTCGCGCACGATGTGCGCGATGACGACCACGACGAACGCGTCGGCGGCATAGCGGTGCATGCTGCGCAGCACGCCGCCGAACCACCATTCCAGGTCGCCAATGGAATGGTAGGCGCCCGCCACGCTCGTGTCGAAGCGGATGTAGAGGTAGATGCCGCTCGCGGCGAGCAGCCAGAAGAGGAGAAACCCCAGCGTGCCGAGATAACGCAGCATCAACTGCAAATGGCGCGGCATCAGCTCCGGAACAGGAACCCGCCCTGGGCAGCGGCGAAGTCGATGAGCAGCACGCGCCCGGGCGCGAGCTCGACTGTCTCCTCGCGCGTGTAGTTGAATCCTTCGCCGGGGCGGTCGCGCAGGCGTACGGCGATGGTGTGCCGGCCGGCCGGCACCGGCAGCCGGTGATAGACGGTGGCGTTGCCGTCGCGCTTGAGGCCCGCGGGCGCCACCTCGCGGCGCAGGACGAGCTTGCCGTCGAGCTCGAGCTCCACCACGACCGGCGAGCGCTCGCGCGGGCAGTCGAGCGCGGCGCGCATGTTCGGCGCGAGCTTGGCCAGCTCCTCGGGGCTGCGCTCGCGGCACGGTGCTTTCCTCTGCGCGGCGTGGATGAAGGACAGGCGCAGCAGTGCCTCGTTGTCGCCGACCGGGGAGAACTTGGGCGAGGTGGAGAAATAGCCGATCAGCGCCATCAGCGGCACATAGAGCAGCAACTGGGCGACAAAGCGCAGCGCCTGCTTCACGTGGTGCCTCCGAGCTTCACCATTTCTGCCCCCCGATGCGGCGCGAGCCGGAACGCATCCGAGAAGCAGTCATCCTGCGCGAGCCCGTGCGCGCGGAACGCCGGGTGCGCTGCCTCGACCATCGCCGCGGAACCGCAGGCGTACACCTGGTAGCCGGCGAGCACGGGGAAGTCGGCGAGGATCGCTTCGTGCACCAGGCCTGTGCGTCCGGTCCAGTTGTCCTCGGGCGCCGGATCGGAGAGCACCGGCACGAAGGTGAAGGTGTCGTGTTCGCGCGCCCACTGCAACGGCAGCTCGCCAAGATAGAGGTCCTGCAGTCGCCGCACGCCCCAGTATAGGAGCATGCGCCGCTTCATGCCGCGCGCGAAGGCGTACTCGAGCATGCTCTTCACCGGCGCAAAGCCCGTGGAGCCGGCGACGAAGATGATCGGCTTGTCGGAGTCCTCGCGCAGGAAGAAGGAGCCCAGCGGCCCCTCGAAGCGTACGCGGTCGCCGGCGCGCATCGCCCCGAACACGTGCCCGGTGAAGCGCCCGCCCTCGATGCGCCGGATGTGCAGCTCGATGTCCTCGGCGGCGCCCGGCGCGGTGGCAAACGAAAAACTGCGCTTGGCGCCATCCTCGAGAAGAATGTTGATGTATTGCCCGGCGTAGAAGGCAATCGGCTCGCCGCCCTCGAGCGCGAGGTGCACGCGCATCACGTCGGGGGAGAGCTTGTCGAGGCTCTTCACTGTGGCGCTCCAGGTGCGCGCGGCGATACCGCCCGGCGCCTTGGCGGGGACGTACTCGATCTCGACGTCACCGAGTGCGGTCGCCGTGCAGGCGAGCACTTTGCCCGCCGCGCGCTCGGCGTCGGTGAGCATGTCGCGCTGGTAGGCGCCGAAATCCACTGATCCATAAGCGAGCGTCACCTTGCACTTGCCGCAGCCGCCGTTGCGGCACTCGAAGGGCATTTCCACGCCTTCGCGCAGCCCGGCGTCGAGCAGCGTCTCGCCCTCGCGCACCGGCACGATCTTGTTGTCGGGCCGCACCAGCATGAAGTGGCCGGCCGCCTTGCGCCGCGGCGGCAGCCATGGCAGCAGAAGAAAGACGAGCGTGCCGCCGCCCACCAGCAGCCACACCGCGCCCGGCGTCCAGCGGTAGAGCAGGGCATACGTGGGCAGGTAGAACCAGTCGAAGTCCAGCGCCAGCCCCGCGCTCGCGGGGTCCGCGTGCGCCTGGCTGAGCGCGGGCTTGAAGAGCGACAGCGCCACCAGCGCCATGGTGAGCGTGATCGCGACCGAAAGCGGTGGCGCGGTGCGCGCCTGCGGCACGCGCTGCGTGTGTATCCACAAGACGGCCAGCACCGCGAGCGGCACGCCGATGTGGATGAAGGAGAGCAGCGAAAACAGCCGGTCGTTGACGTTCTCCTGGAAGATGAAGTTGCGCACGAGCGTGCCGTTGAACACCGGCAGCCAATCGAGCCACTCCGCGGTGGCGACGACGGTGAATTGCGCGAGGCGGTCCCAGGGCAGCATGTAGCCGTTGATGCCCGCGGTGTACACGAGCCAGAGCAGCGCGACGCCGCTCACCCACGAGAACCAGCGAAAGCCCCGGTAGCGGTCGAAGGTCCAGTGGCGCGCGAGGTGCAGGAACATCGTGATCACCACGCCGTCCGAGGCATAGCGGTGCACGGAGCGCAAAATGCCGCCGGCGAAGCGCTGGCCGTGCGTGAGCGCCTCCACCGAGCCGTAGGCGCCGGTAACGCTCGTCTCGAAGAAGGCGTAGAGGTAAAGGCCGCTCGCCACCACCACCCACATGAGGTAGTAGGAGATCGGGCCGAGGTAGTAGAGCGGGTTGTTGCGCTCGCCGAAGGCGAGGTTGAACAACCCCTCCACCTTCATGAAAAACCACTGTCCGGTCAGGTGAATACGGCGGATCACCCGCGCATCCTAGAGAGAGCGCGGGTCATTCCCGTTGACATGGGTCAACCGCCCGCGTGTGCGCGGCGCCGGCGGCGCCACTCGACCACGAGGAAGCCGATGCCGCCGAGCATTACGCTCGAGCCGACCAGCAACTCGATGATCACGACGTAGTTGAGCCGGTAACGGCCCGCGGAGGGGTCGTACACGGTGCATAGCAGCTTCGCCTGCTTGAGGAACGCCTGGATGCTGTTGTCGGGCACCGGCGCGTTCTGCGCGAGCTGCAACAGCGGCCCCACGAAAAGCGGCGCGTCGAAAGAGTCGCCGTACACCTGGCGATAGACGCGGCCGTCCTGGTCCACGATGCTCACCTGCAGCAGGTGGTCGAACCCCGCCGCCGTCGCCTCGTAGCGGAAGCCGAAGTCGGCGACGAGCGCGGCCAGCGTGTCCGCATCGGGCGTGAGGAAGAGCCAGTTAGGCGAGGCGGCGCCGTTCTTGCGCGCGAAGGCCTTCATCGCCTGCGGCGTGTCGAAAGGCAGGTTGAAGCCGATGGTGGCCACGCGGAACGAGCCTGGGCCGATCGCGCGCTCGGCATCCTTCACCGCGCCCTTGAGGAACTGGGTGGTGGCGGGGCAGACCTGCATGCAGCCGGTGTAGACGAAGTTCACCACTAGCGGCTTGCCGCGCAGCTCCGAGAGCCGCACGGCATTGCCTTCGCTATCGCGGAACGCGTAGTCGCCGACCTGGCGGCCGATCGCAGCCTGGCTTTCCTTGAGCGCGGCCTTCTCGTCGAAGGCCTGCGCCGCGAAGGCGGCGAGGAGAAGCAGCAGCGCGCTAGAGAAGCGCCGCATCGAGCATCGCTCCCGCGAGCACCGCGCCCAGCTGCAGGAGCGAGGCGAGGAACGCGGCGCGAGCGGCCTCGCGACCGGGCTGGCGCACCAGGGCCACGCATTTGCGGAGGAAGAAGGCCCCGCCGGCGGCGGCGGCCGCGAGATAGATCCATCCCAGGCCAAAGGCGGCCGGGACGAGGGAAGCAGCGACGAGGAGCACTGCGCCCGCAAGGATGGCGCGCGCGGCGCGCGCCTCGCCGACCACCACTGGAAGCATCGGCACGCCGGCGGCGGCGTAGTCCGCGCGGCAGGCGATGGCGAGGCTCCAGAAGTGCGGCGGCGTCCAGAGGAAAAGCACCACCGCGAGCGCGAACGCCTCGGGCCCAGGTACCGGCGACACGGCGGCGGCACCGGCGAGCACTGCGAAGCTGCCCGCGAGCCCGCCGACGACGATGTTCCACCAGGTGCGGCGCTTGAGCCACACGGTGTACACGACGCCGTAGGTGAAGGCGCCGAGGAACACGTGGATCGCCGCGGGCACGTTCGCGGCGAGCGCCGCGGCGAGCACCGCGGCCGCGATCATCGCGCCGATCAGCCAGAGCCAGGCCGGCCCGTGCCTGAGCTCGCCCGTGACGAACGGCCGGCCGCGGGTGCGCGCCATGCGCGCATCCAGATCGCGCTCGACGTACTGGTTGAATGCCCCGGCGGCGGCCGACGCCACCAGCACGGCGAGCACCAGCACCAGGGCGCTCGCGCCCGAGGGTGCCGCGCCGCGCTCGACCGCCAAGCCCGCAGCGGCGGCGAGCGCGATGGCCACGCCGATGCGGAGCTTGAACAGGTTGAGTATGTTCCTAAGCACGCGCCACCTCTATTTGAGCGGCCAGATCGTCGACAGGTACTTCCAGTTGATGAAGTAGTACAGCACGAACGAAGTCAGGAACACCATCGCCAGCACGAAGGTGCCCGGGGCCACCATGCCCATCGCGCCGACGTTGGGATGGTGCCTGGTCAGTGTCGCCGCCACCGGCTGCATCGCCGGCGCCATGCCGTCCTTCGCGCGCACGTGCTTGAACTCGGGGGTGGTGATCTTCTTGCCGAGGAACACCGAATACACCGTGATCAGCAGATACATGCCGCCGCCAATGATGGCGACGATGCCCGTGATGCCGGCGAGTGCCATCATCAGCCAGGCCGCGCCCGGAAACTCGTGCGGGAACGCGTTGCCGGCGAAGCTGATGTCCCAGTGCCGGCGCGGGACGCCGAGCGTGCCCGCGCCCATGAGGAACAGCGACACCGCCATCATGCCCAGCCCGAAGACGTACGGCTGGTATTTGGCGAGCGCCGGGAACGCGAGCTCACGGCGGAAGAGCACCGGGATGAGGAAGTAGGTCAGCCCCATGAAGGCGAGCGTGGTGCCCACCACGACCGTGGCGTGGAAGTGCCCCGGCACGTAGATGGTGTTGTGGATGATGAGGTTGAGCTGCTCGGTGCCCATCATCACGCCCGAAATGCCGCCCAGGAAACCGAAGCCGATGAGCGACATGAACATGGCGGAGAACGACGGATTGCCCCAAGGCGCCTTGCGCAGCCATTCGAATAGGCCGTTGTTGTAGCCCTTCTCGCGCTGCGCCACTTCGATCGCGCCCGGCACCGTGAGCCCGTGCACCATCGAGGCGAGCACCGCGAGGTACATCGCGTAGCTGGTGTTGAAGATCTTCCAGTTCGAGGTAAGGCCCGGGTCGGCGAGCAGGTGGTGCGCGCTGGCCAATTGCAGGAACAGGATGTACAGCAGGAACGCGGTGCGGCTCACCTTCTCCGACAGGGGCTTCGCGCCGAATACGATCGCGGCCACCGCGTACCACACGGCAACGTGCGCGCTGACGTTGATCTGCTGCGAGGAGTGGCCGAACGCCCACCATACCGTGCGGTACATGAGCGAATCGATGTGGTCCACCAGGCCCACCGACCACAGGAACGTCGGGATCAGGATGATCGCGCCCGCGGCGATGGTGAACACCGCGATGATGCAGGCGGTGATCGCGCCGAAGGTGACCAGCGGCACCGAGCCCTGGTAGGTGCGCTCCGCCTTCGCCACCACCAGCGTGCCGAGGAACACGAAGCAGCCGATCAGCGCCCCCACCGCGAACAGGATCAGTCCCAGGTAGAAGGTCGGGTGCGCGCCCATCGGCGCGTAGGAGGTGAACATGACGCTGGAATCGCCGCGGAACACCGAATAGTTGTTGACCAGCGCGCCCACCACCATCAGCCAGAAGCCGACCCACGCCATCATCGGCGTGGCGATGCGCGCCTTGAGCAGCGTCGAGCCCGCGAAGTACAGGACTGCGATCTCGAAGAAGATGATCCAGAACACGAGCATGTTCAGCCCGTGCGCCGTGAGCACCTGGTAAAAGAGGTCGGGCGGCAGCAGGTGTATCGCCTGCCAGCGGGTGAGCACAACGCCGATGGCGAGGATGCCGCCCACCAGCAGCGACACCACCGCGGCGACCGCGTTCCAGCGCATCAGCTTCTCGGCGGGCTCGTGGAAGACCAGCCCGGAGGTGGGGCAGGTCCGGAACATGCGATTGACTGCCATGGCGGTTGTCTCCCTTGCCTTACTTCACGACGTACAGGCGGCTCGACATCGTGTGGTGATTGATGCCGCAGTACTCGTTGCAGATGATGGCGTAGGTGCCCGGGTTGGTCGGCGTGACCGTGAGCACGTGCTCGTATCCCGGGTGCACCTGGATGTTGATGTTCTCGGGCTGCAGCGAAAAGCCGTGCAGCCAGTCCATGGACATGAGGTGGATGCGGTAGGACTTGCCCGCCTCGAGCTCGAGCTGCGGGTACCAGCTCCACAGGCGCGCCACCAGGTAGACGTCGGCGCCGGCGGGCGGGTGCACCACCGGAACCTTGAGGTTGGCCGGGCCTTCCTCGCGCACCTTGTATTTGGCGATCATGTCCTCGGCCTTCTTCATGTAGTCCCCGGGATTGGCCCGGTAGGCTTCATTGGCCAGGTTCTGTTTTCCGTAGACGTGCCAGAACGGCATCATGAAGAACATGATCAGGCACCAGATCAGCGCGACCACGATCCAGATCAGCTCGACGCGGTCGAGGGGTTGCTTCCACCAAACCCGCTCGGGCGGGGGCAGGATTGCGCTCATGGCATTTCCCTATTGGGCGTCATTTGGCGATGGGCAGGGACACGATTTCCATCACGCCCCAGACGATGTACAGCACGGTGGGCATGGCGATGCCCAGGAAAAGCAGCAGGAACGGATTGTCGAGCAGCTGCTGCATCACCGGAACCGGTTCTTCAAGGACATCGTCCTCGATGCGTTCGGCGGTCATCTCGGCCTCCTGACTGTTGGCGACACGCGCAGTAAATCAGGCGAGGGGGGCGAAGCGATTTGAGGTGTATCAAGATTTTTCGGGCGATCCCGGGCAAACTCGCAGCGCCATGACCGAACGCAACCGCCGGACCATCGCCGCCTGGCTGCTGTTGTGCGCTGCAATGGTCTGCGCCATCGTCGTCGTGGGCGGGGTCACCCGCCTGACGCGCTCGGGCCTATCCATCGTCGAGTGGCAGCCGCTCATCGGCGCGCTCCCGCCGCTTTCCGAAGCGCATTGGCAGGAGCTGTTCGCCAAGTACCGCGCGACCCCCGAATACAAGCTGGTGAACTTCGCCATGGACCTCGACGGCTTCAAGCGCATCTTCTGGTGGGAGTACGTCCACCGGCTGCTCGGACGCCTCGTGGGCCTGGTCTACCTGCTGCCCTTCCTGTGGTTCCTCGCGAAGCGCCAGATCGAGCGGCCGCTCGCGTGGAAGCTCTGGGGCGTGTTCGCGCTGGGCGCGCTGCAAGGGGGGCTGGGATGGTTCATGGTGAAGTCAGGCCTGGTGGACGACCCCAAGGTCAGCCACTTGCGCCTCACCGCGCATCTTGGCGTCGCGCTCGCCATCATCACGGCGCAGCTGTGGATCGCGCTCGACCTGCTGCGCCCGGGAACGGGCCCGCGCAATCGCCTCGCCGTGGCGCTCGCCGCGCTCGTGTTTCTCATGGCGCTTTCCGGCGCCATGGTGGCGGGCCTGCGCGCGGGCTACGCCTACAACACCTTCCCGCTGATGAGCGGGCACCTGATTCCGCCCGAAGTGCTGATGCTCGAGCCCTGGTGGCGCAACTTCGAATACAACATGGCCACGGTGCAGCTCGTGCATCGCGCGTTCTTCTGGCTGCTGCTTGTGCTCGTGCCGCTTGCCTGGTTGCAGGCGCGCGGCCGCGCGAGCGCGCACGCGCTGCTCGCCGCTTTCGTCCTGCAGGCTTCGCTCGGCATCTCCACGCTGCTTCTCGGCGTGCCGGTGGCGCTTGCCGCGGCGCACCAGGCGGGCGCGGTGCTGTTCCTCGTCGTCGCCCTTGTCCACGCGCATGGCCGCAGGCCCGCCTGAGGCGGCGCCCATACGCCCGCGCCCGCACGAGGCGCGCATTGCCAATGCTGCCTGGGCGGGGCTCGTCCTCGTCCTCACGGTGATCGTGGTGAGCGTGGCGATCCGCATCGATGCCGATGCGGCGAGCGCCGGCTCGATGCGCGCGCTGCGCGGCGTGCATCGCGCGGCGGCTTCGCTCGAAGTGCTCGCGGCGATCGCGCTGGCGTGGTTCGCCTGGCGGCGTTCGCTCCCGGTACTCGCGCTGACGGCGTTCCTCTCCGTGCTCGGCATTCTTGCCGGACAGAAGCCGCCGCCGCTCGCGGCGCTCGGCAACCTCCTCGGCGGGCTCGCGCTCGCCGCCGCGTTCGCCTGGGCGCTCGGGCGCGCGCACGGCCGCGCGCCGCAGGGCAGGATCCGGCTCGGCCAAGCGGCAGCGATGCTCTTCGGCGTGCAATGCGCGCTCGGCGCGTGGCTCTCGCTTTTCGCAAAGGACCTTTGGTCTCTTGCGCTCCTCGCGCACGCGCTGCTTGGCCTTGCACTCGCAGCCGGCGCCGCCTGGCTCGCCCTGCGCCTTGCGCGCGCGCCGCAGCGCTTTGCGCTCCTCGCCGTCGCGCTTGCCGCGCCCGCTGCGGGCGCCGCCTCCGCGCTCTTCGGGCAGCCGCTCGCCGCCTCGCTCGCGCACGCGGCCGCGGGTGCGCTGCTCGTCGCCGCGGCGGCCTATGCGCATGCGCGCCTAGCTTAGGGAGCGTCTTGGCCGCATTGCGGCCTTACTTGACCCACATCAAGGGAGGCGGCAAAGCGGCGCGAGAAGGTGGCGCCATGGAGCATGACGCCAAGGCGTTGATCGATTCCGCATTGAAAGCGGCGCGCGCCGGCGACTGGGCCGGCTACCGCCTGCGCTTCGCCGAGCTGCGTGCCGGCTGCGCACCGCTGATCGAGCGTCATGAGGACCTGCGGCAGCAGTTCGAGACGCTCGGGGCGGCCGCCCCGCAATACGACCCGGAGGGCTGCGTCGCGGCCTTCGAGTCGCTTGCCGGCCTGCTGGGTACGCGCTACGCAGCCGAGCTGCGCGGCGTGCGCGCGCAGGCGCCTGCGCCGCTCGACCTGCGGGGCCTGCAGCCCCCGGAGCCCATCGTGCGCATCTTCGAGGCGCTGGAGCGCTCCCCGGGCGAGCCGCTGCGCGCCATCCTGCCGCACGAGCCCGTGCCCCTGTACGCGCTGCTGCGCGAGCGCGGCTATTCCTACAGCGGGGAGCAGCGCTCCGACGGCGGCTTCGAGCTGCTGATCGAGCGCTCGTGACCCGGACTTAATCTGGATCAAAGCGACCCCCGGCCCCCCGGGGCAAGCTAGCCGCCGATAACCGGACACCCTTAACGACGGAGGTACTCGTGGCAACCCCGAAAACCCGCCTGGTTCGCGCAGCCGCGTGGCTCGCGCTCCCGCTGGCGGTCGCAGCAGCCTACGCGCAGCCCACCCAGCCCGGCAGGACGCAGCCCACGGAGCCCGAGATCCGCTATCAGGCGGGCGGCTCCTCGCTCGAG
>Ga0335084_10008513_pt1 | contig 10228 bp, 9 predicted proteins | sample Lox_Sample_44_FD_206721 | JGI IMG/M metagenome (GOLD analysis project Ga0335084, IMG submission 206721) | Soil microbial communities from Loxahatchee National Wildlife Refuge, Florida, United States - Lox_Sample_4.4 | ecosystem: Environmental > Terrestrial > Soil > Wetlands | place: USA: Florida... | reverse complement strand
CAATATCAGGGTGAACAGGGGATTCTACAAACGGGCAGAGTTGAGGGTCAACTGCATCAAGCATCGAACCATGGAACTGCTGAGCGCTACACGCGCTCAGTTGGGAATCGCATCCGAGGCGTCCGATCAACATGCGCGCCATACCAACCATTCGCGACAAGGTTCATGGTCACGCGCAGGGAGTTCAGTTGATGGATGTTCCCCTACACTACGCCGGCTACATGCTGCATCTGGCCGCCGCGACCATTCAGTTTCTTGTGGAGTCAGAAAGAGCGCTTAGGTGAGCAGGCCGCCCACACATCGTGTGCCGCCTATTTATGGCCTTGGTGCGATCACTGCTGCTTGAGGCTCAGCTATATTTGAACGCATCAAGGCTCCGGCGGGCAGAACCCGCAAGGAACAACAAACTCATGAACCGTTCTCTTTCGCGAATCGCATTTGTCGGTCTGATCTTATTTCTGGTCGCGCCATTTGTGCCCCGCGCCGCTGAAAGCGCGACAGGCACGGCGGCACCAAAGGTGGTCTCATTGGAGCCATCGGGGAAGAACTACACGCCTGTCATCACTGGCCCTCCTGAGAGCTTCAAGATGAGATCGGGACTTGTGGTCCTGTCTCCCGGCAAGTCCGTGGGCAAGCACAGCACTGAGCGGAATGAAGAGCTTCTGGTTGTCCTAGACGGACAGGGCGAAATGACCTTCAGGGACGGATCAAAGCTGCCCGTCAAGGCGAACTCGGCGGTCTATTGTCCACCGGAGACGGAGCACAACGTCACCAATACGGGAACAGGCGTATTGCGTTACGTCTACGTGGTCTCGAACGCGAAATAAGACGTCCGTCACCGTCGCTTCTGTTGATGGAGACGTAAACGTGTCAGAACCATCCCCTCGATTGCCTGCCGCCTGTGGCGGGGATCACTTAACGAGGGTATCGGCTGCGACAAAAGCCATCGCAGTCATGCCAGGCGTAATCTTGGCGTTCTTGCCTCCCTTGAGACCCTCGAGCGTTTCGCCGCCGAACAGCGGTACGCGCTGGCCCGCTACCTCTACGGAGTGAATCTCAAAGACAAGATCGCCGGGAGCAGGACCACGGCCAGGATCGGCGAAAATGAGAGCTGCGTTGACGGGCGCACCTTTCGGAGCGAGCACCGTCTCGCCGAGCTTGATCTGTTCATCAAGAACCACCGTAATCTCGTCGCCCACGGCGGCTGATTCGGAGTCGATCTCCTTACCAGCGAAAACGACGCGGACTGGCGTGCCCGCTCGCAACGTTCCGTTCTCTGGAACGACTACGGTGGACTCAAGAACAGGGGTTGGAGAGTTGGTAACCCGGTAGTCAGCGCGCTCAACCGAGCTGCGGACGAAGTTTGGCCCGACGGCAATTACTTCGAGGTGAGTGTTGGAGTTGATCGTAATGGGACCGGTGTACTTTGCGGATTGCGTTGTCGGTGTCCAGCCGTTGGTGGTGTAGTACAGCGTTGCGTAATGAGTTTCGCTCCTGATGCTGATTTGAGAACCGGCGGGGACAGTGCCGGACGGCGAGGACAGCATTGGTTTGTCGACGTTCAACGAGTTACCAAATGTAGGGCGGATCATCATAGGCGGCGGTTCAACGGGCAGCGACGCGGCGTCGGGGGTATGAGGTTGGGCCGACGTTTGGCCGGATGCGGCCCCGCCCGATGCGGTCTGTCCGGATGCCTGTGCGGCTACGGCATGGAGCATGGCGGTGCGCCGAAAAGACCCAGCGGGATCCAAGGAGGCGAGCTTCACAGCTTCCTGCATCGCCGAAGCGCTCTCGACTCCTCGGCTGCGCATACTGACAATTGTCGACTGCACTTGAAGCTGTTTCTGCAGGGCCAGCGAGTGTTCGATGGCACTGATCGCTGCCGTTTGGGCGGCGAACATACTCCCCTGATTCGCGGCAACTCGGGCCTGGAGTGACGCTGCCTGTGCCAGGAACATGGAACGGGCTTCGACCGAAGTTAACATCGCGGCCTGCGTGGCAATCATTCCCTGAAGTTGCGCCTGATTTGTCATCATCATGCTCTGAGCCTGCGCGAACGCGAAAGCCTGCGCGGCCTGGGCACCCGGAGGCGTGCCTGGGGCCGGAGCAATCTGAGCGAAGGAAACAGCAGTAAGTGCGGCAAGGACAAGCGCGTAGAAAGTCTTCACCGTGACCTCCCGTGGACGCGGATAGCTTATCAGGCTTAGCTACTCGTCACGACACGTGCCACGCCTTCTTTGCGCCGAGCGCCGGGCTGCAGGCGCTTCCTTCAGAAACCTATTTACTATTTGACACTCATCTTTGCATCGGAAATTTCTGCAATTCTATCCACTCGCTTCGGCCAACTCCCTCAGCGACTCCTCATACGGGGCCCGGGCAATCCCGCGCTCGGTGATGATCGCAGCGACGAACTTCGCGGGGGTCACGTCGAAGGCTGGGTTTTCGATCTCCACGCCATCGGGGACCATCTGCTTGCCGGCAATGTGGGTTACTTCTTTCGCGTCGCGCTGCTCGATGGGAATCTTCGAGCCGTCGGGCGTGGCGAGATCGACAGTTGATATCGGTGCGGCGACGTAGAACGAAATACCGTGTTCTTTCGCGAGCACGGCGACGGTGTACGTTCCGATCTTGTTGGCAACGTCTCCGTTGGCGGCGATGCGGTCGGCGCCGACTACGATGGCTCCGATCTTGCCTTGCTTCATCATGGCTCCAGCCATGTTGTCGGAGATGACGGTGGTGGGAATGCCGTCTTTCATCAACTCCCACGCGGTGAGGCGCGAGCCTTGCAGAAAGGGACGCGTCTCGTCGGCGTAGACGTGAATCTTCTTACCTTGCTCGACTGCCGCGCGAATCACGCCGAGCGCCGTTCCATAGCCGGCGGTCGCAAGAGCTCCGGCGTTGCAATGAGTAAGCACGCCGCCGTTCGCGGGCATGAGCGTCGCGCCGTGGCGTCCCAGCGCCTGGTTGGCGGCGATGTCTTCGGCGTGCATGCGCTTGGCTTCGTCGATCAGGGCTTGCTTGATCTGCGGGATGGGGCGGATGCGCAGCAGCTCGAACTTCTCCTGCATGCGCCGAATGGCCCAGAACAGATTGACCGCGGTCGGCCGTGTCTGGCGGATCGTTTCGCAAACCTGGTCGAAGTCTTTCTTGAGATCGGCGCCGTTCTCGGCTTTCGAATTGTTGACGCCGAGCGCGATCCCCATGCCGGCAGCGACTCCGATCGCGGGCGCGCCTCGCACCACCATATTGCGGATAACGTCTGCAACCTGCTGATGCGTCTTGCAGGTGACATAGACTTCTTCGGTCGGCAGCTTCGTCTGGTCGATGAAGACGACGCCACGGTCGGTCCATTCCAGGGTATGAATCATTTGTGTCGTTGGTACGTTAGTCGATGGTCACTCGCCGTTTGTCAAATCCGGCACTCACGATCCAGCTTACCGGATAATCGGCACATGCGGCGCAACGTCTTCCGGCAAAACTCCGCGAATCCGCGGATCGTCGGCGACTTCGATCGCCAGCTTGAAGGGATGGAAGCCGCACTTCATGTAGAACGGCAGCGCGGCCGGACTGTCGAGCGTGCAGGTGTGCAGCCACACACGACCTGTCGTGCTGCTCCATGCACGGTCGAGCAGCGCGCTCATGAAAGGGCGTCCGAGACCTTTTCCGATCACCTCGGGAAAGAGCGCGAAGAAGGCGATTTCAACATCGGGCGACTTCGAGCGATCGAGCTCAGCTATTCCAATGTCGCGGCCGTCTTGCTCGGCGACGAACAATTCGGATGTCGCACGGTTCAACAATGCCGTGAGCTGCTCATCGGTCATTTCCAGCCGACTGAACCAGAACCACTGCGCACCGGCGTGGCGGTAGAGCGCTCGGTACCAATCCAAGTCGGGATTCTGCACGAGGCGCAATGACACCGGACTAAGTGAAGGTTCTGGCAACGGCGGTCGCGCTAGCATTTCAAGATAGGTCACGACCGAGGCGATTTTCCCAGGAGCGAGATCGGTGTATCCATCGGGAATCATCTGGTTGTCAGTGTCTCGCCGTCACTCGAAGTTGGCTGTCAGCCGTTGCCGCTTAGCCGTTGGCTCTCAGCCTCTAAGGCCTGGCTCGAGCCCGCGCAGGTCGAGATAAGAAGCGGTTGCTAAGAGCTACGAGCTAGATGCTAACTGCCAAGTGCCAAATGCTCTCTCCTTACGTCGTTCGCCGTGAAGATCGCGATGAACGGCGCTGGAGCCGCGGCTTTTTCTACCGTAGAACGTCCGTGGGCATCCTGGCGCTCGACCAAACACATCGCGCCGACGACCTCGAATCCAGCTTCGCGCGCGACGTGAATGGCTTCGACCGTGGAAGCGCCGGTGGTGCAGACATCATCGACGATCACGACGCGCGCGCCATTTTCGCAGAAACCCTCGATGCGGCGACCAGTGCCATGCTGTTTTTCAGCCTTGCGCACAAGAAAGCCGTGCATCGTGCCGCTCGTCACTGCCACCGCCACGACAATCGGATCGGCGCCCAGCGTGAGCCCGCCGATGGCATCAGCTTCCCAGCCCTGCTCGCGGATTTCGTCGAGAAAAACCTGGCCGGTCAGCTGCGCGCCGCGTGCATCGAGCGTGGTGGTACGGCAGTCGATGTAGTAGTCGCTTGACGAGCCCGACGACAGCTTGAACTCGCCGAGCCGAAACGATTTGTGCGCCAACATCTCCAGAAGCTCTTGTTTGGCCGTGGACATGAAGGTCTACGATAGCAGAGAAAAGTAGTCAGGAGTCAGTAGTCGGTAGTCAGCAAAGGCACTTCGCGCCCAGGGTGTTGCTGATTCCTGACTACTGACTACCAAGCTTTTCCAGATGTCGAAACCCATCTGTAGTCACGAACATCAGCACACCAATGGTTCCGTTGTAGCCAACGTGAATCAGCAGCGAAGCAGCAACTGAGTTCTTCTTCGCGCGGACGTAGGTCAGAGCCAAGCCGACTAGAAGAATCACCAGAACGGGTCCCCAGGAGAATCTCAGTTGAGAACCGTGGAGTAACGCAAAAGCGGCGCCGGTAACCACGATCCCAGCGCTCATGCCGATTCCCCGTTCCAGCACGGGATAGAGGAATCCGCGGAAAACCAGCTCTTCCATCAAAGGCGCCAGAGTGACGCTGAATATCGCCAACGTCCACGCTTCGGCGGGCGTGCGAAAGAGCATGTCGATCGGCAGATTCCTGGGCATGGGCAACAGATGCGCCAGGGCTTGCAGCCCCACCGAAAGCACCAACCCTGCAAAAAGGTAGGGCAACACGCCAACCGGCTGGTTCCAATGAATGGCAGCGAGAAAATCGGGACGACGGTAGTGGCGGGTCACAACGAGATACATATAGAGGAGAATGATCAGGTAGCCCAAGGCTTGCCCGACAATCCCGATCAGCGGCATGCGTATGAGGTCATTCAACGGAAGATGACGGTAGAGGCCGAACCTGGCCGCTACGAGCGTCGTCAGGACTCCAAAGAAAATCGCCGCAAGTCCGACCACGGCGAGCAGGACCACGTCGAGTGCTCCCCACACGGGATCGCGGGGAACGGCGTCGGCCGTTGTCGAGACCGGTGCGACTGCCACCTCGGAAAGCATCAAAGGCGAAGCCGCAGGCTGTTCGGCCGGCGCAACTTCATTCGGCTGAGCGACGCTGGACAGAGCATCCAGCGCTACTTCACTCTTTGGGTCGTCCGGGGAGAAATTCATTTTCCTTCCTGTGCACGACTTGAGGCTGGCGAACCATGGTGGTTGCAATTGAAGTATGAAGCCAACGCCTGCCCAGTGTAAGACTTCTTCACGCGAGCGATCTGTTCCGGCGTGCCTTGGGCGACGATGCGTCCGCCTTCTTCGCCGCCCTCCGGTCCGAGATCGAGAATCCAGTCAGCGTTACGGATCACGTCGAGATTGTGCTCGATGATGATGACCGTATTGCCGAGATCGGTCAGGCGGTGCAAGACGTCGAGCAGCTTGCGGACATCATCGAAGTGCAGGCCGGTGGTTGGTTCATCGAGCAGGTACAGAGTTTTCCCGGTCTGGCGCTTGCTGAGTTCGCGGGCCAGCTTGATGCGTTGCGCCTCGCCGCCCGATAAGGTCACGGCGGATTGGCCGAGATGAATGTAGCCGAGGCCGACGTCGACCAGCGTCTGCAGGCGCTGCTTGATCTGCGGAATGTTCTCGAGTAGTGGGAGCGCGTCTGAGACCGGGGTTTCGAGCAGGTCGGCAATCGAGCACCCGTTATAGCGCACGGCCAACGTCTCCTGGTTGTAGCGCCGGCCGCCGCAAACTTCGCATTGCACGTAGACATCGGGCAGGAAATTCATTTCGATGCGGCGCTGGCCTTCGCCCTGGCACGCCTCGCAACGGCCGCCGGCGACGTTGAAGGAGAAGCGTCCGGGTTTGTACCCGCGCTCACGCGATTCGGGCAGCATGGCATAGAGATCGCGAATCTGCGCGAACATGCCGGTGTAGGTCGCGGGATTGGAACGCGGAGTGCGCCCGATGGGTGACTGATCGATGCGAATGACTTTGTCGATCAGCTCCGATCCTGCAATCGCTTTGTGCGCCCCCGGTTCCTCGCGGGAGCGGTAAAGCTGCTTCGCCAGAGCGCGATACAGGATGTCGTTCACGAGCGTGGATTTCCCCGAGCCCGAAACGCCCGTGACGACCGTCATGATTCCGAGCGGGAAGACGATGTCGAGGTTCTTGAGGTTGTTTTCGCGCGCGCCGAGCACGGTGATGGCCTTGCCGTTGGGGCTGCGGCGCATCGGGAGCATGTTGATCTGCTGGCGTCCGTCGATGTAAGCGCCGGTGAGCGACGCCGAAGACTTCATGATCTCCTGCGGGGTACCGCTGGCGACGAGCTCGCCGCCATGGCGTCCGGCGCCGGGTCCGAGGTCGATGACGTAGTCGGCGCGGCGGATGGTTTCTTCGTCGTGCTCGACAACCAGAACCGTGTTGCCCAGGTCACGCAAATTTTCGAGTGCGGAGAGCAGGCGGCCGTTGTCGCGGTGATGCAATCCGATCGAAGGTTCGTCGAGAACGTACAACACGCCGCGCAGTTTCGATCCGATCTGCGTGGCAAGGCGGATGCGCTGGCCTTCGCCGCCCGAAAGAGTTGCAGCGGATCGAGCCAGCGAGATGTAACCGAGACCAACTGCATTGAGAAACTGCAAGCGCTCGGTGATCTCGTGGACGATGCGTCCGGCGATGGTTTCTTCGCGGCCGCTGAGCTTGATCTTCCGCGCCGCTTCGAGGGCGCGCGAAACCGGGAGCGAAGTGAAGTCGGCGATCGACATGCCGGTCACTTTTACCGCCAGACTCTCGGGGCGCAGGCGGTTACCGTGGCAAACCGGGCACTCGGTAGCCGACATGTAGTCGAGCAGGTATTCGCGATAAGTATCGGACGTCGACGAATCGAGATTCTGTTTGAGATGCCCAAGTACTCCGAGGAAGCCCGTCTTCCCGCCGCGCTCCGGCTCCCCGTAGAGAAGAAGCGTCTGGATCTTGTCGGGAAATTTCTCGAATGGAGAGGTGAGGTCAATTCGATAGGCCTCGGCGACAAGCTGTAAACCGCGAATCAGGTTCTGCGAGGCTGAGCCCGGACCGAGTCCGCCATCGAGCAAGGGCTTCGACCAGTCGGTGATCACCTTGGCCGGATCGAAATCGTAGCGGCTGCCCAGGCCGTGGCATTCTGGGCACGCACCGTAGGCGCTTTTAAACGAAAACGACCGCGGCTCAAGCTGCGGCACATTGATACCGCAGTCGGGGCAGGCCAGTCGCGAAGAATAAAGCGTCTCTTCGCCATTCACAACTGCTACCTGCACCAGTCCGCCGGCAAGCTTCATCGCCAGCCCGACCGAAAGCTCCAGCCGATGCTCAATGCCGGGTTTCACAAGCAGGCGATCGACCACGACTTCGATCGTGTGGTTCTTGCGCTTGTCGAGTCGAAGGTCGTCTTCGAGGTTCACCAGTTCGCCATCCACGCGGGCGCGGGTGAAGCCGTGCTCGACCAGCTTCTCCATTTCTTTCTTGAATTCGCCTTTTCTTCCCCGCACGATGGGCGCCATGATCATTACCCGGTCTTCCGGGGTCAACGCCATAACGCGCTGCACGATCTGTTCGGCCGACTGGCGGGTGATAGGTTTGCCGCAATTCGGGCAATGAGGCAACCCGATCGAGGAATAAAGCAGTCGAAGGTAGTCGTAAATTTCCGTGATGGTGCCGACAGTTGAACGCGGGCTCCGGCTGGTGGTCTTCTGCTCGATGGAAATCGAGGGGCTCAGGCCATCGATGGAATCGACGTCGGGACGCTCCATCTGGTCGAGGAACTGGCGGGCATAAGCCGACAGAGTCTCGACATAGCGGCGCTGGCCTTCGGCGTAGATGGTGTCAAAGGCGAGCGACGATTTGCCCGACCCGCTCAACCCGGTGATCACCGTGAGCGTGTTGCGGGGGATCTCCACGTCGATGTTCTTCAGGTTGTGCTGGCGCGCACCGCGCACCGAAATCGATGTGATGGCCATTCAGCGCTAACAGTTTTGGACTTCCGTAACGTGGACGGGTCCTCAGAAATGTTGGACAGTGAAGAAGCGCAGCTCTACTCCGTATCTTAGTGAGCAACGGATGCGGGCGTCAAATGCGGATACAGTGAAGGTTCTGTAGGCCCAACGAAACGTAGCTGGCGGCAAGGACATCAGGGATCGTGAATGCTCTTCTCGCAGTTCTCCTCATCGGCGGTGCAGTGGTTTCCTCTTTAACGTTGGGTGTTGTTGGCTCCTATTGCGCCGTCGCCGGGCTGCTGGCGGCGGTCGACCCATCTCGCCCAGAGCGCGGGTTGCGCAAGCTGGTGCCGCATCAGAGCCATGTGGGCGGAGACTAGCAAGCCCTCCGCGCACGGTACCCTAATTCAATCAACTTTGGCTAATCCTCGTAGCCAAGATCCTGATGATCTCATGTCGATGCAACCCTACTGCTGCGGGTTCTGATCGGGAGGGATGTTGGGTACCCGTTGGTCCTGCGGTTGCTGCTGTTGGCCGCGCTGCAGCATCTGGAGGATCTGCTCTGGGGTTTTCGGGCCTGCATTGGGCGGCTGTTGCATTCCCTGCGGAGCCTGGTTCTGGTCGGGCTGAGCTTCGTCCTGGTTATCGTTGTCGTCAGCCTGATCCTGGTCGTCCTTGTCCTCGTCCTGGTTCTCCTCCGCATCGTCGCCGCCTTGGACGGCTGGCGGCTGCGCCTGAGGACTTTGAACGACGGGCTGGACTATGCCCGCCCGCTGCGGAGGATTCCAGCCTTGATTTGGCTGGTAGGGGCTCGGCTGATAGGTGTTGGCGACAGTCTGTTGGCCTGCGCCGCCGGCGGGTTTTGCGGTAAGGACGATCGCCGAAACCGCGTTCGGGTCGGTCGCCGTGCCGAGCATTACGTAATTAAAAGAACAGCCATTCAGCAGGCTCACCAGGACGTCGCGCACAGGTCCGGGACCGAGTTGCGCAACGACCCGTTCATTCGTGTTCGGCGGCATCTCGATCGTCGCTCCCGTGCGTTTCCGGACTTCGCGCAGGACGTCGGCCAAGGTCGAATTCTGCGCGGAAATTGCGAGAGCGCCATTCTGATAGGTCACGTGAGGAGCGACGGCCGGAAGCATGTCCATGGGAACCTGCGGCAATGGCCCCGCAGGCATCGGTGGCAGAGGTAACGGCTTGGGAGGCGCCTTCCTTGCCGTCTTGCGACGATGCGTGGGCTGGGTCTGGTCGGCGTAGGCGGGGACCAGCATAGCCAGTCCCAGGGAAGTTGCAACGATTAGTCGTGCTGTCCGCAACATCGGGAAACCCCGCTCACCCGCGGTCGCCGCAGAGTGACCAACTCGACCCCAGACGATTCTAGCATCGTCACTGGCCGCCTACTAGAGAACGCACGGGCTTTTATCTCTTGCGTGTTGGTTGTATGGATAGGATGCGTTGATTTCCTTGGACTTCCGGGTGCCGGATCTTCGGGCGATCAGGACTGGAGGGGCATTCGAAAGACCCTGGAGTAAACTGGCCTAGTAAATGAGGATTTGATGAACCCGGCCCGAAGGTGGCGGATATCTTGCAGCCTTGCCCTGTTCGCAGCGGTTTGGCTCGCGCCGGTCGCTGTGGCCCAAGTCTGCCAGACCGCTTCTGACATGGACGCCTCCGTGCGCGCCGTCCTGGAAGGGACCGCGAAGCGCTATTTTG
>Ga0335084_10008511_pt1 | contig 10230 bp, 2 predicted proteins | sample Lox_Sample_44_FD_206721 | JGI IMG/M metagenome (GOLD analysis project Ga0335084, IMG submission 206721) | Soil microbial communities from Loxahatchee National Wildlife Refuge, Florida, United States - Lox_Sample_4.4 | ecosystem: Environmental > Terrestrial > Soil > Wetlands | place: USA: Florida... | reverse complement strand
CGGACGCGGCGTCGGGGGTCGCGAGCTTCCGCGTCCCCTTCATCGGCGGCCGGCCGATCACCTCGCAGATGCAGATCCTCGGCACGGCGGCCATCGTGCTGCTGCTGCTCACGGCGGCGGCGGTGTTCCTCGATACCCGCGCCCGCACGCGCAATTCGACCTATGTGTCGATCGCCTCGGTGATGCAGTTCCACACGCAGCGGCTGGCGAAGTCGGGCGGGCTCGCGGCGCGCGGCCAGCCCACCGCCTTCGCGCAGCTGCAGGACAGCCGCGACGAGTTCGCCGACTACCTCAACATCCTGAAGGACGGCGGCCTCGCCTTCGGCGTGAACGTGCCGGGCGCGGGCTCGCTCGACCCGGGCCTCGCCAGCCGCATCGACGAGCTGGGCAAGCGCTGGCCCGAGAGCGCCGGCGCCGCCACGACGATCATCGCGGCGCAGAAGGACCTGGTGGCCCTCGCCCAGAACGTGGCCCAGGTGCGCTCCGGCGCCGACGACCTCGCCACGCAGGCGCAGGAGCTCACCGGCCTCATGCAGCAGGCGGGCACGCCGCCCGGCCAGGTGCTGCGCGCCAACCGCCTCACGTTCCTCGCCGAGCGCCTCGGGCGCGGCGCGGCCGAGATCCTGGGCTCCGAGGTGATCGACCCCGAGGTCCCGTTCCTCATCGGCAAGGACACCAACGAGGTGCGCGCCCTCGTCGCCGCCCTCGAGAACGGCAACGATTCGATGGGGATGAGCGCGGTGCGCGATGCCGAGGCGCGCGGCAAGCTCGCGGAGCTGAAGAAGACGTTCGCCGCCTTCGAGCAGAACGCGGGGCCGATCCTTCGCGAGCTGCAGAAGCTCGTGTCGGCCCGGCAGGCCGGTGCCACGCTGGTGGCGGGCAGCGAGCAGCTGCAGGCCGCGGTGAAGGCGCTGCAGGACGCGCTGCAGGACGAATCCTCGAACTTCACGCTGGTCGCGGTCGCGGTGCTGGGCGCGCTGCTGGTGGCGGTGCTCATCCTCACGGGCCTCGCGTTCCTCGCCGACTCGCGGCGCAGCGCCGCGCGCGCGGAGACGGAGAACAAGCGCAACCAGGAGGCGATCCTGCGGCTGCTCAACGAGATGGGCGACCTCGCCGACGGCGACCTCACCATCCGCGCGCAGGTGACCGAGGACATCACGGGCGCCATCGCCGACTCGATGAACTACACGATCGACGAGCTGCGCACCCTGGTGGCGGGCGTGAACAACGCGGCGATCCAGGTGACGCAGAAGACCGCGCAGGCGCAGTCGATCTCGGCCGAGCTGCTGGGCGCGGCCGAGCGCCAGTCGAAGGAGATCGAGGAGACCACGGCGCAGGTGCTGCAGGTCTCGCGCTCGATCTCCGAGGTGTCCTCGACCGCCGAGGAGGGCGCGCGGGTCGCGCAGCGCTCGCTCGCGGCGGCCGACAAGGGCCGCGCGGCGGTGCAGGACTCCATCTCGGGCATGAACGACATCCGCGAGCAGATCCAGGAGACGTCCAAGCGGATCAAGCGCCTGGGCGAGAGCTCGCAGGAGATCGGCGAGATCGTGGAGCTGATCTCGGACATCACGGAGCAGACGAACGTGCTCGCGCTGAACGCCGCCATCCAGGCGGCATCCGCGGGTGAAGCGGGGCGCGGCTTCTCGGTGGTTGCCGAGGAGGTGCAGCGCCTCGCGGAACGCTCGGGCGAGGCGACCAAGCAGATCGGCGCGATCGTGAAGACGATTCAGGCCGACACGCAGGACGCCGTGGCGGCCATGGAGAAATCGACGCAGGGCGTGGTCGAGGGCGCGAAGCTGTCGGACGCGGCCGGCCAGGCGCTCACCGAGATCGACTACGTGACGAAGAACCTCGCGACGCTGATCGAGACCATCTCGCAGGCCACCAACGCGCAGGCCAACGCCACCACGCGAGTCGCGCAGAACATGCAGGAGATCCTCGAGATCACGCGGCAGACCACGCGCGGCACGCAGCAGGCGGCCGGCTCGATCCGCGACCTCGCCGCGGTGGCGCAGGAGCTGAAGAGCTCCGTTTCGGGCTTCAAACTCTAGGAACGAACGATGGCGGCGAACCCGGCAACCGACTTCGATCTTGGCCCGCTCAGCTGGGTCAAGGCGGAGATCGACCATTCGCTCGGCCAGGCGCGCGAGACGCTCGACAAGCTCGCCGCCAACCCGGGCGATCGCGCCTCGATCAAGTACATCCTCACGCACCTGCACCAGGCCACCGGCGCGCTCGCCATGGTGGGGCTCGCCGCGGCCACGCGCTTCAACGAGGAGCTCGAGAAGCTCGTCGCCTACCTCGACGGCGAGGACGCGGCGCGCATGCCGGGCTCCGTCGCCATCGCGAAGAAGGGCATCTCGGCGCTCTCCGCGTACCTGGACACGCTGCTCGCGGGGCAGGCGGACCATCCGATGCGCCTGCTCGCCCCGTACCTCGAGGTGAACCGCGCGCGCGGCGGCTCCGACGCCAACGACGGCGACCTGTTCTATCCCGACCTCTCGACGCCGCTTCCGCCGGTGGCGGGCGCGGCAAGCCTCGACGACGCGGTGCTCGCCAAGGCGCTGCAGCTGCAGCGCCAGCAGTACCAGCAGGGGCTGCTGCGCGTGATCAAGGGCGCGGACGTTCCCGAGGCGCTGCGCCAGATGCACGCGGCGGTGTGCGCCATCGAGTCGCTGCTCGCTTCCGCGCCCAACCGCGCGTTCTGGAGCGCGGCCGCGGCCTTCTTCGACGCGCTCGTGTTCGGCGGCCTCGACCTCACGGCGCCCGTGAAGCCGCTCTTCGCGAAGCTCGACCAGCAGGTGAAGCAGCTGATCGAGGGCTCGGGCAAGGTGCCCGAGCGGCTCTTCCGCGACCTCCTGTTGCAGGTGGGGCGCGCGCGCCCGGTCTCCGAGCGCATCACGACGCTCAAGCAGGCCTACCGGCTCGAGCAGCTGATCGCGCTCCCCGAGCGCGGCATGCACCCGTCCGAGGACGACGAGGAGCTCGCGCGCCAGGTGCGCGACGTGCGCGAGCTCACGGCGCAGCAGAAAGACACCTGGCTCAAGTACACGTCGGGCAACCGCGCGGCGCTCGAGCCCTTCGGCAAGCAGGCCGAGGCGCTCGCGATGCGCGCCTCGAAGCTGCCCAACCGGGACATCCACGCGGTGCTCGCACGGTTGAACGAGGTCGCCCCGCAGCTGCGCTCGAAGGCGATCCCGCCTTCGGAAGCGCAGTCGCTCGAGGTCGCCACGGCGCTGCTCTTCGTCGAGTCCGCGCTCGAGAACTATTTCCGGCTGGGCGCTGACTTCAGCCGCCAGGCGAAGACCGTCGAGGAACGCCTGCAGATCGCCATGGCGGGCGAGGCGCTGCCGCCCGTGGACGCGATCGAGGGCGGGCTCCTCGACGAGATGACGCGCCGCGCCCAGGAGAAGCTGCTCGTCTTCCAGGTGGGCCAGGAAGTGCAGGTGAACCTGCAGAACATCGAGCAGGCGCTGGACGGCTTCTTCCGCGACGCGGCCAAGCGAAGCGAGCTTTCCGCGCTGCCGCCGCTCTTCGCGCAGGTGCAGGGCGCGCTGATGATCATGGAGCTGCACGACGCCGCCTCGCTCAACGCCGCGGTCATGGCGCGCGTGCAGCAGTTCGCCGAGGGCTCGGTCGACGGCACGGGCGAAGCGGCCGAGATGGTGGCCGACGGCCTGTCGGCGCTCGGCCTCTATATCACGGCGCTGCAGCAGGGTTCGGCATCGCCGCGCGAGGTGCTGATGCCCGCGCTCCTGCGCTTCGGCCTGGTGGAGGCGAAGCCGGTCGGCATCGAAAGCGAGATCCGCCGCACCGGAACCGTGTCGCCGCAGGACCTCGACGTGCAGAAGCAGAAGGTCCAGGCGCTCTACAAGGACTGGACCGGCGCGCCCGACGAGGACACGCGCGAGAAGCTCGAGAAGGCCGTGGACGATCTGAAGCGCGACGCCGCCGTGGTCGCCGACTCGGCGGTCGCCAAGCAGAGCGAAGCCGCGCTGCAGGCGATCCAGGAGGCGCAGAGCCCGCAGCAGACGGGCGTCTTCCAGGCGATCCAGGGCCTCGCGCCGGAGAAGGCGCCCGAGACGCCCGCGCCCCAGGTGGTCCAGCTCGTGGACGCGCCCGGCGCCGAGGTGGACAAGGAGCTGCTCGAGATCTTCCTCGAGGAGGGCCGCGAGGTGCTCGAGACCATCGCCGCCAACCTCGCCACCTGCCGCGAGTCGCCGCACGACCGCGAGTCGCTCACCACCATCCGCCGCGGGTTCCACACGCTGAAGGGCAGCGGCCGCATGGTGGGCCTCATGGAGCTGGGCGAGGTCGCGTGGCAGTGCGAGCAGGTGATGAACAAGTGGCTCAAGGACGAGAAGCCCGCGAGCCCCGCGCTGCTCGAATTCATCGAGCTCGCGCAGCATTCGTTCTCGCGCTGGATCGGGGAGCTGCTCGATTCGGGCGCGGCGTCGATCGACGCTTCGGGCATCACGCGCCGCGCCGAAGCGCTGAAGAGCGGCGAGGAGCAGGCGCATGCCGCGCCGGCGCCCGAGCCTGCGCAACCCGCCGCGGCGCAGGCGGTGCCCGCGCCGGAAGAGCTCGTCGAGGAGGCGGCGCACGCGGCTTCCGAAGCGCCCGCGCCGGCGGAGGAAGCGCCGGTGGAAGCGATCGCGTTCGTCGCCGAGGCGCCCGCGCCCCGGGCCGAGCCGCCCGCGCCGCCTGCGGAGCACGAGTTCGAATTCGAGCCGCCGATCCAGATCGAGCCGCTGGCGCGCATCGAGCCCGCACCGGCCGCGCCGCCGGCGGTGGCCTTCGAATCCCTGGACCTCACGCCCGAGCCCGCGCCGGCTGGCGGGGCGCCCGCGCACGCCGAGATGGCCGAGCTCGATGCGCTCCTGCCCGCGCACGAGGAGGCTGCGGTCGAGAGCGTTTCGGCCGAGGAGCCGGCGGCTCCCGCGACCGAGGAAGCGGCCCTCGCCGAGGAAGAGGACATCCGCGTGGGCGCCGTGTCGGTGCCGCCGGCGCTCTTCAACATCTACCTGGGCGAGGCTGAACAGCACGTGGCCGCGCTCGACGCCGAGATGTCGCGCATCGAGGCCGATCCGCTGCATCCGGTGGGATCGGACTTCATGCGCGCGGCGCATACGCTCGCCAGCACCTCGCGCACCACGGGCTTCGAGTCGCTCGCCGACGTGGCCCACGCGCTCGAGAAATGGCTGCAGGAAGCGATGGAGCTTCCGCCCGAGTTCGACGCGCACCGCCTCCAGGCGACGCGCCACGCGATCGATGCCGTGCGGGCGATGGTGCAATCGGTGCGCGGGCTCGCGGAGCCGTTCCCGCGCCAGGACGTCGTCGACGAGCTTACCGCGCTGAGGGACAAGCTGCGCGAGGCGCGCCGCACGGGCGAGGGCACGCACATCAAGGTGCCGGTCGCGCCGGTCGCGGCCGAGGCGCTCGATTTCGAATCCCTGGCGGCCGCCGCGACTGCGCCGGCCGAGCCGGCGGCCCTGCCGCCGCCCGAGCCCGTGCCGGTGCTGGAAGTGCTGGCGCCCGCCCCGCAAGCCGCACCGGTCGAGGAAGCGGCCGCGGCCTTCGAGGCCGGCAAGGACCAGCGCAAGATCAGGGACGACGTCGACCGCGACCTGCTGCCGATCTTCCTCGACGAGGCGAAGGAGATCATCCCGCTGGTGAGCGAAGCCGTGCGCCGCTGGAAGGCGCACCCCGCCGACCACGCGCCGACCGCGGACCTCGTGCGCCACCTGCATACGCTCAAGGGCAGCGCCCGCATGACGGGCCTCATGCGCCTGGGCGAGCTCGCGCACGTCCTCGAGTCGCGCATCATGGCCATGGACGAGGCGCAATCGCCCGGCGCGCAGGCCTTCGAGGAGCTCGAGGAGCGCGTCGACCGCTTCTCCGGCTCGCTGGAGCGGCTCGCCCGCGGGGAGGACATCGTCGAGGCCGAGCCGATCCAGGTGCCGGTCTCCGCCGTCTTCGAGCAGCAGAAGGACAAGCCCACCGCGCTCGCGGTGATGGCGGCCGCCGCCCAGGAAGTGGCGCAGCGCGACGCGACGGCCCCGGAGCTGCGCGAGGCGCGCGCGGCGCTGCTGCGCGTGAACGCCGACATGATCGACCGCTTCGTGAACGAGGCGGGCGAGCTTTCCATCGCGCGCTCGCGCATCGAGGGCGAGATGGCGAACTTCCGGCGCGCGCTGGGCGACCTCACCGAGAACATCGCGCGCATGCGCGCGCAGCTGCGCGAGATCGAGCTCGCCTCCGAATCGCAGATGCAGAGCACGATCAAGGCGAAGGAGGAGCACGGCGAGGCCTTCGACCCGCTCGAGCTCGACCGCTTCTCGCGCATGCAGGAGCTCACGCGCTTCCTCGCCGAGAGCCTGGGCGACGTGATCACGCTGCACCAGGGGCTGCAGAAGAACCTGGACGAGACCGAGCTCGCGATCCACGCGCAGGCGCGGCTGAACCGCGAGCTGCAGCAGGGCCTGATGGGCGTGCGCCTCGTGCCGCTGGGCAACCTCGCCGACCGCTTCTACCGCGTCGTGCGCCAGACCGCGAAGGAGCTCGACAGGAAGGCGAACCTGGAGCTGAAGGGCACGCGGGTGGAGCTCGACCGCTCGGTGCTGGAGAAGATCACCGCGCCCTTCGAGCACCTGCTGCGCAACGCGATCGCGCACGGCCTCGAGAAACCCGCCGAGCGCGTCCGCGCAGGCAAGCCCGAGATCGGCGAGATCGGCATCGATGCCGTGCAGCGCGGCAACGAGGTGGTCCTCAGCGTGAGCGACGACGGCGGCGGCCTCAACTACGCGCGCATCCGCCAGAAGGCGGTCGAGGCGGGGCTGCTCGCGCCGGACGTCGAGCTGCCCGAGCCGCAGCTCGCGCAGTTCATCTTCATGTCGGGTTTCTCCACCGCGACCGAGGTGAACCAGATCGCCGGGCGCGGCGTCGGCATGGACGTCGTGAAGAACGAGATCACCTCGCTGGGCGGCCGCGTCGAGATCGCCTCGACGCCGGGCCGCGGCACCACCTTCACCATCACGCTGCCCCTCACACTCGCGGTGACGCAGGCGGTGATGCTGCGCGCGGGCGAACGCGTCTTCGCGGTGCCCTCGGTGATGGTCGAGCAGGTCCAGGAATTCAAGGCGCAGCAGTACGCCGATGCCGCGGCGGCGGGCGAGGTCGCCTGGAAGGACAACCGCTATCCGCTGCGCTCGCTCCTGCCGCTGCTGGGCGAGATCGACACCGCGGCGCCGGCGCGCAACATCCCCGTGCTGTTGCTCAAGAGCGGCGTGCAGCGCGCCGCGATCCGCGTCGACGAGATCGTGGGCAACCGCGAGGTCGTGGTGAAGACCATCGGCCCGCAGCTCGCGCGCCTGGCGGGCATCGCCGGCGCCACGGTGCTCGGCAACGGGCAGGTCGTGCTGATCCTGAACCCCGTGCAGCTCGTGCATCGCCTGGCCGCGGTCACGACGGCCACGCCGGCCGTGCCGGCACCGCCTTCGGCGCGCGAGGAGCCCGCGCTGGTCGTGGACGCGAAGTCGGGAGCGCCGCTCGTGATGGTGGTGGACGACTCGCTCACGGTGCGCAAGATCACGAGCCGCATGCTCGCGCGCGAAGGCTACGAGGTGGCCACCGCCAAGGACGGCGTGGACGCGCTGCAGCAGCTGCAGGACGTGAAGCCCGACTGCATCCTGCTCGACGTCGAGATGCCGCGCATGGACGGCTTCGAATTCGCGCGCAACGTGCGCGCGGACGAGGAGACCAAGCGCATCCCGATCATCATGATCACCTCGCGCACCGCCGACAAGCACCGCAACCACGCGCTCGAGATCGGCGTGAACGAGTACATGGGCAAGCCCTACCAGGAAGAGCAGCTGCTCGCGCTCATCAAGCGCTACACGACCGAGGCGGCGATCGCCTAGCGGAAGTAGAGCAGCACCGCGAACCCGAGCGCGATCCGGTACACCGCGAACGCATTGAAATCATGCCGCGCGACGTACCGGATGAGCGCCTTCACGGCGAGCAGCGCGAAGGCGAAGCTCACCACGAATCCCACCGCGATCGAGGTGAGATCGCCGCCGGATAGCTCCGTGCGGTGCTTGAACATCTCGTAGCCGCTCGCCGCGAACATGATCGGCACGGCGAGGAAGAACGAGAACTCGGTGGCCACCTGCCGCGAGAGCCCGAACACCATGCCGCCCATGATCGTGGCGCCCGAGCGCGACGTCCCGGGAATGAGCGACAGGCACTGCGCGAGCCCCACCTTCAGCGCGTCCTTCCAGGTCATGTCGTCCACGCTCGTCACGCGCGGGGCGCCGTGGCGCTTGTACCAGCGCTCGATGGCGAAGATCGCAAGGGCTCCCACGATGAGAGCGCCGGCGACCGTGATCGGGTTGAAGAGGTAGAGCTTGATGTACTTCTGGATCGCGAGGCCCACGATCGCCGCGGGCAGGAAGGCGACGAAGAGGTTCACCGCCAGGCGTTGCTGCACCGGGTCGCTCCCCAGCCCCGCGAAGGCGCGCGCGAAGCGCGCCCGGAATTCCCAGCACACCGCGAGGATCGCGCCCAGCTGGATCACGATGTCGAAGACCTTACCCTTCTCGTCGTTCTGCCCGAGGAAGTCGGAGACGATGATCAGGTGGCCGGTGGAGGAGACGGGGAGGAACTCGGTGAGTCCCTCAACGATGCCCAGGATCAGGGCATCGGCGAGCGGGGGAAGGTCCAAGGCGCGCGGGTCCTATTGCTTCGCGTAGATCTCGGCACCCTGTTTCACGAACTCCACCGACTTCACTTCCATCCCCTTCCTGAGCGCCTCGCTTTCCGGGACGCCGTGCTGCGCCGCGAATTCCCGGACTTCCTGCGTGATCTTCATCGAGCAGAAATGCGGCCCGCACATGGAGCAGAAGTGCGCGAGCTTGGCGCCTTCCTGCGGCAGCGTCTCGTCGTGGAACTGGCGCGCCTTGTCGGGATCGAGGCCCAGGTTGAACTGGTCCTCCCAGCGGAACTCGAAGCGCGCCTTCGACAGCGCGTTGTCGCGGATCTGCGCGCCGGGGTGCCCCTTGGCGAGGTCGGCCGCGTGCGCGGCGATCTTGTACGTGATGATGCCTTCCTTCACGTCGTCCTTGTCGGGCAGGCCCAGGTGCTCCTTGGGCGTCACGTAGCAGAGCATCGCGGTGCCGTACCAGCCGATCTGCGCGGCGCCGATGCCGCTCGTGATGTGGTCGTAGCCGGGCGCGATGTCGGTGGTCAACGGGCCCAGCGTGTAGAACGGCGCCTCGTGGCATTGCTCGAGCTCGAGGTCCATGTTCTCCTTGATGAGCTGCATCGGCACGTGGCCCGGCCCTTCGATCATCACCTGGCAGTCGTGCTTCCAGGCCACCTTCGTGAGCTCGCCGAGGGTCGCGAGCTCCGCGAGCTGCGATTCGTCGTTGGCGTCGTAGATCGACCCGGGGCGCAGGCCGTCGCCCAGCGAGAACGAAACGTCGTACGCGGCCATGATCTCGCAGATCTCCTCGAACCTCTCGTAGAGGAACGATTCGCGGTGGTGCGCGAGGCACCACTTGGCCATGATCGAGCCGCCGCGCGAGACGATGCCCGTCATGCGCGAGGCCGTCATGGGGATGAACGGCAGGCGCACGCCCGCGTGGATCGTGAAGTAATCCACGCCCTGTTCGGCTTGTTCAATCAGCGTGTCGCGGTAGATCTCCCAGGTGAGCTCCTCGGCCTTGCCGTCCACCTTCTCGAGCGCCTGGTAGATGGGCACGGTGCCGATGGGCACGGGCGAGTTGCGCACGATCCACTCGCGCGTCTCGTGGATGTGCTTGCCGGTCGAGAGGTCCATGACCGTGTCGCCGCCCCAGCGGATGGCCCAGGTCATCTTGTCCACCTCCTCGGCGATCGAGGAGGTCACCGCCGAGTTGCCGATGTTCGCGTTCACCTTCACGAGGAAGTTGCGGCCGATGACCATCGGCTCCGACTCCGGATGGTTCACGTTGGCGGGAATGATGGCGCGTCCGCGCGCCACCTCGTCGCGCACGAATTCCGGCGTCACTTCCTGCGGGATCGAGGCGCCGAAGGATTGCCCGCGATGCTGCCGCCCGAGGAGTTGCGCGAGCTTCTTGCCCTTGGGGCCCGACGCGCGCAGCTCCTCGAGGTATTCGCGCCGGCGCAGGTTCTCGCGGATGGCCACGAACTGCATCTCCGGCGTGACGATCCCGCGGCGTGCGTAGTGCA
>Ga0335084_10008510_pt1 | contig 10231 bp, 7 predicted proteins | sample Lox_Sample_44_FD_206721 | JGI IMG/M metagenome (GOLD analysis project Ga0335084, IMG submission 206721) | Soil microbial communities from Loxahatchee National Wildlife Refuge, Florida, United States - Lox_Sample_4.4 | ecosystem: Environmental > Terrestrial > Soil > Wetlands | place: USA: Florida... | reverse complement strand
GCGTGGGCGCGGAAACGGCCCGATCGGATCCGCTCTCCCGGGGCGGAGCGCCGCTGGCGGACGATCGGCCCGTGGCGCCGCCGTCACCGTGCGACAGGTACAGGTAGAGGACCGCGCCGCCGGCCAGGGCCAGCAACGCCACGGCGGCGAGGACCATGTTCCTGGTGAGGACCGGGTACCGTCGACGCATCGGGGTCGGGACCGCGCGAGGGCGCGGCCATCCTACGTGGACACCACAGGGGGCCGGGAGGTTAAAGCGCGCGCCCTACCGGTTGAACCGGTAGCCGACGCCCCGCACGGTCTCGAGGTGCCTGGGCTGGTCCGCGTCGTCGCCGATGTGCACGCGCAGCCGGGCGACGAAGTTGTCCACCGTCCGCGCCGTCCCGAAGTAGCGCGAGCCCCACACCGCCTCGAGAAGCTGCTCGCGAGAGAACACGCGGTCGGTGTGGGTCACGAAGAAGGCGAGCAGGTCGAACTCGCGGCTCGTGAGCTCGAGCTCCCTCCCCTTCGCCGTCGCCTTCCGGGCCTCGAGGTCCACCGCGACCTCGCCCACCTTCCGGGGGCCGCGGGACGACGAGCCCGATTCGCCCCGCGCCCGCCGCCGGCGCAGGAGGGCGTCCACGCGGGCGAGCAGCTCCTTGAGGCCGAACGGCTTCACGAGGTAGTCGTCGGCGCCGAGCTGGAGGCCGGCCACCTTGTCGGTCTCCTGGCCCTTCGCCGAGAGGATGAGGAGCGGGAGGTCGGGGTCGTCCTTGCGGATCTCCTGGACGATCTCCAGGCCGCCGAGGCGAGGCAGCATGACGTCCACGATGACGAGGTCGGGTTCCTCGCTGCGCGCCAGGGCGAGCCCGCTCTCGCCGTCCATGGCCGAGCGCACGGTGTACCCTTCCATGGACAGGTTGAGCTGGAGCCCGCGGAGGATCGAGGGGTCGTCCTCGATGACGAGGATGCGCTCGCTCATCACGCGCTCCGCAACGCGGCGGGCGCGGCCGGGAGCGAGATGGTGAACGTGGCCCCCTTGCCGATCTCGCTCTCGACCGAGATGCGGCCGCCGTGGCGCGCCACGACGTGCTTCGCCATGGCGAGGCCCAGCCCGGTCCCGGCGATGCTCCGCTGCAGCGCCTGCTGCGAGCGGTAGAACTTCTGGAAGATGCGCTTCTGCTCGCGAGGTGCGATGCCGGGACCGTTGTCGCTCACCGCCAGCGAGACGGTCGGGCCCGTGGCCCAGGCCCGGAGCGCGATGCGCTTGTCGTCGCCGCTGTACTTCAACGCGTTGGCGAGGAGGTCCACGAGCGCCTCGGTGAGGGCCTCGCGATCGGCCAGCACCTGGGGCAGGCCCGGCGACACGTCACGCAACACGTCCACCCTGGGGACGTGCAGGGTCATGGCGCCGAGCGCCTGGAGGGCGGCGTCCACGATCGGCTCCACCGGCTGGCGCACGAGGTCGTAGCTCCGCCGCCCGGACTCCATGCGCGCCCAGTCGAGCAGGCGGTTGATGAGCCTGGACAGCCGCTCGGTCTCCTCGGCCACGATGGAGAGCGCCTCGCGCTGCCGCTCCGCGTCCTGGATGCGCCCCATCTGCAGGGTCTCGACGAACATGCGGATGGACGTGAGCGGCGTGCGCAGGTCGTGGGAGACCTTGTTCACGAAGTCGGTCTGGAGCTTCGCCAGCCGCGCCTCGCGGAAGATCACGGCCAGGGTGGCGGCCGAGCCGGCGATGGTGGTGGCGACGAGCGCCAGGATGAGGGAGCCGAAGAGGTAGTCGCGGGCGAACGATCCGTAGACGAGGATCAGGATGCCCACGGTGAGCATCAGCGCCGCCGGCAGGAACACGAAGCCGATGAGGAGCGGCAGGACGGCGCGGAGCTTCAAGCGATTCCTCCGGGGCCATCTATACCCGAAAACGCCTGCGGGGCCCCTCCGCACGGAGAGGCCCCGCCTCGGGCCGGAACGCGCCCTGGACGCGCCCCGGACCTAAGGGGCGATGCGCACGAGACCGGTGGTGTCGCCGCCGACCGCCACCAGCGTGTCGTAGAGGATCTCGGCCGTGTACTTGTAGTTATGGGCCCAGGATCCGGGGTCCTTCTCGACGAACTGGTAGTTGAAGGCGGCCGTGTAGAGCGCCGTCTGGTCGAGCCCCGGGCCCTTCTTGAACGGGTACTTGGTGGTCACGCCGGCGTTGCAGATCCCGTTCGTGCTCGGCCCCGTCAGCCAGTACGGGTAGGTGTCCGGGGCGTAGCAGAGGGCGCCCGCGCCGGAGACCGTCACCATCCGTGCGAGGACCTTGGCCTTCAGGCCCGCGATCTCGTCCTTGAGCGGCTCGGTGACGTTGCCGTCGCCGTCGATGTCCGGGAGCGCCGTGAACGCGCCGCGGATCTGGTCCACCGTGGGCTTCGCGTGGCAGCCCTGGCACAGCGGAGCGGTGGCGCTGAGGTACACGTCGGCGGCCGCGAAGGTGTGCTTCGAGGCCAGCCCGTTGTGGCAGTAGTCGCAGTCCATCGAGCCCTGGCCGTTGTGCGGGATCCGGCCCGAGTACGTCGTGGCCGCGCCGTACTGGTACGCCACGCCCACCTCCTTGCCCAGCAGTGTGGCTCCCGCGGCGAGGTAGTGGACGTTCCTGAACGTGAGCGTCGTGCCGTCGGCCAGCGGGGCGAGGTAGGCGTCCACCGTGGCCTTCGACTCGCGGCCCGAGTGGCAGGTCATGCAGATGAAGCTCGACGCCGTGAGCTGGATCGCGCCCTTCACCGGCTCGTCGGCGAGCTTCACCGTCACCGCGCTCGGGAACAGCACGCTCGGGACCGGGAAGAAGTTCGGGTTGTCCGGAGGGGCGCGCGGGAACGGCTGGAACGTGGAGTGGCAGGTCTCGCAATCGAGGCCGTTGTCCTGGTCGGCGCCGCCGAGCGGCACGCCGTAGGTCACCCAGTACCTGAAGCCCGCGGAGCCCGAGTGGCACCTCGAGCAGCTCGAGTCGACCGCGTCGTTCGAGTCCCAGTGGCGGGCCGGCTCCCCGGCTCCGTTGAAGTGGCCGAGGTCGGTGCGGTTCATGAGGCTCATGTCCACGCGGCTGGCCGCGTTCGAGATCCCCGCGTTCAGGTTCGCGATCGAGTCGAAGAGCAGCTCGATGATGTACTTCGCGTTGTGGGCGAAGGCGCCGGGGTCCTTCACCGACACCTGGTAGTTGTAGGCGCCGCGCAGCAGCCGGGGCGACCACGGGCCGTACTGGTTGCCGTAGTTGGCGTCGGCCGGGTCGCAGATCGGGCTGTTGTGGGCGTCCTTGAACCAGTACGGGTAGGTGAGGGCGCTGTAGCAGATCTGGGTGAGGGTCTGATCCACCGTCACGGCCCGGAGCGCGGTGAGCACCTTCTCGCGCAGGGTGTCGATCTCGCCGGAGATCCCCTCGGTGGTGTCGCCGTCGCCGTCGTAGTCCACGGCGAGCGACGACTGCATCCGGATGTTCCGGAGCGCGAGGCGCTTCTCCTCGTAGGTCGTGCCGGGCACGTCGTGGCACTCGGCACAGCGGTCCACCCGCACCTTGAGCGTGTGCATGTCGTGGCACTTCACGCAGGTGTCGAGCTCGGACACGTGGCGGAAGCGCACGTCGTAGACGTTGCCCGAGTACTGGTAGCCGCCCCGGACCGTGCCCGCGTTCAGGGTTGCGCCGGCCGCGTAGTAGTGGATGTTGGCGAACCCGAGGGTCGGGCTCGTGACGTCGTCGCCCAGCGAGCCGATCTTGGCGTTCACCGTGTCGGTCGCCTCCAGGCCCTGGTGGCAGGTCATGCAGCGGGCCTCGGGGCCGAGGCCGGTCAGGGTCACGCCGGAGGGGAACGTGACCTGGCTGAGGGCGGAGGCGGTCGAGTTGTGGCACGCCACGCAATCGATGAGGGTGCCGACCGCCTTGGGCGTGTCCACCACCCAGGGCGTGCTGCCGTCGGCGCCGAGGTAGTCCTGGAAGCCGGTGCTGGAGTGGCACTTCGCGCATTCCACCGGGATCGGACCCGGGTCCCAGTGGCGGAAGGGCTCGGACGCGTAGTCGGCGTGGGCGGAGCCGGCCCACTCGGCCTCCTGCGGGATCAGGGCGGCGACCACCATGTTGTAGCTGGTGCCCTTCCCGGTGCTGGTGCCGCTCACGAGGATCGTCACGGAGCCCGCGGTCACGCCGGTCACGTTCGCGGTGTCGGCCCCGGTCGCCACCACGGTTGCGATCGTCTCGTCGCTCGACGACCAGAAGTAGCCCGCGTCGGTGCCGTTCGTGGTCGTGGCGGTGAGCTGGACGACGTCGCCGAGATGGATGGCGAAGGCCCCGGTCACGTTGACGGTCGGTGCATCCTGCACGACGGGCACGGTCTTCTCGGTGGTGCAGCCCAGGATCGCGAGCGGGGCGAGGAGCAGGCCCACCGCGAGCCGCATCGAGGGGGAAGGCGAGTTCATCGGTCGTCCTCGTGGGCCTCCCGCCCCGGCGATGGGGGCGCGAAACCCGAGCGCGTTTGGGTGCAAGAATGAACGTACCCCATCGGGCGTCAACCGGGTTCGCGACAAATTCCATTCCCGGCGTGATCGTGCGCGCTTGCAGCGCCGCATCCCTCGCGCGGGGGCGCCCGTCCGCGCGCGTCGCAGCGCGGCGGATGAGACCGGGTCCCTCGCCGGGCTTCCCGGCCCGGCCCGTGGATGCCCCGCGTGCGGCGGGGCGAGCGGCTCACCTGCCGTGGAACCGCGCGCCCGCCCGGCCGCGCTCCACGAGGAGCGGCGCCGGGGCGAAGCGCTCGCCGTGCCGCTCCCGCAGCTTCTCGATCCGGGAGAGCAGCGCCCCCGTGCCGATCGCGTCCACCCAGCGGAAGGGCCCGCCCAGGAACGGGGGCCACCCCAGCCCGAACACGGCGCCCACGTCGCCGTCGCGCGGGCTGCGCAGGATGCCCTCCCCCAGGCAGAGGACGGCCTCGTTCACCATCTGCATCACGATGCGCTCGCGGATCTCGTCCCCGGAGACGCTCTTCCTGCCGGCACGGCCGCCGGGCACGAGGTCGTACACCGTCTCGTCCACCCGCTTCTCCTTGCCGTCGTACGTGTAGAACCCCTTGCCGTTCTTGCGCCCCAGCCTGCCGGACGCCACCACCTGGTGCAGCGCCTCGGGCGGCGTCATCCGCGCGCCGAACGCGCCGTGCAGGATCTTGCCGACCTTGTCGCCGACGTCGATGCCCACCTCGTCGAGCAGCGTGATGGGCCCGACCGGGAAGCCGAACTCCACGACGGCCCGGTCGAGGTCCTCGATGCGCGCGCCCTCCACGAGCAGCTGGGCGGCCTCGTTCATGTACGGGGCGAGGATCCGGCTCGTGTAGAAGCCGGGGCCGTCCCGCACCACGATGACCGTCTTGCCCTGCTTCTTGCCGAGGGCCACCGCGGTGGCGGTCGCCTCGGGCGCGGTCTTCGCGGTGACGATGATCTCGAGGAGCGGCATCTTGTTCACCGGCGAGAAGTAGTGCATCCCGAGCACGGTCTCGGGGCGCCGCGAGGCCTCGGCGATCTTCGTGATGGGGATCGACGAGGTGTTGGAGGCGAAGATGCCGGCGGGGTTCACCGCCTCGAACGCGCGCACCATCTCCTGCTTCAGCGCGAGGTCCTCGAACACGGCCTCGATGAGCACGTCCACGCCGGCGAAGCCGGACCAGTCGGTGGTCGCCGTGAGGAGCCGCATCGTCGCGGCGCGGTCCAGCCGGTCGATGGAGCGGCGCTTCACCCGCTCGTCCAGGATGCCCCGCACGCTGGCGAGGGCCTTCGCCGCCGAGGCGTCGTCGCGCTCGCGGACCCGCACCGGGATGCCGCCGCCTACCGTGACGTAGGCGATGCCGCTCCCCATGAGGCCGCCGCCGAGCACGCCCACCGAGGAAACCGGCCGGGCCTTCACCTCCCGGTCGTCCACGCCGGTGTCCTTCTTGAGCGCGGTGGTGGCGAAGAAGATCTCCATGAGGCGCTTCGCGACGTCCGAGACCGCCAGCTCGCCGAACAGGCGCGCCTCGACCTCGAGGCCCCTCTTCATCCCGCCGGAGATCCCCGCCTCCACGGCGTCGATGGCCTTGAGCGGCGCCGGGTAGTGGCCCTTCGTCCTCGAGAGCACCTGCTTGCGCGCCTGGGAGAAGAGCAGCTGCCGGCCGAGGAAGTTGGCCTCGAGCGCGAGCTGCGTCGCCTGCTGGAGGGCGGACTTCCTCGACGGCGCGGATGGCCCCTCGCCCCGGCGGAGCTTCCCGGTGCCGAGCCCGAGCGCCCGGTCGCGCGCGACGGCGAGGAGCAGCATGGGCGGCACCACCTCGTCCACGAGGCCGAGCTTGAGCGCCTTCCTCGCCTTCACGCTCTTGCCGGCGAGGATGATGTCGAGCGCGGCCTGGATGCCGACGAGCTGCGGGAGCCGCTGCGTGCCTCCCGCGCCCGGGATGACGCCGATCTGGACCTCGGGCTGGCCGAGCTGGGTCTTCGGGTCGCTCGTGGCGATGCGGTAGTGGCAGGCCATCGCCCACTCCAGCCCGCCGCCCAGCGCCGCGCCGTGGATGGCCGCCACCACCGGCTTCGGGTACGCCGCGAGCCGGTCGAATCCGGCCTGGGCGTCCGAGGCGAGGCGGGCCGCCTCCTCGGCGGTCGAGAAGGTCTGGAGCATCTCGATCTTGGCGCCGGCCACGAACACGTCCCTCTTGCCGCTGGCGAGCACGATGCCCTTCACCGCCTCGTCGCCCTCGAGCTGCTCGAGGATGCTCAGGAACTCGCCCGCCGCGCCGGGCTCGAGCACGTTCACGCTCTCGTCCGGCTCGTCGAGGACGAGCGTGGCCACGCCGCCCGACACCTCGACGCGGAAGTTCTTCCAGGGCTGCGCCGACGAGGCTGCCTGTGCGGTCATCATGGGAGATTCCTCCTGGAGGATCACTCGCGGTCGAGGACCAGGGCGGCGCCGAGGGCGCCCGCCGCGCACACCGTGAGCAGGGCGTGCTGGCCCTTGCGGCGGTCGAGCTCGCGCAGGGTCTGGGTGATCATGCGCGCGCCCGTGGCGGCGAACGGGTGGCCGATGGCGATCGACCCTCCGTTCACGTTGAGCCTGGAGGGGTCCACCTCGCCGAGGGGCGCCTTCCGGCCCAGCTCCTTCTCGGCGAACGCCCTCGAGGCGAACGCCTTCAGGTTGGAGAGCACCTGGGCGGCGAAGGCCTCGTGCATGTCCACGAGGTCCATGTCGGCGAGCTTCAGCCCGGCGCGGTCGAGCGCCACCGGTGCGGCGTAGGCGGGGCCCTGCAGCAGCTGATCCCTCGGGTCGAGCGCCGCGTAGGCGTAGGCCCTCACGTAGCCGAGCGGCTTCACCCCGAGCGAGCGCGCTTTCTCCTCGGCCATCAGGATCACCGCGGCGGCGCCATCGGTGAGCGGCGAGGCGTTGCCGGCGGTGATGGACCCGTAGCGCCGGTCGAACACCGGCCTCAGCTGGGCGAGCGCCTCGAGCGTGGTGTCCTTGCGGACGATGTTGTCCCTGGCCGAGACCTTCTCGTACCGCGGTGGCACCGGCACGTGCATGACCTCGCCGTCGAACCTGCCCTCGTCCCAGGCGGCGGCCGAACGGCGGTGGCTCTCGAACGCCAGGCGGTCCTGGGACTCGCGCGAGATCTCGTTCTTCTGCGCCATGATCTCGGCGCTCTCGCCCATGGTGAGCCCGGTCGTCGGCTCCTTCAGGGCGGGCGGCACCGGCGTGAAGTCCCGGGGGCGCAGGGCCGAGAGGATGCGCAGCCGGTCGCCCACGCTCTTCGCGCGCGACAGCTCGACGAGCGACTGGGCGAGCGTGCGGGTGGCGAAGATGGGCGTGTCGGAGATGGACTCGGCGCCGCCGGCGAGGGCGACGTCGGAGTTCCCCAGCGCGATCTGGGCCGCGGCGTCCGTGGTGGCCTGGATGGAGGTGGCGCAGGCGCGCGCCACGGTGTGGGCCTGCACCGAGCGAGGCAGCTGGGAGCGGAGCACCATCTCCCGCCCGATCAGCGTGACGTTCACCGACGGCACCACCTGGCCGAAGATCACCGAGTCGAACTCCTTCGGCGCGATGCCGCTGCGCACGACGAGCTCGTTCACGACCGCGGCGCCGAGGTCCACGGCGGAGAGGTCCTTGAAGTCGGTGCCGGCCTTCACGAAGGGGGTGCGGAGGCCGGCCACGACGGCGGCGCGGCGGCCCGGGGGAATGGAACCGTTCTGGCCCATGGTCGCTCCTTCGACTCCTGCCACCTGTTCGCCTGCGCCAGTGCTTCCGCGCGCTGACTGACTCACGAATCGGCAGCCGGCGGGACCGTCTTAGTGGCTGTGGCGCAAAGCGTCAATGCCGGAACGCGCATCACCCCGGCGGGTATCCCCGGGTCAACGGCGCCCGGAGCCCGATCTCGCCGGCGGCGTCGCCAGGTTGCGCGCCGCGCGGGCGCTCGACAAGTCCCGAGCATGAGGCGACACCGCGCGCTCCGCCCCCTGTCCAGCGAGCACCACCAGGCCCTCCTCGTCGCGTTCAAGGTCCAGAAGTCCCTCGCCGGCCACGCCGAGTCCGCCGGCGCGCCTCCCGACCTGCCCGGGCTCGTCACCCTGGTCCGGCGCTTCGAGGAGGACGTGCTCGCGCCGCACGCGCGGGCGGAGGAGGAGCTGCTCGGCGCCTACCTCACGCAGGGTGACATCGCCCGGTTGCGCGACGAGCACCTCGAGCTCCGCCGCCTGGCGGCCGCCTCGCGCACAGCCCGCGGCGACGGCCCCCGGCGCGAGCTGGCGGCGTTCGCCGAGCTCCTCGAGCGCCACGTGCGCTGGGAGGAGCGGGAGCTCTTCCCCTACGCCGAGGGGCACATGGACCCCGCCACGCTCGCCGTCGTCGGCGGGGAGATCGAGAAGCGCCTCGTGAGGTGAGGCCTCCCGTCGGCTCAGCCCTCCGACTCCGGCGCCCCGCCGCTCCTCGCCACGTCCTCCGTCTTGATCTTGCCCGCGTCCATGCCCGACGCGCGCTTCGTCATGGTGGCGAAGAGCTCGTCGAACGGGGGCGCCCCGCCCTTCATGAAGCGGAGCGGGTTCACCCGCGCCACCACGAAGGCCTTCAAGTACGGCGAGTCGAAGCCCTTTTCCTTGAGCTTCGCCACCGCCGCGCTCACCGCGTCGTCGAAGACGAGGACGACGCCGGCGCGGCGCTCGCGCTCCGCCAGGGCCCTCGACACCTTCTGGTCGAGGAACGCGTCCACCTTCCGCAGGATGGGCGCGTAGGCGCCGCCGGAGAACCGGCCTCGCTGCTCGTAGCAGAACCCGAGCGTCACGAGCGCCGGCTCCTCGAACTCGAGGGCCATCTCGTCCTCGCGCGGGTCGAGCGATCCGGCGAGGTCGCGGTACATCCGCACGACCTCGAGCGACTTCTCGCGCAGGTTGTGGGCCTTCTCTATGTTGAGCGCGAGGATCTGGTACGCGACCGACCGCTCGGGCACGACCAGGGCGAGGACGGCCTTCGCCCCGAGCTCCTTCAGCGCCGTCAGGCGGTGGCCGCCGTTCGGTGTGAGGTAGTGGTCGCCCTCCTGCACGGCGATGATGGGGTCGAGGTAGCGCTTCGTCTTGTCCATCGCCAGCGTGAGCTTCCGCACGTGGGCGTCGGAGACGTCGCGCTGGAAGGCCGTGCGCTCCACCTTCTCCACCGGGAGCGCGGCGAAGAGGAGCGCGTTCCCGCCGAGCGGCTCGCGGTAGGCCGCCAGCACCGCGCCGCCGTCCGCCTCGATCCGCTCGGCCAGCGCCGCCACCTCGGGCGGCCGCTCTCCGAGCACGAGCTCGCGCGGGCCGAGCTCGGTGGGCTTCAGCTTCACTCCCTTGCGGGCGCGGGGGCGCCCGCTCTTCGTCACCGGTCGCTTCCTCTGGGGCATGGCGCGATTCTAGCGGCCGTCCCCTCGTTCCGGTTGCCCTTCGACGCGCCCGGCGGCTAGATCGGGCCCCCGTGATCGACGTCCACGGCCTCAAGAAGCACTACCAGGTGCACCGGCGCGAGGCCGGCCTCGGGGCGGCGGTGGCCTCCCTGTTCCGGCGACGCTACGAGACGGTCCGCGCCGTGGACGGCATCGACTTCGGGGTCGCCGAGGGCGAGCGGGTCGGGTTCCTCGGCCCCAACGGCGCCGGCAAGACCACCACGCTGAAGATGCTCTCGGGGCTTCTCCACCCCACGGCCGGCGAGGTGCACGTGGACGGGCACGTGCCGCGGCGACGCGAGACCGAGTTC
>Ga0335084_10008509_pt1 | contig 10231 bp, 6 predicted proteins | sample Lox_Sample_44_FD_206721 | JGI IMG/M metagenome (GOLD analysis project Ga0335084, IMG submission 206721) | Soil microbial communities from Loxahatchee National Wildlife Refuge, Florida, United States - Lox_Sample_4.4 | ecosystem: Environmental > Terrestrial > Soil > Wetlands | place: USA: Florida... | reverse complement strand
CGGCGTTGTCCTGCACGTGGCGCATGTAGGCGTCGACCGTGGCGTCGCCGTGGCGGGCGACCATCTCGAGCAGGAGCCGCGCGCCGGCGCGATTCGCGGCGATGGCGGCCTCGAGGTCGGCCAAGTTCTCGCGCGGGCTGCGCGCCGGGAAGCGCGCGCCGGCCAGCGCGGCCAGCACGAGTGACTCATCGAGCCGCCCGGCGCGCACGATGCGCAGCGCGCGCAGCACCACGCCCTCTTCTTCGAGCGTGTGCGAGAACGGCGGCATCGATCCCGGGGTGATGCCGCCCACGTCGGCGTGGTGGCCGCGGCTGGCGCTGAAGAAGCGCAGGCGGCCGCTCGCATCGTGCACGGGAGTCACCACGGTGATGTCGGGCAGGTGCGAGCCACCGGCGCCCGGGTCGTTGGTCACGAACACGTCGCCCGGCTCGGGGCTCGGGTGCGCTTCGATCACGGCGCGCACCGACTCACTCATCGCGCCCAGGTGCACGGGGATGTGCGGCGCGTTGGCGACCAGGCTCGCGTCCCGGTCGAACACGGCGCAGGAGAAGTCGAGCCGTTCGCGGATGTTGGTCGAGAGCGAGGTGCGCCGCAGCACGATGCCCATCTGCTCCGCGATCGACATGAACAGGTTGTTCATGATCTCGAGCTGCACCGGGTCGACGGCGGTCTGCTCGCGCGCCTGCGCGCCCGCGCCCGCGCGGTCGCTGAGCGCAATGCGGCCTTCGGCGTCGATCTCGAGCTCGAAGCCCGGGTCGACGACCAGCGTGCTCGTGGCTTCGAGCACCAGCGCCGGGCCGCTGAGTCGCGCGCCCGGGCCAAGCGCCTCGCGCTCGTAGATCGGCACGCCGTCGTGGAACGCGCCGTCGCAGAACACGCGCGCGTGACGCCGCGGGCGCGCGGCGGCCGGCGCTGCGGCGCGCTCCGTGCGCGACGACACCACGTCGTGTCGACCCAGGACCTCGACGCGCGCCACGGTCGCCTCGATCGGGTGGCCCGGGCGCGCGTAGCCGAACGCGCGCTCGTGCGCGGCCTCGAAGCGCGCGCGCAGGTCGCCGCCGATCGGCAGCGTGAGCGCCGTCTCCGTGCCGGCATAGCGCAGGTCGATGCGCCGCAGCGCCGTGAGCTCGGCCGGCGCGAAGCCGTCTTCGGCCAGCGCCGCGCGGCCGCGCGCCTCGAGCTCGGCCCAGGTCTTGTCGAGTGACTTCTCGAGCCCGGCCGCCAGCGCCGGCCGGCCCACGTCGGCCTCGCCGTGCCAGGCCACGTCGGCCAGGCCCATGCCGTAGGCCGAGAGCACGCCGGCCAGCGGGTGCACCAGCACGCGGCGCATGCCGAGCCGGCGCGCCAAGGCGCAGGCGTGCTGGCCGCCCGCGCCGCCGAACACCACCAGCGCGTACTCGCGCACGTCGTAGCCGCGCGCCACCGACACCTGGCGGATCGCCTCGGCCATGTTCGCGTTCGCGATCTCGAGGAAGCCGGCTGCGATCTCGTCCGCCGTGCGCGGCGTGCCGGCCTCGCGCAGGCGCGACACCATGCGGTGTAGCTCCGCGAGCACGCGCTCGAGCTGGAGCGGGAACGGGAAGCGGTCGCCCACCAGCCGCCCGAGCGCGAGGTTCACGTCGGTCACCGTGAGCTCGCGCGCCTCGGGATTGCCATAACACAGCGGCCCGGGCCGCGCGCCCGCGCTCTCGGGGCCGACGCGGAAGCGGTGGCCGTCGTAGCGGCACAGGGACCCGCCGCCCGCCGCGACAGTGTGAACCGAGAGCATGGGCGCGAAGATGCGCACGCCCGCGGTCTCGGTCTCGTACACGCGCTCGAACTCGAAGTCACCCTCGGGCCCGGCCTCGACCCGACACACGTCGGTCGAGGTCCCGCCCATGTCGAAGCCCACCGCGCGCGGCGCCCCGAGTCCGTGCGCCACGTGCGCGCACGCGACCACGCCGCCCGCCGGGCCGGACAGAATGGAGTGCGGCCCGCGGAACTGCTCGGCGCCCGCGAGCCCGCCGCTCGACTGCATGATGCGCAGCGTGCTGCCGGGCAGCTCGCGCCGCAGCTCGGCGACGTAGGCCCGAAGAAGGGGCGTGAGATAGGCGTCGACGCACGCAGTATCTCCGCGCGCCAGCAGCCCCATCTCGGGCGCCACCTCGTGTGACAGCGCCACGTGCGCGAAGCCCGCCTCGCGCGCGAGCTCGCCGATCTCGCGCTCGAGCTCGCCTCCGCGATAGGCGTGCAGCACCACCACGGCGAGACTCTCGAGCCCCGAGCGGCGCAGGCGCCCGAGCTCGCGGCGCAGCGTCGCGGGATCGTGGCGCGCGAGGATCTCCCCATGGGCGCCCGCGCGCGCGTCGACCTCGAGCACCTCGCGGTACAGGAGCTCGGGCTTGGTGATGCGCAGGTCGAAGAGCCGCGGCCGCGCCTGAGTCCCGATCGCGAGCAGGTCGCGGAAGCCGCGCGTGATGGCCAGCGCGAACGGCGCGCCTTTGCGTTCGAGCAGCGCGTTGGTCGCGAGCGTCGTGCCCATGCGCACGTCGCAGGCCGGGATGGGCGCGCGCGGCCCCAGGCCCAGGAGCTCGCGAATCGCGTCGAGCGGCGCGCGGTCCGACGACAAGAGCTTGGCCACGCGCAGCCGCCCCGTCGCCGGATCGCGGTGGATGCAGTCGGTGAACGTCCCGCCGCGGTCGATCCAGAACTCGTGACGCGCGGCGGTCATGTCACGGGCGACTCACTCGCACATCTCGAGCGTCCCGGTGCAGCATTCGCGCACCTTGGGGTCCGTCTCGCGCGCGCAGGTCGGCTGCATGGTCGGCAGCATCGACTCGTCGCAGTTCATCTCGAGAGAGTGCCACGCCGCGCAGCGCACGCTGGGGTCGGGATCGCCGGTCGCCGTGACCAGGCCCATCGACGCCACGCAGCCGTCGGCGTCCGCCAGCTGCTCGGCCACCTTCGCGCGCACGCGCGCGTCGGCGTCGTTCGAGAGCGTGTCCATGAGCGTGTGCAGCGCCGGGCCCTCGGGCTCGATCTCGGCCGCCGCCTCCATGCGCATCTCGGGGCTCGAGCTGCGCAGCTCCTCGAGCGCGTCGGCCTGCGAGCGCGCGCGCTCCTCGCGCCGCTGGGCCGCCTCGGCCTTCTGCTTCTCGCTCGGCTTGGTGTCGCGCATGGCCCGGAAGCGCTCGCGCAGCGCCTCGCCGAGCTTCGGCTTGTGCGCCGCCGTGGTGACTGCGCTCGCCGCCACGTCGCCGACCTCGAGCTTGGCGAGCGTGGTGCGGTCCTGCTCCTTCTGATACTGCCACTGCGCGCGGTACGAGACACCGGCCAGGAGTGGCGGCAGCACCTGCTCCATGGGCACGTCGTGGAGGTCGAGGTTCATCGCCACGGAGTCGAGGTCGCCGTTCAGCTGGAAGCCCGCCTCGCGCGCCAGCTTCTCGACCACGATCCCGCGCAGCGCGTCGTGACACACCACGCTGACGCGCCCATCCTTGAGCTCGACCTGCACCTCGCCCGTCGCGAGCGACGACGCGGCCCCGGACTTCTCGCCGCCGGCGGCGGGCTTCGACGTCCCCCCGCCCTTCCCGCTCGGCTCGCACGCGGCCAGCGCCGCCACGCACACGGTCGAACACACGATCGCAAGGACTCTCGCGCTCACTTTTGGTCTTCCCCTTCCGTCATCTCTCGCGGCCCGAATTGCGCCAGTAAAATCAAGTACTTGACGTTGCGGACGGTACCAAACTGGTCGCAAAAGTCCTCCCCCGGGGTCTGCAGCTCCGACGCGGGGTCCACTGCGTCCAGCCCAGGGGCCTTCCGGTAGGTTCCGGCTACAGAGCGTCGGGATCTCTCCAGCGCTCTATACACACCCGCTTTCGCCCCGAACCGGGGTCAGTCGGATTTCCGAACGCTTTGAGCTGTATCTCAAGCGTCTCGCGTCCTACGCAAAGAAGAAGGGCCGGCCCATCCGACTCTCCAGCACGAAAGACTCGGCATCCGGCTTCGTTCCGCGGGACCCATCGGGCCATTCGTCTGGCTCCCACCAGCTCGAAGCAGCGAGCCAGAGTTGGTGATCTCGGTGTCTCCCCACACCAGTGTGTCTACGATCATCGAGTACTCGCAAACCAGCTCGACTCACTTCGCGCTAGTGCCCTCTAAGCATTCCTAGTTCCCATGATATTCCCAAGTTAGAGCAATGCGCGCGGGTGTAGGGTACCTCGAACGGAGAGTGAGTGCTGCTACCGCGATTAGTCCTCGCTGTCACAGTTCTATTGCTTGCGTCCCCGAGTAACAGCGGCGACCTGAAGGGAATCGAGAGTCAGCCTGTTTCACTGGGGACGGATAGTTCGTCGCTGAGTGATGAGCAGATTCGAGCGGCTGCTCTGGCGGCCGCGGAGGCAAAGCGAAGAGAGGTCGAAGCTTCCGGAACCCTCCCAGCGGTCATTCCGACCTTCGGCGATCCGACCCACTCAACCACTCCGGCCTCGACTTCGGTTCAAAGACGCGCTCCGCAACCGATCCCGGGAGTCCCATCGGATCCCAACGCGACCGAGCTGGAGCAGGTAGAGGCTGCGATCGCTTATCGAGCGGCGACCGGTCAGGACAAAGAACCTCACTGCTACTTCGGTCCAGTGAGTCGTCGAATTCCGATTCAGCGTGTCAGGCAAATCGCGATGGACCTGGGCGAGACCGAGGCAGCTTGGCGCGAGATATTAGCGACAGATGAAGATCCCAACCTCCCCGCGCTCAGCATCGTGGTAGGAGCTTCCAACGGACCGACCTGTCATCAGGACCTCGACAAGGCGTTGCGGGACCGTAGAGACGAGTTGCTGAAGCAGCAGGATCGGAAGCGGTGATACGCACTGCATCCATGCTCACAGTTTGCTTTACGATGAGCCTCGCCTCTGCGATCGCGCCACGCGCGAGCTATGCGCAGGTCGGCTGTAGTGGCAGCGAAGGCAGCGAAGACCTGCAGCACGATCTGGACATAACCATCCCGACTATGGTTCCGGGATTCCCGAGCACGAGCGGCGCAAGCGCGATCAAGAACGCGCTCGAAGAGAACTTCCAGCGCGACCAGGACGGCGCGGGATCGTTGGATCAATGGTGTTGCGTAGCGGTAACAACCAGTGTGATTCCGGCGATTCTCCCCTCGGACTGTCTCAACATCACGGCGTTGAACTACCAAGCCTGCGCGCAGGCCGCGGTCCCGTTCTCGTTCTACATCGTCGAATCAGCTAACGTAGTAATCGATGACAACCCACAGTGTCCTGGAGCTGTCTGCACGATCCAGCCCAACTATGTAACTTTCATCGCGCGAACAAACTCGGAGATTGCTCCCGACGACTACGCAGGTTTCGCGGCGGCTATTGCGCGGGCCGAACTTGTCAGGCGAGCCAACAACTTCTGGATCCTTACGTTCGGAGGTTACCTAACCCCGGATCTTATAAGTCTCGGCAATGGCGCTCAGTGGGATGGCAGCATCAGTGGTCTCAGCTGCGATCTGTACCGGAGCTTTCTCAACATCCACACGAAGAAGTGTGGGTGTGTTTCCGAGTGCTCCGACTCCAACGGGGCGCACAGTCCGACCGGCTATCCATGTACGACCCCGCAGAATGGTCAGTCCGTCTCTTGTAACTTCGGGCGCTGTGACGGACCGAATGTCGCAAGTGGGTGTTTGGGCAAAGGTGGAGACTCTGACGGAGACGGGATCTGTAGCGACGGAGACGGGAACGGACTGGTCCACGATTCAGCTACAGGACAAGTCTGCGAGCTAAACGGCGCTCACGCACCAAACTGCGACGACAACTGTCCCGACATCGATGGCAACAATCCTTCGCAAGCCAACACGACAGATCAACCTGGATTTCCAGATCCTTGGGGTGACAAGTGCGATAAGTGTCCGGGAATGTCTGACTTCGCAGAGGACCCGAACATTCCCCGGGAACTGGACACCGATGGGGATGGTGTTCCGGATGCGTGTGACGACTGCCCTATGGTCAGAAATGGGGACCAGAGCGAGAGTGAGCCACCAGGTGAAGAAGACGGCCTCGGAGACGCATGCGACAACTGCCCGACCAAGAAGAATTTCGATCAGGCGGACGCAGATCACGATGGTATTGGAGATGTGTGTGACTCGACTCCGTTCCTAGCTGGCGATCCCCGAAACGCCGATGCGGACGGGGACGGCATGCCGGTTTATCTCGAGCAGCTCGCTGGCACATCTGACTCGAACCCCGATACGGACAGTGATGGAATCAGCGATTGGAACGAGTGGAAGACATATCGAACAGATCCGATCAAGCCAGATACGGACGGAGATGGGATCAGCGACTCCACCGAGATAGCTCAGGGATCCGATCCGCTTGATCCGACCTCGGGTCTTGGGGTCTGTGGGGACGTCAACAAGGACGCACTCATCAACGTCCTCGACTCGTCAATGATTCGTCGGAAGTTGGCGGGAGGCGCTGTCCCAAGTTCTTACACTGCGGATCGCTGCAACAACGCCTCCGCGAGCGCATGTACGACCGCAGACATAACCGAGATCAGAACCCACTTGAGAGATCCTCTGGGTTCCCCGGTGGCGAACACCTGTCCCGGCATTCCCAAGGACGTGACTACGCAGCTCTATTCGATGGACGGACAGGCGGCGATGTTCTCTCCAAGCGGTCAGACTGCTCTGATCGACGAGAACGTGTTGAAGGTCGAAGGAACCGGGTCTCTGCACGGTGGCTCGGAAAGCGCTTCGGCTGATGCTTCCTTCCAGGACTCCTTCACTCCTCAAGATTGGACGGGGAAGCGACTGCGGTTCTCCTTGCTAATGCCAAATACTTCACACATCGGCCCTACTGATGGTTTCCGAGTGACCCTCTCGGTAAACGCGAACACGGTGACTGCGAGTAACCGGATCTGGTACTTCGGAACCAGCCAGATTACGCAGGGACTCTGGAGGGAATTCGAGATCGATCCGACGGTCGGCTGGAACGAAGCTCACAACAGCTTCGACATCACGCGCATTCGACGTCTGCGGATCGAGTGGAACCTAGACGAAGGGGCCGGACGGGTCTTCGGTGAGCAGGTCTACTTGGACGACTTCAAGCTCTTCGACCCAGCGTTTCCGTAGCAGCGCTACTTCGACGACTGGTCTGAAGCAACAAGAGAGACCAATTCACCACAGACGCTCCAGAGCGGTGGACCTGGGCGTTTCATATCGCTCGATCGCGCTCCAGAAACGGAGAGCCGTGAGAGCGATGAGAGCGGCATTGAGTTTAGCTCTGAACTGGTGGGGAGACCGTGGAGTCGTGGTCCGTAATCCTTTGCCTTTAGAACTAGGCTGATACCGAGTGTGTCGGTAGCTCCAGACCATGAGTTTGGATCTACGCCAACGGTCTCCGCGAAGCCCATCTTCGGCTGGCCCGGTGCCGCTCGGCCCAGGAGCGCTGCGGAGATCCAGATCGTGCCTTTCGAGGTTGCCGTCGCTCTTGCTTTCTTCTCCCCGACCGCGACCGAGATCCTGAGATGATTTGGCGGCGAATAGTACAGGTCACTGATGAGGGGATCGTGCTCTGCGGACATCGTCGCATTTGGATCGTATTCGAGTTCTCCGGTAACGATGGATCCGGGCTCCGCGACCGATTTCGCTAGGGCGGATTCTCGCTGTTCTCCGCACAAATGGGCCGGTAGGACCGTCACGGCGAACTCCACCCTTACGACCCCTGCTTCGGCGGTCGCGACGAACGAGCATCCCAAGACGACAAGCGGGACGACCATACCGAGTCGGACTTCCTTCATGACTGATGAATGGTCGCACCGAGCTTGGTCTCCGACAACCAGATCCTTTCATGCGGCGTTTCGTTATAGTCCGATCCTTAAGACGCTCGGCGCGAATGAGCGGAGCACCGCTCAAGGAATGGGACACCCCGCGGAAAGGCGACGAACTGACCGAGAGGGGTTGAGCTGCGGTCTTGTTCGGCTTGAACCTGAGCACGATGTGACGCGAGATAGAGTCTCCATCGCGCACGCTTGATAGACCGAGGTGGTAGGGCCGGATCCCGCGGAGATCCGGACGCGAGCGCACCGTGGGGGGCTTCGACGCTGGCGCGCCCGGAGGGACTCGAACCCCCAACCCTCTGATCCGAAGTCAGATGCTCTATCCATTGAGCTACGGGCGCGCGGTGAAATTCACCAACCGGGGCGCGGACTTTACAGCTTCCGGCCCGCGCCCGCGATCCCCGCGGCCTGCGGGCTTTTGTGCCGCGGCAGGGGTACCAAGTTCTGCGCCCGGTTCAAATATGAGTGGCCGACAACTCAGTGCCGGTGCGACCCTCGATCTCCATGCATGGGAAAGCGCTCGCTCTGGGCGTCGTCGGGTTTCTCGTCCTGTCCCGGCCAGCGTTCGCAGGAGTGGTGAAGGTCGAGTTTTCCGCGAACGTGCGATCGCCCAAAGAGTGCCCAGCGCCGAAGTTCCTTCCTCAACCTACCGTGATGAGAGACTCGGTTCTCGCGGCCAGCATCGCCGCGCCTGGTACCACCGTCGTCGGAAGCTTCGAGTACGACACCAACGCAGTGGTCGACAAAGAGAACAATCCTCGGATCGGAGACCGCTTCAGCGCTCCGCCCAACCTCTTCCGATTCTCGCTGTCCATTGCAGACAGGAAAGCGGTGTCCGTGGAACCCCCGAAGGCTGGATACTGGATCTCGGCTGCCGTGCTGGGAAGAACCCTAGGCCCGCGGTGGTTGAGCTTCGGCGCATCAATCAGGCCCGATCCAGAGAAGTGGCCCGGGGATGTCGATCTCGTCAGCTTCTCGCTGAATCTGGAACTTCCGGGCACTCCGCTCAGGGGTCTGCCGAGCGCAAGTGAGTTCAATTCACTAGGGATCTCGGGTCTCTCGCGATTCAGTCTCTACGGACGACGCTCCGGAGACGATCCGCATGAAGGCCCCTTGTGGATCGTCTGCGCCGAGCTAGCCACGCTTGCCGCCTCCGAGGAGCCTGCCAAGTAGGCTCCGGCAGCTCGCAGTTTGCCGACTGCTCACCGAGTTAGACGGTCTCGATCTTCGCGCAGCCGAGCGTCTAGGTCAGAGGCCGGACAGTCACGGTCACTCTGGCCTTGCTTCCGAAGCAGAAGCGAGATCAGCCCGCCATCCGCTGAAACACGCGCTCGGGAGACTCCGCCCTCGCGTCGTCGCCGAGCAGCAAGAGCGCGCTCTGGATCTTCGCGCAGACGCCCGGCACGTCGGACACTTTCTGGCTCTGGAGCTGCTTCGGGAGCAGACGCTCGACGACGACCTTGAGCTGTGCGGCAGTGACCTGACTCGCCTCGAGGCCGGCGTCCATGAGCGAGAGCTGGAGCGCGCCGCGCGCGGCCCAGGCGTCCATGCCCGCGGAGCGCTCGAGCTCGCTGCGCGCGGCGTCGAAGGCGGGAGAGCTCGCCATGATCAGGCCGTCGCCAGCTGCGCGCTGCGCGCGGAGCGCTCGATCCAGCGTGTGTAGGCGGCGGGCGGCATGAAGATCAAGAGCAGGAAGATGGTATTCGCGAAGCCGCCGCCCGAAGTGGTGGAGACGACGAGCGGGCTGGTCGCGAGATTTCCGCCCGCGAGAAACACGATCACCGACACCGAGACCCACCCGACCGAAGTGAGTCCGTTCAGTCCCCAGAGCAGGAAGCGATTGGTGACCACGGCGTCGGCCAGCCCGAGCGCCATGCGCTTGCGCATCATGCGGTAGTAACGGAGGCCCTCGAGCGCCGTCCAGCCCCAGGCGAGCGCGAGCACGGTGAGCACGGTCGCGAGCGGGGGCCGCGTGTGCGCCAGAATCTCCGCGGGATCGCTGTAGGTGATGACTGCGTGGTCGCTGACCACCCCCGCGCACACGAGGGCGAGCGTGCCCAGCCAGGCGCTCCACCTCGCCCATCGGGCCCCCGGCCGGAACACCTTCACCGTGAAGAACAGAAAGCACGAGCAACCGAACACGACCAGACACTCGCCGGTCACGTTGAGCGGCACCGCGAGCTCGCGCGTCGGGAGCTGGGCTCCGACCACCTGCATGGGATATCCGAGTCCGGGTGCGCAGACGTATGTCAGCCCGGCCAGCAGCTCAGGCACGCCTCGGGTCGCCCGGGCCCGCAGCAGGAGCCGAACGCCTACGGTCACGCTACCGACGGCGTACGCCAGGAGGCAGAACGCGGAGATGGCAATCATGATTCCCGCGAATCGGCGAAGTCGGCGCCACACTTGACCGTGCCCATCC
>Ga0335084_10008507_pt1 | contig 10233 bp, 11 predicted proteins | sample Lox_Sample_44_FD_206721 | JGI IMG/M metagenome (GOLD analysis project Ga0335084, IMG submission 206721) | Soil microbial communities from Loxahatchee National Wildlife Refuge, Florida, United States - Lox_Sample_4.4 | ecosystem: Environmental > Terrestrial > Soil > Wetlands | place: USA... | reverse complement strand
GCGGTTGAGGAACTGGAGACCCGCGTGACGGCCGACGAGACCGCCGGGCGCGCGACGCCCGAGCCGACCCTGCGCCTGCTGGCGAGCAGCTACGCGCAGCTGAAGGACGACGCCGGCTACCTGCGCACTCTCGAGCGAATGGCGGTAGTGCAACCGAAGCCCGAGTACTGGAGCGAGTTGCTGACCCGCGTGACCAAGCAGCCTGGTTTTTCGGATCGCCTGTGGATCGATGTCTACCGTTTGCGCCTGGCGGCCAACTTGATGCGCAGTGCCGACGAATACGTCGAACTCGCGCAGCTCGCGCTGACAGCCGGCTATCCGGCCGAGGCGTTGGCGGTCGTCGACCGCGGGCTGTCGTTGTCGCTGCTGGGCAACGGCAAGGATGCCGCCGCGCACAACTCGCTGCGTGAGCGCGCGAGCAAGGCCGCCGAGAAGGATGCCGCCGACCTCGGCCGAGCCGAAACCTCGGCCAAGAGCGCGCGCGATGGGGATGCGCTGGTCAACCTGGGCTACGCGTATGCCACCTCAGGCCAGGCCGCCAAGGGCATCTCGCTGATCGAGCAGGGGCTGGCCAAGGGAAACCTCAAGCGCGCCGACGAGGCGCGGCTCCACCTCGGCCAGGTGCTGTGGCAGGCGGGCCGCAAGGACGACGCAGTCAAGGCGTTCGCCACGGTGCAGGGCAACGACGGCTCGGCGGCGCTGGCGCGCGTGTGGTCGGCTTTCGTGCGCAGCCCGGCGGGCAAGGTGTGACGCCGGGGCGACCGCGTCGGGCCGTCGAGCGACCTTGGCATGATGCTCAACTTCGTCGACCACAGGACCGCCGCATGACCGCACTCGTGATCGGGCTCTTGCTGTTCCTCGGCGTGCATTCCCTGCGCACGGTCGCCGCCGGCGACGGTATGCGCAGCCGGTTCATCGCACAGCGCGGTGAGCGCGCCTGGCGCGGCCTGTATTCGCTCGCCTCGGCGATCGGCTTCGTGCTCATCATCTGGGGCGTCGGGCTGGCGCGCCGGTCGCCGCTGACGTTGTGGTCGCCGCCGGACTGGACGCGGCCGCTGGCGTCGCTGCTGACGCTGGTGAGCATCGTGCTGATCACTGCGGCCTACGTGCCGCGCAATCACTTCAAGGCCTGGGTCGGACACCCGATGGTGCTCGGCGTCAAGGTGTGGGCCTTCGCGCATCTGCTGGCCACCCGCACGCTGGCCGACCTGCTGTTGTTCGGCGGTTTCCTGCTATGGGCGATCTGGTGCTATCGATCGCTGCGCTCGCGCGACCATGCGGCGGGGCGGCAGCCGGTCGCGGGCGAGGTGGTGCGCACGGCGATCACCGTCGTGGTCGGCGCCGCGCTGTGGTTCGCGTTCGCCTACTGGCTGCACGGCTGGCTGATCGGCGTCAGGCCGTTCGGCTGACGCCGCGGGGTGCGACGCCATGGGGCCACCGAGCCTCAGGCGGTGCGCATGACAACGATGTACTCGGTGCCGCTCTCGGGCAGCCAAACCTCGCCGGGCCGGCCGAGGATCTGGCGCACGCTGGCTGCCTCGCGCGGGTGGCGCCAGCTGTCGAACTTCTCGCTCTGCGGATCGAACCGCAGCACTGCGTTGGCGCCGAAGTCGCTCAGCCAGACCATATCCTTGTCGTCGACGTAGACGGCGTAGGTTCGGGGGTTGTCGCCGGGCAGCTTCCAGGTCTTCCACAGGCCGCCGGCGTTGCGCGCGCGCGGGTCGTGCATCGACACGTTGCCGGAGTTCCACTCGCTGACCCAGATGCGGCCGTGGCTGTCGCTCCACACGCGGCGCGCACCCTGGCCCTTTGTGGGCGGCTCGACGATGCGCGACTCGCCGGTCTTCAGGTCAATCTGCGCGATGAAGCTGTTGGCCAGCGAGCAGTACCAGACGTCGCCGCGCGGAGTGGTGCAGATGCCGTAGGGCCCGCGGCCGCGGGGCGCATCCTTGACCATCACCTCACCGCTCTTGAGCGTGACCTTGCCGATCACGCCGGCCTGCCCGGTGAACCAGAGGTTGCCTTCGCCGTCGAACGCGCAGGTGTTGAGGTTCGCATACGGCGTCCCGTCGGGCAGCTTGAACAGGCGCACCTGGCGGTCGGGCCAACCGACCCGCGCGATCGCCTGCAACCCGCCGTCGGTGATCCAGGCCGCCTTGTCCGGTCCCTGGATCACGCCGTGCGGCGACGACCCGCTGCCGAGCGCGATCAATTCGACCCTGCCGGTCTTCGGATCGAACCAGCCGAGGTGTCCGCTGCGCTGCGCGCTGAACCACACGCCGCCGTCGGGCGCCGGCGCCACGTCGTGGATGCCGGTTCGCTGCGGTGTGTTCAGCGGCCACGCCTGCATCGTGACGGCAGCTGCGGCGCGGGTGCTGACGGTGGCCGCCCACATCGGGCACGCTCCCACCGCGGCCAGCAACGCGCGTCGGCGATCGATCCTTTCAGGCCCCATCGGCTTGTCCCCCACCGAGCGCTCCTCGGCGACCAGGCCGACCATAGCGACGCGCCGCTGCGGCGCCAAGCCCCCGCAGGCAAGCCCGTGCGCGCGGCACGGGCACCGCCGGTCAGTGGTTCGACCGGCCGCCGAAGAAATGGCTGAACACGCCGTCGCCTTCGATCTCGCGCACTTGCAGACCGTCGATCGGCTCGGCGAACGGCGAAGGCACCGTCACGACCGCTGGCTGCGGCGGCTCCAGGCCCATCGGCTCGGTGGCGAGCCACACATGGCCGACGCCGAGCGCCGGGTCGCCACGCCGCAGCATGCGCGTCAGTGACGGCAGCTCTTCCCACTCGATCGCGTCGGCCGCGAAGTGGCGTGCGTGCAGTGATCTCGCAGCGGCTGGGTGGTGGTGGATGCGGTTCATGTGGGTCGACAGCGTAGGGTTTCGGGCGCCGATGTGGTCGGCAGAACAATTCGGGCAACGGACCCCAGATCGGCTTCGCGCAACGCTCCTTTAATTGTCCTATTGACAGAACAAAGGCCGATTTGTACGGTCACGCTCCGTGACATCCGCCCTGCCGGTGCCCAAATATCACCAGGTGTACCTGGTGCTGCGTGAGCAACTCCACGAGGGCCGGTTCAGCGACGGCGTTCCAGGCGAGTTCGCCTTGATGCGCGAATTCGGCGTTGCGCGTGTCACTGTGCGCAAGGCGCTCGAGCGGCTCGCCGCCGAGCGGCTGATCCGGCGCACGCCAGGGCGCGGCACGGTGCCGCTGCCGTTGCGGCGCCCCGCGCCCCCCGTGGTGGGCGGCGAATCGGCCGATGGCGAACGGGTCGGCGCCTGGTTCGAGAACCTGTCGGGCGCTGCCGGCGGCGTCAGCGTCAGGGTGCTGTCGGTGCGCAGCGTGCCGTGTCCACCTTCTGTGGCCGCGCCGCTGGGCATTGCCGCGGGTACACCGGTGCAGAAGGCGCAGCGTGTGCGAATCGTGCGCGAAGGGCCGTTGTCGCTGATCACCACCTATGTGCCGCAGGCGCTGGCGCCGTTCGGTCGCCGCGAGTTGGCGCGCAAGCCGATCCTCGTGCTGATGGAGGAGGCGGGCACGCCGATCGGGCGTGCCAGCCAGAACGTGTCGGCATGCCTGGCCGATGCCGAAGTGGCGCGTCACCTCGAGGTCGCGGTCGGATCGGCGCTGTTGTCGGTGCAGCGCGTGGTGTTCGATCGCCGTGGCCAGCCGGTGCAGTGGCTGCACGGCGTGTACCGGCCCGATCGCTACGGCTACCAGATGGAGTTGCCGCGCGTCGGCGGCACCGACGCCAAGGTGTGGGTCAACAAACCGCACGCGGCGTCGGTGCAGTGACACGGCGCGGCCCGCAACCAGATGCCCGTCCCCGCCGAGCCGCAGACATTGGCCCAGAAGCTGATCGCTCGCGCCAGCGGCTGCGAGCACGTCAGGCCCGGGGAGTTCGTCACCTGCCGCGTCGACCTGGCGATGTTCCATGACTCGGGTGGCCCGCGCCGCTTCGGCCCGCTGCTGGCCGAACTCGGGGCGCCGATCTGGGATCGCGAACGCGTCGTGCTGGTGATCGACCATTACGTGCCCGAGGCCGACGAGGATGCGCGGCGCATCGTGCGCATCGCGCGCGACTGGGCACGGGAGCACGCACTGCCGCACGTGCACGACGGCATTGGCATCTCGCACGTGGTGGTGCCGCGCAGCGGTCACCTGCGCCCGGGCATGCTGTGCGTGGGTGGCGATTCGCACGCCTGCACCGCAGGCGCCTTCGGCTGCTACATGCTGGGCATCGGCAGCACCGAGATGCTGGGCGTGCTGGTCAGCGGCGAGATCTGGGTGCAGGTGCCGCGGACGCTGTTCATGCGTTGGAGCGGAAGGCTGGCCCTCGGTGTCACGGCCAAGGACATGATGCTGGCCATGATCTCCCGCTTCGGGGTCAACGTCGGGCATCGGTACGCGATCGAGTATTGCGGCGAAGCGGTGTCCGCGCTGTCGATCGACGAGCGCATGACGCTGACCAACATGAGCGCAGAAATGGGCGCTCAGGTGGGGTTGATCGCGCCCGATGACGAAACGCGCAGCTGGCTGTGGCAGGCCGGCGTGCGCGACATCGAGATCGAACGGTGGCACAGCGACGAAGACGCGCCGGGCGCGCGCCACAGTTTCGACGCCTCGACACTGACTCCGCAGATCACGCTGCCGCACAAGCCGGCGCAGGCGCGCGACGTAGCCGACATCGAGCCCACCGCGATCCAGGTGGCTCACATCGGCGGCTGCACCGGCGGCAAGCTCGACGACCTGCGCGCTGCGGCGCGGGTGCTGGCGGGCTACCGCGTCGACCCCCGCGTGCAGCTGCTGGTGGCGCCGGCGAGCGTGCAGGAGCGCGAGATCGCCGAGCGCGAGGGGATCCTGCGGCGGCTGCAGGAGGCCGGCGCGCAGATCCTGCCAGCCGCCTGTGGCCTGTGCGCCGGGCACGGCGACGCGGTGCCCGCAGGCAGCACGGTGATCAGTTCGATCGCCCGCCATTCCGGCGGGCGTCTGGGACCCGACAGCGTGCAGGTCTTCCTCGCCTCGCCGTACACGGTGGCAGCCTCGGCACTGCGCGGCCGCATCACCGATCCGCGCGAGGTGCTGTGGGACGCCGAAGCGGAGAGCGCGCACTGATGGACACGGACACCTCCGGGCTGCTGCACCGCGGGCGCCGCAACGGGGTCGCTGCCGGCCATCGGGTGTGGCGCCTGCCGGCCGGGGTCGATACCGACGCACTGGCGCCGAGCCGGTGGATGAAGTACAGCGCGGAGGTCATCGCCCGCCATTGCCTGGAGTCGATGCGGCCGCAGTTCGCGCTCGAGGCGCGACCCGGTGACGTGATCGTCGCGGGTGCCAATTTCGGCATCGGCTCGTCACGCGAACAGGCCGCCTCGGCGCTGGTGCACCTGGGCATCGCGGCGGTGATCGCGCCGTCGTTCGGCGGGCTGTTCTACCGCAACGCGTTCAACGTCGGGCTGCCGCTGCTGACCTGCCGCGACGCCGAGGCGATCGTCGACGGGCAACGGGTGCAATTCGATCTCGCGCACGGCCTCGTGCGTTGCGTCACCGACAGTGTCGGGCGCGGCCTCGGTGCCCGTGCCCCGCTGCTGCCCTGCGAGCCGATCCCCGCGTTCCTGATCGAGCTGGTCAGCGCCGGCGGCTTGCTGGCGCAGCTGAAACGCCGCCGGCTCGGTCGCGCCTGAGGCGCGCCGCTGGCGCCGCCATCAGAACTTGACGTGCATCCCGAGCGAGACCTGCGGCGCCTGGCGGACGCGGCTGATGCTCTCGCGCAGCTGCGCAAGTTCGCGATCGAGTTCGGCCTGCGTCGCGCCGCCGAGCGAGGGCCCGCGCGACTCGTTGAGATTGAGCCGGCCCAGCGTGATCGATGCACTGCTGCCGGCGCGGACATCGTCGCCGACGCGCTCGAAACTCAGCCTGCTGGCCGGGCGCAGGCCGTTGGCCGAAGGGTCGAGCCACGGTGCGGCCACTGCTGCGCGCAGCCAGCTGCTCGATGACAGCCCCGGCTCGATGTTCTCGCGCCCGATGCCGCTGCGCAGTGCGTAGCTCGACGACAGCGAATGGCTTGGGCGCGTCATCCAGCCGGTCGGCGCAGCGTGCGCGTCGTACGCTTCCGCGCCGGCAACCGAACCGCTGGCGAGCAACACGAGGGCAGCAAGCGATGGCAGGGTCGAGCGCGTGAACATGGGTTGCTCCCGGCAGACGGTGCGCGAGGGCATGGCCCGCGCTTGATGCACAGTCTGGCGCCGCCGTGACCGCCGTGATCGCCGTTACAGCGTAACGATCGCGCTGCCAGTGATCGATTCACGCGCAACGATCACGCACCGAAACGGCGACTCAGAGCACGAAGTCGTAGTCGATCGTGACCGGTGCGTGGTCTGAGAAGCGCTGGTCGAGGTAGATCGATTCGCGCCTGGCCGTGGCCGCCACGCCAGGCGTGGCCAGGTGGTAGTCGAGCCGCCAGCCGACGTTGTTGGCCCTGGCCTGGCCGCGATTGCTCCACCACGTGTACTGATCGGGCGCGTCGTTCAGGCGCCGGAATACGTCGACCAGCCCGGCCCGTTCGAGCAGCTTGGTCAGCCATGCACGTTCCTCGGGCAGGAAGCCCGAGTTCTTCCGGTTGCTCTTCCAGTTCTTGAGATCGATCTCCTTGTGCGCGATGTTGATGTCGCCCACCAGGATGAACTCGCGTTCCTTCCTCAGCCGCAGCAGGTGCCGGTAGATGACGTCGAGGAAGCGGTACTTGGCCTGCTGCCGATGCTCGCCGGCGCTGCCGCTCGGAAAGTAGCAGCTGATGATGCTGAGGCGGCGCCGGGCGCTGTCGAAACGGGCCTCGACATAGCGCCCTTCGGCGTCGAACTCGCGGTTGCGCAGCCCGACGACCACGGCACTGGGCTTCCTGCGTGCGTAGAGGCCGACGCCGGAGTAGCCCTTCTTCTGCGCGAAGTGGAAGTGGCCCTTCAACGAGCCGATGCGATCGAAGCGCCCGGCAACGTCGGCGTGCTGCGCCTTGACCTCCTGGACGCACATACAATCGGCGCCCGCCTTTTCGGCCCACGCGAGGAAGCCCTTGTCGGCCGCCGAACGGATGCCGTTCAGGTTGAGCGTGATGAGGCGGAAGGCCACGGCGACTCCAGCATGGACGACAACGCATCCGCAGCTGCACCCGACGCGCTGGCGCAGCAGTTCGTCGGCTTCGCGCTCGAGGTCGGCGCCTTGCGCTTCGGCGAGTTCAGGACCAAGGCCGGGCGATTGTCGCCGTACTTCTTCAACGCCGGCGCCTTCGACGACGGCGCCAAGCTCGGCCGGCTGGCTTCATTCTATGCACGCCGTCTGCTCGACTCGGGGCTGCAGTTCGACATGCTGTTCGGCCCCGCGTACAAGGGCATCCCGCTGGCCGCGGCGGTCGCCATCGAGCTGGCGCGGCTCGGCCGCAACGTTCCGTTTGCTTACAACCGCAAGGAAGCCAAGGACCATGGTGAGGGGGGAGCGCTGGTCGGCGCGCCGTTGAGCGGCCGCGTTGTGGTGCTCGACGATGTGATTTCAGCGGGGACGTCGGTGCGTGAGTCGGTGGGGTGGATCCGCAGCGCGGGCGCAGAGCCGGTGGCGGTGGCGGTCGCTCTGGACCGCCAGGAGCGCGCCGCCGAGGGCGGAGTCGACAAGCCGCACTCCGCCGTGCAGTACGTCATGACGGAGCTCGGTCTGCGGGTGCTGGCGATCGCTACATTGGCAGATCTGTTGGGGTATCTTTGCGCGGCGGGCGCGGGCACGCTCGCAACCCACGCCGCCTCGGTGGCGGCGTATCGGGACCGATTCGGAGTCTGACCACTTGGCCTTGCAGCGTCGGCAGGAACTACGCGTCGTCGCGAGCGACGGGCGCGACTGCGCTGTACGCGGCGGGTGGCTGCTACTCGTCATCGCACTCGCCTGGTGGCAATCGCCGGTACGCGCGCAGCAGCAAGCGGCCGCGCAGGCGGGCATCTACACCTGCATCGACGACAAAGGCAAGCAGCGTACGGCCGACCGCCCGATCGCCGAATGCAGCGATCGCGAGCAGCGAGTCCTCAACAGGGACGGCTCGGTCAGACGCATCCTGCCACCCACGCTGACGGCGGAGGAGCGCGCCGACCACGAGGCCCAGGAGCGCAGGGCCGCGGAGGAGAAGGCGGCGTACAACGACGCCGTTCGGCGCGACCGCAACCTGAAGAATCGCTATCCGAACGAGGCCGTGCACAACAAGGCACGCGAGTCGGCGCTGGAGGCGGTGCGCGTGGCGATGCGCGCGTCGCAGCAGCGCATGAAGGACCTCGAGAACGAGCGCAAGCCGTTGAAGGAGGAGGCCGAGTTCTATCGCGGCCGCCAGCTGCCAGCGCGGCTGAAGCAGCAGCTCGAGGCCAACGAGACGTCGGTGGCCGCCCAGCGCGAGCTGATCCAGACGCAGGAGGCCGAGCTGGTGCGCATCAACCGCATCTACGATCAGGAGCTGGAGCACCTGCGCAAGCTCTGGAAGGGTGCACCGCCCGGGTCGATCAGCCTGGTTTCGGCGCCACTCGCAAACAGCGAGCCACGCTGAGCCCGCCATGCAGCTGTCGATGCGGGGGCTCGGGTGGCTGGTCGGCGCTGCGGTGGCGGCCGCCGCCGGCTCCGCCACCGCTCGGCCGTCGACGTACGCGTGCGGCGAGGACCTCGAGGTGAAGGTCGACTTCACGCCCCGCAAGGCTCAACTGCATCTGCGCGAGCAGGACTACACGCTGCAACGCGTGAAGTCGACGCGCGACGGGCACTTCGTCAACCGCAAAGCCGACGTCGAGGTAGTTGCCAACAAGAGCGACATGCTGTTGCGTGAGGGCAAGAACGAGCTGTGGTGCAGGCTGAAGGTCACACCCTGAGTCGACCCGCACCGCCGGTAGTTCAGCGTGCGAGCTTCTTCTTCAGCAGTTCGTTGACTTGGCTGGGGTTCGCCTTGCCCTGGCTGGCCTTCATCACCTGGCCGACCAGCGCGTTGAAGGCCTTGTCCTTGCCGGCCCTGTATTCGTCGATCGACTTCGGGTTGGCGGCCAGCACCTGATCGACGATGGCTTCGACGGCGCCTGCGTCGCTCATCTGCCTGACGCCAACTCTGTCGATCAGGTGCTCTACGGTTGCGGTGGCGGAATCCGAAAGCGAGATCGAATCGCCGGCATGAGCCGCAATGATCCGGCCGCCGGACCGGTTGAATCGCCACATCTCGTCGAACACTTGGCGCGCGCCAGCGTTCGAGACGACACCGGCCTTCACCGCTGAGATCAGATTGCCTAGAGACTCGGGCGAAACGGGGATGGCAGCGATTTCTAAACCCTCGGCATTCAGGCGCTTGGACACGTCGCCCATCAACCAGTTAGCCACCAGCTTCGGCTGTTTGCAGGAATCCCGCGCCTCCTCGTAGTAGCGCGCGAACGCCAGGCTCTGCGTCATCATTTCGGCGTCGTAGACCGGCAGGCCATCGTCGCGCACGAACCGCTCGGCCATCACGCCGGGCAGCTCGGGCATCGCGGCCTTGATCCGCTCGATCCAGGCGCTCTCGATGACCAGCGGCGGCAGGTCGGGGTCGGGGAAGTAGCGGTAGTCCTGCGCGTCCTCCTTGGTGCGCATCGCGCGGGTCTCGCCGCTGTCGGGGTCGAACAGCACGGTCGCCTGCTCGATCGCCAGCCCGTCCTCGAGACGATCGATCTGCCAGTTGACCTCGAAGTCGATCGCCTGCTGCATGAAGCGGAACGAGTTCAGATTCTTGATCTCGCGCCGGGTCCCGAGCGAGCCGCCTGGCTTGCGCACCGACACGTTGGCGTCGCAACGGAAGCTCCCCTCCTGCATGTTGCCGTCGCAGATGCCGAGCCACACCACCAGCGTGTGCAGCGCGCGCGCGTACTCCACCGCCTCGGTGGCCGAGCGCATCTCCGGCTCGGTGACGATCTCCAGCAGCGGCGTGCCGGCGCGGTTCAGGTCGATGCCCGAGACGTCGCCGTGTGCGCTGCCGAGCCCCTCGTGCAGCGACTTGCCGGCGTCTTCCTCGAGGTGCGCCCGCGTCAGCGCGACCGTGTGGCGCTGCTCCCCCACCATGAACGGCACGCGACCACCCTGCACCACCGGCGTCTCGTACTGGCTGATCTGGTAGCCCTTGGGCAGGTCGGGGTAGAAGTAGTTCTTGCGCGCGAAGATCGAGTGGCCGGCGATGCGTGCACCCACCGCCAG
>Ga0335084_10008506_pt1 | contig 10233 bp, 6 predicted proteins | sample Lox_Sample_44_FD_206721 | JGI IMG/M metagenome (GOLD analysis project Ga0335084, IMG submission 206721) | Soil microbial communities from Loxahatchee National Wildlife Refuge, Florida, United States - Lox_Sample_4.4 | ecosystem: Environmental > Terrestrial > Soil > Wetlands | place: USA: Florida... | reverse complement strand
GTTGCGCGAGAGCAATGCTCCGATCGTCCGGGTTGCCGAGGAGGTTGGCTATGAGTCCGAGGCAGCGTTCAACCGGGCATTCAAACGGGAATTCGGCTTGCCGCCGGCAGCCTGGCGTAAGCGGGCAAAGCGGCAGGTGCGCGCCGACGCCGCGCCATCATTCGGCAAGGGCGATGCCTAGCTTCCCATTTCCTTCAGCGTGTCCTTGAGCTTCGGCAATCCGTCCTTGACCCGCGCGTGTTTTTCAGAGCTTGGGCGTAATCTTGGAAGTGAATGACTGGGCCACGATCTTGCCATCCCGGACAACGAACGTGTCTGTGCCAAGCTCGTACACGTTGTCTGCAGTTTCTGCGGTCCATAGAATGTAAGCATAGTCACCCTTGACGAACTGGCGGTTCATCTTGAACACGGCACCAGGTTTTTGAAACTCCGCAATCATTGCCTCGAACAACGGTCGAATCTCGTCGACTCCCCTGAGCGTACCGTCCGGCGTGAAGAAGACGACACCCGGCGCGTAGTCAGAAAGGATGCCCTCGAGGTCGCCTTCGCCAAAACATTTTAGGTGCTGTTCTACAACCTCTTTAGCGGAAGCGGCTAGGGGTCGGGAGGCGGGACTCTGTACGGAAGGGGCTGCAGCGGTCGACATGGGAATCTCCGATCAAGGCTGAAATGCTGGTGAAGGTTGAGGTTGGCGGTGCCGCGAGCGCAGCTGAACGGCCTCGCGCTCGATGCCCTGGAAGACTTCAAGCTGGACACGGCTTCCACCCGCGCATCCGAGAAATGGTTGCAGGCCAGCGAAGGCCGTGGCGGCCTCGTCATAGCGGCCTTCGGCTTGAGCGCGAAGGGCCCGCAAGCCCGGCTGAGTAACGTGCCGCGCGCGCAACGCTGCGTAGCTGTCACCTTTCGCGCATTGCTCGATTGCCTGCGCGAGCTTCTGCACGCGCTCTTGCTTTCCTGCCGTCAAGTGCGCAAGAGCCGCATGCAGGTCGACATACGGCCAGAATCCTGGTGTGAGTATCTGTTCGAACGCATCGGAGAGCTTGCTCCAGCGGCCAGCGTCGTCGACGCCGTCGCTCGTCAGACGCCACAGCAACGCCGTGGCGTCGCACGCGTCGAGCGCCGACCGGGAGCCGGCGGGAAGTAACCACGCATCGAGAATCGCCAGCGCCGGCTCGACGTTCCCTTCCTCGGCTTCGAACATGGAGAGGTGCCACGCGTTGTGCGTGCACATGCGGCTTGCAGTGGCCCAGTGTGTGCGCTGATCGCGCATCCACTGTGCGCCTTTATCGTGCCGGCCCGACGCGGCGAGGGCGTGTGCCACGGCGTGTACGCCCAGCGGGCAGGCGGGGTTGCTCGCCAGGGCTTGTCGTCCCAGCGTCTCGGCGTACGCGGCGTTGCCGCTCTCGGCGTGCGCGAAGGACGCCATCGCAAGGACGAATTGGAAGCCCGGCCGATCGCGCCTCCATGCCAGCATGGCCCCATCGACAACTTCTCGCAGCTGCTCCTGCCAACCGAGGAAGAAGTAGGACGACAGCGCCAGCCGCAGCGCGAGCAGGTCGTGAGGCCATTTGGCGAGAATGGACGCATAGCGCTCGGCGGCGAGCACCGGGTTGCCAGACACCCAGGCGTCCGCAGCGGCGAGGTGCACGCGCGTTTGCGTCGACATCGGAGCTCCGGACGCGGTTCGGAGCACCTGCGCAATCGCGGGCAGGGCGTCAGCGCTCTTGGCGAGGACGCCGGCTCCGGCACGGATGATCTGCGCCCGGCCGAACTCCGGGTGGCCGGGGCCGATGGCACTCACTTCCGCGACGGGATCGCCGACTGCGCAGAGGAGATGATCGAGGGCTAGAGAGGTCGCTTGCATGGTAGCGAATTGTGCAAGCGAGCCGACTCGCGAACTTGACGCAGGCGCCGGCATTCTTTGCCGACACGCCGGCTAGAGCCTATCTCAATAGGCCGCGCGTGATGCGTTGTCGCCAAAACGGGATGGATGCAAGGCGCTCGGGCTCGGCAGTGGCAGGCCCCACGGCGAGGACGAGCAACACAGCAGACGCCCGTTTTGGCGGCAACCCTTCGGGACGGGGCGATTTGGGCGCATTTCGTCGCCGTCGGCCCCCTTGTGTACGTCAAGTACACGGCGGTGTCCGCCGTCTAGAACTGCATCCCAAATCGCCGCCGTCGCACTCGTGCGGACTATTGAGATAGGCTCTAGCGTCCGCGCTGCGCGAGGAATGTCTTCAGGACGCGCGCCGTGTGCGAGCGGTCCGAGGCCTTCGCTACTTCCTCCGGCGAACCCTGCGCCACAACGCGCCCGCCTGCATCGCCGCCCTCGGGTCCGAGATCGATGAGCCAGTCGGCGTCCGCCATGACATCGAGGTTGTGCTCGATCACCACTGCGGTGTTCCCGGCGTCCACCAGACGGTGCAGGACTCGCAGGAGCTTCTCCACGTCGGCCATGTGCAGCCCGACCGTGGGCTCGTCGAGGATGTAAAGCGTAGACGACGAGCCGTTGGTTGCCTGGATCCCGGGTCGGCGCTGCGCGCGGCCCAGGACGACGGGCCGCTGGCCCGTCGCTTTCGCCAGTTCCGTAACAAGCTTGATGCGCTGCGCCTCTCCGCCCGACAGCGTCGGGCTCTGCTGCCCCAGCGTGATGTAGCCCAGCCCCACATCCTGCAGCAGCTTGAGCGCGTGGTGAATGGAGCGATGTGCCGAGAAGAACGGCTCCGCGTCGTCCACGCTCATGGCCAGCACGTCGCCGATGCTCTTCCCCTTGAATCGCACCGTCAGCGTCTCGGGTGAGAAGCGGGCGCCGCCGCACGCCTCGCACAAGACTTTCACGTCGGGCAGGAAGCTCATCTCGATCGTCTTCAGTCCCTGTCCCTCGCACGAGTCGCAGCGTCCGCCTGCCGTGTTGAAGGAGAAGCGCCCGGGGCCGTAGCCGCGCATGCGTGCTTCGGTTGTGTCGGCGAACATCTTCCGGATAGCGTCCCAGAAGCCAACGTAAGTGGCCGGGCAGGACCGGGGTGTCTTGCCGATCGGCGTCTGGTCCACCTCGAGCACACGCCCAACCTGCTGCCAGCCGCGGATGTCGCGGCAACCGTGCAGGGCGCCATTGCCCCGGCGCCGGGCGTTGCCGAGCAGCTGCACCAGGTTATCGTGCAGCACATCGCGCGCGAGCGTGCTCTTGCCACTGCCGGATACACCCGTAACCACCGTGAGGCGCCCGAGGGGAACGCGCACATCGGCGTCATCGAGGTTGTGCAGCCGCGCGCCCACGACTTCGAGCTCCGGCGTATCCCGCTCGACCGCGCGACGTGGGTTTAGCGGATGGCGCAGCGGCTGCGACAGAAACCGGCCGGTGATCGAGTCGGGTTGCTGCGTCAGCGCTTCGGCTGTGCCCTGCGCTACAACGCGCCCGCCCAACGTTCCAGCTCCCGGTCCGAGGTCGATCACATGTTCCGCGTGGCGGATGGTGTCCTCGTCGTGCTCCACCACGACCAGAGTGTTCCCCTTCGCCTCGAGCTTGGCCAGCGTGTCGAGCAGGACGCGGTTGTCGCGCGGGTGCAGACCGATGGTCGGTTCGTCCAGGATGTAGCACACCCCGCGCAGATTGGACCCGAGTTGCGAGGCGAGGCGGATGCGCTGCGCTTCGCCGCCCGACAAAGTGGGCGCCGAGCGGCCCAGCGACAAATAGGCGAGCCCCACTTCGCGCAGGAAGGCGAGCCGCGCGCCGAGCTCCGCAAGGATGTCTCGCGCGATATCGGCTTCGCGTCCGTCTACGCGCAGCCCCTGAAAGAAGCGTTCGACCGACGCCACCGACAGCGCCGTCAGGTCGGCGATCGACCGGCCGCGAAAGCGCACGTGCAGCGCTGTAGGATTGAGGCGCTTGCCCTCGCATGACGGACACGCTTCCTCGACTTCCAGCCACTCCAGCCACGAGTCGAGGACGTGATCCTCGGTGCCGGTCTTTTCGCGCTCCTCGTCCCAGCCGATGTCGCTCAGCTTCAACCCCGTGCCGAAACAGGTCTCGCACCAGCCGTGCTTGGAGTTGAAGGAGAACAAGCGTGGATCGAGTTCGGGAAAGCTCTTGCCGCAGGACGGACAAGCGCGCTTGGTCGAGAAGGTTATCTCGCTCAGCCGGGCGCTGCCCTCCATCAGGCCATCCAGCGGCGCAATGGCGTGCACCACACCTTTTCCGAAGTCGAGCGCGCGCTGCAGGGCCGAGCGCAGTGCGGATTCATTCGCGGGATCGACGTCGAGGTCGGCGACGGGCAGTTCGATGTTGTGCTCCTGGAAACGGGACAGCCGCGGCCACTTCGCCGTGGGCAGGAACGCGCCGTCGACGCGCAGGTGAGTGAAGCCCTTGGCGGCCGCCCATTTCGCGAGGTCGGTGTAGTACCCCTTGCGCGCGGTCACCAGCGGCGCCAGCAACCCGATGTGCGTGCCGCGGTAGTCGCGCATCAGCCGCGCCGCGATCGCATCGAAGCTCTGCGGTTGAATCGCGACGTCGCAATCGGGGCAGTATTGGGTTCCGAGCTTTACGTACAACAGGCGCAGGAAATGGTAGAGCTCCGTCAGCGTGGCGACAGTGCTCTTCTGGCCGCCGCGGCTGGTGCGCTGCTCGATGGCGACCGTGGGCGGGATGCCGAAGATATGGTCCACGTCGGGGCGCGAAGCAGGCTGCACGAACTGGCGGGCGTAGGCGTTGAGCGATTCGAGGTAACGCCGCTGGCCCTCGGCGAAAAGAATATCGAAGGCAAGCGTGCTCTTGCCGCTCCCCGATACGCCGGTAATGACGGTGAACTTCTCGCGCGGGATATCGACGTCGACGCTTCTGAGGTTGTGCTCGCGCGCGTTGTGGATTCTTATAGCACCCCCACCCCAACCCTCCCCCGCTTGCGGGGGAGGGAGCGGGACGGGAGATCCCGCAACCTGCGGAAGCGGAAGCGCCGCCAGCCCGCGCAGCGCCGCCTCGTACTGCTTCAGCGCTGCGCCGGTGTGAGAGCGTTCATTGGCCGCCACCTGCTCCGGCGAGCCCGCGCAGACCAGTTTCCCGCCCGCGTCACCACCCTCGGGCCCGAGGTCGATGATCCAGTCCGCTGCGCGAATCACGTCCAGGTTGTGCTCGATCACCATGAGCGAATGGCCGGCCGCGATGAGCTGCCGGAAAGCGCTCAGCAGCTTGGCGATATCGTCGAAGTGCAGTCCGGTCGTCGGTTCGTCGAAGAGAAACAGATTGCCGCCGGCGCTGCTGACTCGCGCCGCGCCCGCGAGGTGGCCTGCGAGTTTCAGCCGCTGCGCCTCTCCCCCGGACAAGGTAGGCACCGGCTGGCCGAGCTTCACGTATTCGAGACCGACGTCAGCGAGCGGTTTGAGCGCATTGAGGACTTCGGGGCGATCGGCAAAGAAGGTAACGGCCTCCGACACCGTCATCTCGAGCGCGTCAGCGATGGACACGGATGCTGCGCCGCTGCCGCCCGTCAGCCGGACCTCGAGCACTTCGTCGCGATAGCGCTTGCCATTGCAATCCGGACAGCGCAGGTACACGTCCGACAGGAACTGCATCTCGACGTGCTCGAAGCCGTTGCCGCCGCAGGTCGGGCAGCGCCCCTTACCCGAGTTGAAGCTGAAGGTACCTGCGGTGTAGCCGCGCTCTTTGGCTAATGGTTCCTTGGCGAAAAGCTGCCGGATCGCATCGAACGCCCCCACGTAGCTCGCAGGGTTGGAGCGCGTGGTCCGGCCGATGGGCGTTTGATCCACCATCACCACGTCCGCGATCTGTTCGTGCCCGAGCACGGCCCGGTGCGCCCCCGGCGCCTCGGTCGGTTTACCCTTGTGCTTGCGCAGCGCGGCGTACAGCACGTCCTGGACCAGCGTGGACTTGCCGGATCCACTCACACCCGTGATGCAGACCAGCCCTCCGAGCGGAATCGAGACGTCGATGTGCTTCAGGTTGTGCTCGGCCGCGCCGAGGACCTGCAAAACGCGAGTGTGCGATTCCGCCAGCCGCGACGTGCGCCGCGAAGGAGCGCTCGGCTCCGCGCGCTTCCGGCCAGCCAGGTAATCGCCCGTCAACGTTGGCGCTCGCACGAGCTCGGCCGGAGTGCCGCTGAAGACGATCCGGCCGCCGCGCTCGCCTGGGCCGGGCCCCATGTCCAGGATGCGATCGGCTTCCAGCATGATCTGCGGGTCGTGCTCCACCACCACGAGTGAATTGCCCGCGTCGCGCAAACGCTTCATCACGTCGATGACGCGCCCCATGTCTCGCGGATGCAGACCGATGGAGGGCTCGTCCAGGACGAACAGCGTGTTGACGAGCGAAGTACCGAGTGCGGTGGTGAGGTTGATGCGCTGCACTTCACCGCCGGACAAGGTGCGCGACTGTCGGTCCAGCGTGAGATAACCTAACCCCACCTGATTGAGGTAGCCGAAGCGCGCCCGAATCTCGGTCACGAGCAGCTCGGTGGCTTCATCCATTGGGGCTGGGAGGTGGGCCAGCGTGAAGAACTCCCGGCAGCGATCGATCGGCAGCAGCATGACGTCGTGCACGGTCAATCCCGGCAGCGATTGCAGGTCGGCGTCGGACAGCGTCAACCCGTGCGGGCGGAAGCGCTTATCCGGCGCCAGCACGGTGTCGGCGTCCTGCTTGGTGCCGAGGCGCCACAACAGCGCGTCCGGTTTGAGCCGCGCGCCGCCGCAGACAGTGCACGCGGTGTAGGCGCGGTATTTCGAGAGCAGCACACGGATGTGCATCTTGTAGCTCTTGCTCTCGAGCCACTGAAAAAAACGGCGCACGCCGTACCACTTGCCGGGCCACGATTTCCTCCAGCTGATCCAGCCCGTGTCGCCTTCCAATACCCAGTTTCTCTGCTCCTGCGACATCTCGCGCCACGGCCTGTCCATCGGCACCCCGCGCTTGGGGGCGTACTTGGCGAGATCGTCCTGGCACTCCTTAAAGCTCGGGGTCTGCCACGGCCTGATCGCGCCGTCGCGCAACGTCTTCGACTCGTCGGGGATGACCAGCCCGAAATCGATGCCGATGATCCGGCCGAAGCCGCGGCAGGCCTCGCACGCGCCGATCGGCGAATTGAACGAGAACAGGCTGGGCGTGGGCTCGTGATAGTGGATGTCGCAGTCGGCGCAGTGCAGGTCGGACGAGAAGCGCCAGGGCTTTGCTTCCTCTCTCCCCCCGGGAGAGGGGTCAGGGGCGAAGGGATTTTCCTCCGCCAGCACGCGTACGTTGACCCGCCCTTGACCCACGCGCAGAGCAGCCTCGAGCGCCTCGATCACTCGCGCACGCTCGACGTTGGAGATGCGGAAGCGGTCCTGGATCACTTCGAGCTGGCCCTTGCCGAGCGATTCGATGCGCGTGTAGCCCTGCTGCTCCAGCAGCCGTCGCACTTCGCCTTCGGAGAAGTTCTCCGGCACAGGCACGGGGAAGGCGATCACGAGTCGCGGGTCGTCCGCAACCTGAGCGCGCCGGGTGACCTCGGCAAAGATCGTGTCGGGCATATCGCGCCGCACCGGCTGGCCGCAGCCGCGGCAGTAGAGCTGGGCGGCGCGCGCGAACAGCAGCTTCACGTGGTCGTTGAGCTCGGTCATCGTGCCCACGGTGGAGCGCGAGGTACGGACGGGATTGGTCTGGTCGATCGCGATCGCGGGCGGGATGCCGTCGATGCGGTCAACCTGCGGCTTGTCCATGCGGTCGAGAAACTGGCGCGCATAGGGCGAGAAAGTCTCCACGTAGCGCCGCTGGCCCTCCGCGTAGAGCGTGTCGAACACCAGCGAGGACTTGCCGGATCCCGACACGCCGGTTACCACCACGAGCTGGTTCAGCGGGATGGCGAGGTCGAGCGCCTTGAGGTTGTTCTGCCGCGCGCCTTGAATGTGCACGGCGGCGCGCGCGCGGTCCGACAGATTGATGTCTCGCGGTTTCATTCGGGGTAGACGGGGGCTCGGTGCGCGCAGCGTGGCACAGCGATGCACGCACGTAATTGTAACGCTATAGGCGCTCTTGCTCAGTCGGGCGGCGCGCAACAGGTATCATTCGGCTATTGCTACCTGCCGAGTATCCATCGCCGTTCCCGGATTGGGTGGGGGCGCTCGCTTAGACCATTCTGATTGTCGCCACTGAAGGAACTATGTTCGCTATCCCCCCAACCATTCAAGCGCTGATCATCATCAACGTTGTGGTCTATCTGCTCCAGCTCGCCACCGGAGATGCGCTGCTCATCCCTTTCGCGTTGTGGTCTTCATTCGGTAGCGGCGGTTCTCCAGGGATGCCGATGGAGGTTCCACCCTTTGAGCCTTGGCAGCCCATCACGTACTCGTTCCTTCATGGCGGCACGACCCACCTGTTCTTCAACATGCTGGCGTTGTGGATGTTTGGGACTGACATCGAGCGGGTGTGGGGCCCTCGCCGCTTCCTGATTTACTATTTTGTATGCGTGGTGTCCGCGGCGGCCGCGCAGCTCCTGGTCGCCCAGATGTCCAGCGGCCCGGCCTACCCTACGATCGGAGCGTCGGGCGGCGTCTTCGGAGTGCTGCTCGCCTTCGGCATGATGTTCCCGCGCCGCATGGTCATGCTTCTGTTCCCCCCGATTCCCATGCCGGCGTGGCTGCTTGTCACGCTGTATGGGGGCTTGGAGCTCCTGCTCGGCGTTACGGGAACGCAGGCGGGTGTGGCGCACTTCGCACACCTGGGCGGGATGGCCGGCGGCTACCTGCTGATTCAATATTGGCGCGGGCGGCTGCCGATCAGGCCGGGGCGCCGTTAGGGGGCCGGTGGGCCGCTACGGAGAACGATTCTCCGCGCCGGCCCAGTTGACCGTGCATCCGGGGCTCAGATACTAATCGGCGGGGCGAGTATTGCGCAGCAAAAATCGCGGGCGTTCAATGAGAAGACGAGGGAGGGTGAGCTGATGGGGGAGTCCACGCCTGCTGTAAAAAACGGGAAGCTCGTGGCGTCGAAGGTGGTTGACAAGGTTAAGAGCAAGATCGAGAAGGGTTCTCTGACCAAAGTGGACGCAATCGTCGTTCATCAAACAGGTTCCAGCAGCGCCGCTTCCTCTCTCAGCAGCTATGATAAGGGCGCGAACGGCGCTCATTTTCTAATCGACAAGGATGGAACGATTTACCAGACAGCGCGCATGGATCAGAAGTGCTGGCACGTTGGCAACATCAAGAGTCGATGCAACGAACTGAAGACTTGCACCCCGGACGAGCTGAAGGAGATCAACTCCATTCTGTTCAAAAAAGGGGAGTCTTACGAGCTGCGTATCCGGAACCTGAGTCAGCAAGAAGCAAAGAAAGCGTATCCGAACCGCTACCCAACTAACGACGACTCATTGGGAATTGAGCTGGTGGGCAGTTTTCGCGCGAAGTCCAGCACCTATGATGTGGTCACCAACCCACAAAATGAATCTCTGATCTGGCTTGTGTCTGTGCTCCAATCCGTCTTGGGCGTCACAGATAAAGATGTGTATAGACACCCGGAAGTGTCATACAAGCAGCCCTCAGAAGCACAATCGGCGAAGTGGAAATGACAACTTCTAGGAAACGGTCGCTCGGAAAGTCGCTCCTGCTAGCAGCACTTTTTTTTGCTAGTGGGTGCTCGAACGCGGAACGCACACAAGGAACTTTGGATAATGTTCGAATAGCAGAGAAGGGTACCGAGGCTGGAGGCGACTTCTGCAGAGATTTCAGCATGACGCCCGCGCAGGTGGCGGCATTTTTCAAACGAGCACAGGTTGTAGACGCGGCGCGACTGCACGACAAATTTGATTATCTTCCCTGCTACGTCCGTGGCACCGCCCTGCGGGACGGTGAAGCTGCAACCTGGGAAATTCGTGCGGGCGGCACCGGGAAGATAACCGTCAAGAAAACGGGCGCAACGTCGCTGTACGGCTGCGCCGCTTGCGATGACCTGTTTGGTCAGATCAAGAAGTGAACTTGACCCGAATGGGCGTCGAACGATCTACATCTTCCGAAACGCGCGCCCGGTTTCGGTGTACTGACCCTTCGCGATCGCAGCGTTGGCGCGCTGGCTGGCGAGATTGAGCAGGTCCAACGCGCGCAGCTGGAAGCTGTTCGGATCGTTGTAGTCCAGGTAAGCAAAGAAATAGCGGGACCGGGATGGCGCGACGAGCTCGATGCCTTTCTCCCGCGCCGCCGCGTTGACCGCGGATAGGAACTTGCTGTCGAGCGGTGCCCAGAACCCGAATACGTCCCGCG
>Ga0335084_10008505_pt1 | contig 10234 bp, 7 predicted proteins | sample Lox_Sample_44_FD_206721 | JGI IMG/M metagenome (GOLD analysis project Ga0335084, IMG submission 206721) | Soil microbial communities from Loxahatchee National Wildlife Refuge, Florida, United States - Lox_Sample_4.4 | ecosystem: Environmental > Terrestrial > Soil > Wetlands | place: USA: Florida... | reverse complement strand
TGCGGGCGCTCCTCTCGGCCCGGTCGGTCGCGCATTCCAAAGTCGGCGCGAGCGGGCTTCATTTCAGGCAGCTGATCGAGGAGCTCGGCATCGCGGCGGACGTCAGGACCCTGGTCATTGAAAGGGGCCCGGTCGGCGTGGCGGTGGCGCGCGGGCAGGCCGAGCTCGGCATCCAGCAGCTCTGCGAGCTCGCGCCGGTGCCGGGGATCTCGATCGTCGGGCCGCTGCCCGCGCCTTACCAGGTGATGACGCATTTCTACGCCGGAATTCCGGCCGGCGCGGTCCACATGAAGAGCGCGATGTCGATCATCGAGCTGCTGCGCTCGCCCGCCGCCCGCTCGGTGATGCTCGGCGGCGGGATGAAGCCGGCCGCCTAGGCCGACTACGCGGCGCGGCGCAGCGGGTCGGCCGCCAGGCGGTTGCGCGCGAGGCGCTCGTCGACCAGGCCGACGATTTCGTGGACCGCCGCGTCGCACTGCAGCCCGATCTGGCGCGCGATGCGCCGCACCAGGCGGTCGACGCGGTCGATGTGCAGCGCGCCGGCGAACAGCGCCCGCGCCGCCGACGAGGGCTTGGCGAGCCCGTCGGCCGCCTGCGCGTACTTCTCGAACGGCACCAGGTCGCCGGCCTGCGCGCCCAGGCGGTTGCACAGCTGCGCCACCCACTCGTAGATCGTGCGCGACTGCGCCACGTCGCCGTGCACCGCCTCGCGGATCGCCACCATGCCGTCGGCGCGGATGCAGCGGTAGTTGCCGGCGATCAGCATCGGCCACTTGGCGAGCGGCACGAACAGCGAATCGTGCACCTTGAGCTTGACCGGGATCTCGAGCTCGCCCAGGCGCGCGCCCTCGATGTCCGCCTCGAGCTCGCGCAGGAGCTCGGTGTGCTCCTCGGACTCGAAGCGGGCGGCCTTGAAGTTGGTCGGCAGGCCGACGTGCAGCACGTTCTTCGGCTGGCCCGCCGGACGGAAGGCCTGCGCGTCGGGGCTGGCGAGGGTGATGCGCGCCGGGTCGAAGCCGTCCCACACCGAGGCGTCGGCGTAGCAGCCGGCGAGCGCGGCGGTGTCGAGGCCGGGGATGCGCTTCAGGTACGGCAGCGGCGGCATGTTCATGATCGCGAGGCACGGCTTGCGCGAGCGGGCGATGCGCCGCATCAGCTCGCGCACGCCGTCGGCGCCGTACTGCGCCTCCTGCATGCCGAGCACGATCAGGTCGTACTCGGCGGGATCGGTGTGCTCGGGGCAGCGCGCGCTGAGCTCGCCGGGCAGCAGGTTGGAGGAGATCTCGACCGCATCGCGCCCGCGCAGCGGGAAGCGCACCACCGTGCCGTCGCGGTTGATGAGGTCGGCGGTGCCGCGGGTGCAGACCAGCGACACGGCATGGCCCGCCATGGCGAGCTTGGTGGCGAGCAGTGAGCCGTACGAGGCTCCCAGGATCAGAACGCTGCGCTTCTTCATGTGCATCCTCCGGCGAAGGTTGATGGCCTGTCCCTGAAGGTGCAGTATGCGTGCCGTAAACTCGTAAATTTGACTACGGAAATTTCACAGTGTTAATTTCACACTGCTTCTTCCAAGCGGACTATCCGGACGGACCATGAGCGCGCACACCCGCAAGAGCCACTTCCTCGGCAGCAAGCTGCGCGCGCTGCGCAAGCGCAACGGCCTGACCCTGGAGGAGCTGTCGGCGCGCTGCGTCCAGCTCGACACGCGCGCGGCGCCTTCGGTGTCCTACCTTTCCATGATCGAGAGCGGCAAGCGCGTGCCCTCCGACGAGGTGCTCGGCCTGCTGTCCAAGCTGTTCCAGCGCGAGCCGCGCTGGTTCCTCGACGGCCGTCCGGAGCCGGATTCCGCCGAACCTCGCGACGCGCGAGCTCCGGCGGGGATCCCGCTCGAGCCCGCGTTCCTGTTCTCCAAGGAGCTGCTGCAGGCGGCGATCCCCGAGCTGCTCGCGCAGACCGGCACCACCGGGCGCCAGTTCGCCCACCTGCTGATCCGCTCGCACCAGGAGATGTCGCGCAACGATTTCCCCGACCTCGAGCGCGCGGCCGAGGGCGTCGGCGAGCGCGAGTTCCCGCTCGGCGTCGACGACCTGCTGCGCCTGTGCAAGCAGCACGGCCTCGCCATCCGCTGGTTCGACCGCAAGCCGCTGCTCGCCCGCGACAAGGACCGCGAGCTGCGCAGCATGGTGCGCTCGTTCTACGAGCCGCCCGGCACGGTCTACCTCAACCGCGAGCTGCAGGACGACCCGGCGCGGCTGAAGTTCGACCTCGCCTCGCACCTCGGCCACAAGGTGCTGCACGAGGGCGACGGCATGAAGTCGGCGCACGCCACCGGCGGCGAGATGGGCGGCAGCCCCGAGGGCGGCGCGCCGAACGCGGTGGCGATGAGCCCGCAGGACGTGCTGCACGCCTGGCGCGACTTCGAGTGCAGCTTCTTCGCCGGCGCGCTGCTCGCGCCGAAGGCGCCGTTCCGCCGCTTCCTCGCCCGCGAGTCGCACCGCGTCGAGGCGGGCGAGAAGATCGAGCTCACCCCGGCGGTGATGATGCGGCGGATGACGAAGGTCTCGCCCTACCCCCACTGGCACTTCTTCGATGCGTATCCGCCCGGCTACCTGCGCGCGGTCTACCGCGGCAACGGCATTCCCCTGCCCTGGGGCAACATGGCGCAGGCGACCGACCCCTGCCCGCACTGGGCGGTGTTCCGCATGCTCGGTGAGACCCGCGGTGCGGACCGCGGGTCCCAGATTTCGGTGCTGCGCGACGGCGAACGCTCGCTACTGTATTGCTGCCACTCGCGGCGCACGGACGACATGGCGGGCAACGTGCACGTCCTCTCGGTGGGCGTCGACCTGGTGCCGGCGCTGCGCTCGCACGGCGTCGACGCCGACGCGCTGCTGGCCGAGCTCACCGATTCCTGCCTGAGCCGCGGCGAAGCGAAGATACCGGACACGGCGAAGGAGGCGCTGCGCGCCGTCGCCGCGGTGCTGAACATCGCCTGGATCGCCGATGCGCTCGCCGCGCCGGCGCGCCTGATCTGCCCGCGCAGCACCTACTGCCCGCGCGCCGAGCGCTGCGATCGCGGCGCTTCGCGCGCGCGCGAGATCACCGACGTGCGCCAGGAGATCGTCGAGAAAGCGCGGCGCCGCTAGAAGGCGTGTTCGTCATTCCCGCGCACGCGGGAATCCATGGGCCCCCGCTTTCGCGGGGGCGACAACTCAGAGCTTCACGCCCTCCTCGGCGATGATCTTCTGCACCGCCGGGCGCTTGAGCATGCGGTCCTTCGCGGCGCTGAAGTGCTTCATCTCGCGCACCGGCAGCTCGCGGCGGATGCCCCAGGAATAGAACACCAGCGCGTACGGGTCGAGCACCGAGTACTTGTCGGCGAGCCACTCGCGGTTCGCGTACATGCCGTCGATCTGCTCCAGGTAGCCGTGGAAGGACTTCTTGCCCGTCGCCTGGATGTCCGGGAACGCGTCCTTGTTGGTGGCGTAGCGCTCGGGGCGGCCGATGTGGCCGTGCGCCGGGTGCACGCTGGAAGCGAAGAAGCCGATCACCGACAGCGCCTTCGCCTCAGCCACCGGGTCGGCGGGCCACAGCTTGAAGCGCTTGCCGAGGTAGGGAAGGATCGCGGTGTTCTCGGTGAGCGGCTCGCCGCCGTCCAGGCGCAGCGCCGGCACGCGGCCGAGCGGATGGATCTTCAGGTATTCGGGCGTGCGCTGCTCGCCCTTGGCGAGGTCCATCTTCTTCGCTTCGTACTTCTCGCCGCTTTCCTCGAGCACGATGTGGGCGGCGAGCGAGCAGGCGCCGGGCGCGTAGTACAGGGTCAGCATGGCGTTTCCTTTCGTGAGGCACGCATGATATCCGCAGGACGCATGTAGCGGATCGCACTACATCGCGTATCGCCCCCGCCGTGATACGGTACGGCGGTTTCCATGCGCCTGCGAACCGGCCTCGTCCTTCTCGTCCTAGCCACCGCCGTGCCGCTCCTCGCGGTGGCGCTGTTCGCCTCGGCGCTGCTGGTCAGCCACGAGGAAAGCAACTTCGTCACCGCGGTGAAAGATCGCAACCGCGCCTTCATGGCGGCGGTCGACGCGGAGCTGAAAGGCACCATCGTCACGCTGAAGGCGTTGTCGGCCTCGCGCATGCTCGCGCGCGACGACCTCGCCGGCTTCCACCGGACGCTGGTCGCGGCGCTCGCTACACAAGGCTCGTGGCTGAACGTGACGCTGCTCGATCCCCGCGGCCGCCAGCTCGTCAACGCCGCCGTCCCCTACGGCACGCCGCTGCCCGCGCGCCCGGCGGACGCCGAGTCGCTGCGCGAGACGGTATCGTCGCTGCGCCCGTCGGTGGGCGGCCTGAACGTCGGCGGCAATTCCTTCATCAAGCGTCCGGGGATCCCCGTGCGCGTCCCGGTCATCCGCGACGGCCGCCTCGCCTACGTCCTCACCGCCACGCTCGACCCGGAGGCGTTCCAGACCTTGATCGTCAACCAGCGGCTGCCCGAAGGCTGGGCGAGCGGCCTGGTCGACGCGAGCGGCCAGCTGATCGCGCGTGTGCCCTTCAAGACCATCGGCACCCAGGCAAGCGCCGATTACCTGGCCGCCACGCGCGGTGCGCGCGAAGGCTGGTATCGCGGCAAGACGCTCGACGGCAGCGACACGTTCACCGCGCACACCGCCTCCGATCTGTCGGGCTGGACGGTGGGCTTCGCCATCCCCGCCGAGCTGGTGCTCGGCGGCTCGCACCGCGCGGCCTGGCTGATGGGCGCGGGCGTGCTGCTCTCGCTCGCCGCGGCGCTCGGCCTCGCCCTCTACCTCGGCCGCCGCATCGCGCGGCCGATGAACGCGATCGCCGCGGCGGCGCAGACGCTGGGCACCAACGCGCAGCCGCTCGAGGTGAGGACGCGCATCCGCGAGGTGGCCGAGCTCTCCGGCGCGCTGATCGACGCCTCCAACGAGATCCAGCGGCGCGACGCGGAGCTGCGCCAGACCGCCGCCGACCTGCAGCGCGCCGACGCGAACAAGAGCCAGTTCCTCGCCCTGCTCTCGCACGAGCTGCGCAACCCGCTCGCGCCGCTGCTGAACGGGCTCACGCTGCTCAGGATGCGCCACCCGCAGGCCGGCGCCGAGACGCAGGCGATGATGGGGCGCCAGATCGACCACCTGCGCCGGCTGATCGACGACCTCCTCGACGTGAGCCGCATCGACCGCGGCAAGCTCGAGCTGCGCCGCAGCCGCATCGCGGTCGACGCGGTGGTGCGCAGCGCGATCGACACCGCCAAGCCGGCGATCGAGGCGAAGTCGCATGCGCTGGTGGTGCGCTACGCCCCCGAGCCGCTGTACGTCGAGGGCGACCCGGTGCGCCTGTCGCAGGTGGTGGCGAACCTGCTCAACAACGCCGCCAAGTTCACCGCCGCGGGCGGGCGCATCGAGATCGTCACCCGGACCGAAGGCGCCGGCGCGGTGGTGTCGGTGAAGGACAACGGCGTCGGCTTCGAGCCGGCCGACGCCGAGCGCATGTTCGAGATGTTCGTGCAGCTCGACCCCGGCCGCCAGCAAGGCGCCGGCGGCCTCGGCCTGGGCCTCACCCTGGTGCGCTCGCTGGTCGAGATGCACGGCGGCGCGATCGAGGCGAGGAGCGACGGGCCCGGCCTCGGCGCGGAGTTCGCCGTGCGGCTGCCGCTCGCGGCCGCCGCGGCCGAAGACGACGCCGCGCCGCAGGCGGCGCTGCGCCTGCCGGCGCCCGCGCGGCGGCGCGTGCTGGTGGTCGACGACAACGTCGACGCCGCCGACTCGCTCGCGCAGATCCTGCGCCTGGAGGGCTTCGTGGTGCGCGCCGCCTACGACGGCGAGAATGCGCTGCGCACGGCCGCCGAGCTGCGGCCCGACGCGGCCTTCCTCGACCTCAACATGCCCGGCATGAGCGGCTACCAGCTCGCCGCCCGGCTGCGCGGCCAGCCGTGGGGGCGCGCGCTGCGCCTGGTGGCGCTCACCGGCATGGGACAGAAGGCCGACCTCGCCGCCACCCGCGGCGCCGGCTTCGACGCGCACCTCACCAAGCCCGCCGCCGCCGAGGACGTGCTGCGCCTCGCCGCGGGCGCCGACAACGTGCTCGCCTTCGGCGAGCGCCGCGCCTCCTGATTTGCGCTTCCCTGCGGACTGTCTAGAATCCCCGGCTGCGAGGGGAACGACAATTCGCGAAAGGGAGAATCGGATGAAACGGCTGCTCTTGGTCTTCACCGTGCTGCTCGGCGCCAGCGGCGCGGCGAGCGGCCAGAACCTCACCGGCGCCTACTTCGGCGCGAGCATCGGCTCGCTGTCGTCGCAGGGACAGTGGGATTTTCCGGCGGCGAGCTCCGGCACCGACATGGATACCGGTCCGAACGGCTGGTTCGCGGCCCTCAACGCCGGCATCAACTGGCAGTCTGGCAGCACCGTCTTCGGCATCGAGGGCGATGTCGGCTCGGGCCCGCTCACGGGCACCTCTACCTGCCTCTCCACGAACGACTGCAAGAACGAGATTCGCGGGCTCGCCACGTTCCGCGGACGGCTCGGCCTGGTGAACCAGACCGCCCTGGTCTATGCGACTGCGGGCGCCGCCGGCGGCGCCATCAGGGCGACGATGAACAGCAACACCGGCGGCCAGAGCGGCGACCAGACCAAGCTGCAGGTAGGCTGGAGCGCGGGGCTCGGCGTCGCTTCCCCGGCGAGCCGCGGCTGGGCGTGGAAAGGCGAGTGGCTGCACTTCGACCTCGGCAGCGCAGACTACGACGTCGCCGGCACTGCCGCGCACATCAAGTACAAGGGCGACATCCTGCGTCTCGGCGTCGACTACCGCTTCTGACCTCGTAGCAGTTCGGCTACAGACGTAGAGCGCGCGCGACAAGCGCGCGCTTTTTTTTCGCGGCGCGCGTGCGACCCGGCGCGGGCCGTAGCACAATTCCCTACGCTGAAAATGGACCCCGTTGCCCGGCCCCTGCACGTGCTGGTCGTCGACGACAACGACGACATGGCCGCCTCCATGGAGCTGCTGCTGCGGCGCGAGGGCTACAGCGTCGATTCGGCGCCGAACGGCGCGGTCGCCCTCGGCCGCCACCTGAGGCGCCGCGCCGACGTGCTGATCACCGACCTGCTGATGCCGGAGAAGGACGGCATCGAGACCATCGCGCATTTCCGCGCCGAGTTTCCCGGCGTGAAGATCATCGCCATGTCGGGCGGCGGCACGCGCGTGCGCGGCGAGCGCTACCTCAGCACTGCCGCCGAAATCGGCGCCGACGCCGTCCTGAAGAAGCCCTTCGAGATCGCGGCCCTGCTCGAGACGCTGCGCCGCGTGGCGAACGGCGACGCGCGGTGAGCGCGGCCGAAGTCTTCGCCGGCGGCGGCGAGATGGGCGAGCGCATGCGCGCGCTCGACTGGTCGAAGACGCCGCTCGGAGCGGTCGAGGGCTGGCCGCAGAGCCTGTGCAGCGCGGTCAGCATCTGCATCGGCTCGCGCTTCCCCATCGTCCTCTACTGGGGCCCGCAACGCGTGGTGCTCTACAACGACGCCTACGCCGAGATCCTCGGCGCCAAGCACCCCTGGGCGCTCAGCCGGCCGTGCCGCGAGGTCTGGTCGGAGATCTGGGGCGTCATCGCGCCGATGCTGGACGGCGTCGCCGCCGGCGGGCAGGCGACCTGGTCCGAGGACCAGCTCCTGGTCCTCGAGCGCCGCGGCTATCCCGAGGAATGCTATTTCTCGTTCTCGTTCAGTCCGGTGGTCGGCGAGGACGGGGAGGTGGAAGGCATCTTCACGGCAGTGATCGAGAATACGGGGCGGGTGCTCGGCGAGCGACGCCTCGCGCTGCTGACCGAGCTCGCCGCCCGCAATGCCGCCGCGCGCACCGCGCGTGAAGCCTGCGTGATCGCGATCGAGACGCTCGCGGCGAATCCGCAGGACGTGCCCTTCGCGATCGCGTACCTCGGCGAGGCGCGGCAGGCGGCGACGCCGGGCGCGGACGCGGCGCTCGCCGGCGCGCAGCCGCAGCACGTGAAAGAGCTGCCGCTTCCCGGCGGCCGGCTGGTGCTGGGGGCGAATCCCCGCCGCCCGTTCGACGAGCAGCAGGCCGGCTTCCTCGACCTGGTCGCCGCGCAGGTCTCCACCGCGATCACCAGCGCGCAAGCCTACGAGCAGGAAAGGCGCCGCGCCGAGGCGCTGGTCGAGCTCGACCACGCGAAGACCGCTTTCTTCAGCAACGTCAGCCACGAGTTCCGCACGCCGCTCACGCTGATGCTCGGCCCGCTCGAGGAGCTGCTCGCCGGCGCCGCCGGCGCGCTCGCGCCCGGGCAGCGCGCGCAGCTCGAAGTGGCGCAGCGCAACGGCCAGCGCCTGCTCAAGCTGGTGAACACCCTGCTCGACTTCGCCCGCATCGAGGCCGGCCGCGCCAGCGCGCGCTTCGAGCCGACCGACCTCGGCCGCTTCAGCGCCGACCTGGCGAGCAACTTCCGCTCGGCGTGCGAGCGCGCCGGGCTCTCGCTCGAAGTGGACTGCCCCGCCGGGCTCGCGCCCGCGCGCATCGATCGCGAGATGTGGGAGAAGATCGTCCTCAACCTGCTCTCCAACGCGTTCAAGTTCACCTTCGAGGGCGGCATCCGGGTGGCGCTGCGCGAGGAAGGACCAGCGCTCGCGCTGACGGTCGCCGACAGCGGCACCGGCATCCCGGCGCAGGCGCTGCCGCATCTGTTCGAGCGCTTCTATCGCGTGGAGGACGCGCGCGGCCGCAGCCACGAGGGCAGCGGCATCGGCCTCGCGCTGGTGCAGGAGCTGGTGCGGCTGCACGGCGGCGCGATCGAGGTGGCGAGCACGCCGGGCAAGGGCACGGCGTTCACCGTGCGGCTGCCGGCCCTCGCGGAGGCGCCGCCGCAGGCGGACGCAAGCGCGGCGCCGGTGCCCGGCGCGACGCGCGCCGACGCCTACGTCAGCGAGGCGTTGAGCTGGCTGCCCGCGGCAGGGCGCGAAGCGCCGGCGCCGGCGGCGGGCGAGCGCGTGCTCCTCGCCGACGACAATGCCGACCTGCGGGCCTACGTGCGCCGGCTCCTCGCCGAGCACTACGAGGTGGAGGCGGTCGGCGACGGCGAGGCGGCGCTCGCCGCGGCGCGCGCGCGCCGCCCCGACATCGTGGTCGCCGACGTCATGATGCCGAAGCTCGACGGCTTCGGCCTGATCCGCGAGCTGCGCGCCGACCCGGCGCTGGCCTCGCTGCCGATCGTGCTGCTGTCGGCGCGCGCCGGCGAGGAAGCGCGCCTGGAAGGACTCCAGAAAGGCGCCGACGCGTACCTGGCGAAGCCCTTCGGCGCACGCCAGCTGCTGGTCAGCGTCGGCAGCCTGCTGCATTCGGCCGAGACGCGGCGCGAGGCCGAGCGGCGCAAGGACGAATTCCTCGCCACGCTGTCGCACGAGCTGCGCAACCCGCTCGCGCCGATCCGCAACGCGGTGAGCCTGCTGCGCGATGCGCGCGGCGACGGCGCGCTGGCGGCGCAGGCGCTCGACATCCTCGAGCGCCAGGTCGGCCACGTCGTGCGCCTGGTCGACGACCTGCTCGACGTGGCGCGCATCACGCGCGGCACCATCCTGCTCGAGAAGCGGCCGGTGACGCTGCAGGCGATGATGGAGACCGCGCTCGAGATCAGCCGCCCGCACCTCGAGCGCGCGCGCCACCGCGTCGAGGTGGCGCTGCCGCCGGAGCCGGTGGCGATGCACGCCGACCCGGTGCGCGTGGCGCAGGTCGTCGCCAACCTGCTCAACAACGCCGCCAAGTTCACGCCGGCCGGCGGCCGCATCTCGCTCGGCGCGCGCCGCGACGGCGAGGCCGCGCTGATCACGGTGGCCGACGACGGCCGCGGCATCGCGCCGGCCGCCCTCGGCGGGCTGTTCGAGATGTTCGCCGCGCCCGACGGCGCGCATCCGCGCGAAGGCGGCGGCCTCGGCATCGGCCTGCCGCTCTCGCGCAAGCTCGCCGAGCTGCACGGCGGCACCATCGAGGCGAAAAGCGACGGCCCCGGCCGCGGCGCCGAGTTCGTGGTGCGGCTGCCTTTAGGCGACGAGGCTCGCGTTGCGCAGGTCGGTGACCAGCATGTGGCCGGGCGCGTGGGTGATGCACAGGGAAGGCCGCGATTCGAGCACCACTGACTGCGGCGTAACGCCGCAGGCCCAGAACAGCGGCACCTCGCCCTCGCGCACCTCGGTAGGGTCGCCGACCCACG
>Ga0335084_10008504_pt1 | contig 10234 bp, 14 predicted proteins | sample Lox_Sample_44_FD_206721 | JGI IMG/M metagenome (GOLD analysis project Ga0335084, IMG submission 206721) | Soil microbial communities from Loxahatchee National Wildlife Refuge, Florida, United States - Lox_Sample_4.4 | ecosystem: Environmental > Terrestrial > Soil > Wetlands | place: USA... | reverse complement strand
CGCGCGGTCGCTTCGCTGACCGCGCCGTGGCGCGACAGGGTGCGGGCGCGAACCCCGAGCAGCTCCCGCTTCGCCAGGTTCGAGTAGGTCACGAAGCCGCGCTCGAACCAGTCGGAGCTTCCCGCGATGGCGGTGACCGCCTGCGCGATCCAGCCGCCGGTGCAGGATTCCGCGGTGGCGAGCTTCAGACCGCGCTTTCTCAGGCGCGCGCCGAGGCGCCGCGCCAGGGGCTCGAGCCGGTCGCGCGCCATCAGAACAGCAGCCGCTTCACGGCCGCGGCCAGGAGGAGCGTGTAGAACGCCGCGACGATGTCGTCGAACATGACCCCCAGGCCGCCTTTCATGGTGCGGTCGATGTGGCGGATCGGCGGTGGCTTGACCACGTCGAAGAAGCGGAACGCGAAGAAGGCGAACGCCCACCACTCCCATCCGCCGGGGACGACCAGCAGGATCAGCATCATCGCGACCACCTCGTCCCAGTTCATCGCGCTGTGGTCGGCGACGCCGAGATCGCGCCCGGTGCGGCCGCAGGCCCAGACGCCGATCGCGAAGAACGCGACGATCACGGCGAAAAGCGCGGGCGCATCGAGCCACCGGTCGAGCAGCATGAAGATCGGGAACGCGAGCACGGTGCCGACCGTGCCCGGCGCGACGGGCGCGAGACCCGTTCCGAAGCCGAGCGCGATCAGGCGCGCCGGATGGGCGAAGGTGAACCGGGCGGTGGGGTGCTTTATCACGCGAAGTGGTCGAAGCCCGCTCGAGGGACGGAAACGGTCCCGCCCTTGCGGTCGCGCACGCGAACACCGGGCTTGCCCGCGACGATCGCGCCGATGGCGGTGACGGGGACGCCGGTTTTCCTTGCCGCCGCCTCGATGGCAGAGCGTCTCGACCGCGGCGCCGTGAATACCAGCTCGTAGTCGTCGCCTCCCGCGAGGAGGCAGTCCTTCGCGAGCGCCTTGTCTGCGCATTCGGCGATCGCCCGGGCGCGCGGCAGGTCCTCCCAGCGCAGCTCGGCGGTCACGCCCGAGGCCTTCACCACATGTCCGAGATCGGCGAGCAGACCGTCGGAGACGTCGATCGCGCTGCGTGCGAGGCCGCGCAGTCGCTGCCCGAGCGTCACCCGCGGCTCGGGCGCGTGCAGGCGCTCGAGGCAGGCTTCGCGCGCCCTGCCCTTGAGCTTCACGCGCCCCTGGAGATGCGCGACTCCCAGGGCCGCCTCACCCGTCGCGCCCGACAGCCAGACGTCGTCGCCCGCTCGCGCCCCGTCGCGCCGCAGCGCGAGCTTCGGTGCCACTTCGCCGATCACGGTGATCGCGATCGTCAGCGGCCCTCTGGTCGTATCGCCGCCGATCAGCTCGGTCTTGAAGCGGCGGGCGAGCCGGAAAAATCCCCTGGAGAACGCTGCGATCCATTTTTCGTTCGCATTGGGAAGGGCGATCGCGAGCAGCGCCCAGCGCGGATCGGCACCCATCGCAGCGAGGTCCGAAAGGTTGACGGCGAGCGACTTGTGGCCGAGCTTCAACGGGTCGGTGTTCGGAAGGAAGTGCCGCCCGGAGAGAAGCATGTCGGTGGACAGCGCCAGCGTCATGCCCTTGCGGGCCGCGACGAGCGCGCAGTCGTCTCCGATGCCGAGCACCGCGGTCCGCGAAGGCCGGGCGAAGTACCTGCGGATGATCTCGAACTCGGAGATCACCGGGATCTCGGGCGCGAGCGCTCGTCCGGGCGCAGGGTGGCTACGAGCTTGTCGAGCACGCCGTTGACGTACTTGTGGCCGTCGGTGCCGCCGAACTCCTTGGCGAGCTCGACCGCCTCGTTGATCACCACACGATAGGGAATGTCGGGGGCGTTCTTCAGCTCGAAGGCCGCGAGAAGCAGGATGCCGCGCTCGACCGGAGAGAGCTCCTTCGGCTTGCGGTCGAGCACCGGGGCGATCAGGCCCTCGAGCGCGCCGGCGTCCCCGATGGTCCCTTCGAGCAGGCGCGAGAAATATTTGGAATCGGCCTTTCCGAACTCCTTCGACTGCGCGAGCTGGGTCTGCAGCCCCGCGGCGCTTTCACCCGATAGCTGCCAGGCGTAGAGCCCCTGCAGCGCGAACTCGCGCGAGCGCCGTCGCGCCGACTTCATCGGTGGCTCTTCGCGACGTTCCTGGCGAGATTCGCCATTTCCACCGCGACCTCGGCGCAGTCGCGTCCCTTCCCCGCGGCGCGCTCCTGCGCCTGCTCCTCGGTGTCGGCGGTGAGGATGCCGTTTGCGACCGGGATGCCGCTGTCGAGCTGCACCTGCATCAGGCCCGCCGCAGACTCGTTCGCGACGACCTCGAAGTGATAGGTCTCGCCGCGGATCACGGCACCGAGCGCGATGAGCGCATCGTATTTCTCCGTGTTGGCGAGCTGTTGCAGCGCGAGCGGCGCCTCGAGCGCGCCGGGCACGCTCAGCACCATGGGCGCGGCGACGCGCAGCTCGGCGAGACGCCTGCGGCAGGCATCGAGCATCGCGGCGCCGATGCTCTCGTTGAAGCGGGAGCGCACGATCCCGATCCGCAAGCCTTCCCCGCTCAAGTCGGGCTTGATCTCCGTCATCAGCCGTCCCGCGCCCTGGCCGGATTCTCGACGTAGCCCGTGACCTCGAGCTCCCATCCGGCCATGCTGGGCATTTTGCGGGGCGAAGCGAGCAGGCGCATCTTGCCGACCTTCAGATCGCGCAGGATCTGCGCGCCGATGCCGTAGGTCAGGAAATCCATTCTCGATGGCGCGTCCGGGCGCTCGGCCGAGGCGACGCGCTCGATCAGCTGGGCCGCGGTTTCCGCGCAGTTGAGCAGTACCATCACGCCCCTGCCCTCGGCGGCGATGCGCCCGAGCGCGTCGTCGACCGGCCAGGAATGCGTGCCGGGACCGGATTCGAGCAGGTCGAGCGCGGAGAGCGGCGCGTGCACGCGCACCAGCGTTTCCTTCTCGGGCGCGATTTCTCCGCGCACCAGCGCGAGCTGCGTCCCTCCGGTGAGCTTCTCGAGGTAGGCGACCAGCCGGAACGGGCCGAAGCGCGTCTCGATCGTGCGTTCGGTCACGCGCTTGATGAGCGACTCGTTCTGGCTGCGATGGCGGATGAGATCGGCGATCGAGCCGATCTTCAGGCCGTGCCGCCTGCTGAATTCGAGGAGGTCGGGCAGCCGCGCCATGCTGCCGTCGTCCTTCATGATCTCGCACAGCACCGCCGCCGGATAGAGTCCCGCGAGCTGCGCGAGGTCGCAGCAGGCCTCGGTATGCCCCGCGCGCGCGAGCACGCCTCCTGCCTGCGCGATCAGCGGGAACACGTGGCCCGGCTGGACGATGTCGCGCGGTGTGGCCTTCGGGGACGCCGCGATCTTGATGGTGTGCGCGCGGTCCGCGGCCGAGATCCCCGTGGTCACGCCCGACGCCGCTTCGATGGACACGGTGAAATTGGTGCCGTGCACCGAGCGGTTGCGCGCCACCATCGGCAGCAGGTTGAGACGTTCGGCGTGCGCCTCGGTGACCGGCATGCAGATCAGGCCGCGGCCGAACCGCGCCATGAAATTGATCTTCTCGGGCGTGACGAACTCGGCCGCAAAGATCAGATCGCCCTCGTTCTCGCGATCCTCGTCGTCCACGAGGACGGCCATGTTTCCGGCCTTCAGCTCGGCGACGATTTCCTGGATCGAATTGAGGCTCATGGGTTCGCCCGGTTTGCGGGCGAGAATTTTACGCCTTTCGGCGTCCGCGCAGGCGCGGAGAGCCGGGCCGCGTCTACTGCGCGTCGCCGCCCGGTTCTTCGCCCTCGATCTTCTCGCGGATGCGCGCGCCCTTGCCCGAGAGCTTGCGCATGTAGTAGAGCTTGGCGCGGCGCACGTCGCCTTTGCGCTTCAGCTCGACGGATGCGATCGAGGGCGAGTGTGTCTGGAAGGTGCGCTCGACGCCCTCGCCCGAGGAGACCTTGCGCACGGTGAACGAGGAGTTGATGCCGCGGTTTTTCTTGGCGATGACCACGCCCTCGTAGGCCTGGACGCGCTTGCGCTCGCCTTCGACGACGCTCACGTTGACGATCACGGTGTCGCCCGGGGAAAACTCGGGGAGCTTCTTCCCCATGCGTTTGATCTCTTCGGCTTCGATCTGCTGGATCACGTTCATCGCTGTTCCTTCCTCATGTCCTGCTTGAATTCCTCGAGCAGCTTGCGCTCGGCCTCGCTCATCCCGCGCCGCTCGAGCAGCTCGGGCCGTCTCATCCACGTCCGCCCCAGCGACTGCTTCAGCCGCCAGCGCTCGATCCGCGCGTGGTGCCCCGACATCAGCACCGGGGGCACCGCCTTGCCCTCGTACACCTCCGGCCGCGTGTACTGCGGGGCCTCCAGCAGGCCGTCCACGAACGACTCCTGCTGCGCCGACATCCCGTCTCCGAGCGCGCCGGGCAACTGCCGCACCACGGCGTCGATCAGCACCATCGCGGCGAGCTCGCCGCCCGAGAGCACGTAGTCGCCGATCGACAGCTCCTCGTCGACCGCGCCGCTCAGCAGGCGCTCGTCCACGCCCTCGTAGCGCCCGCACAGCAGCACCAGCCGCTGCGCCGCGCAAAGCTCCATCACCTTGCCATGGTCCATCACCGCCCCCTGGGGCGAGAGATGGATCACCTTCGCTTCGCCCTGCGCCGCCGCTTTCGCCGCGGCGATCGCCTTCGCGAGCGGCTCGGCCAGCATCACCATGCCGGGACCGCCGCCGTACGGCCGGTCGTCGACCGTGCGGTAGTTGTCGGCCGTGAAATCCCGCGGATTCCACAGCGACAGGCTCCACAACCCGTCTTCCCTCGCCCGCCGCGTGATGCCGTAGTCGGCAACCGCGGCGAACGCCTCCGGGAAGAGCGTCACACAATCGAAGCGGATCACCAGTCCGCTCCCCACTCCACTTCGACCCTGCCGGCCCTCAAATCGATCTTACGGACCACGTCCCCTGCCACCGGCAGGAGCCGCTCACCGCCCTCGTGCTCGACGCGCATCACATCGTGCGTGCCGGCGCTGAAGAATTCCTTCACCCGGCCGAGGCGCTCGCCTCGCGTGTTCACCACCTCGAAGCCGATCACGTCGGCCTGGTAGAACTCGTGCTCGGCGGTCGGAGGCAGATCGCTTCGCTCGAGCGCCACCTCGGCTCCGCGATACGCCGCAGCCGCTTCCGGGCTGGTGCAACCCTCGAACCGCGCCACCAGGTAACCGCCCTGCTCGCGGCACTCCGCCACCGCGACCTTGCTGTGCTTCCCCGGCGCGCCGACCCACCACTCGGAAAACTTCCAGAGGTTGGCGCCGAAGCGCTGGATCTTCACGGCGCCCTTCACGCCCCAGGGCGCGAGCACCCGCCCCATTACCACCAGTTTGGTTGGCGCCGCCAACCAGCCCGCCGTTTACTTGCCCGCAGCCTCGGCCGGCGCCTTGTAGCCCTTGAACAGGCGCGCCACCGTCGGGGACAGCTTCGCGCCCTTGCCGCGCCAGAACGCGAGCCGGTCGGTCGCAAAACGCAGCGACTCGCGGCCCTTGGGCGCCTTCGGGTCGTAGAAGCCCACGCGCTCGATGAAGCGCTTGTTCGCGGCCTTGTGCGAATCGGCGACTACGACATTGAAGAACGGCCGCTTTTTGGCCCCGCCGCGCGCCAGTCGAATCACCACCATATCGGAAAGCCCGGAAGACGAAAAGGGCGTGATTTTACGCGAGCTTAGGTAGGGATGGCAAGGGAAAAGGCGAATCGCGAACCGTACCCGGAAAAAGGGCGCGAATCCCTCCGTTCCCGCCGAATTCTATCAGCCTCCCGCCTCGATCCTGATGCGAGAAAAATAGCGCGGCAGCTGCTGGAACAGCAGATCGTCGATCTGCCTTGCTCTCGGCTGAAAGACGAAAGGGCGCCGGGGATAAATGCGATCGTTGACCCAGTGCTCGGACCAGTCGGCCGTCGTGGCGAGGCACTGCTGCGAAAACCCGGTGAGGCCGAAGCGCTGCTCCTGCTCCATGCAGCCCGATACGAAAATATCCACGTACGATTGCACGATGGGATAACGCGAATCCGGGGCCGCCGCGCTCTGCGGCCTGCTGACATAAATCCAGGCCTGTCCGCCGGGTTCAGGAGAAAACCCTCTTTCGAACGGCTTGATGTCCGGTATTGCGACACCCGTGCGGCAATACAGCCTCTCGCGCCTATCGGTAGCAGCGAGCTCCGTCGTATCGACCCGGTAGATGACCGCGTTGATATGGCTTTCCCGGTCCGGCAGGACTCCCAGATAGGTCGCGCCAAAGCCGGCCCCCTGCGCCCTCGCGAACCAACCGCGCCTGTAACCGCTGACCTCGACCGGATGCGATGGGTCCGCACTCGGCGAAGTTCTCTTTCGGGACTCGTCCTGCATCAGGCTGCCATAGCCGACAACGTATTGGGGCCGACTTGGATCCGGAGGATCGTTGCATTCGCCAGTGACGCCGTCGCCGAGGGACGCCGAGACCTGGCTTGCGGTTGAACATGCGGCCAGCCAGATCGTGAAGACAAGAATTGCGAGCTGTCGCCACCCTGTGCGCACGGAAGATTACAAGACGCGGTGCCAGGCGTTCAAGCGCTGGTTCTCGATGCCCTCGGGCCCGAAACGACGCGCGGCCCACCCGGCAAGGGTACGTGCGACCCGTGCGCCGAGTGAAGGCCGCGGCGCGGGTTGCGACACGATCAGCTCCGCGGGCTTGAGGGCGTGGATCAGAGCAAGCCCGCGGCGGTCGAGCGTGATCGCTCCGTTCTCGGGGAGATAGTAGTCCTTGTGGTCCCCGCACTGCGTGATCCAGACCGAGCCGTGCCGGACCCGCAGCTGGGTGCCCGCCGCTTGTTCCAGCCGGATCATCTCGCGGGCCCGGAGAACCACAACTGCGCTTGACGACTGCATCGAGACCGACCTTCCGTAAAGCGGAATTCGCAGCGCAAAGTCTAGCCGGCGGGTGCGTCAGGACAGTTTCAAGCGGACGCCATTCTTGTTACGTTTGTTTCACGCTGGCACGGGCTTGAAGTTGAAGTGATCCTGAACGCGCTGTGCGACCAGACGGACCATGCCTCGCATGCCGGCCTCGCGGCGGACCTTGAAACCGTTTTCCTCAAGACGGGCGACCAGGCTTTCGGGCGACAGCCGCAGCTTGCGATAGTGACTGATCCGAGTCTGCCAGCCATCCGCTGTCCGCTCGTGGAGTATGTCGTGGACGAGGACGGCCTCCGGCTCGTACTCCAGGAAGCAGGTGAGGATGCGGGTCGCGTCCCTCCGCACCGGGATGAAGCGTTGCTCTCCCCTGAGAGGCACGGAGTAGTCCCGGAATGAGACCACGAGCACGCCTCCGGGGGACAGCTCGACGGAGGCCCGCTCGACGAGCTGGTCCACGGCGCCGGTATCCGGCAGGTGCGTGATCGTGTCTCCCATGCAAAGGATGGCGGAGGGCACGTCTGCAATATGGCTCTGAAAACCGAGCAGGTCGTCGTGGACCGCCCGAACCGGCAGATCGCCGCGGAGTTCGCTGAGCGCACGCAGCAACTCGGCCGAGGAATCGATCGCCGTCACGCGCGCGCCCCTGCGCGCGAGCGGAATCGCATGCATGCCGAAGCCCGCGCCGAGATCGAGCACCACCGCTCCGGGCGTGAGCGGCAGGTTCAGCTCGTCGATTTCGGCGCTGCCGAGCTGCAGCGCCGCCTCCGCCCCTCCCGCCATCCAGACGTAGATCGGGGCGAGGTGGCGTTCGTAGTGTTCCGCCGCAGTGCTCATACTCGTGCGAACGCGCTCGCGAGAGCGATCACTTCCGCTCGATCACGACCTCGAGGTACTCGCTCGGCAGCACCAGCGTGGCGTCACCCGAGCGGTTATTGCGCTCCATCAGCGCCGTAATGTCCCGGGTGAAGGCCGCCTGCTTTCCGGCATCGAGCGCACCGTAGGTCTTGTTCATCGGGCCGTAGTAGGTACGGAACACTTCGATCCAATGCTCCGGCGAACGATAACGGAAGGTGAACTGGCGGCTGGCCGCGCGGATTTCCTTCGCGGTCCTGCCGAAGAGCTCCTCGAGCCGCGCCTGCGTGCCCCACAGCGCCGGCGACTTCACTCCGTTTGCGGGCGGAATGTACTTGCCGATCGTCTTGAACAACTGCCCGATGAAGCTCTCGGGCGTCCAGTTCGCCAGACCGATCCTGCCGCCGGGCTTGCACACGCGGGCGAGCTCGCTCGCCGCCTCGTCCTGGTCCGGGGTGAACATCACACCGAAGGTGGACATCACCACGTCGAACGACCCATCGGGGAAGGGCAGGTCTTCGGCGTCGGCTTCCTGGAACCGGATCACGTGTCCTTCGGCCTGGGCGCGCGAGCGCGCCGACTCGAGCAGCGAGGGCACATAGTCGGTCGAGGTCACGTCGCACCAGCGGCGCGCCGCCGCAAGCGTGGCATTGCCGTTGCCGGCGGCAACGTCGAGCACCTTCGATCCGGAGCGCAGGTCGAGCGCTTCACAAAGGTTCTCGCCGACGATCTGAATCGTGGTGCCCACTACGGCATAGTTGCCCGTCGACCAGGCGGCTTGCTGGCGGGTCTTGACCGCGGCGAGATCGACGGCGGGAACGGAAGGGGAGACGACTGCGGACATGGTTGTGGCTCCTCGTGGTATGGGTTGCGGTGCTAGTATCTCCACCGCCCCGCACCGGGTCTTGCCCGAGACCCCGCGGTTATTGCCCGAAACACCATGGATGCCCTGTCCGACCTGCTGCAGGCGGTAAAGCTCAACGGGGCCTTGTTCCTCGAAGGCCGCTTCACCGCGCCGTGGTGCATCGAATCGCATTCCGGCGCCGAATCCCACGGGCTGTTCGGCGAGTTCGACCACATCGTCTTTTTCCATATCATCACGGAGGGTCGCTGCAAGGTGCGGCTCGCCGCGGGCGGCGAGGCGCTCGAAGCCGCCGCTGGCGACCTCATCCTCATGCCGCAGGACGACACGCACGTGCTCGGCAGCGATTTGCAGCTCGCGCCCGTGGATGCCCACTCGCTGGTTCGGCGGGCACCGCCCGGCGGCATGCTCACCATGGCCTACGAGGGCGGCGGGAACGAGACGCGGCTGATGTGCGGCTTCCTTTCCTGCGACAGGCAGCTCAGCCGGCCGCTTCTCGATGCGCTTCCGCGCCTGGCGCGCGTGCCGCTCGGCGACGGCCCGGGCGCCGCGTGGCTGATGAGCCTGCTGCGCCGCGGCGCGCTGGAGAACAGCGCGCCGGGGCCGGGCTCGGGCACGCTGCTCGCCAAGCTCGCCGAGCTGCTGTTCGTGGAAGCGATGCGCCGTTATATCGAGGCGCTTCCCGAGCAGGAGACCGGCTGGCTCGCGGGGCTGCGCGACCGGCATGTCGGGCGCGCGCTCAGCCTGATGCACGGACGGCCGGCGCATGACTGGACCGTAGACGATCTCGCCGAGCAGGTCGGCCTCTCGCGCTCGGCGCTGGCGCAGCGCTTCGCGAACCTGCTCGGAGTGCCACCGATGCAGTACCTGACACGCTGGCGGCTGGTGCTCGCCGCGTCGGCGCTGCGCTCGGGCGACCGGGCCATCGCCCAGGTCGCGGAGGAGTCCGGCTACGATTCGGAATCCGCGTTCAACCGGGCGTTCAAGCGCGAGTTCGGGATGCCCCCTGCGGCCTGGCGCAGGCAGGGAGCGCGGAATCCCGGCGGCGCGGGACAGCGATTTTGAGCTCACCGGGGTTCCCGCGTGAAGCACTTCACTCTCGCGCTGTACTTCCCGTTCCTCTTCTACTTCTCCGTCTCGCCGTGGTGCAATCGGTCTTCGCGGCATGACGCATGCGTCCCACTGAGGCGCTCGCTTAGTGGAGATCCTTCCTAACCCAGGTTCTTGCGCAGAACCTTGTGAACCAGATGATGCGCAATCTGCGCCGGCGTGCGCTTGCCAGGCCGGTACCAGACGCGCGTCCAGTTGGTCGCGCCGAGCACCGTCAGTCGCAGCAGGCTGCGGTCTACGTCGGCGGGCAACGGCAGCGCCTGCACCAGCCGGCGGAAGCGCTCCTCGTACGCCTCTCGCTGCCGGTTGAGACGCCGCTGCAACCGCTTCCCCGCCATATGGAAGAGGCCAGTCGTAGTGACCGCGACCACGTCGTTGCGCTCGACCAGCTCGGCGAGGTGCGCGCCGACCGCCGCCTCTACCCGCTGCCAAGGGTCCGTCTTGTCCTCGATCGCCCTGTCGACGACTTCGTTCA
>Ga0335084_10008503_pt1 | contig 10237 bp, 13 predicted proteins | sample Lox_Sample_44_FD_206721 | JGI IMG/M metagenome (GOLD analysis project Ga0335084, IMG submission 206721) | Soil microbial communities from Loxahatchee National Wildlife Refuge, Florida, United States - Lox_Sample_4.4 | ecosystem: Environmental > Terrestrial > Soil > Wetlands | place: USA... | reverse complement strand
CCCTGAACTTCGGTTTCCAAATAACGCTTCTCCTGGATCAGGCGATCCTTTAACAATGCTGTTTCTCGATAGGCCCGCGCATTTTCGAACGACGCTCCAATCTGGTTGGCCACTTGTTGCAGATAGTCCGCATCGAGATTCCGAAAAGCGTATTCCTGCATGCTGCCAAGATTCAACGATCCCAACACCCGGTTACCGGATAGGAGCGGCACATTGCAGAGGGAGCGTACCCCGGCGTCATAGAGTGCATTGGCCAAAGGAGTTCCCGTGCGATGCAACTCGTCATCATTCCAAAACGTAATGCTGCGCTTCTCCATCGCGTCTGCCGCAAGCACTTGGTCAAGCGGCACGCGGGCGCCCTTAAGCCAATGCGGCTCAAACACAGACTCGTCTGCCGCGAAGATGCGCACTGCCTTGCCATCTTCTTCCAGTATCATCAACGCGGCGTGATCGGAATTTGCGAACTGCCTGAGATCGGCGAGCACACTGGGTACAAGCTTTTCCAAGTCCAGGCTGGAGCTTAAATCACGACTGATAGAAACCAGGCTTTGTAACCGCGCCTGCTCTTCCTTCCAGGCGTTGTGGGTTTCCTGGTTTTCGACGACCAGCGCGACCATCTGGGCGATGCGTGACAGAAATTCCATCTGCTGCACGTCCAGGACGTCGGAATGGTACTTGCCAAGCCCGAGTGCTCCGTAGCTGCGGCGCGCTGTGCTCAAGGGCAACGCAATGTAGGATCTCACCCCGTATTTGCGGAGGAAGGGAATTCGATTGGGAAAGCGGGTTTCGAGATCAATATCGGCAATGACGATGGATTGCTGCTGGGTAAACGACCATCCGTTAACACATTCGTCCACCGGAAATGATTCGGGCACTTCGTCCTCTTGGTCTTTCTTCCATAAGTGCCCGACCATGCAGTTACGGCTGGGGTCATAAAGTGAAAAAGTTGCAACGTCGCTGTCCGCCAGTTCCAGCACGCGGGCTGCAAGATCCTTGAACAGATCGGGCAGAGCTCTTCCACCAACAATCAGGGCAGTGATCTCCAGAAGTGCCCTGTAAGGTCCCTCTGCAAATGCCATAGCTCTTTCTTGGTGGCCAGATCCCAAGGATCGATTCTGGCCCTCGGAGCCGGAAACGTTCTCCTGCATCCTCAGCCCCTTGTTGTTATTTTCGTGTCGGCTGGTGCCTCGGGCGGCAACCCAGTTACCGGAGGAGGTAAGCAACGCGGCTCGTGCAAGCCGCTTCTTTGGCCTCAAATGTACTGCGCCGCAGCCGCCGGGTCCTTCGTGGAAGCCGGTCTATTTCTCCCGAATGGGAGCCCCTCAAATCTGCGACTCTCTTCTCTTAGGTAACAGCCAATGGCAAACGGTTATCGTGACTCGGCGCTGAGTTCGTAGTCAAGGCTTATCGCTATCCTCACCCTCGATAGCACCGTATTGTTCGCTTTTTGAAACAGGTCTGGCGCAATTCACAAACCCGTAGTTTTGGACTCTTGAACGGAATGTGTGTCTGGACATAGGTACGATGAATCGGCACCAACTGAGGTTTGACGAATAGTGCGTCTATAAACCGACGCGAATTTACGGAATCCGAACATAGGTTGCGGCTGAAACGTGGGCGCCAAAGATTCGCGACTCCGAGGACCATCCGTGCCTCAACCCTTTGGGCTCAGCATGTCGCCTGCTCCATGTCCGGCAAAGAGACGCGTGTTACATAATACGAACAAATGCCCACTAAGACATCTGGTCTGCCATTGGAAACGGAGAGCGTACTTTGTTACATTTGTGAAACGGTGTCCGAGGGGTGAAGCGCCATGGAAGTAAATGGAGGAAACAGGCTGCGTGCTTTGCGAGAAGGGCTGGGATGTACGATGCGTGATGTGGAGAACGCCAGCCTGCAGATTGCTCGAAGGTTGGGAAGCGATGAATTCGCCATCCCCCCCAGTCGCTTGTCCGATATCGAAACCAAGGGAGTTGTACCCAGTATCTTCCGTCTTTACACGATGGCAGCGGTTTACCGCCGCGATTACCGCGAATTGCTCGCCTGGTATGGCGTGGATCTGAACGACATCAACAGCGATAGCAGCATCGCACAGCCTCCAAGCTCTCATTTCTCGGCCGCTTCAGAAAATATCGATAAGGTTTCCATTCCCGTTCGGTTCGATCCGGGATTCAGTCTTCAGGCAACAACGAATCTGGGGCGAATGATCGAAAAATGGGGTGTCGTTCCCTTGTCGTATTTGTCCACATTCGCTGCCGGAGACCGTTATACATACGGCTACATCGGCTCAGAAGATTTCACGATGTACCCGATTTTGCCTCCCGGGAGTTTTGTGCAGGTGGACGAGACGAAGAACAAAGCTATCGAAGGCGCGTGGCGATCTGAATTTGAACGTCCTATCTATTTCGTTGAAACGCGAGAGGGCTTTATCTGTTCCTGGTGCCATGTGCGGAGAGACGCGATTGTGCTGCAACCCCATCCCCTGTCGCCGGTGCCTGTGCGCATGCTTCGGCATCCGCAAGAGGCTGAAATCATTGGACAGGTGGTGGGGGTGGCAATGCGTTTGGGCGACTGGCGTGTGTTGGGCTCTTCCGCAGAGCCAAAAGCGCATGCAGAACTGCCATAAAGTGCTTCTCGGACGCGGGAAATGACCGGTCCGGAAGGATTCGAGGCGTCAGTTTTTTCAGAGACCTGAGAAACTCGATCGCGGTGACGTGGCCGCTTGCGGCAGAACGATTGAGATCTTCGTCAAGCACGCGCAATGGTGTTCGCAGCAATTGGGCAAGTATCCCTGTATGTGCCACTCGGATCGCTCGGCGGGCCGCTTCCTCCCCGTGGACTCTGCCCATTCCCCAATGAGAATACCCGCCGTGCCCATCGTGGAGTCCGGCAATGTAGTGCAGTTTTCCGAGCAGTCCCTCAATTGCCGCAAGTGTAGTGCTTTCAAAATCCTCTAGGGCCGATTTGAACGCCACAACGTAACTGTACCCCCACAATCCTCGCACGCGTGTGGTCTGCCACAAATTTACTTTTTCCGAAAACCGTCGCCCGGAAGCGAATTTGAACAGCGGCACGCCACCTTGTGCAGATTAACCACTGCAAGCTATTTCGTTTCCTAAAAGGAGCAAATTACCGTGAAAACTCTTCTCCTCGCGCTCACAACTGTCTTGCTACTCACCACTGCCACCGTTTCCTTTGCCGACGGAGATCCGGGGCCCCGCAAGAGTGTCGTTGTATGTCCGGTAACAGGTTGCCAATAAACGCTTTAGTGTGAAACATCAGATTGATAAAGAGCGGCAGGCGCGGCCGACTGCAGATTTTAAGGTGGGCCTGCAACAGCGCGCTGCGTTTGAGATCAAGGGAACTACACCGTTAAAGGCTTTTGTTCGTGCTTGCCGCCATTGTTAGTAACCAACCCATCGCCACGAGTTCGCCGGAAACGGATCCTCCAGGGATCGAGCACATACACTAGCAGAATCTCGACTGCTGGAGACCTGTAGAAGTTTTGTCCGCGTTGTAATTTTACCCTGGGCGAAGTATAGTGCCCTTTGTCCGTATGGCGCTGTGGTACAAGTACGTCTTCTACTACCTGTGGATCGCTCCTCACCTTCTCCTTGCTCTGGTGCCGGTATTCATGTATCGTCGCCGGCTGCATCGGGACTCTCCGATATTTTTTGCCTATACCCTGTACGAAACACTCTCGTTTTTGCTGCGCTTTTCGGCCTACACATTTGGCCATAGCCTGGGAGGCCCTTACCGTTACGTCTATATCGTGACCGCGGCGGGCAGTGCCGCGCTTAGGTTTGGCATTATCCAGGAAATATTCAACAACCTGTTTCGCGACTATCCGCGCCTGATGACGATTGCCGGATCTGCCTTGCGTTGGACCACCGGCATTTTGCTGGTGGCCGCAGTTTTATTAGTCCTGCATTCGCATTCGTCAGTTTCAGATAACTTATTGACTGGGATTATGCTGCTTGATCGAAGCGTCGCTGTCATCCAGGCCGGATTACTTTTATTTCTATTCTTAGTTGCTCGTATGTTCGGCTTATCCTGGCGCAGTTATACTTTCGGTGTCGCCCTGGGTTTTGGGATTTTTGCGAGCACGGAATTGGCATATTGGGCCGTGCGCCTGACCGCGCTCTCCGAACATGCAAAAGACCTTCTGGATCTTCTACCGACCGGAAGCTATCACGTTACGGTCGTGGTTTGGCTGGGCTACTTGCTTGCGGCCGAAAGGCTGGTAGGTGCCGCCACCCACCCGGTCCCCGAAATAGACCGGTGGAGTGGAGAACTGGAGCGATCCCGATGACTGCAGCTCTCGTATTTGTGCCGGTGGCGTTGGCGTTGCTGGTAGTTTTTGGTACTCTTGCGGCGCGCCGCACCAGGAACTTGCCCGACCTCTCGCAAGCCCTGACGACAATCCAGTCGCTCGACATCGAAGCATTCCGGAATCTGGTGGATCCCGACGAAGAGGCTTTCTTACGGGCGCGCCTCCCCGCAGAGGAATTCAGAAGAATCAAGCGTGAAAGAGCCCGCGCCGCACTCGCCTATGTGAAAACGTTGTCTCACGCTTCACTGCAATTCGCCCGCTTCGGAGACGCGGCTCGGCGGAGTCCAGATCCGGCCATTGCAGCTTCTGGAAAGGAAATTGCCAGCAGCGCGATCTCACTGCGGGTGCATGCCTTGAATGCGAACGTGCGCCTCACCCTGGCGACAGCGTTCCCTGGCTTCAGTCCGCGTCCACTGCGCTCCCTTGTAGAACAATATGATCGCGCCACCTACCTGGTCCAGGATCACAACGGACTCAGGCGTGCCCGAACTCAAGTCTCGTAGCGAGATTCGACAGGCGGCAAGGAATCTCGGCCATCGTGCTTTATATGAATAATTTACAAACCACGATCTGGCACCGGGTGCAGGGAACTGTATATCCCTTATAACGAAAACCACGGTCGAGAACTGGCCGACCCTGCCGTATAATTGAAACCGCTCATGAAGGCCTACGTATACGTTTCCCTTAAAAAAAGCGTGCTTGATCCGCAGGGTAAGACCATTCAAGGGGCTTTAAACAAGCTGGGATACAAGGGCTTGGCGGACGTCCGTCAGGGGAAGTACTTCGAACTAACCTTGAACGGCGGCCTCTCGAAAGCTGACGTGCAGACAGAAGTGGAACGAATCGCACGTGAGGTCCTGACGAATCCTGTAATTGAAGAATTCCGGGTCTCCCTCGACGAGTAGCCCCGCAGGCGGGTGAGCCGCCTTGCGTTGATTACCGCCGGTTCCCCCACCGACAGATCGAGCATCGACAAGGAGTCAAGATCATGTGTGGCATTGTTGGCTATGTGGGGAAGAAACAAGTCGTACCGGTAATCATCGAGGGCCTCAGGTGCCTGGAGTATCGCGGCTATGATTCCGCTGGAATCGCCGTAGCAGGCAATGGCGAAGGCCTGCAGGTCCGGCGAGCGCAAGGGAAGCTGCGTAATCTGGAAGAAGCCATTCGCAGCAAGCCGCTCGACGGCACGTACGGTATTGGTCACACTCGCTGGGCCACCCACGGCCGTCCGACCGAAGAAAATGCCCATCCCCATCGCGATTGCACCGGCAAGATCGTCGTGGTGCACAACGGAATTGTCGAGAACTATCTCTCCCTGAAGAAAAAGCTCATCGAAGAAGGTCACAAGTTCACCACCGAGACCGATACCGAGATCATCGCGCACCTGATCGAGAAGAACTACCTTAAGACGGGAAATGGCCATCGCCCGGCGCTCGAAGAAGCGGTGCGCAAATCGGTGAAGGAACTCTCAGGCGTCTTCGCGCTGGTTGTGATTGCGGTGGATGAGCCGAACAAGATTGTAGCGGCGCGCAGCGGGCCGCCGGTAGTGATCGGCCTGGGAAAAGATGAGTACTTCGTTGCCTCGGACGTTCCTGCTCTTCTCGCGCACACGCGCGATCTGTTTTTCCTTGCCGATGGCGATCTTGCGACGGTCACGCAAGCTGGCGTGCGCGTTTCGGATTTCGACGGCAGGCCGGTGGAGCGTCCCGCACAGCACGTCACTTGGGACCCGATCATGGCGGAGAAGGGTGGCTTCAAGCACTTCATGCTCAAGGAAATTTATGAGCAGCCGCGAACCGTCCGCGACACCACGCTGGGCCGCGTTTCGCAGGATACTGGCAAAGTCTTTCTCGACGAGATGCACCTTACCGAAGATGAATTCAAGGGGTTGAAGAAGATCAACATCGCGGCCTGCGGCACCAGTTGGCATGCTGCGCTCGCAGGCAAGTTCATGATCGAAACCATGGCCAGGGTTCCGGTCGAAGTGGACTATGCCAGCGAGTGGCGCTATCGCGACCCGATTTTGTCACCGGACACCATCACCATGCTGATTTCGCAGTCCGGCGAGACGGCAGACACGATTGCCGCGCAGCGCGAGGCCAAGGCCAAGGGCTCGAAGACAGTCGCGATCTGCAACGTGGTGGGTTCGATGGTTACCCGCGAGGCCGCGGGAACCATTTATACGCATGCCGGACCAGAAATCGGTGTCGCGTCCACCAAGGCGTTCAGCGGCCAACTCACAGCGCTGTATCTGTTCGCGCTCTACCTGGGACAAATCCGGGGAACAATCACGCAGGAACAAGCTAAAGCTTGCGTGCAGGAGTTGATGCGCATTCCTGGCAAACTGGAACAGATTCTCACCCACGACGATGCCTGCAACGATCTTGCCAAGACTTATGTGCGCGCCCAGGATTTTCTGTTCCTCGGACGCGGTATTCACTATCCCATCGCCCTCGAAGGCGCGCTCAAATTGAAGGAAATCTCCTACATTCACGCGGAAGGCTATCCGGCGGGCGAGATGAAGCATGGCCCCAACGCGCTGATCGATGAGAATCTCCCTGTAGTAGTGATTGCCACCAGAGACGTGAACAACCCGCAATCGATGACGCGCTACGAAAAGACGATCTCCAACCTGCAGGAAGTAAAAGCGCGCTCGGGCATCGTCATTGCGCTGGCCACCGATGGCGACGAGGAAATCAAAGAGTACGCCAACCACGTGCTCTATGTACCCCCGGCGCCGGAAGAGCTGTCGGCAATTCTGGAAATCGTGCCGCTGCAACTGCTGGCGTATCATATTGCAGTGCGCCGCGGCTGCGACGTGGATCAGCCCAGAAATCTGGCAAAGTCTGTGACCGTGGAATAACCTCCTGCTAGAATGCCCGTCCAAATTCTTGTTGGCCGGAGTCTGCCCTCCTGGCCCTCACATAGGAGGCTCCTCATGCCACCCCCGTCTCTCGAGAAGCCAACAGCTTTACCTGTCATCCTTCGCGCTGGCGTGCTTTGCGGCGTCATGGATATCACAGCCGCCTTTGTCACCTGGTATCGGAAGGGAGTGATGCCCACCCGAATCCTGCAAGGGATCGCCAGCGGCGCGCTCGGACCCAGTTCATTCCAGGGTGGATGGAAGACGGCGACGCTTGGGCTGGGATTCCATTTCCTGATTGCCTTTGCTGCCGCGACCTTGTTTTATCTCGCCAGCCGGAAGCTGCCGTTCATGACGCGGAGACCTTTTCTCTCTGGCGTTCTCTACGGCGTCGCGGTTTATGGATTCATGTACTGGATTATCATCCCGCTTTCGGCGATTCGGCGTGGCCCATTCTCGCTATCAGGAACGATAACCGCCATCATCGTTCACATGGTTTGCGTGGGGTTGCCGATTTCGCTGGTCGTGAAGCGCTACTCGCGCATACCGGCTGCCCGTTCCTAGCTCTTCATCTTCAACAGTGCGGCGATACTTCGCTTGACCGTCGGGCGCTCGACGACTGTAAATCCCGCGGTTACGGCCGCGTCTAATTCCGCCTGGAATGCCCCTTTCTTCACGTGCCCCGCAGGCTCGGCGAGTAGTAGGGTGCCTTGCGGCTTCATGGCTTCCGCAGCCTGCCCGAAAAACCAGCTCGCAGTCGGCATCTCGTGCACCACCGCCATCGCCAGCGCAAAGTCGACCTTGCCGGCGAGGTCTTTCAGCCCCAGAGAATCGGGCGCCGAGACACGCACGTCGACTCGCTCCACTAGTCCTCTCTTTGCGAGGCGGCGCTTGAGGCCGGCGATCATGCTTGGCTGAATATCAACGGCGATGACCCGGCCGCTCGGACCGACTAGCCGTGCGAGTTCCACGGTGAAAAACCCCATCCCGGGCCCGGGCTCAAGTACCGTCATGCCCTCTTTGACGAAGGGTCGGACGATTTCGACCGGATCCTGCAAGAGTCGGCGTATCGGACTGGCGAGGATGTAACCCAGCCACCAGGGACAAATGTGCTCTGCCATTTCTTCAAGCTCCTCGAGTTTTGTTAATGCGGAACTAAGGCGCTCGACAAGATTGCGTTATGAACGCACACAAGGACAGCGTCCGGCAGCGCGTTGGGATCATCTAGATAAGAAAATGGCTCAATTCCAAACCCTGACCGCGCGTCTGGTGCGCTCCGTTCCGCTGAATCAGTTTACCAAGCACCTCGAGTTCGAAGTCTACGGTGCGCCGCGGTTCGGCTTCGTGGCGGGACAGTGGCTTTCCGTCAAGAGCACGACACCAGAGGGCGAAGAGATCATCCGCGCCTATTCAATTGCTTCGCCTCCATCGGAAAACGGGCGATTCGCTTTTTGCCTGAATCGCGTACAGGACGGTTTCATGTCGAACTATCTCTGCGAACTGGGAGAAGGATCTGACATCACCTTTCAGGGACCGTTTGGGAATTTCATCTTGCATCCGCCCATGCGAGATACGTTGTTTATCGCGACCGGCACAGGCATCGCGCCCTTTCGCTCAATGCTGCACTGGCTGCTAGCCGAGCAGTCCCGATACCTAGGACACCAATTGTCTCTGCTGTTCGGTGTCCGCTGCGAGGAAGACATCTACTATCGCGACGAGTTCGAAGCGCTTGCTACAGAGCACGCCAAGTTTCATTTCTTGCCGACGCTGAGCCGCGGAGGCCGGGAATGGAAGGGCCTGCATGGCTATGTCCAGGATCACGTGCCTGGAATTGTGGGCACGCGCGCGGACATGCACGCCTACATCTGCGGGCTAGATAGAATGGTCAGCGCGAATCGCAATCTCCTGAAGTCGCTAGGGTGGGATCGCAGGCAGGTGTTGTACGAAAAGTACGATTGAAGAATCGGCGGACACCGACTGATTCTAGGTTGGCGGAGACTGCCGCTTTAGCCAAGTCGCCGATGCAGGTTTGACTACGATACACGCGATCAGAGTCAGAATAAAAGCCATGAGCTGTGGATGAGCAGGCCAGAACACTCGCGCGACACCGAGTTCCAGCGACCATATCCAGACGGCCGTTGCGATCAGCGTGGCGATCAAAGTCGACTTCAGAGAGATCTTTGTAGACTCTTTCATGCCATCCTCATATTGGTGTATACGTGATGCCCATTCCTTTCGTTCCCTCAATCTGGACAGCGGGATCGCCTCTCTCGCCTAGCCTGAGCAAGGAGGAGCACGCGGCCGATATGATGCCACAGACCGACACCTCGCGAGCACCAAAATGAAAGAAGCATCCGTGAAACAGGTCATCCGGTGCGGCTGGGCCAGGAACGAGGTTTCCATTCGTTATCACGACGAGGAATGGGGCGTCCCGCAGCACGATGACCGAATCTTGTTCGAGTTCCTGATCCTCGAAGGTGCACAAGCCGGCTTGAGTTGGGACACGATTCTCAAGAAACGCGAGAATTACCGTAGCGCCTTCGACGGGTTCGATGCGAAGAAGATTGCCCGCTACGACCGGCGGAAGCTTCAAGTCCTGTTGCGTGATGAGGGAATCGTTCGGAACCGATTGAAGGTAGCAGCGGCAGTGAAAAACGCCAAAGCATTCCTGGCGGTGCAGAAAGAATTCGGAAGCTTCGATCGTTACATCTGGCAGTTTGTCGGCGGCAAACCGATCGTGAACATGTGGAAGTCTGGGAAGCGGGTTCCAAGCCGCACTCCCGAATCCGATGCGATGAGCAAAGACCTTAAGAAGCGCGGCTTCACCTTCGTCGGATCAACCATTTGCTACGCCTTCATACAGGCCACGGGCATGGTCAACGATCACGCAGTTGATTGCTTTCGCCATTCCGCTCTAAGCAAGTGAAGATTAGGCAACGCTTTCGATCGCCAAGGCCATCCCCATGCCGCCGCTGACACAGAGAGTGGCCAAGCCGCGTCGCGCCTTGCGCTTCAGCATCTCGTGCAGCAGTGTGACGGTG
>Ga0335084_10008502_pt1 | contig 10237 bp, 10 predicted proteins | sample Lox_Sample_44_FD_206721 | JGI IMG/M metagenome (GOLD analysis project Ga0335084, IMG submission 206721) | Soil microbial communities from Loxahatchee National Wildlife Refuge, Florida, United States - Lox_Sample_4.4 | ecosystem: Environmental > Terrestrial > Soil > Wetlands | place: USA... | reverse complement strand
GACCGTCCCGTAGACGGCCGAATCCCGCTTCCCGAACATGTTGAGATTCACTCCATGCAGCACCAGGACCTTCTTCATGAGGCGATCCTCCTAAGGCACCGCGATGTTCTACCGATGTTCATAGTCGAAGGGGCTGGACCCGAGTCTAATACGCTCTGTGCTCACGCACTCTCTCGTTTGCCGAGATAGGCGTGCTTGACACGTTCATCGTTTAGGAGTTCTTGTGTCGAGCCGCTCATCCGGATCTGCCCGCCTTCCATGACATAGCCAAAGTGACCGTGCTTGAGGGCAATGTTCGCGTTTTGCTCGACCAGGCAAATGGTAGTCTTGGTCGTCGCGTTGATGACGTCAATCGTCTTGAAGATCTCTTTGACGAGACGAGGAGAAATCCCGAGCGACGGTTCATCCAGCATGACGAAACGCGGCTTGCTCATGAGCGCTCTTGCAATGACGAGCATCTGCTGCTCGCCACCGCTGAGCGTCCCCGCCCGCTGTTTCTTTCTTTCCCGAAGGACAGGGAATAGGTGGTAGCACTCCTCCATCGTCTCCTGGATTTGCTTCTTGTTGTTGATCGTGTACGCCCCCATCTCCATGTTCTCGAGGACGCTCAGATCCGGGAAAACAGCTCGACCTTGTGGGACGAGCGCAATCCCTCGCTGTATCCGCGCCAGAGGCGGCAACTTCGAGAGGTCTTCGTTTTCAAAGAACACCGTGCCCCTCCGCGCCGGGAGGAGTCCGAAGATCGTGCGAAAGAGTGTGGTCTTGCCCGCGCCGTTCGGCCCGATGATCGTGACGATCTGTCCGTGGGCGATTTTCAGGTTGATGCCCCGCAGCACCTCTGACTTCCCGTACCCCGAAACGAGATCGGTCACTTCTAACATTATTCCTCCGCACCAAAATAGGCATCGATGACCTTCTGGTTGTTCTGGATCTCGCGCGGACTTCCCTCGGCGATCTTCTCGCCAGAATCCAGCACGACGATCCGGGTGCAGAGGTCCATGAGGACGTCCATGTTATGTTCGATGACGATGATCGTGGTCCCTTGGCGATTCAACTCCTTGATGTAATGCACCATCTCTTGGCGCATCTGGATCTCGACGCCGCACGATGGCTCATCCAGAAGGATCAGCTCCGGCTTCGACATCAGGACCATGCCGAAATCCAAGAGTTTCTGTTGCCCGTACGAGAGGTTCTTTGCCAACTCGTCCCTGACGTGCGAGATCCGCAGGAATTCGAGCAGTTCGAGGGCGCGCTGTTCATTCGCTTCTTCCCGTACGCGAAAGAGGCGACTGAACATGCTCCCTTGGCTTTCCTGCATTGCGAGCAGCATGTTGTCTAACACCGTCATCCCAGGGAACAGTTCGATCAGCTGAAACGTTCTTCCAATCCCCATCCGGTAGGTGGCATCCGGCGCCGAGTTGGTGATTTCCCGTCCCTTGAACACCACTCTGCCCGACGAGCACTTGAGGATCCCCGTAAGGCAATTGAAGAAGGTGGTCTTGCCAGAGCCGTTGGGTCCGATCAAGCCGAACAACTCTCCCTCGTTGACGTAAAGATCAACGCCGCGGAGGGCCGCGAAACCGTGAAAATTCTTTTTGAGCCCATCAACCTGCAGTGCTTTCATGTCTCCTCACGGCGCTACTTGGTTAAATGGGGTTCCTCCTGTCCCGTGAGCTTCTTGTAAACCCAATCGACCGCGCTGACTGAACCCTTCGGCATGAAAACCATAATGAGGATGGCCGCAAGCGCAAAAATGATGGGGAAGAATTTTTCCGTGACCCGCAGCACTTCGGGGAGCAGCGCCATAATCATGGCCCCCAACAAGGGACCCTCGAAGCGACCCGTGCCTCCGACCACGACCATCAGGAGAAATTGGAAGGAGAACCCGAGCGCAAACATCGTCGGATCGATATACCCGAAGAGCGGAGCAATCAGCGCGCCTCCGATGCCGGCAAAAGCAGACCCGATCGCGAACGCCATGAGTTTGTAGTTCCGGAGACTCACCCCGAGCATCTCCGCTCTTCCCTCATTCTCCCGGATCGCCTTGAAGGCGCGGCCCCATTGCGAATTCAACGCCCAAAAGGCCAGCAGCAGGAGGAGAAAGGCACAGAGGGCGACGACAACGTGGTAACTTGCCGGGGAACTGAATGACAGGGACCCGATCTTGGGCCGAGCGATGTTGAATACGCCGAAGGGGCCGCCCGTCCACTTCTCCTCGTTGACCAAGATGAGGTACACGATGACAGTGAACCCCAGGGTCACCATGGCCAAAAAGTGTGTCTTCACGCGTAAGGAGGGAAATCCCAGGCCTAATCCGATGATAAAGCAAATCACTCCCGCCAGGGGAAGCGCCACCCAGAAGGTTACCACAGGGCCCAGGAGGGCGCAGACGTACGCGCCGATGCCTAAGAAACCGGCCTGGGCCAAGGAGATCTGCCCCGCGTATCCCAGAACGATATTGAGTCCGCAGGCCACGATCATATAAATGCAGGTGAGACTGGAAAGATATAAGAGGTATTGCGACCGGAACACCAGGACGGGCAGGAGCAGAAGCACCAGTGCGCACCCCCACCCGATCAGCACGCTCCGTAAGCTCATCCTCTGGTTGGCCTGTGCCATGTGGACCGTCCTTATAGGGAAACCACGCGACGTCACTGCTCCTTGGTGCCCAACAGGCCTTCTGGTTTGAAAAGGATCACCGCAATCAGCACGAGGAGCACAAACCCGGACTTGTACTGCGTGGAGATGTAGGCCGCCGTGAGCGTCTCGATCAGCCCCACGAGCAGACCACCCAGCAAGGCGCCTCTCACCTGATTGAATCCCCCGATAATCGCCGCATAGAATGCCTTCAGGCCCAGCTCGTTTCCCATGTCATACTTCACCATGTACGTCGGGGCGGCGAGCGCCGCGGCGAAAGCCACGAGGACGGCATTGATCGTGAAAGCCAGCAAGATCATCTTCTGCGCATCGATCCCCATGATGACGGCAGCCTCGCGATTTTGGGCTACCGCCTGTAAGGCCTTACCTGGCCTGGATTTGCGAATGAAGAAGCTCACCCCGACGATGACCACCGCAGCGACAAAAATGTTCCAGAGATCGAGAGAGGAAAACACGGCTCCGGGAAACTGGAGCGGTACTTGACGCACCATGCTCGGGAAACTGAGCGCCTCAGGTGTCGCAAACACCGTCAGCGAGTCCTTAACGAAAAACCCGAGGGCAATGGTGGTGACGACGAAGGGCGTGTTTCCCCTCGTGATCAGCGCATCCACCAGGGTCTTCTTCATTCCGAATCCCAACAGAAGAGCGGCCAGGAGAATGGCAACCAGAATGGCAAGTGCGTAGGGAACACCGAGGACACTGTAAAACAGGACCATCAGGAAGGCGGGGATGGTGACGAATTCTCCTTCGGCGAAATTCACCAAACGGGAGGTCTGCCATAACAGACAAAACCCGATGGCGATCATCGCATAGATCGCTCCGAGCGAGAGGCCTTTGACTAAGAGCTGTTCTATCATGGCGTATGAGTCATCCCATTGGGGGCTTTGTGAATTCGGCCCCCAATGGGATACCCCCCTTTTCGAAGGATTACTTCTTGCAGCCCGCGAACGACTCGGCGTGAAGAGGCCCGAGAATGCCGGCCATCACCTGCTTCTGGTTTTCGATTTTGATGAGAAAACTCTCGCGATCGAGATCGCCCTTATCGTCGTAGCGAACGTTCATCAGAATGCCGGGATAGTCCTTGACGCAGAAGGTGCTGTTCTTGAGTTTGTCCCGGAATTTCTGCTGGTCAAAGGACTTGTTCTGCTCAACCACCGCCTTGATCAGGTTCATGGAGATATACGACTTGTAGAAGTTGTGGTCCGGCAACTCCTGGTACTTTGCCAGATACTTGTCGGCCACCGGTTTCAGCGGCGCCGCCACCGGGCTCAAGCCCACGTGCCCCATCACGCCGTTGGCGGCATCTTTCGCCAACCGCAAGGTATCTTCGGTGAGCAAGGTATCGTGGCCCACCACCTTCATCTGTTTGTCCAGACCAAGTTCTCGCACCTGGGGCAAGAGCTTCCCGCTCTCTTCCTCGTGCATGTAGATGAAGAGTGTGTCCGCGCCCGAGGCCTTGATCCGGCTGAGTTCTCCCGTGAAGGACGATTGCCCCAATTCCGTGGCAATGTCCGTCACGAATTGGACTCCTTGAGGCTCCAGGAGCTTCTTGAGCGCTTCACGCCCAGACTTGCCGAGTTCGTCGTTTGCCCAGATGAGGGCAATCTTCTTCGATTTCAACACCTCGGTTATCCACTTGGCGACCTTCTGCATGCTCAGTTCGACGTTGAGGCTTCCCAAGAACGTGTTATTGGCGGAATTCTGCTTCCCCACGTTGGGCGATTCCGAGCCCACGAATTCTGGGATCCCCGCATCCCTGACCAGGCCCATTGCCGCCAGCGTCGAGCCGCTGAAGATCGGCCCCATGACGATGAACGGTTTGCTTTCAATGGCTTTCCGCATGGCGGCCACTGCAACCGGGGCCTCGGTCTTGGTGTCGAGAATGAAGGTGTCGATCTTCTTTCCGAGGATACCGCCTGCGGCATTGATTTCGTCCGAGGCCATCTGAACCCCTCGGATCCATCTCGCGCCGACCGCGGCACCGGGACCACTCTGCTCGATCACAATCGCAATCGTCACCTTGTCTGACTGTTGGGCGAGAGCGTCTGCGCTCCAGAGCATTGCCACTGCCAAGACCGCGGCGCTCAACACAAATAATCGCTTCACGGTGAAGCTCCTTTCACGCTGATAGGGATTCAGTTCTTGCACTTGGCAAACCACTCCGGGTGAAGGGGCGACAGCGCACTCACGATAGTGTGTTTCTCGTCCACGACCTTGACGACGAAGCCCTGCCGCTCCAGATCACCGCTCGAGGAATAGTGCGCATCCATCAGAATCTCGGGATGGTCCTTCACGCACAGCGTGTTGTCGTGCAACTTATCCCGAAACTTTTGCTGATCGAGCGATTTCGTCTCATCCACGGTAGCCTTGACGACCATTACGCCCATATACGCCTTGAAGAAATTGTGATCGGGAAGCTCTTTGAACTGTGCCACGTATCTGTCGGTCAGCGACTTCAGCGGCGGGGCTGCATAGGTCTCGCCAAGGAATCCTTCCACGCCGTTCACCGCATCCTTGGCCAGTCGGATCACATCCACGTTCATCAGGGTGCTCGAGCCGATCAGGCGCATCTGCTTCTCGAGGCCCGCCTCCTTGATCTGCCGCAGTGCCCGTGCACTTTCCTCTTCGTTCATATAGACAAAGAGGGTGTCTGGCGTTGCAGCCTTGATCCGGCTGATCTCTCCGCTGAAGGAGGTCTGACCCTGCTCCGTGGCGATGTCGGCCACAATCTGAACGCCTTTGGGCTGGAGCTGCTTTGCGAGGCCATCCCTGCCCGCCTTCCCAAAGTCGTTGTTCGCGTACATCACGGCCATCTTCTTGACCTTCACCGTGTTGGTCAGCCACCCCACGACCATCATCGCCGAGTTCTCAGAGTTGTTCTGCGTCAAGAACACATTCGGATTGTTCTGTCGGACGATGTTCGGCGACTCGGAGCCGACGAACTGCGGGATCCCTGCATCCCTGGCCACGCCCATGCATGCGAGAGCAGAGCCGCTATAGATCGGGCCAACGATGACGAACGGCTTGCTCTCGACTGCTTTTCTCACCGCGGCCACGGCGACCGGCGGTTCTGTCTTGGTATCCAGCGTGAAGAGCTCAATTTTCTGTCCCAGTATGCCGCCGGTCTTGTTGATGTCGGCCACCGCCATCTCGGCGCCTCGGATCCATCGCATCCCCACGACGGCCCCTGCTCCGCTCTGTTCAATAGGAACCGCGATTGTGATCTGTGCCGACGCGACAGCACTCAAACAGAAAATGACTGCGAGCCCGACCAGCAAGCCAGTCCATTGTCTCTTCGTCATCGCGACCCTCCCTTCTCCGTCAAGGCTTGTGCTTGAGCCTTCCCTGCGAGCAGGAGCCACGGACGTGTCTACAACAGAGGCTCACCCCCGAGTGCCTACATCTCAAAAAGCACCTTCACGGTATCCCCTTGTCGGAAGGTCTCGAAGGCGTCCTTCGCCTCGTCGAGGTGGAACGACCGGGTCACCATGGGCTCGGCCAGCACTTTTCTGGACTCGATCCACCGGATCGCCCTGAGGAAATATCGCGGGAGCGTGGCCACATCCCCAGCCAGCGTCACCCCGGCGCGAAGCAGCGTGAGCGGACTCATAGTGGCTTCAGGATACAGACCGAATAGGTGGACCCGACCCCGGGCTGCGGCCAAATTGACGGCAAGACCCACCGTCGATGGATGGTTCGCCGTCTCCACGACGATGTCCGCACCCAGGCCGCCGGTCAACTCCTTCACGCGTTTGACGACATCTTCCTTGCTGCCATTGACGATATGGTCGGCTCCCAACCGCTTGGCGATCTCGAAGCGCTTGGCATCCTGGTCCAGGCCGATGACCATGATTTTGGACGCGCCCGCAGACTTGAAGGCCTGAAGGTGAAACAAGCCGATGGAGCCGGGGCCGATGATGGCCACCGTGTCTCCCAGCACAGGCTTGACGTGCTCGAAGGTTCGAACCGCCAGGCTAATGGGTTCAATAAACGCTGCATCGACCGGAGAGACGCTGTCCGGCAGTTTGCACGCGGTGAAGGCGGGCACCGCCCGGTATTCCGCGAACGTGCCGTCACACGTGATCCCCAGGTGCCGCCAGGTCATGCACATGTTCGGGTGGCCATTGAGACAATCCACGCACTGGCCGCAACCCCACAGGGGATTCAACCCCACCTTGTCGCCGACCTTGAGGGTCTCCACCCCTTTGCCGAGTCCGGCGATCTCTCCGGCGCCTTCGTGTCCCATGATCATGGGGATCGGGACGGGAACGCGCCCCTTGTACTTGTTGTTCAGAATCATGACGTCACTGAAGCAGATCCCGGCACCCTTCATCTTCACCAGCACTTCGCCGGGGCCGGGCTCCGGGATGGGGAGGTCGCGCACCTCCATCGCCCCCGCGTCTTCCTTGGCCTTGACGATTGCTTTCATGTGCGGACCTCACGTGTTGAGATTGCGGGGGAGGATCGAGAGGCTCCCTCCCCCGCCGCCGATAGTCCACGTAGCGGGCGCTCCTGAGCCGGATTAGCGGCATAGGAGTCCCGACTCTGGTATGTCTTGACGATTGCCTTCACCAAAATCCTTCCGATCACGAGGGCCAGGCGACCGTGTAGATGTGCCTGCCGCCCCTGTCCGGCCCCTTGAGGAGGAGATCGATCTCCTCCTCACTCCTCTGGGTCATGTACTTTGCCTCCGGCAGCACCCCCGGAGGGAATTTCGCCCGGATGTCGTTGTGCAGCTTGACCACGTAGTTCAAGTAGTTCTCGATGGCCTGGTAGGCTTTCTCGGCCTTGGCGAGCGACGGCTTGCCCAGCACGCCTTCCGGGAAGACCGCGAACTCCACCCCACTGCCGCCGACGTGGCTCTGGCCGGGGATGGGGTAGTTGTAGATATCGCCGCCCTTGTCGATATGCCCCTCGGGTAGAAAGCCCCACGGCTTGGTATCGACACAGTCTTCCATCCGCACGAACTCCGGGAAGAGCGCCAGGCAGATGGAGTTCTCCGCCTCGTCACCGTGCCGGAAGGGGGTCTCGAAGGGGCCACCGTGGGCCTTGTCCTTCAACGCGTCGCCCATGATCTTCATCACGTCCAGGAAGATGATCACGGCAGGGACTTGGTACTTCTTGGCCCACTCCTGGATGGCCGATGGGATGATGTATTCCTGCCCGTGGCTGCTCATCAGGATCTGCTTGCGGAACCCGGCGTTCCAGTACCCTGAGACGATCGAGCGCACGAGCGCGGATGTCAGGTCATCGGAGATGGGAACGGTCCCCGTCTGCCCCAGGTGGGCGAAGGGATGCGAGGCGTACCAGAGTGGCTCCGCCACGGTGCATCCGGTCTTCTGTGCGATCATCTCGCACATCCTCGTCACGATGAACACGTCCTCGCCGTACGGCTGCGCGTCGCCGTGGTTCTCGGTCGAGCCGAACGGGATGAGCAGGATGTCGTTCACCTTCAGGCGCTCTTCGACGTCCTTCTTCGTCATCGTCTGGTAATAGATCTTCGAGGGCTTTTCCATGTGCCCCCCGGCCGGCGGGAATTTCCAGTCGCTCATGGTGTCCTTTGCCTCCTTCTCGCTGTTATTTCTGCACTCGATGCTGCGGCAACTGCGGCGCATAAATCCACACGAACCGTAGGACCTCGTCCCCGGTATTGATGATCTTGTGCGTCTTTCCGGGCGGATTGTAGACGCACACCCCAGGCTCCAAGGGAATCTCCTTGTCTTCCGTGACAAAGGTTCCGCGCCCCGCCAGGAAGAACATGACTTCCTCTTCCTTCTCGTGCTTGTGCTCCGGAACCATCCCGCCAGGGTACGTCTCGTTTACCCCCATGGCGAGATTCTGGGCGCCCACCGTCTTTTCTGAGACCAGTACCCACGACATCCTCGGCGGGTCGCGCCGCTCACCCTTCACATCCTTGAGATTGACGACTTTCAGTTCAGCCATGCCGTTCTCCCTTCTGAATAAGTTCTTACTACCCCTAGCTTCATCGAATCAGAATCCCGCCGTTGAGGTCCAGCGTGACGCCTGTCACCCAGTCGGAGCGCTTCGAGCCGAAGAAGATAACGGCGTCGCCCACGTCCTCCGGAAGCCCGTCGTGCTGCACGGCCCGCCCGGCGTTCCACTTCGCGAATACCTCGGGGGGATACTGCCGTGTCTGCTCCGTCAGGACCGAGCCGGGCGCGATACAATTTACATAGATGCCGGCCGGCCCCAGCTCTCGGGCGAGGAGTTGTGTCATGGAGACCACCGCGCCTTTGGACGCTGCGTAGTTCACGCCGACCCCGGGGCGTCCCGTCCGGGCGGCCAGGGAGGAAATGTTCACGATCTTGCCCCGGCCCTGCTTCTTCATGATGGGGACCACCGCTTTGCAGCAGAGAAAGAGCCCAGTCACGTTGATCTTCATCACCTCTTCGAAGAGTTCCAGCGTCATCTCCTCGATGGGCTTGTGGCGCGAGATGCCGGCATTATTGACCAGGACATCCACGCGGCCGAATTTCTGGACCACCTGCTCGAACGCCTTCACCACCTGCGTTTCGTTCACCGCGTCGGCCTGCACGTAGAGGGTTCGCTTCCCGGAGGGATCCAACGAGTCCGCCACCTGCTTGGCGAGACCCGACCGGTCCCAGGTCACGATGCTGGCGCCCTCTCTGTAGCACTGCTCGGCGATCCCCTTCCCCAGCCCTTTGCCCGAGCCCGTCACGACCACAACCAGATCCTTCAACTCATCCATGGTTTCCTCCTCGTCTCAAAAGTCCTCAGGCCCTTCGACGCACTGCGTAAAGTTATCTGATACTTGAGATATGGTCGATAACATATTGATTGCGAGCCATCAGACGCCATCCAGAATGCTTTCGTTCCTGCCAACTCGCTACAGCCGCACCGTACTTTGCAGCTTCTCCAGGAGCTGATTTACCATCTCGATCGAGGCGGCCTTCAGCTCGATCCCACGTGCCCGGCTCGTCTGTTCTTTCTCGGCTTCAATCTCTCCGGGCAGATAGATGCGGGCCGTGCCCTTCGCCATTCGGCTTCCGCGGATTGACTCGACATATCCTGTCATCAAGGCTCGGAATTGGCCCAGGGGCATGAAACGTTCGATGTCGATGGCGAGCAACAGGGCGCCGACGCCGGTCGGCCCCATCAACTGATGGAAGCTCTGGACATCCCGGCCGAACGCGGCGCCGGAGAGCATCCCGGCCAGGACATCCACCATGAACGCGAGGCCGTACCCTTTCGGCCCGCCGATCGGGAGCAGCGTGCCCTTGAGCGCGGCACCCGGATCGTCCGTCGGCATACCGGATTCGTCGAGGCCCCACCCCAAAGGGATCTTCTCCCCCTGGCGGTGTGCCCGCCGGATTTTCCCGCGCGCCACCACACTCGACGACATATCCAGCGCGAGGGAGTCGTCACCTCCGGGCACCGCGATCGAGATAGGGTTCGTGCCGAAGAAGGCCTCGGCACCGCCCCAGGGGGAGATGGCGGCATTCGCATTCCCCATCGCGATGCCCACATACCCCTGCTGTGCCGCATGCAGGGTGTAGAAGGCGAAGAACCCAAGGTTATTCGTATTGCGGATCAACGT
>Ga0335084_10008501_pt1 | contig 10237 bp, 10 predicted proteins | sample Lox_Sample_44_FD_206721 | JGI IMG/M metagenome (GOLD analysis project Ga0335084, IMG submission 206721) | Soil microbial communities from Loxahatchee National Wildlife Refuge, Florida, United States - Lox_Sample_4.4 | ecosystem: Environmental > Terrestrial > Soil > Wetlands | place: USA... | reverse complement strand
GTCCCTCGCGTCGACGGTGGCGCCGAAGGCCAGCAGCGTCGTCACGAGAGCCGCGGCCCCGACGACCGAACGGACGGACGCGATCATCCCGGGGCGGGTGAGCACGCTCCCTTCTCCATCAGTGGCGGTCGCGAATGAGAGGCGCGGTGGAGCAGTGGATGCCCCCGCCGTTCTTCTGGCATTCGCTGAAGTCGATGGGCACCACTTCGACGCCATGATCGACGAGGCGCTCGGCGGTGGCGTCGCCATTGTTGATGGCGAGCAGGACCTTGCCCGGCCGCACCGCGAGCACATTGGCCACGCGTGGATTGTCCGCATGGTGCACCTCGACCCACTTGATCTTGAGCTCCTTCAGCGTGTCCAGAAGGCGCCACGGCACCCGGCTGATATTGATGAGCGCCAGATCCTGGTCGATCATGACGAGCTGCCCATCGATGTGCATGGCATAGCCGGCGAGGTCGATCTTGTGCAGGCGCGCGCCCTGGGCGGCGAGCACCTCCTCGATCTGCCGCGCCCCTTCCTCGTTCTGGCGATAGGAGAGCCCGGCCAGCGCGGTGTGCTCGTTGAGCCAGCAGAAGCTCCCGCCTTCGAAGAGACCGGTGGCGTGGATGGTCCGAAGTATCGGCATGCCGATCTCGGCGAGCTTGCGCGTGACATAGGCTTCCTCGCCGCGGCGCCCCTGCCCGGGCTTGGCCCCCACCGGACCCATGCGGCAAATGATGGCTCCGCCCGATACCGCGATGGCATTGTCCCGCGTGTACATGGCCTTGGGATCGGTGACCGCGCCGTCGACGGAGACGACGTCGGTGCCCTCGCGCCTGAGCGCCGCCACCATGGCATCGTGCTCCGCCTGCATCTTGCCCAGGTCGGGCGCCTTCTCGTCGCGGTAGTACCACTGCTGCTCGTCGTCGATCAGCGCCTCGATGGCGGGATCGTACTTGTCCCCCGACATGACGCGAATCTCGTCACCCGGCCGGTGGACGAGGACCATCCTGAGCGGCCCCACGTCGTTGTACACACCCCAGCGCCGGCCCCAGACACGCGCCTGCATGGCCTCGTCCTCGAAGGCGGGCACGGCCCGCGGGGGAATGCGCTTGAGGACCTCGTGGTAGTACTCCGGCGAGTTTTTGAGGCTCATGGGTGAAGCTCCTTCCGGTGTCGAGTGTGCTCCCTGTCTTAGGGCCCAGCCTGGGGTGAGTCAAGGGGAACTTCAGCGCCTCGTTGGAGGGTTCCTCCGGATATCCCGTAGTGCCCGACTGGGCACATCGACGTGAATCTTCTTCATCTGAAGGCCGAGGAGATAGGGAAACAAGGCGGCATCGTGGTGTCTGGCCTCCGGCATCAATTGCCCACCTCCACTATTCGATGACCTGATCCGCCCGCAGGAGGAGCGATGGTGAGATCGTCAGGCCGAGCGCCTTGGCTGTCCGGAGGTTGATGACGAACTCGAACGTGGTGGGCTGTTCCGCCGGCAGGTCGGCCGGCTTGGCCCCTTTCAGGATCCTGTCCACGAAGTAGGCAGCCCGATGAAAGCTACCTGGGAAGCTCACGCCATAGGACATCAGCCCACCCGCCTCGACCCATGGCTTTCGTTCGTACATGGCGGGGAGGCGGTTCTTGGCGGCAAAGTCGACAATGCGTTGCCGGTGGGCGTGGAGCACCGGATCCTGGAGAACGAGGAGTCCACCAGGGCGCTCTCTGGACATTGTGGCGAATGCACGGTCGAGGGTGTCACGGTCTGACGCTTCCACTGTCTGAATCTGGACATCGAGCGCCTGGGCGGCGACCCGCGTCTCCCTGATCATGATGGGAATCACCGGGTTGGCCGGATTCCCGATGACCGCGATTCGAGTGACCTCCGGAACAACTTCCCTCAGCAGCTCCAGACTTTTGCGGCTCAGCTCCGCACCGCCGGTCGTCACCCCCGTCAGGTTCCCGCCCGGCCGGGCCAGGCTCGCGATGAGCCCTGTTCCCACGGGGTCGACCACGGCGGCAGTGACGATGGGGATCGTCGTGGTCGCGTTCTTGGCCGCGCGGGCGGCCGGCGTACCCCACGTCACCATCACGCTAACGTTGAGACGGACCAGCTCGGCCGCGAGGTCGGGAAGCCGCGCGTCCCGGCCGTCCGAGTAACGAAGCACGGTCGCCGCGTGCTGCCCTTCGATGTAGCCGAGTTCGCGCAGACCTTGCTGGAAGGCCTCGATATACGTCACTGCGTCCCGGGGAGAGACAGGCATCAGCATACCTATCCGGGGAATCTTCTCGACCCCCTGCGCCGACGCAAGAGACGGGACGCCGCCAAGCAACGTGTGGCATAAGAGCAGCGACAGCAAGAGGGCAGGACGACGCCGTATACGGACCACCTGCGAAGTGTCGGCAGGCTGCCTGGGGCCGCCTCGTGGTCGACGCCCTCGTCCCATCATGTCGTCCTCCGTCCGCTCATTCAAATGACCTCATCCGCCCGGCTCGAAGAGGAATGCGGAATCCTGGGCCTCGTAGCGCTCCCTTCGCCCCATGCCTGTCGCCGTGGGTCGAGCTAGATGTTGACAGATCATGGAATGATTGGCAGTTGGACCGCCTCATCCTCAAGGGAGAGGGGACTATAACGTCCGCGCCCGCATTGGGCAATCCACCAAGTCCACGACGGGCTATACTCCCGCGGTGAAGACTGACCTCCTGCTCATCCCCATGGGCGCGCGCTGGGCCGACATGCGCGCGGCGGCGGTGGCCGCCGACGAAGCCGGCTTCGACGGCCTGTGGACCTGGGATCACCTGCGGGATCCCGACGGCGATCCGGCCGGCGTGCCCGAATGCCTGATGACGCTGGCCGCGCTCGCGGAGGTCGCGAGGCGCCTGACGCTCGGCTCTCTCGTGCTGAACGTGTCGAACCGGCATCCGGGTCTCCTCGCCAACATGGCGGCCACACTCCAGCAGATCTCCGGCGGTCGCTTCATCCTGGGTTTGGGCGCGGGGGGCAGCGCGAGCACGCCGTATGCGCGGGAGCAGGAGGGGCTCGGCCTCGTCGTGGAGCCCGATGCCGTTCGCGCCCAGCGCGTCGCCGAGGCGGCGCAGATTCTTCGCCGCCTCTGGTCCGGAGATACCAGCAGCTTTGCCGGCACGCACTATCGACTCGACAGGCCGGAAGGCTATCTGCGCAGCGACCCCGCGCCGCCCGTCATCATCGGCGGCTTCGGCCCGCGCATGGCGGCCATAGCGGGAAAGCACGGCGACGGCTTCAATACGCAGGCGCGCCACCCGAACCTGGCCGAGCTCGGGCGCATCGCGCGCGAGGCGCACAAGGCGGCGGGGCGCGATCCGGCGCGATTCAGCCTGAGCGTCTTCGCCGGCCTCGCCCCCGCCTGGCTCCGCGCCGGCTCCGAGAACCGTGCCGCCCTCGAACGCATGGGCGTGGACCGTCTCATTCTCCTGACCGGCCCGCCCTATGATCCGTCCCAGATCCGCGCCGCCGGCCGCTTGCTCTCTGGCTGAGCGCGCGCCCACACCGAAAGGAACTCCATGGCGTACAAGGGCTTCGATCTCACCGGGAAAGTCGCGCTGGTCACCGGAGGCAATAGCGGCATCGGGCTCGGCATGGCCGAGGCGATGGCACAGGCTGGCGCCGCCATCTGCATATGGGGCACCAACGAGGCGAAGAACGCGGCGGCACTGGCCAAGCTCAAGGGGCATGGCGGCAAGGCCATGGCGCTCCGATGCGACGTCAGCGACGAGGCCGCGGTCGACCGCTCGTTCGCGGAGACCGTGAAGACCATGGGGCGTGTCGATGCGTTCTTCGCCAACGCGGGCGTGAGCGGGCGCGGGGGTGGCGGCAAGGGCTTCCACGAGATGGCCACCGAGGAGTGGCGACGCGTGATGGCCGTCAACCTGGACGGCGCCTTCTTCTCGCTGCGCGCCGCGGCCAGGCACATGGTGGAGCGCGGGGGCGGCGGGTCGCTCGTCAGCACGGCGAGCCTGGCCGGCGTGATGGGGGCGGCCCGCAGCGAGCACTACTCGGCGACCAAGGGCGCCCTCATGGCCATGACGCGCTCGATGGCGGTGGAGCTGGCCCGTCACCAGATCCGCGTGAACACCGTCGTGCCCGGCTGGATCGATACGCCCATGACCGAGAAGGCGCTGCACGGCGAGGCCTTCATGCAGAAGGTCCTACCCCGCGTGCCCATGCGTCGCTGGGGTGTGGGTGACGACTTCGGCGGCATCGCCGTCTACCTGGCCGGCGACGCCAGCCGTTACCACACGGGTGACGCCTTCATCATCGACGGCGGCTACCTCGTCTTCTAGGGCAAGTTGCACGCCCCCTCACCCTGACCCTCTCCCCCTCCGGGGGCGAGGGGATCGGGCCGGATTGCGCGTCCACGCGGGTTGAGGCAAGATGCCGCACAAAGGAGCCATCATGACGACTCGTCGGACCTGGATGATTGCCCTCGTGATCCTGGCGGTAGCCTTGGCCTCCGGCGCCGCGGCCGCCCCGCCCAAGGACGCCATCGTGATCGGTCTCCTCGCCGAGCCCGTCACCATGGATCCGGCGCAGGTCACGGACCTCAACTCGGCACGGGTGACCAAGCGCATCTTCGAAGGGCTGGTGGCGCAGGAGCTCGGCTCCTACAAGCTCATTCCCGGTCTTGCGCGCTCCTGGGACATCTCCAAGGACGGCCTCACCTATACGTTCAATCTGCGCCCCAACGTGACCTTCCACGATGGGACGCCGTTCAATGCGGAGGCGGTCAAGTTCTGCTACGAGCGACAGCTGAACGAGGACGGGCCGTACTACAAGACGGGGACCTATCCGTACGTCAAGGGCTTCCTCGGCAATGTGCAGGGCATCGAGGTGGTCAACCCGCTCACCGTGCAGATCAAGCTCAAGGCTCCGCTCACGCCGTTTCTCCAGTACCTCGCGCATCAGTCGCTCTTCATCTACAGTCCGGACGCGCTCAAGAAGTACGGCAAGGACATCGTGAAGAACCCCGTGGGCACCGGTCCCTTCAAGCTGGAGACGTGGGAGCCCGGCGTCAAGGTGGTGCTCGCGCGCAACGATCAGTACTGGGGCGGAGCGCCGAAGCTGCGCCAGGCCATCTACGTGCCGATCATCGAGGCGCAGGCGCGGCTTGCCGCCATCAAGACGGGCGAGATCGATCTGACCATCGACGTGCCGCCCGACAGCCTCGACAGCCTCCGGAAGGATCCCAACATCACGGTGGCCGAGGCCAATTCCTCGGCGGTCTGGTACGTGGCGCTCAATACGAGGCATCCGATTCTCAAGGACAAGCGGGTGCGGCAGGCCATGAACCTCGCCATCAACAAGGAAGCCATCGTGCGCGACATCCTCAAGGGCACGGCCATCGTCTCCACCGGCCCGATGTCGCCGGTCTACGGCTCCTTCCGCGAGGAGAGGACCACACAGTATCCGTACGACCCCGCGAAGGCCAAGGCACTCCTGAAGGAAGCGGGCTATCCGAACGGCTTCGAGGTGACCTTCTTCGTGCCGGAGTCGGGTTCGGGCATGCAGCAGCCGGTAGAGATGGGCACGGTGATCCAGGCGCAGCTCCTGGCCGTGGGCATCAAGGCCAAGATCCAGACCATGGAGTGGGGCGCCTATCTCAAGAAGTATCTCGACGCGCCCGATATGGCCGAGATGTCCTGGAATCCGTCCATCGGCGATCCCGACCATGTGACGTACATGCTGCTGTCATCGGACCGCTTCCCGCCGGCCTTCAACGCGGGCTTCTTCCAGAACCCTCGCGTGGACGAGCTCCTGCGCAAGGGGCGCACCACGGTGGGTGATGCCGAGCGCGTGGCGATCTACAAGGAAGCCCAGCGCATCATCGCCGACGAGGCGCCGTGGATCTTCATCGACCACGGGCGGCAGATCATCATCCACCGGAAGCGCGTGCAGGCCTTCAAGCTCCACCCGAACTTCGACCTCGTGCTGTCGCAGGTGTGGCTGCAGTAGGGGGCGGCGGGCTTCCCGCCTACGCCCTCCGCCGCCTGCTCCTCGCGGTCCCGGTCCTCTTCGGGGTCTCGGTGCTGGTCTTCGGCGTCCTGCACCTGGCCCCGGGGGATCCGGCCGCCATCATGCTCGGCGCCCAGGCCACCAAGGAGGACGTGCAGCGCCTCCACCGCGACCTCGGTCTCGATCAGCCCCTCGTCGTCCAGTACCTCCGCTGGATAGGGCAGGTCGCCCAGGGCGATCTCGGCCGCTCCATTCCGCTCGGCCGCGCCGTGTTGCCCGAGGTGCTGCTCCGCTTCAAGGCGACGCTCGTGCTCACGACCGGCGCGCTCGCCATCGCCGTCCTGCTCGGCCTGGCCGCGGGCATTGTCTCCGCGGTGAAGCAGTACTCCTGGCTCGATCGCCTGAGCATGGGCGCGGCGGTCACCGGCGTCAGCCTGCCGGTGTTCTGGACGGGCATCATGCTCATCATCGTGTTCGCGCTCCAGCTCCGCTGGTTTCCGTCGAGCGGCATGAGCTCGCCGTATGGCAGCGGGGTAGGGGATGTCCTCTGGCACCTGGTCCTGCCGGCGGTGACCCTCGGCACGGCCTCCGCCGCCGCGCTGGCGCGGCTCACGCGCTCGAGCGTGCTCGAGATCATCCGCCAGGATTATGTCCGCTCGGCCCGGGCCAAGGGCCTGGCCGAGCGCGCCGTCATCGCCCGCCACGTGCTCAAGAACGCCATCAACCCGATCATCACGGTGCTGGGCGTGCAGGTGGGCTTCCTGCTGGGCGGCGCCATCCTGACCGAGACGGTCTTTTCGTGGCCGGGGCTCGGCTCGATGATGGTGCGCGCCATTCAGGCGCGCGACTATCCGCTGGTGCAGGGCGGGGTGCTGCTCATCGCCACGACCTTCGTGGTGGTCAATCTCGCCGTCGATCTCCTCTACGCGATCTTCGATCCGCGCATCCGCTATGACTGACGTCGTCCGCATCTTCCGCCGGAGCAGCGCGGCGCTCTTCGGCCTGGGCCTGGTCGCGGTCATGGCCGTGCTCGCGGTGCTGGCGCCGTGGCTCGCGCCGCGCGATCCCGACGCCATCGACACCGCTCGCCGTCTGGCGCCCATCCTCACCGCCGGGCACCCGCTGGGCACCGACGAGTTCGGCCGGGACCTCCTGAGCCGGCTCCTCTTCGGCGCGCGCATCTCGCTCGTGGTGGGGCTGTCGGCGACGGCCCTGGCCGCGCTCGCGGGCTCGCTCTGCGGCCTCCTCGCGGGCTTCGTCGGGCGCTGGGTCGATCAGCTCATCATGCGATCGATCGACACGCTGATGGCCTTCCCGTACTTTCTGCTCGCGGTGGCCATCATCGCCGCGCTGGGACCCGGCCTCGTGAACGGTATGGTCGCGGTCGCTGTGGTCAATATCCCGTTCTACGGGCGCATCGTTCGCGCCACCGTGCTCGCGGTGAAGCAGACGGAGTACGTGGAGAGCGCGCGTGCGCTCGGGGTGTCGGAGCTCCGTCTCGCGCTGACGCACGTGCTGCGCAACTGCCTGGCGCCGGTGATCGTGGCCGTGACGCTCAATATCGGCGGCATGATCACGGCGCTGGCGGGTCTTTCTTTTCTCGGTCTCGGTGTGCAGCCGCCCACCTCCGACTGGGGCAGCATGCTGGCCGCGAGCCGGCAGTATCTCAATGTCGCGCCGCACGTGGCGGCGCTGCCCGGTGTCGCGATCTTTCTCACGGTGCTGGGCTTCAACCTGCTGGGCGACGGTCTCCGCGACGCGCTGGACCCGCGCCTGCGATGAGGTGATCATGGCCGAGGCCCCGGATCCGGAACACGATGCGCTCTTCGAGATCGTGCGCCAGCGCTATGGCGCGCGGTTGACGCCTGAGCAGCTCGACGAGCTGCGGAAGATCGTCCGCGGGCAGGTCGAGGCTGCGCGGGCGTTGCGGTCGGTGAGGCTTGGGAATGCGGATGAGCCGTTTCAGAGGTTCGCGGCTTACCGGGCGGACGACCCCCTTGGCACTGGGTCCCTCACCCTGCCCTCTCCCCAGAGGGGAGAGGGAAAGAGATGAAGACGGAGGTGGTGTTTCTGCCGGTGCGCGAGCTGGGCGAGCTCGTGCGGACGCGGCAGGTCCGGCCCGTCGAGCTGGCGGAGCTCTGCCTCGATCGGCTCGAGCGGGTGGGCCCGCGGTACAACGCCGTCGTGACGGTGATGCGCGACCACGCGCTGGCCCAGGCGCGGAGGGCTGAGGGCGAGATCGCCGCGGGGCGCTGGCGCGGGCCGCTGCACGGCATACCGTATGGCGCCAAGGATCTCCTCGCCACGGCGGGGGTGCGGACCACGTGGGGCGCCGAGCCCTATCGTGAGCAGCGCTTCGATTTCGACGCCACGGTGGTCCGGAAGCTCGAAGCGGCGGGCGCCGTTCTCTGCGCCAAGCTCGCGATGATCGAGCTTGCGGGCGGCATGGGCTATCGTCAGCCCACCGCTTCGTTCACCGGGCCGTGCATCAACCCGTGGGACGTCCAGGCGTGGACCGGCGGATCGTCGAGCGGGTCTGGGGCCGCCGTCTGTAGCGGGCTCGTGCCCTTCGCGATCGGATCCGAGACCTGGGGATCCATTCTCTCGCCCGCCGGCTATTGCGGCCTGGCCGGTCTGCGTCCGACCTACGGGCGGGTGAGCCGGCATGGCGCCATGGCGCTGTGCTGGACGCTCGACAAGCTGGGTCCGCTCGCGCTGACCGCCGATGATTGCGGCCTCATCCTTGATGCCATTGCGGGACCGGATCCTGCCGACCCGACCACGAGCGATCGTGCGTACGGCTACGATGCGACCGATCGCACCGGCTTCCGCTTCGGCATGATCAAGGGCGTCACGGAGGGCTGCGAGGTGGCCGTCGCCGAGAACTTCACGCGCTCGCTCGAAACCCTCCGCACGATCGGCACCGTGGACGAGGTGACGCTGCCCGATCTGCCGTGGGAGCAGATCACGCGGATCATTCTGCAGGTGGAGGCCGCCTCCGCCTTCGAGGATCTGATCGAGGCAGGCGGTATCGCCGAGCTGACGGCGCCCGAGGTGCGCTTCACGCCCTATGCGCGCGATGTCATCCTCGCTAAGGACTATGTGAAGGCCCTGCGCCTCCGCGGCGTGATGGCCAAAGAGGCGGATCGCGTGCTGTCGCGTTACGACGCGCTCGTGGCGCCGGGGCGCATCAACGAGGCCCCTCTGCTGGGTCAGGAGTTCCGGAGCGCCATCGGCGCGACGGCCAAGGACGTCATGGGCGCAATCGGCAATGGCGCTGGGCTTCCGGCTATCTGTGTCCCCAACGGCTTCGGGTCGCGTGGGTTGCCCACCAGCATTCAGTTCATGGGCCGCGCGTGGGAGGAGAACGGGATTCTCGCCGCCGCGCGCGCGTATCAGAGTCTCACCGACTGGCACACGCGCCACCCCGCTATTGGCCCGTAGGCTTTGGTGCTAGAGTGCTGTCCCGTGGTTGCCGTGCGGTGTCGGCGTTCGACAATGTGAAACCGCAGCGGTGATGGCGAAGGGCCGCTGACAGGAGGAGACAGCCATGGGCACGCGCATCCGTCTCGCCACGCTTCCCGAGCTCCCGTTCCAGAACGAGAATCACCGGCAGGTGCGCATCGTCTTCCGGCGCCTCAATCTGCCGGGGAGCCTCGTGCTCGCCTTCGAGAATTCGGTCTACTTCACGCAGGGCAGCTCTCCCCTCCACTCGGACGACGACTCGGAGGAGATCATCTACGTTCGCCGCGGCACCGGCTACGTGCAGATCGATGACGCGCAGGTCCCGGTGCGGCCGGGTGCTGCCGTCGCCGTGCCCAGGTCGGTGAAGCATCGCGTGGTCAATACGGGCAAGGACGTCCTCGAGCATCTCCTGATCTGCGCGGATATCACGAAGCCGAAGCCGGTGACGCCGCATCCGGCCTCCGCGGAGGATTTGGTCACCGCGGGATCCCATTCCCGCCTTGAACGACTGAGCTGTCGCCGGCTCGCGCTCAAGGAAGGCGACTCGTCGGAGATCCTCGTCTACGAGGGCCGCGAGGTGATCTACGGGCTGAGCGGAGGCTTTGCCGTCATCATGGTCTCGACCGCCGACGGCGCCTACGAATGGGAGTACGCCATCGACGGCTCGAACGCGTTCTGGCTACCGGCCGGCACACGGCACGCCTTCCGCAACGTGGGTGACTCCGAGCTGACGGCGATCGGATTCCTCTGCGACGCCCGGTGAATTGTCCGTGAGTGAGCCGCACTTTCCCGCGTCGCTGGCCGATT
>Ga0335084_10008500_pt1 | contig 10238 bp, 7 predicted proteins | sample Lox_Sample_44_FD_206721 | JGI IMG/M metagenome (GOLD analysis project Ga0335084, IMG submission 206721) | Soil microbial communities from Loxahatchee National Wildlife Refuge, Florida, United States - Lox_Sample_4.4 | ecosystem: Environmental > Terrestrial > Soil > Wetlands | place: USA: Florida... | reverse complement strand
CGCGCTTGAGCGCCTTCTCCGCGCCGTCCCAGTCCTGCGCCGCGAGGCGGATCTCGGCCAGCCGCCGCCAGTCGGCCGTGGCGGGATCGAGGGCGGAGAGCCGTTCCAGGGCGCGCCGCTCCGTCTCCGGATCGCCCGCCGCGCGCGAGGCGGCCGCCAGCGCAGCCAGGCCCTCGGCGTCCTCCTTGATGTCCACGGCCGCCTTCCACTGGTCGCGGGCGCCGGCGGTGTCGCCGTTCTTCGCGAGCAGGCGCGCCAGCGTGGCCCGTGCCGCGCGGTCGCGCGGGCTCGCCTGCACGACCTTCGACCAGAGCTCCGTCGCCTCGGCGTCGCGCCCCGCGTCGAGCGCCAGCCCGCCGAGGAGCTCCAGCGCCGGCGCGAACGCGGCGTCCGTGGCGAGCGCCGCCTGCGCCTCGGAGCGGGCCCGGTCGAGATCCCCGGCGCGCCTCGCGATGCGGGCCATGCCGAGATGGGCCTCGGGGTTGCCGGGGTCCGCATCCAGGACCGCCTTCAGGTCGGCCGACGCCTTCTGGTCCCTCTCCTTCCGCTCGTAGGCCTGGCCCCGGACCAGCAGCGCCAGCCAGCCATCGGGCTCCACGGCGAGCGCGCGGGCCACCGAGGCCTCGGCCTGGTCGAGCACGTTCCAGTCCACGTAAACGCTGGCCATGCCCACGTGGCCGAGCGCCGAGGACGGGAACTCCTTCGCGAGGGCCTTGAAGGCGGCCCAGCGCTCCTCGCCCGCCGGCTGCGCGTAGATGGCGAGGAAGCGCGCCGGCGCGTCCTTGGGCGAGCGCGCCGCCGCGTCCGACCAGCGCTGCCGCTCCTCGACCACGTCGCCGCGCCGCTCCGCGGCGTCGATGGCGGTCATGGCGCGGCTCACCGCCACGAGGTCGGGCCGCCGCCGGTCGGCCTGCCCGGACGGCGGCTCGGCGGCGCGGGCGGCGAGCGAGAGCGCGAGGAGAGCGAGCGACGGGGCTGCGCGCATCGGTGGGCTCCGGGGCCTTGGGCGACGCTCCTTGTACCACGCGCCGGCCGCCGCCGCCCTGGCGCCGCCGCTGGCGCTCGGCCCGCGGGTGGGCTAATCCATCGCGCGCGCGAGGAGCACGTGGACACCGTTCAGACCGCACCGCCGGGGCCACCGCCCGGCCCGAACGACCGGACGCTCGCGGAGCTGGGCTGGCCCGAGGTGCTCGCCGCGCTCGCGGGGCGCTGCCGGCTGCCGGCCGGGAGCGCCCTCGCCCGCGCCCGGACGTTCCTCCCCACGGCGGCCGAAGTGCGCGAGGAGCTCTTGCGCGTCGAGGAGGCGCGACGGCTCTCCGAGGAGGGGACCAGCCTGCCGCTCGGCGGCGTGGGCGACGTGGAGGGACACCTCGACCGGGCCAGCAAGGGCGGCGTGCTCGAGCCGCTCGCGCTCCGCGAATGCGCCGGGCTCGTGCGGGCCGCGGCCCACACCCGCGCCGCCCTGGAGGGCCGCGCGGCCGAGCTGCCCCGCCTCTGGGCGATCGCCGAGCCGCTCTCCCCCTCCGAGGAGCTGGCCGAGCGCATCGAGCGGGCCGTCGAGCCGTCGGGGACCGTCTCCGATCGCGCCAGCCCGGAGCTGGCGGCCGCGAGGGAGCGGGCCCGCGGCCTCCACCGCGCGCTGAAGACCCAGGTGGAGGCGATGCTCGCCGACCCGGAGATGCAGCGCCACCTCCGCGACGGCTACTTCACCATCCGCAACGAGCGTTACGTGCTGCCGGTCGTGGCGGGCTCGCGCTCGGCGGTGCCGGGGATCGTCCACAACGCCTCGCAGTCCGGACAGACCCTCTTCGTGGAGCCCGAGCCCATCGTGGAGATGGGGAACGAGCTCTCCATCGCCACGTCCATGGCGGCCGAGGAGGAGATGCGGATCCTGCGCGAGCTGACGCGCTCGCTGGGACGGAACGCCGGAGCCCTCGGCGGCGACCTCGCGACCCTCGCCCGGCTCGACGGCCTCGAGGCCGCGGCGAGGCTCGCGTCCGATCTGGACGCGCACGCGCCCGAGGTGGCCTCGCCCTCCGCCGGCCTCGAGCTGCTCTCCCTCCGCCACCCGCTCCTCGTCCTGCAGGGCAAGAAGGTGGTCGCGAGCCACGTGCGGCTGGAGTCGCCCGCCCGCGCCCTCATCGTGTCCGGCCCCAACGGAGGCGGGAAGACCGTGGCCATCACCGCGGTCGGGCTCTCGGCGCTCATGCTGCGCTCCGGCCTGCCGGTCGCCGCGGCTGCGGGCTCGAGGTTGCCGTTCTTCCTCGAGGTGAAGGCAGCCGTGGACGAGCGAGGAGACCTCGCCCGCGACCTCTCCACCTTCACCGCCCACCTCGGCGCGGTGAGGGAGATGCTCGCGGGCGCCGTCCCGGGCTCGCTCGTGCTGGTGGACGAGATCGCGGCCGACACGGACCCGCGCGAGGGCGCGGCACTCGGCGCCGCCGTGCTCGACGCGCTCGTCGCGCGCGGCGCCACCGTGCTCGTCACCACCCACCTCGACGAGCTGAAGGCGCTCGCCCTCACCGATCCCCGGTTCGCGAACGCGCGCGTGGGCTTCGACGCCGAGCGGCTCCGGCCCACCTACCAGCTCCACCTCGGCACGGCGGGCAGCTCCTCGGCCATCGAGGTGGCCGCCCGCGTCGGGCTGCCCGCGCCGGTGGTGGAGCACGCCCGGGCCTCCCTGCACGGCCAGGGCGGGGCGCTGGGGCAGGCGCTGCGGGCGCTCGACGAGGAGCGGGCCCGGCTCGCCGCCGAGCGCCAGGCCGCCGAGCGAGCGCTCGCCTCGGCGCGGGCGTCGGAGGCGCGCGCCCGGGAGGCCGAGGAAGCCGCGCGCCGGGCCGAGCGGGAGGCGGCCGCGCGGCTGGGCGAGGCCGTAGCGGGTGAGATCGAGGCGGCCCGGGAAGAGGTGGCCGCGCTCCTGGCGTCGCTCCAGGCGAAACCGAGCGTGAAGGCGGCCACCGACGCGGCGGCCCAGCTCGAGGCCTGGAAGGCGGAGATCGCCCGCGCGTCCCGGACCGCCGGAGCGAAGGCGGAGGCCGGGAGCGAGCTCCTGCCGGGCGCGAAGGTGGCGCCGGGCCTGCGGGTGAGGATCGTGTCGCTGGGCCAGGAGGGCGAGGTCCTCGAGGTGAACGGCGACGAGGCGCTGGTGCGCGCCGGGCCGCTCAAGGTCCGCCGGCCCGTCGCCGATCTCCTCCCCCTCCGCGGGGCCGCCCGCGACGCCGGGCCCATGGCGCGCTCGCGCGGAGAGCGCATCGCCGCCGCCGTGGGCGCGCGTGCCGCGGCTCCCGCCGTGGCCGAGCGGCGGCTCGACGTGCGCGGGCTCCGGGTGGAGGAACTCCTGCGCGAGGTGGATCGATTCCTCGACGGGCTGTACACCGAAGGTGAGGCCCAGTGCAGCATCCTGCACGGCCACGGCACCGGAGCGCTCAAGCAGGCTCTCCGCGACCACCTGGGGGGCTCACCCTACGTGGGGTCCTTCCGGCGCGGCGAGGACCACGAGGGTGGCGATGCGGTCACGATCGTGACCTTGCGGCGCTGATCGGATTCGTCTTGGCGCCCTGCGCTGGCCGCTCGCGTCAATCCTCACCGAACCGTCACGGGCTCGAGATTTGATTTCGCGCAATGTTGGGAACGCCACGCCTGGGCATGTTCCCGATCCGTAACCGACATGCACCCTCGGTGTGGTACAACGCCTCATTCGAGACGCTCCGTGGCCCCCCGGTTCGGCACCGGTCGCGCCTCGAATACCAACACCCCGCTGGATTGCCCGGAGGATCCCTGGATGCGAGCTTCCCTGAAGCAGATCGTCGCAGCCGTCGCCGTCTCATTCCCGCTCCTCGCGTTCGCCCAGACTCAGCCCGCGGACGCCTCCAAGCCGGCCGAGCCCGGCGCCGCTGCCCCGGCCGCCCCCGCGGCCGAGCCGATGAAGCCGGCCGAGGCTCCGAAGCCGGCACCGGCCCCCGCCGCGACCGGTCCCAAGTTCAGCTGGTACGGCTTCGTCCTTCTCGCCGGGTTCTCGAACGACGGGACGTTCGGGGCGACCTACTACCCCAACCCCAACTCCTCGAACGCGGCCACGCAGAACGACTATCCCGGCTTCGCCAACGGCGGCCCGAAGAACATGCTCTTCAGCGCCCGCCAGAGCCGCCTCGGCGTGAACGTGGACCTCGGCAAGTGGGAGGGCTTCGCGATCAAGGCCAACATCGAGACCGACTTCCAGGGTGGCTACGGCACGCCGACCGCGAACTCGAACCAGTGGTACGCCCCCATTCCCCGGCTCCGCATCGCGACCGGCACGATCGGCTACGGCTTCGGCGAGGGCGGCAACCTGGCGCTCAGCTTCGGCCACGACTGGGGCCTCGTGAACAACATCAACGCGACGTCCTCCGCCTGGGTCGCGAACCCGATCTTCTGGTACGCCGGCAACCTGTACACGCGCATGGACCAGGTGAAGCTCGCGTACGACTGGATGGGCTCGGTCGTCGGCCTCAACCTCGCCGCCGCGGTCGTGATGCCGTTCGACAACTACGGGTACAACCCCGACTTCGGTCCGTCCAACCGCTCGAAGTCGCCCGGCTTCCAGGCGCGACTCGGCGTGAAGGCGAAGGTCGGCGACATGTTCAACGCCGACGTCGGCGTGGGCATCCACAAGTCGAAGGAGACCTACGCGAAGCAGAAGGTCACCTGCACCGATCCGGCGCCCGTCACCGTCGGCACCGATACCTACGATGCGCCGCCGAGCTGCCAGGTCCAGGACGACACCACCCAGACCGTCAACCTCGACTCGAGCCTCACCGGCATCGACGCCCAGATCGGCATCACCAAGTACATCCTCGTGAAGGGCGAGTGGTTCAAGGGCACGGACGTCGACGGCTACAACGGCAACTTCGGCGCCGGCGTGCGGACCTTCACCACGAACGTCATCGCCACGCCCGCCGCCGGCTACGCCGCGGGCGACGGCAAGCTCTACCAGCCCATCACCAACTTCAAGGCGCTCGACAGCACCGGCATGTGGTGGCAGGTCGTCGTGAAGCCGTTCATCGAGAGCGTCCAGCTGACCTTCGGCATGGGCAAGGAGGAGCCGACGAAGGATCAGCTCGCCACCTCGAGAGGCCAGAAGGTCAAGAACGAGCAGACCGCGTACGGCATCATCTACACCCCGACCAAGGCGTTCCGCGTCGGCCTCGAGTTCGACGACACGAAGACCACCTGGTACGACCCTGCCGCCACCGAGAAGCAGCTCGAGGGCAAGCAGGTCGCCTTCTCGTTCGCCGTCCCGTTCTAGCCGCCTCACCACGGGGTGCATGCCGGATCGTCCGGCATGCGCCCCGTTTCTTTTCGTGCGAGCCTCTCGCCCGCACCCCTCAAGGCAGGCCACCCCAGGAGGTTCCATGAGACTCGCGAAGAGCGTCGCCCTGTCCATCGCCGCCCTGGCCCTCGCCCTCCCGGGCGCCGGCCGCGCGCAGGTCAAGGTCGGATTCATGAACTCGCTCACGGGCGCGGAGGCGCCCATCGGCGAGACCATCACGAACGGCGTGGATCTGGCGATGGAGGACCTCGCCAAGAAGGGCATCCAGATCCAGCTCGTCCGCCAGGACGACACCGGCAAGCCGCCCGTGGCCATGAGCGCGCTCGAGCAGCTCGCCACCGGCGACGAGGTCGCCGCCGTGGTCGGGCCCTACACCTCCGCCTGCGCCAACGCGGTGGCCAAGGGCGCCGCCCAGTACAAGGTCGCCCAGGTCATCCCCGCCGCCTCGAAGGAGGACATCACCACCCAGGGCAACGCCTACGTCTTCCGCGTGAACGCCCCGGCGCACGACTACGCGCAGGCGCTCATCGACGCGGCTCTGGCGTTCGGCAAGCCGAAGACCATCGCGTTCATCTACGAGTCCACCGACTTCGGCCAGTCGGCCGCGGCCCAGGGCAAGGACTACGCCTCGGTGAAGGGCATCAAGGTCGTGGGCGACGAGACCTACCAGAAGGGCGCGCCGGACTTCCGGTCCACGCTGACGAAGCTCCGCGAGGCGAAGCCCGACCTCGTCTTCATGGTCTCCTACGTGACCGACGCGGTGACGCTCATGCGCCAGGCTCGCGAGGTGGGGCTCCAGCCGATGGCGTTCCTGGGCGGCGGCGCGGGATTCGACACCGAGCAGTTCGAGAGCGAGAGCGCCATCTCCACGAACGTGTTCTCCGTCACCCAGTGGACGCCGGACATGGGCACTCCCGGCGCCGCCGAGTTCGCCGAGCGCTACCGGGCGAAGTTCAACAAGCGGCCGACCTACCACGCGGCCTGCGGCTACGCCTCGATGATGGTGGTGGGCGACGTGGTCGGGAAGGTGGGCGGCGACCGGGCCAAGGTGCGCGACGCGCTCGCCAGCGGCTCCTGGAACGGCATCCTCGGCCCGGTGAAGTTCGAGACGTTCGAGTTCGTCGCGAAGGCGGCGGACGGCAGCGAGAAGAAGCTGACCTTCACCAACCAGAACAAGCACGAGATGGCGGTCATCCAGTACCAGGACGGCAAGGCCGTCACGGTGTACCCGCCCAAGTTCGCGAAGAAGAAGCCGGTGTGGCCGTTCGCCTGGAAGAAGTGATCCGGCGCCGTCGAGGGGTCCCGCGCTCGCAGCGAGCGCGCGGCCGATGACGCGGGGCGGCGCGCCGGACCGGCGGCCGCCCCGTCGCCTTCCTGGAGCGGGCACGCGTAATTTGCGCCCCGGAGTCGTTGGCGCGACGAGCGCGCTTTCGCTACGCTGCGGCCCTTCCACCCCTGGAGAAGTCGCCGATGACGGTCTTCCTGCAGTCGGTGATCAGCGGCATCCTGGTGGGCGGAGTCTACGCCCTCGTCGGCATCGGCCTCACGATGATCTTCGGCGTGATGCGGGTCATCAACTTCGCCCACGGCGACCTGCTCATGCTCGGGATGTACGTGACGTGGCGGGCCTTCGACGGGCTCGGGATGGACCCGTTCCTCTCCCTCGTCATCACCGCGCCGGCCCTCTTCCTCTGGGGCGCGTTCCTCCAGAGCGCCGTCATCAACCGGGTGCTGAACGCGCTGCCCCAGAACCAGATCCTGCTCACCATCGGGCTCGGGCTCATCATGTCCAACTCGGTGATGCTGATCTACACGTCCGACTACCGCATCATCACCACGAGCTACTCGTCGGCGAGCTACTCCCTCGGCGGCCTCTCCATCTCCCAGCCGCTGCTGTACGCGTTCCTCGTGACGGTGGCCATCACCGTGGCCCTCTACTGGTTCCTCCTCCGCACCGACACCGGCCAGGCCATCCGCGCCACCGCCCAGGACCGCGAGGCGGCCCAGCTCATGGGCATCGACGTGCGCGCCATGTCGGTCCTGGCCTTCGGGATCGGCGCCGCGCTGGCCGGGACCGCGGGCGCCCTGATCTCGCCGACCTACTACATCTTCCCGCAGGTCGGCGGTGTCTTCACCCTGAAGGCGTTCGTCATCGTGGTGCTCGGCGGAATGGGCAGCGTGGTGGGCGCCACCCTGGGAGGCATCATCATCGGGGTGACCGAGTCCCTCGCCGCGGTGTACATCGCCTCGGGCCTGAAGGAGCTGGTGGTCTTCGTGCTCTTCCTGGCCCTCCTCCTCTTCAAGCCCTCCGGCCTCCTCGGGAAGACCCGCGCATGATCGCTCGCCCTCATCGCGGCGTCGCACTCGTCTGGATCCTCGTCGGCCTCGCCGCCGTCGCGTTCCTCGTGGTCTTCGGGCTCGTGGTGAAGAAGCCGTACGTGCTGCACATGGGGATCATGCTGTTCCAGGCGATCCTCCTTGGCCAGGCCTGGAACGTGATCGGCGGGTACACCGGCCAGTACTCGGTGGGCCACGCCGCCTACTTCGGCGTCGGCGCCTACACCACCATCATGCTGCTCATGACCCACGGCATCGCGCCGTGGTGGGGCATCTGGCTGGGGATGGGGAACGCGGTCCTGCTCTCGCTCGTGATCGGGAGCATCACGTTCCGGCTCCGCGGGCCCTACTTCGTGCTGGCCTCGATCTCGGTGGCCGAGATCATCCGGCTGGCGGCCCTGCACTTCAAGGACTTCACGCGTGGTGCGGAGGGGTTCCTGCTCGACGCGGTGCCGTCGCTCCACCTCCTCGGAGCCGAGATCGACTTCGTCGGGAAGAGGCCCTTCTACTTCGTGGCCCTCGGCCTGGCCGTGGCGAGCGTGATCGCCAACTGGGCCGTCGAGCGCTCCAAGCTCGGCTACTACTTCCAGGCGATCCGAGAGGACCAGGACGCCGCCCACTCGCTCGGCATCAACCTGACCGCGTACAAGAACGTGGCCCTCGCCATCTCCGCCGCCTTCACCGCGCTCGCGGGTGGGTTCTCGGCCATGTACGTGAAGTGGGTCGACCCCAACGCGTTCAGCCTGCCCGAGGTCTCGATCCCGATCGTCCTCACCGTCATCATCGGCGGCATCGGCACGATCGCCGGGCCCGTGGTGGGGGCGATGGTGCTGGTCCCGCTGCAGGAGATCCTCCGCAACCCGAAGGGCCTCGTGCAGGTGGGCATCCTGTCGCCCGACTCCTCGGTGGTCACCTTCCTCGCGCCCTTCGCGAACGCCCACCAGCTCTTCTACGGGGTGCTGGTGGTGGTGGTGATCCTGTTCGCCCCCGACGGGGTCCTGGGCGTCATCAGGAGCTCGTTGCGGAAGACCCAGCGGAGGGCGGAGCCGCGTCCCGCCGCCCCGGCCGCGCCGGCCTAGGAGACGCCATGGCCGACCCCATCCTCCAGATCCAGCACGTCTCCAAGTTCTTCGGCGGCCTCGCCGCCAACGCCGACGTCTCGTTCGAGATGGAGCTCGGGATGATCATGGGCCTCATCGGCCCGAACGGCGCAGGGAAGACGACGCTCTTCAACTGCATCACCGGCTACTACCCGCCCTCCCGGGGCGACGTGCTCTTCAAGGGCGTGCGGCTGAACGGGCTCCAGCCCGACGCCGTCTGCCGCCTGGGCATGGTGCGCACCTGGCAGAAGGTGAAGCCCCTCGCCAAGCTCTCGGTGATCGACAACGTCATGGTGGGCGCGCTGGCCCGCACGAGGAAGCTCTCGGTCGCCCGCGAGGTGGCCATGGAACAGCTCCGCGTGGTGCGGATGGAGCACAAGGCGGAGTTCCTCGCCGGCGGGCTCCCCATCGGCGAGCGCAAGAAGCTCGAGGTGGCCCGGGCCCTCGCCACGAAGCCCGAGCTGCTGCTGCTCGACGAGGTGATGGGCGGGCTCAACCCGTCCGAGTCCGACGAGATCATCCAGCTCATCCTCGAGCTCAAGAAGGCCGGGCTCACCCAGATGGTCATCGAGCACGACATGAAGGCCATCATGCGCATCTCGGATCGCATCGTGGTCCTGAACTCGGGCGAGAAGCTGGCCGAGGGCGGCCCGCGGGAGATCGCGGACCATCCCGAGGTCATCAAGGCCTACCTCGGCGAGCGGGTGGAGTGATGGACGCCATGCTCCGCGTCGAGCACCTCGACTTCGCCTACGGCGACCTCCAGGTCCTGTGGGACGTGTCGATCGAGGTGAACCAGGGCGAGATCGTCACCGTGGTGGGCGCCAACGGGGCGGGCAAGTCCACCACGCTGCGCAACGTGTCGCGCCTGGCGCGACCGGGATCCGGCACGATCACCTTCGAGGGGACGGTCCTCAACCGGCTGCCCTCCCACAAGGTGGTGGAGCTGGGCCTCGTCCAGGTCCCCGAGGCCCGCCGCATCTTCCCGGAGATGACCGTCACCGAGAACCTGCGGATGGGCTCCTTCGTGAAGGCCACCCGCCCGGATCGGGAGAGGAACATGGCGCGCGTGTTCGCGCTCTTCCCGCGGCTCGCAGAGCGGCGATCCCAGCTCGGCGGCACCATGTCCGGAGGCGAGCAGCAGATGCTCGCCATCGGGCGCGGGCTCATGGCCAACCCCCGCCTGCTCCTCCTCGACGAGCCGTCGCTCGGCCTCTCGCCGCTGCTCGTGAAGAACATCTTCTCCACCATCCAGGAGATCAACCGGCAGGGGACCACCGTGCTGCTCGTCGAGCAGAACGTGTACCAGTCGCTCCACATCTCGCATCGCGCGTACGTGATGGAGACCGGGCGGGTGGTGCTGACCGGCACCGGGGCGGAGCTCCTCGCCAACCCCACCGTCAAGAAGGCGTTCCTGGGAGCGTGACCCATGGCGAACGAGAAGAAGACCGTCGGCGACTGGATGACCAAGAACCCCATCACCGTGGATGCGA
>Ga0335084_10008499_pt1 | contig 10238 bp, 5 predicted proteins | sample Lox_Sample_44_FD_206721 | JGI IMG/M metagenome (GOLD analysis project Ga0335084, IMG submission 206721) | Soil microbial communities from Loxahatchee National Wildlife Refuge, Florida, United States - Lox_Sample_4.4 | ecosystem: Environmental > Terrestrial > Soil > Wetlands | place: USA: Florida... | reverse complement strand
GTGGAGAGCGGCCGCGCGGCCGGGCCCATCCACTACCTCGTGCCGGGGGGCGCGTCGCTCCGCTTCGGCGCGCCGGGCGGAGCGACGCCGTGAGAATCCTCTTTCTCGGCGGAACCGGGAACATCAGCACGGCGTGCGTCGAACACGCGCTGGCCCGCGGACACGAGGTCGGCATCCTGACCCGGGGCCGCCATCCCTCGCCCTTCGGACCCTGGGTCGAGGCGCTTCTCGGGGACCGCGACGACGCGGCCGCGCTCGCGGGGGCCGCGATCGGCAGATGGGACGCGGTCGTGGATTTCCTGGCCTACACGCCGGCGCAGGTCGAGAAGGCGGCGGACGCCTTCTCCGGGAAGACCGGCCAGTACGTCCTCATCTCGACCGCCGCCGCCTACGACAAGCCGAGCGCGCGCCTGCCCATCACGGAGGACGCCCCGCTCGCGAACCCCTTCTGGGAGTACGCGCGGCTCAAGATCGCCGGCGAGGAGTGCGTGCGCCGCGCGCACCGCGAGCGCGGCCTGCCGGCGACGATCGTGCGGCCGTCCTACACCTACGGACCGACCTGGATCCCGTCCGGCTTCGGCGGCCAGGACTACACGGTCGTGGACCGGATGCGCCGTGGCCTTCCCGTCGTCTGCCACGGCGACGGGACGACGCTCTGGGGGATGACCCACGCGAGCGACTTCGCGGTGGGTCTGGTGGGGCTCCTGGGGCACCCCGGGGCGATCGGCGAGGCCTTCCACGTCACGACGGACGAGGTCCTCACCTGGAACCAGATCTACGAAGCGATCGCGCACGCGGCGGGGGCCGTGGCCCGGCTCGTCCACGTCCCGAGCGCCCTCATCGCCGCCCTGGTGCCGGATCGCGGTGCGAGCCTCCTCGGCGACAAGGCGCACAGCAGCGTGTTCGACAACACGAAGGTGCGGCACCTCGTCCCGGAGTTTCAGCCGAAGGTGACGTTCGCCGAGGGCATCGCCCGCTCGATCGCGTGGTTCGACGCCGACCCGGCCCGGCGCGCGGTGAGCCCGGCCGCGACCGACAACATCGAACGGGTCCTCGCCGCCTGGGGCCGGGCCTGGGAGGGCCTGCCCGCGGCCGGCCCGATGTGATGAGGAGGGTTCCATGCCCTTGACGCTCGGCCTCGCCCTGCTTCTCGCGACTGCGGACCCGGCGGCCAGCGGGTCGGCCGGCTACTACCGGTTCCCGGCGATTCACGGGGACACGATCGTCTTCGGGGCCGAGGGCGACCTCTGGCAGGTGGGCCGATCGGGCGGCGTCGCGTCCCGGCTCACCAGCCACCCGGCGGACGAGTCCTACCCGGTGATCTCCCCGGACGGGACGACGCTCGCGTTCTCCGCCGCCTACGAGGGCCCGACCGAGGTCTACACGATGCCCCTCGCCGGGGGGTCGCCGGTGCGCCGTACCTTCGACGGAGGCGGGGCGCGGGTCACAGGCTTCGCGCCGGACGGCGCCCTCGTCTACGCGACGAGGCGCTATAGCACTCTGCCCGACACCCAGCTCGTGCGCCTGAGCCTCGGGAGCGGCGAGCGCTCGGTCGTGCCCCTCGCCCAGGCTGCCGACGGCTGCTGGACGCCGGACGGGCACACCCTCTTCTTCACCCGGCTGCCGTTCCAGGGCAGCCACACCAAGCGCTACCAGGGCGGGACCGCCCAGAGCCTCTGGAAGTACGCGGACGGCGCGGCCGAGGCGTCGCCCCTGACCGGCGACTACGCGGGGACGAGCAAGACGCCGATGTGGTGGAGCGGCCGCGTCTACTTCCTGAGCGACCGGGACGGCACCATGAACCTCTGGTCGATGGACGAGAACGGCCACGACCTCCGCCAGCACACGCATCACCGGGGATGGGACGCCGACACGCCGTCGCTCTCGGAAGGCCGGATCGTCTACAAGCTGGGGGCGGACCTCCGGCTCCTCGATCTCGCGAGCGGCCGCGACGAGCCGCTCGAGATCCGCCTGTCCTCCGACTTCGACCAGGTCCGCGAAACGTGGGTGAAGAAGCCGATGGACTACCTGACCTCGGTCGCCCTCTCTCCCAAGGGCGACCGGGTCGCCCTCACCGCGCGCGGCCAGGTGTTCGTGGCGCCGGTGAAACAAGGCCGACTCGCCGAGGTGACCCGTCAGCCGGGGGTGCGGTACCGGAGGGCCGCCTTCCTTCCGGACGGCAAGGGACTCGTCGCTCTCTCCGACGAGTCGGGGGAGGTCGAGCTGTGGCGGCTCCCCGCGAACGGCGTGGGCCGGCCGGAGCAGATGACGAGCGACGGCACCATCCTGCGGTGGGAGGCGGTGCCCTCCCCGGACGGGAAGTGGATCGCCCACCACGACAAGGACCGCCGGCTCTGGCTGTGGAGCGTGGAGAAGAAGGCCGAGACCCTCGTCGCCACCTCCCGCGCCGGGGACTTCCAGGACCTCGCCTGGTCCGCGGACAGCCGCTGGCTCGCTTACACCGCGTCGGCCGCCAACCAGGTCAACCAGGTGTTCCTCTACCGCCTCGACGGTGCGACGACGACGCCGGTCACGAGCGATCGCTTCGACAGCTGGAGCGCGGCCTGGAGCCCGGACGGCGAGTGGATCTACTTCCTGTCCGACCGCAACCTCAAGACCCTCGTGCGCTCACCCTGGGGCCCCCGCCAGCCCGATCCCTTCCTCGCGAGCCCCACCGAGATCTACGCGGTGGCGCTCAAGAAGGACGGCCGCTTCCCGTTCGCGCCTCCCGACGAGCTCCACCCCGAGGAGCCGAAGAAGGACGAGAAGAAGAAGGAAGAGAGCGGGTCGAAGGCGGCCGACAAGGCGGGGAAGAAGGACAAGGACCAGGCGAAGGCCTCGCCCGCCGAGACGCCCCCGAAGCCCGTGGTCGTCGACCTCGAGGGGCTCTCCGCCCGGCTCTTCAAGGTCCCGGTTCCGGCCGGCCGCCTCGACTCCCTGCGCACCGACGGCACCCGGCTCTACTGGCTCGCGGTGGACAACTCCTTCGAGGCGAAGGGCAGGCTGCAGGCCCTGGCCATCGGCCGCGAGAAGCCCGAGGTCAAGACCGTGATGGAAGGGGTGCAGGACTACCTCGTCTCCGCCGACAACAAGAAGCTCCTCGTCCGAAAGGAGAAGGAGAACGACCTGTACGTCTTCGACGCGGCCGACAAGGCCCCGGAGAAGCTCGACGAGTCGAAGGTGGACCTCTCCCGCTGGACCTTCAGCTTCGACCCCCGCGAGCAATGGCGGCAGATGTTCGTGGAGGCGTGGCGTCTGGAGCGGGACTACTTCTACGACCGAGCGATGCACGGCCTCGACTGGCCGAGAGTCCGGGAGAAGTACCTGCCGCTCGTGGACCGGGTGCGGAGCCGGGAGGAGCTGAACGACCTCCTCGCCCAGATGGTGAGCGAGCTTTCGGCGCTCCACATCTTCGTGGCCGGGGGAGACCTGCGGAAGGGGCCGGACGAGGTCGAGGTGGGCTCCCTGGGCGCGGAGCTCGCGCGGGACGCCGGGGCCGGCGGCTGGCGGGTCACGCGGATCTACACCGCCGACCCCGACTTCCCGCGGGCGCTCTCCCCGCTGCGCCGGGACGGCGCGGGGATCGAGGAGGGCGACGTGATCGAGTCGGTGAACGGCGTGGCCGCGCTCTCGGTGCCGGACCCCGCCTCCCTCCTCCGCAACCAGGCCGGACGGCAGGTGCTCCTGCGCGTCAAGCCGAAGGCCGGGGCGGCGCGGGAGGTGATCGTCTTCCCGGTCACGCCGCAGGAGGCGCGGGGCCTCCGCTACGACGACTGGGAGTACCAGCGCCGGCGCCGGGTCGAGGAGAAGGGCAAGGGGGCGATCGGCTACGTCCACCTGCGGGCGATGGGCGGCGACAACTACGCGGAGTGGGCCCGGGACTACTACCCGGTATACCGGCGTCAGGGGCTCATCCTCGACGTGAGGCACAACCAGGGCGGGAACATCGACAGCTGGATCCTGGGCAAGCTCCTTCGGAAGGCCTGGTTCTACTGGCAGGACCGCGCGGGGGACCCGACCTGGAACATGCAGTTCGCCTTCCGGGGCCACATGGTCGTCCTCGTGGACCAGTGGACGGCCTCCGACGGGGAGGCGTTCGCCGAGGGCTTCCGGCGCCTGGGCCTCGGCAAGGTCATCGGCATGCGCACCTGGGGCGGCGAGATCTGGCTCTCCGGCAGCAACGTCCTCGTCGACAACGGCATCGCCACCGCCGCGGAGTCCGGGGTCTACGGGCCGGAGGGCCGGTGGCTGATCGAGGGCCACGGCGTCGATCCGGACGTCGTCGTCGACGACCTCCCCCGCGCCACCTTCGACGGCCAGGACGCGCAGCTCGACGCGGCGGTCCGCTACCTGGAGGAGAGGATCCGCGCGGAGCCGGTCAAGGACCTGCCCCCGCCGGCCTTCCCCCGCAAGGCGGTCGAGTAGCGGAGAGGCGGTGAGCCTCTCGCCGGTCGACGTGCTGGTGTTCGTGGCGTTCTACGGCCTCGTCCTCGCGGTGAGCCTCGTCAAGAGCCGCGGCCGGAAGACGAGCGAGGACTATTTCCTGGGCGGCCGGCAGCTGCCCTGGTGGCTGATCGGCGTCTCGATCGTGGCCGCCAACATCTCGACGGAGCAGTTCGTGGGGATGGCGGGGCAGGCAGCGGGCGACGTCGGCCTCGCGGTGAGCGCCTGGCAGCTCACCGGCGCGGTGGGGATCGTCGTCGTGGCGTTCACGTTCCTGCCTCGGTTCCTCCGGGCCGGCATCTACACCATGCCGGAGTACCTCGAGTACCGCTACAGTCCGGCCGCGCGGACCGTGATGTCCGTCCTCACCGTCGTCACCTACGTGACCGTGACCACGACCGCCGTCCTCTACTCGGGGGCGACCGCCCTGGAGACGATCTTCGGCCTGAGCCTGCCCGTGGCCCTGGCCGTGATCTGCGGGATCGCGATCGCCTACGTGCTCTGGGGCGGCCTTCTCGCCGCGGTGTGGGCCGACCTCTTCCAGGGCTCGGCGCTGCTCGTCGGCGGCCTCCTGACCCTGGGCCTCGGCCTCGCTGCAGTCGGCGGCCCGTCGGCCTTCCTCCGCGCGAACGCCGACCGGCTGCACATGATCCTCCCGCGGAGCCACCCCGAGCTGCCCTGGACGGTGCTGGTGGGCGGGATGTGGATCCCGATCTTCTACTACTGCGGCCTCAACCAGTTCATCGCCCAGCGCGCGCTCGCCGCGCGGTCCCTGGAGCAGGGTCAGGCGGGGATCGTCCTCGCCGCCGCGCTCTGGCTCCTCGTTCCCTTCGGGATCGTGATGCCCGGCACGGTGGCGCACCAGCTCTACGGGGCCGCGCTCGAGCGTCCGGACCAGGCGTACCCGATGCTCGTCCGAGAGCTCGTCCCCACCGGGCTGCGCGGCTTCATCCTCGCCGCCCTCGCCGGGGCCGTCATCAGCACCCTCGCGTCGGTCCTGAACTCGGCCTCCACGCTCTTCACCATGGACCTCTACCGCCGTTTCTTACGGAGGGCGGCGGGCCAGATGGAGCTCGTGGCGGTCGGCAGGTTGGCGACGGTTCTCGCCCTGGCCCTCGCCGCGGTTCTCGCCACGTCGTCTTTCCTGAAGGGCGGCGTATTCACGTTCATCCAGGAGTTCCAGGGCTACGTCTCGCCGGGGATCGTGGCCGCGTTCGCGTTCGGGTTCGCGGTGAGGAAGGCGCCGCCCCTGGCCGGCCTCGCCGCGCTCGTGCTTTCCGCGCCGGTCTACGGCCTTCTGGCGTGGGCGTGGCCGGGCGTCGCCTACCTGCACCGCATGCTGGCGACCCTGGCCGCGCTCCTCGTGGTGATGGCCGCGATCACCGCCGTCCGCCCCCTCCCCGAGCCGCGCTCGCTCCCGGTGCGCGAGGGCTTCGACATGCAGCCCTCCCGTCCGGCCCTCGTCGGAGGCGCAGCCGTCGTCGTCGCCGTTCTCGTCTTTTTCTGGGTCTTCCGCTGAGGGATGATCCCGGATGGTGGTGGATGGCGGGATCGTAACGGGAGCATGAGTCGGTCCGACCCGCTAGAATCGGTCGGCCCGCCGTGAAACACCGCCGAGACCTACTCCCGAGAGCCCGCGTCGTCGCCTTCGCTGCGCTGGCCCTGACCCTCGCCGCTCGGGCTTCCGGGTCTCCATTGCCGGCGACGGCCGTCCAAGCCGCGCGGGCGACATCTCCGATAACGCTCGACGGCCGGCTCGACGAGCCCGCGTGGCAGCAGGCGCCGGTCCTGTCCGGGTTCCTCCAGAAGGACCCCGATCAGGGCCAGCCGGCCACCGAACCCACCGAGCTGCGCCTCCTGTTCGACGACCACGCGCTTTACGTGGGGGCGAGGCTGCACGACAGAGCACCTCACCTCATCGGCCGGCAGCTGTCCCGGCGAGACGCGGTCGCGGAGGCGGACCGGTTCGCCCTCTACCTCGACCCCCATCGCGACGGGCGCACGGGCGCCGTCTTCGAGGTGAGCGCGGCCGGCGTCCAGCGTGACGGCGCCCTCTACGACGACAACTTCGAGGACGACACCTGGGACGCGGTGTGGGAGTCGGCGGTCGCCGTCGACGACGGCGGCTGGAGCGTGGAGATGCGGATCCCGTTCTCGCAGCTCCGCTTTCCGACCGCGCCCGGCCACGCCTGGGGCGTGAACGCCAGCCGCGTCGTGTACCGCAAGAACGAGACCTCGTGGCTCGTCCTCGTGCCGAAGAACGAGAGCGGGCTCGCCTCTCGCATGGCGTCGCTGGAGGGCATCGAGGGCATAAAGCCCGGGCGGCACGTGGAGCTCCTGCCCTACGTGTCGGGCCGGGCCGAGTACGTCGCGCCGCCCGGGCCGGGGGACCCCTGGAACGACGGATCGCGCTTCTTTCCCGGCGCGGGGCTCGACTTCCGGTACGGCCTCGGGACGGGCAAGGCCCTCGTCGGCGCCATCAACCCCGACTTCGGCCAGGTCGAGGTGGACCCCGCGGTGGTGAACCTCACCGCCTTCGAGACCTTCTTCGACGAGAAGCGGCCCTTCTTCACCGAGGGCAGCCAGATCTTTCTCCGCTTCGGCCGCAGCGGGGCGAGCGACTACACGACCTTCTACTACCCCGAGCCGCAACTCTTCTACTCGCGCCGGATCGGCCGCCAGCCCCAGGGCCAGGCCACCGGCGACTTCGTGGACGTCCCGACCTCCACGACGATCCTCGGCGCGGCCAAGCTCGTCGGGCGAACGGCGAGCGGCTGGAACGTGGGCCTCCTGGAGGCGGTGACCGCGCGCGAGTTCGCCCAGGTCGCGACGGGCGGCTCCCGCGACCAGGTCGAGGTGGAGCCGCTCACCAACTACTTCGTCGGCCGCGCCCAGCACGGCCTGGGCTCGCGGGCGTCGATCGGCTTCGTCGGCACCGCGGTCGTGCGCGACCTCGACACGGCCGACCTCGACGGCCTGCTCGTCGGCCGGGCCTTCGTCGGCGGCGTGGACGGCCACGTGTTCCTGGACGGACAGCGCGACTGGGTCGTCTCGGGAGGGATCTCCGGGAGCACGGTCTCGGGAAGCCGGCCCGCGGTCCTCCGGCTCCAGCTCGCCGCGCAGCGCTACTACCAGCGGCCCGACGCGTCGTACGTGACCGTCGACCCGAACGCCACGTCGCTCTCCGGCTGGAGCGGGCGGATCGGCCTCAACAAGAACAACGGCAACGTCACCTTCAACGCGGGGCTCTGGGGCATCAGCCCCGGCTTCGAGGCGAACGACCTCGGCTACGCCACCCAGACCGACCGTGGCGGCGCCCACGGCCTCGTGCAGTTCCGCAAGCTCACCCCGGACGGCTTGACCCGCAGCCGGCAGCTGTACGTGGCCAAGTGGTGGACCTTCAACTACGGCGGACAGTGCCAGGGCGACGGCGTGCAGATCACGGGCTCCGCCCAGCTCCGCAACTACTGGCAGCTCGGCCTGACCCTCGGGAAGTCGTGGAACACCTGGGACGACAAGCTCACCCGGGGCGGGCCGACCACGATCCGCCCGGGCATCAGCAGCCTCAACCTGACCGTGGCGTCCGACACCCGCCGGCGCTTCTGGGCGAACGCGACGGCGGCCCTCTCGGACCGGGAGTTCGGCAGCCACAGCCAGCAGTACTCGGCGACGCTCAACTTCCGGCCGTGGACGGCGCTCACCCTCTCCGCCACGCCCTACCTCCTCCAGACCCATACGATCGCCCAGTATCTCGCCGCGGTGCCCGATCCGACCGCTACCGCGACCTACGGCAGCCGCTACGTCTTCGGTACCCTCGACCAGACCGAGTGGTCCATGCCGCTGCGGGTCGACCTCGCTCTCTCGCCGAGGCTCTCTCTGCAGGTCTACACCCAGGCCCTCCTTTCGGCGGGCGCGTACCCGTCCATCCGGGAGCTGGCCGCGCCGCGCACCTACGACTTCCCGGTCTATGGAGTGGACACCGGGACGATCACGCGGGATCCCACGCAGCCCTTCTACACCATCGACCCCGACGGGGCGGGCGCGGCCTCGCCCTTTCGCATTCCCGTCCCCGACTTCAACTTCAAGTCGCTCCGGGTGAACGCCGTCCTGCGCTGGGAGTTCCGCCCCGGCTCGGCCGCCTACGTCGTCTGGACCCAGCGCCGCCAGGACGGACGGAACCCCGGCGACAGCGCCTTCGGCCGCGACCTCGGCGACCTCTTCGGCGCCCACGCCGACGACGTGTTCATGGTCAAGCTCGCCTGGTGGCTCGGGCGCTGACCCTCCGCCGCGGGATCAGCTCTTCGGGCCGCCCAACTCGCCGGCGCGGACGCTCGCCACCTCCACCGCGCGCGAGAGCACGGACCGGATGCGTCCGTCCTCGAGGGCGAGGATGCCGGCGATCGTGCAGCCGGCCGGGGTGGTGACGTCGTCCTTCAGGGCCGCCGGATGCCGGCCCGATTCGAGCACCATGGACGCCGCGCCGAAGACCATCTGGGCCGCCATCTCGATCGCCACCTGGCGGGGCAGGCCGCGGGCCACGCCGCCGTCGGCCAGGGCCTCGATCATCACGAATACGAACGCGGGCCCGGAGGCGCTGAGGCCCGTCACCGTGTCCATGTGCTTCTCCTCGAGCTCGAGGGCGCGGCCGAGGGGGGCGAAGATCTTCAGGGCGAGGGTGGCGTGGCCCTCCGAGGCCCGCGGCCCCCGGGACAGGACGGTCATCCCGCGGCCGATCGCGCAGGGCGTGTTGGGCATGGCGCGGATGACGGGCACGCGTTCGCCGAGAGCGGCCGCGATGGCCTCCGTCGTCACGCCGGCCGCGATCGAGACGACGAGGGCGCCGCGCTTCAGGGCCCTCGCCTCGGCGAGCGACCGGCACACGGGGACGACGTTCATGGGCTTGAGGCACAGGACGACGACGTCGGCGCCGGTGACGGCGGCCACGTTGTCGGTCCCCACCCGCACGCCGCGCTCGCGGGCGAGGGTAAAGGCGGCGGACTTCGTGCGCGTGGTCGCGCGGATCCGGCCCTTGGCGTGGCCGTGGGCGAGGAGGCCGCCGAGAATGGCCTGGCCCATCGTCCCGGCCCCGAGGATCGCGACCGTCTTCTTCTGCAGCATCTCGCGCTCCGGGACGCCCCTACGCCGCGCGCCCGAACGCCGACCGCAGCACCTCGAGGCTCTTCGGCACCGTGGTTCGGCGTCGAGTCAGCATGGACACTCTCCTGTCATCCCGGGTCGCTGTCGGACCGGAGGCGAAGCCCCGCGCGTCGTCGCGCGCGAGCGGATCCGCCGGTTCCGCCGCGACGGCGGAGCTTCCGAACGGGCGGACGGACGTCCCTCGGGACGGCTAAGCGACGGGCTTCTGGCCGGCCAGGAAGCGGTCGAACCTCTTCACCACGTCCTTGAGGTACGCGAGGTCGCCCCCCTCGATCTCGGTCGAGGCCCAGCCCTCGTATCCGACCTCGGAGAAGGCCTTCCGGACCTCGGGCCAGTCGATGTCGCCCTCGCCCAGGTTCTTCCAGAAGAACTGGCCCTTTTCGTGGTCGAGCTTGAAGTCCTTGAGGTGGACGCGGTTGATCCTCGGCCCCAGGGTGCGGATCCAGTCCTGGGGATAGCCGTAGAAGACCATGTTGCCCACGTCGAGGTAGGCCTTGACGTACGGCGACGCGAACTCGTCCACGTAGCGGGCCAGCTCGAGCGGGCTCAGGAGGAACTTGTTCCAGACCTCCTCGAGCCCGATCACGACCTTCAGCTCCTGGGCGAGGGGCAGGATGCGCTCCTTGATGACCTTCTGC
>Ga0335084_10008496_pt1 | contig 10239 bp, 9 predicted proteins | sample Lox_Sample_44_FD_206721 | JGI IMG/M metagenome (GOLD analysis project Ga0335084, IMG submission 206721) | Soil microbial communities from Loxahatchee National Wildlife Refuge, Florida, United States - Lox_Sample_4.4 | ecosystem: Environmental > Terrestrial > Soil > Wetlands | place: USA: Florida... | reverse complement strand
GGGGAGGGTAGCGGGACGGCGGCCTCCGCCGAAGAGACATCGTTCACATCTGCCTTCGCAGACTTGTCCTTTGCTGGCGGGACTGGGTTCTCCGCAACCGTGTCCTTACGTCCGGGCGCCTTCGCCAACGACTTGGTCCGGACATCCACCACCAGCCGGGGTGGATTCTCCAGCAGGGAGGCCGTGTAATCGGAAACGTCGTTCACTTCCAGCACGACACGGGTGCGTCCCGGCTTGAATTGTGCGATGCGGATGCACTTGAGGAAGCCATCACTAACATCGAGGGTTTGTCCCGTGAGCTGACGGTCCAGTTGCGTATTCAACAGGTCGAAGAAGATACGGTCCGGGTCGTCGATGCGCTGCGATTCGAACTTGACACCCCGCTCCAAATCGATTGCCACGCGGGTAAAGTCAGGCCCCGACCAGTAGCGGATGCCCGTCACACGCGTGACTCGGCTGTTGTGCACCTCGTCCGCTGGCCCCGTTTCCTTGGCCGTATTGCCAGGCGGCTGATCGTTGTCCGAATCCTCATCGGCGTCCTTGCCGGCCTCTCTCTCATTTTCTGCCGCAGACGTCTTCTTCAGCGGCATCTTCAGGCTTGCCTTCTCCACCGGCTCGGAGAGCGCCTTCCGTGCTTCCGCGGCGAACTGGTTTCGTGGATGGCGTCGCAAAAATTCTTCGAATACCTCGTTTGCACGGGCTTTGTCGTGAAGGTCGTCCTGGTAGATTTCACCGATGTGGAACAAAGCACTGAACCGTGCCCTGCTGCCGGGATACTGGCGGCGCAAAAACTCATACTGCTGAATTGCCGCCTTCAGAACCTCGTGGTCGTCAAAGCGCCGGCCCATTTCTTCCAACAATTGCGCGACCGCCATCACGCTGGGATCGGCCTTGGTCGAGGTCGGCGATTCCAGGTAGACACGCTTGTACGCGCTGGTGACTCGGTCATAGTCCTTGCGGGTGAGTTCCTGCGCGGGCCGGGCCTCGAGCGCTGCGTGCAGGCGCTGTGCGGCGGCGAATTGCGTCTTCGCCCACGCGTCCGACTTATGCGCACGGGCGTGAGCGGACACCGTGAGCAGCAGGGCAAATGCAACCAGGCCCCGGCTCAGCAGCCGTTGTTTTCGATCGGATATTTTCAAGTTACCGGCCCGTAATCGCCTGACGATCAAACCGCTGTTAACCCTGAGATGCAGCCGTACCTAATCGGTGTTGCTGATGTACAGCACGCCCCGGGAATCCCGTTGCACGTGAATGGGGTCATGCATCGGGCTTATCAGGGTGCGCTCTCCCGCATCCGATGCGCCATAGTACAGTTGGGTGATGCGTTTCACGTAGTTGCGGGTCTCCCGGAAGTGCGGCACTCCGGCACTGCGCGCCACCGCCCCCGGTCCGGCGTTGTAAGCCGCCAGGGTCAACTTCACGTTGCCGCCGTAGTTCTCCATCAGCCGCTTCAGATGGCGAACGCCGGCATCCACGTTTTGCTCCGGGTCGAACGGGTTGGCAACGTTCAACTGGCGGGCAGTTTGCGGCATCAGTTGCATCAATCCCATGGCTCCCTTGCGGGATACCGCATTGGGGTTGAAGTTCGACTCCACTTTGATCACCGCCCGCACCAGGTTGGGGTCTACGTTGTGCCGGGCCGCCGCCTGCTCAATGGCGGAATCGATGTCGGCCTGGGTAAAGGCCCGACCGCGAAGAAAGCTGGCAGTCGGCTGCGAGCTTTCGGTTGATCCCAGCAACTGATTTACTTCCGCTGCTGCCGAGCGCGCGGCCCGGACGTTGGCGGACGGAACTGGCTTCCAGCGATGTGCAGTCGAGCTCCAGAACACCAGCGAACTTGACTGGGCTGTGCCGGTGGACCGTTTGGCCACCACCGACTCATTCACATAAACCATCCGTCCGGAATCATCGGTAGTTGGAGTTATCACAGAGTCGGAACCGGCTTCGGCCTGCACGTATGGCGTGAGTGAAAGGAAGGTCGCGATTACGGGCATTGCCATCAGGGCGAGTTGCAGGTGCTTTCGCATAGCCGGGTTCTTGTGCCAGACGCGGACGCAAAAACACCTCCGCGCCTACCTGCCCGGAACCTGACGGAGAACCCTACCAGAGTGCTTCGATTATAGGGTGGCGGGGGAGGCGGAGCAACTTACCAAAGGGGTATAGAACCACGGTGGTAATCTGCATAAGTTATTGAAATATAAGTTGTTACTATGGGTCTTCATGGCGAAGGACGGGCGTCCTCGCCCGTTAGCACGGAGAACGCGAAATCGGCGTCCAGGATCGCTGCGGACTTGCGTTTTGTAACCCGACCTTCCGCGTCCCTATGGCGCTGTAGTACGCTCCTTGCTTCCCATGGCTAGCGAGTCCAGCCCCCAGCGCCAGACGCCCGACTCCTTGATGCTCTACGGGTTTTGGTATCGCGCTCTGCCGAGCGCAGAACTTACCGGCAACCGCCTGCATAAGACCATCCTGCTGGAGACCCCGCTGGTGCTGGGACGCGATCGCCAGGCGAAGCCTTTCGCCCTGCGAGACGCCTGCCCGCACCGCGGTATGCCGCTTTCTTATGGTCAGTTTGATGGCCAGCAGCTGGAGTGCAGCTACCACGGTTGGAAGTTTGATGCCCACACCGGCCAATGCCTGCTCATTCCCTCTCTGACTGCCGATCAGGACCTGAAAGTTGACCGCATTTACGCCGGGAGCTACGCCTGCCAGGAGTACGACAACTACATCTGGGTATTCATGCCCGAGCCTCCGTCTGCGGGAGCGGGATTTGGCAAGGCCACTGAACCGCCCATTCTTGTGCCTCGAGTGCCCACCTTCGGCGGCAAATGCAACACCGCGCACCTGACCGCCGACCTGCCCTGCAGCGTGGACCACGGCATCATCGGTCTGATGGATCCGGCGCACGGGCCATTCGTCCACCAAGCTTGGTGGTGGCGAACCCGCCACAGCATCCACGAAAAGCAAAAGCATTTCGAGCCCATCCCCATGGGCTTCCGCATGAGCGCACACACTCCCAGCTCCAACAGCGCGCCCTACAAGCTGCTGCGGATGTATGCCGAGGCGGACGCTATCACCACAACCATCGACTTCGTTCTGCCCAACCAGCGTTACGAGACCATCCGGGCAGGGAAGTACTGGTTTGCCAGCCTGACCACGGTCACTCCGATCACACACGATCACTGCCGCATCGACGTGGTCGCCTGCTGGAACATTTTTCGCTGGGTTCCGTTTGGGCCGGGACTGCTAAAGTTCGTTTTCGCAAAATTCGTCGAGCAAGACCGCCAGACCATGGAAAAGCAGTCGGAGGGACTGAGGCACAACCCTCACCTCATGCTGATCGACGATGCTGACCGTCCCGCGAAGTGGTATTTCCAGTTGAAAGCCGCGTATCTGGAGTCGAAGCGCGCCGGCACCGAGCTGAAACATCCTATGACAGGCCCGGTGACGCTGAAATGGAGGAGTTGAGAAAAAGTAGCTAGTAGCTAGAACCGCGAACATCACCTCTGTCGCCAGGCTTTGGTCGATCCCCTTTTGGGAGCCTGATTCCTAGCTACTAGCTACCAGCTACCAGCCCCTAGCTACTCGTCCTTTACCAGCCAGTCCATCGCCTCTTCGCGAGTAGCAAAGGTGGGAAAGTCCCGCTGCGAAAAGATCTTGAAATTCTCGTAGAAAACCTTCGGCAGGCTTTCGGTGCCAACCCACGCCGAGCGCTTCACGAAGGGACGATCCATGGTGAGTGCTTCCTTGATGCGCGTCGCCACGGCCTTATCGATCTGTGCGCCGGTGAAGTCAGCCAGGGTAAGCACGGAGTCGCGAGGGTGGTCGGAGACCTCCGCCTGCACTTCGTCCACAATGCGGAGCAACTGCTTGGGCTCACAGTGGCTGAAATCAATCAGCAGGATCTGCTGGCCTTTATGGGCGACAAACCGGATGCGGTCCTCCATCGGCGCTCCTAACTGGGAACCGGGAACTGACTACTGAGAACTGCTTTTCTAGCTCCCCAACAGCGACTCCACCACGGCATACGCCTCGCCCAGCACAGCATCGAGAGCTCCACAAACTCGGTTCGCATTCACCCGATGATCTTCAATCCTCTGTAGAGGCTGAACTTCTCGTCCGAAGTCACAACCGGAATCCTCTCGCACAGGGCCTGAGCTATGATTTGGCGGTCAAACGGATCGCCATGATAACGTGGCAAGTCAAATAGATGGTATGCGTGCTCAGCGCTGTAGGGCAATATGCGGATGTCCAGATCTTGAATTGCCTGACGCACAATCGCAGCCGAGAGCTTCAACTTGCCCAAGGCCGCCTTGATTGCGATCTCGGCCAGGGAAACCGAACTTAGCTCAAGAACATTGGCTGCGTTCCGCAAAGCAGTGCTCGCGCGCTTGCTGAGCCGTTCCGGTGATTCCACGGCATAGATCAGAATTGCCGTGTCCAGAAGCAGGCGCATTCAATCCCGCTCCGCAAGGAAGTCGTCCACCTCACCGTCCGTCATCGGTTTCCACCAGTTGGGATCGAGCACCTGAATTTTCCCTCTTAGCGTACCCAGCACCCGCTTCTTGCGGGCAGGCTTCTTCGAACGCACAATCTCCACCACCGGTACACCTCGCCGGCAGATAGTGACAGGCTCGCCGCCCTCGACGGCACGAATCAGTTCGGGCAGCTTGTTCTTGGCATCGGCCACGCTGACTTGCATGGAATCCATGATAGCTATCTAAGATAGCTATGTCAATGAGGGGTTCGGCACTACCCCAACAGCGCCTCGACCACCCCGTACGCCCCATCCAGCGCCGCATCCAGCGCTGCGGGATCTTTCCCCCCGGCTTCGGCGAGGTCGGGGCGTCCGCCGCCTTTGCCGCCAACCTTCTGCGCCACCGGGCCAATGACCTTCCCTGCGGGGATGCGGCTGGTGAGGTCTTTGGTGACGCCCACAATCAAAGACACGTTGCCATTGCTGGTCGAGCCGAGCACGACCACTCCCGACCCGATCTTGTCGCGCAGTTGGTCAACCAGGGTGCGCATCTGCGCGCGTTCCAGGTTGTCCACACGGTGGGCCAGGACTTTGACGCCGCGGACGTCTTTGATCTTGTCGCCAATGTTGGCCGTCGAAGACGATGCCGACTTCATGCGGACTTGATCGAGTTCACGGGCCAGGCGTTTGATCTCGGCGTCTTTCTTCTCGAGTTCGGCCTTCAGGGCCTCAGCCGGCGAGGTAGCGTCAGTGTGCGTGGCCAGTGAGGCGACCACTCCTTCAAGTTCGTGATCCTTGCGGAAGTGCTGCAACGAACCTTCCCCGGTCACGGCTTCGACACGCCGCACGCCCGACGACACGCTGCCCTCTTTCAAAATCTTGATCAGGCCAATCTCGCCGGTCTGCCCGGTATGCGTGCCGCCGCACAGCTCGGTCGAAAAATCGCCAATCTTGATGACGCGGACCTTGTCGCCGTACTTCTCGCCGAACAGGGCCATGGCCTTGTATTCGTTGACCGCGACATCGATGGGCACGTTCTCGATGACTTCGATCTTCGTATTGCGCAGGACTTCTTTGTTGATGATGTCTTCGATGTCCTGCAACTCTTCGTCTTCGACCGCCGTGAAATGCGAGAAATCGAAGCGCAGGTGATTAGGCGCAACCAGCGATCCCGCCTGCTTCACGTGCTTACCGAGCACCTCGCGCAATCCGGCATGGAGAAGGTGTGTAGCCGTGTGGTTACGCATGGTGGATTGACGGATGTCGGTGTTGACCACCGCGTCCACTTTGTCGCCCACACGAATCGGAGATTTCACGATAACCTGATGCACGCGCACGCCCTGAATTGGGTAATAGCAGCCTTTTACTTCTGCGATGACGGTGTTGTGATCGTCGGAGTACAGCCATCCGCGGTCGCCGACCTGGCCGCCGGATTCGGCGTAGAAGGGCGTGTGGTCGAGGATGATCTCGCCTTCGTCGCCCGGCTTGAGTTCCTGCGCACCCTGGCCGTTCTTGACGATGGCCAGCACTTCACAATTGTCAGAGCGAGTCTGACGGTAGCCTTCGAATTCTGATTTCGGAAGCTGCTGGTAAGCAGGATTGGCCGTCTGCTTGGCCGCGCCTTTCCAGGAAGCACGGGCACGCTCGCGCTGCTCGGTCATGGCACGATTGAAGCCATCATGGTCAAAAAGAACGCCCCGGTCCCTCGCGATGTCCTGTAGGAAATCGAGCGGCAGACCGAAGGTGTCATAAAGCTTGAAGGCAGCAGCCCCATCTACCTTTGGCGGCTCGCTAAACTTTGTGAACTCCATCCGAGCTTCATCGCTGCGTTTTTGCCCGAAGGTGTCGGAGACAAATTTCCAAAAGACGGACTCGTCCCTTTTGGTGACACCGTCGCGAATCGCTTCCATTAGCCTTTGTTCGAGCCCCGGTTTCTCTCGGGCCAGCCTATCGATAACCTCGTGGCGAAGATCATGCTGTCGCTCGTGAATCGCGGTAAGCAGGTGCTGGAAAGCGTTGAGCCCGGCCGCCTGTTCAGCTGACGCGGCCGCTTGTTCCCATTCCACAAGCCCTAGACTTATTGTGTTCGCGAAGCGTGTCTCCTCGGCACCGATCACCTTGGAGATTCGTTCCGCACCTTCATCCAGTTCCGGATACGCGTCCTGCATCAAATCGCGCACGGCAAAGACCATCTCATAGAGAAAGGGCTTGTTCTGTCCCAGCAGCCGTCCGTGTGTAATTGCCCGGCGCATAATCTTGCGCAGCACGTAGCCGCGCCCGTCATTCGCCGGCAACACTCCATCTGAAATCAGAAATGTCGCGGCACGCGAGTGGTCGGCGATGACTCGAAGGGACGCCGCCGACTTCGCATGTGCTTCTTTTTCTAGTTCCTTCTTCAGCGACGTTCCTGTCAACTCCGCCGCCCGCTTGATCAGCGGCGTAAATAAATCCGTGTCGTAATTCGAAATCTTTCCTTGCAGCACTGCCGCCAGCCGCTCCAGGCCCATCCCCGTATCAATCGACGGCTTGGGCAACGGATTCAGCTTGCCGCTAGCATCCCGGTCGAACTGCATGAACACCAGGTTCCAGATCTCGACGTAGCGGCCGCAATCGCAGCCGAACTTGCAGTCCGTGTGGCCCTGGTCGGACGCGATTGCGCCCATGTCGTAGTGAATTTCGCTGCAAGGACCGCAGGGGCCGGTGTCGCCCATCTGCCAGAAGTTATCTTTCAGTCCGAATTCGAAGATGCGATCTTTCGCCACGCCCTGCCCGGCCCAAAGGTCGTACGCTTCGGCATCGCGCGGCACGCCACCTTCACCGTTGAAGATCGTGACGTACAGCTTGTTTTTCGGAATTCCAAACCACTGCGGAGACGTAATCAGCTCCCAGGCGTAGGCGATGGCGTCTTTCTTGAAGTAGTCACCGAAGGAAAAGTTCCCCAGCATTTCGAAAAACGTGTGATGTCGATTGGTGAACCCGACGTTTTCCAGGTCGTTGTGCTTGCCGCCGGCGCGCACGCATTTCTGCGAAGTGGTGGCCCGGTTGTAATCGCGCTTTTCCAGGCCCAAGAAGACGTCCTTGAACTGGTTCATGCCCGCATTGGTGAAGAGCAGAGTAGGGTCATTGGCCGGGACGAGCGACGACGAATGGACAATCTTGTGCCCCTTCTCGTTAAAGAATTGCAGAAATTTCCGCCGAATTTCAGAACCAGTCATGGAAAATTCAATTCTAAATGAAAACCACAGAGGACACAGAGGACGCAGAGGCGAGCACCGCGTACCCACAATGCCTCTGTGATCTCTGTGCCCTCTGTGGTTGTGGTTTCTTGAGTTACTTTACCGCGTCGGCGGTCTTGTCGGCGCCCTTCTTCACTCCGTGACCGATCCCCTTCACGCCCTTCTTGATCCCGTGTCCGGTCTTCTTCGCGGCGTCTGAGGTCGCATCGGCAGTCTTGTCGGCGGCTTTTTCCGTTCCATGGGCGGTGTCTTGGGCTGCAACCTTGGTTACGTGCCCCGTCTTCTTGGCGGTCGTGGCGGTCGCGTCGGCGGTTTTGTCAGCCGCCTTCTCGGTTCCCTTGGCGGTGTCTTGCGCCCCAACCTTGGTGGCATGGGCCGTGTCCTGCGCCGCGACCTTGGTCGCGTGGCCGGTGTCTTCCGCGGCTTTTTTGGTGTCGGTGGTGACCTGCGAGTACATCAGCGACGACGAGAACAGCAGCGCGATAGCGAGAGTTTGCCCCAAACCAATCCTCATATTGTCTCCTGTGAGTGGGATGATCCTTGAGTATGGACTAATTCGAAAGTGAATTCAATGCCCGGCACTATTCGGCACTGTTACAAACTGTAACAGTGCCAACTATTCCGCTTCGCCCTCCAGTGCGCTCAGCGTTTCATCGTCCACATCCCACTTCTTCAGAATGGTGAAGATGGTTTTTGAGCCGAATCCCGCGCGCATCAACTGACGGAAGATGCGTGCCGCCTGCTTCTGATCCTTGGGTTTGACCAGCCGTTTCCGGCGTAGGTACTCGCGTGCCTGCCGTTCCTCATTAACGTCGTCGTAAACCGAGGCAACAGCTTTCTCGATGACTTCGGAGTGAACTCCCTTCGTCCTCAAATCGGTGATCACACGACGGCGACCGAACTTCTCGTTATCGCGGCGAAAGGAAGAATAAGCGGCTGCGTATCTGGCGTCATTCAGATAGCCCTGGTCCTTGAGTCGCCGGATAACCAACTCAACCAGCGTTTGGCCATACTCCGTATCCGCTTCCACCCGGGGGCGAAGCAGCCGCTTGAGTTCCGCCACTGTACGCATGCGGCGGGCCAGCGCACCCACAGCATATTCGTAGAGTTCGTCTTCCGAGTCGGTCTTCTTAGGGCGTGGAAAAGCCATGTTCTTAACTTGAGGCGCAGCGCCTGGTGCCCTTAGACCTACAACCTTCGGTTGCGTCCAACACCAGGGTGCCCGCATCTACCTGGTGCGAGCGTTTACTTCTTTTTACATCCTTTTTGGTGACAGCGGGAACTTTCAACCGTCTATTTCCGTAGTTAGAGGTAGAGATCGAGAGGTGGCAGTCATGCTTACCATGGATGTGGAAAAAACCGGCGATGTGGCAGTGGTAAGGCTAAACGGGCGAATCGTCCGCGGGGAAGAGGTCCGCACCCTTAGGAATGCAGTGGTTTCCGAAAAGGATAGCCGCGTGGTGGTGCTGGATCTTTCCGACGTAGAGTCGCTGGATGCTGGTGGCCTGACTACCCTGTTGTCTTTGCATCAGTGGGCGCGAAGCCGTGGGGTACAACTCAAGCTGGTGAATCCATCGCACTTTGTGCATGAGGTCCTGACCCGCACCAAGCTGGACCACGTGTTTGACATCTCTACGTTCGATCACGCGTTATATGTATTGAGCGGCGCGGAAGCTCGTCACGCGCGGTACGCCACCTCTTGTTTGAGTTAAACGCAGATTCCTCCATAGGGGCCAGAAGACTGCTTTTCGAAAACCTTCTGGCCCTCCTTCCCAATAAAAAAGGCGCGCTTTTGGGGCGCGCCTGGAGTGTTCTCAGGAGGACAATCAGTCGCCGCCGTATCCGGCCGACTGCATGGCGTTCTTGGAGATGTCGCTGGTAGAAGAGATGCCCTGCATGCGCAACTTGAAATCGTCCGCATTCGAGGCATTTTCCAGGGCGGTTTCGTAGTTGATTAACCCGGCCTGGAACAGGTCCCACAGAGATTGATCGAAGGTCTGCATGCCGTATTGCGACGTGCCCGCAGAAATGGCATCGCGGATGGCGCGCGTTTTCTCCGGCACTAGAATACATTCCCGAATGTAGGCGGTGTTGATCATGATTTCGACAGCGGGCACGCGGCCTTCGCCGTCGCATCGTTTGACCAGTCGCTGGCTGATGACCGCGCGCAGCACGGCGGCCAACTGCAGGCGAATCTGCTTCTGCTCAGGCGGCGGGAACACCGCAATGATACGGTTGATGGTTTCCACGGCGTCCAGGGTGTGCAACGTAGAGAACACCATGTGGCCGGTTTCGGCGGCATGGAGCGCGGTACCGATGGTTTCAACGTCGCGCATTTCGCCGACCAGGATGACGTCGGGATCCTGACGCAACGAGGCCCGTAGTGCGGCGGCGAACGAAGGCGTGTCCACTTCAATTTCGCGCTGGTTCACGTAACCCTTCTTGTCGCGGTGCAGAAATTCGATGGGGTCTTCGATGGTGATGATATGTTCGGCGCGGGTGGAGTTGATGCGGTCCACCATGGCG
>Ga0335084_10008495_pt1 | contig 10239 bp, 8 predicted proteins | sample Lox_Sample_44_FD_206721 | JGI IMG/M metagenome (GOLD analysis project Ga0335084, IMG submission 206721) | Soil microbial communities from Loxahatchee National Wildlife Refuge, Florida, United States - Lox_Sample_4.4 | ecosystem: Environmental > Terrestrial > Soil > Wetlands | place: USA: Florida... | reverse complement strand
TGCGCGGCCGAGCGTTCCATCTGTCGCGAGTTGCCCAAAGGCTTTCTCGCCGGCCCAAGTTGGTAGTCGATAAAGCGGTGCCGCCACGTTGTCTTGTAGAAAGGTTCGCAGCATCTCACCACAGCGTTCCACTTCAACCCCAACAGCGTTCAACCGCGCGCGTCGTGCATCCTTCTCCTGCCGCCTTCTTGTCCACTCGTTAAGAAGGTAACCAACCACTGTTCCCAAGACTGTTCCAAATACGCCGACTCCAGCGACAACCAACTCTCCGTAGCCAGTGATAGAATCCGTCATCTTGCCCCCTTTGCGGTTTCCGCCTCCATTGGCCTATTGCTGTGCCTCTATTGTTCTCTCACAGGGCTGGCAGTCCTGGTACAAGCACTTTATCGATCGGATCACTTGATCGACATTTGGCGTCGTCTCCGCTTTAGAGGCATAAGATTCAGCGTCTCGCGAGGGCAAAATGACCGACATGACACTTTATATCGGCAACAAGAACTACTCCTCCTGGTCGCTCCGCCCGTGGCTCGCGATGAAGCAGGCAGGCCTGAGCTTCCGCGAGGTACTGGTGCCGCTCGATCAGCCCGAGACGCAACAGCGGATCAAGGCCTTCTCCGGCTCCGGCAAGGTACCCCTCCTGGAACATGGCGCGGTCAAGGTTTGGGAGTCGCTCGCGATCTGCGAATATGTGGCCGAGCTTCGCCCGGAGGCGCATCTTTGGCCCGGCGACCCTACGGCCCGCGCCCATGCCCGCGCCGTTGCCACCGAGATGCATGGCGGCTTCGCCGAGCTCCGGCGCAACATGCCGATGGACATCCGGGGCCGCTGGCCGGAGCGCAACCGCCAGTCCCATTGCGCGGCCGAGATCGAGCGCGTGATCGCGCTCTGGCATGAGGCGCGGGAGCGCTTCGGCAAGGCCGGCGCCAACGGCAAGGGCGATTTCCTCTATGGTGGCTTCACCATCGCCGATGCGATGTACGCGCCGGTCACGACGCGCTTCATCACCTATGGCGCGACATTCGACGCGGCGACCACGGCCTATATCGCCGCCGTCAACAATCTCCCGGCGATGCGCGAATGGGCCGCGGCCGCGAAGGAAGAGCCGTGGGAGATCACCTATCCGGTGTTCCGGCAGGCGTGATGCGGCGCTCCTTCAGATACGCATCTCTTGCCTGTCACCGTTGGGTTCGACGCGACATTGTCGAGATGAGGCTGTCCAAGGGTAGTCCCTCTCTTCCACTTTCTTCCCCTCCCCCCTTGAGGGGGAGGTCAGGGTGGGGGGTGGCCGCAATCTCAGTGCGAGCCTCATTCGCTCGGCGGAAGGCTCCTTCATCATCGCGTTTTTTGATCACCCCCCACCCTGACCTCCCCCTCAAGGGGGGAAGGGATAAGAGGAGGAGTTGGCGAGGTCGCGAGAATCGCGCATCCGATCGAGGGCCGGCTGAGCGATGACGGCCGAGCCGCCTTCGGATCGGCCGGGTGCCGCAGCCTCGCTCCGGCGCTGGCCGCTTCATCTGTCGGTCAGGTTCCTGCCGACTTCCATCGGCCCGATCGCCCTCTGGCTGGTGCTGGTGGTGAGCACCCTGGCCGCGCGGCCGCCGCTGGCCAGCGTCGACAGCCTGGTGCTGGCGCAAGCCTGGTGGCAATGGTCGGGCGGCAATCCGGATCTGATCGAGGCCTTCTCCCGCCATCCGCCGCTGCTTGCCTGGTTGATCCGGGCGGGCTGGTGGCTGTTCGGCACCAGCGAGCTTTGGGCCCGCCTGGTGGGGCCGCTCTTTGCGCTGGGCACCATCCTCACTGCCGGCCCGGTCGCGCGCCTGCTCTGGCCGCGCCGGCCGCAGACGCTCGCCATGGCACCGGTTCTCCTGGTGGGGTTCGGCGGCTTCGCGGCGACACTGGCGCTCACCCTTCCCGACCTCGCTCTCGCGGCCTTTCTGTTGGGCGCCGTCGCCGGACTGGGACTGGTGCTCGGCCACCGGCCCGTTTTCGGTTGGGCGGTCTATGGCGCGGCCCTGGGCTTGGCGATCCTGGCCCGCGGCGGCGCCGGGCTGCTTTACATTCTGCCACTCCTGCTGATCCTGCCCTGGCTCGAACGCGCCCGCCGGCCTCGCCTTCGGCAGTGGCTGGCCGGAGCCGCGGGGGCGCTAGGGCTGGCCGCGCTCCTGTTGGTCCCCTGGCTCGCGGGCCTGCCCGATCCGCTGGCAGCATTGCTGGCCGATCCCTCGCGCTATCCGGGCGCGCCACAGCCGGCGTCCGAAAGGCCGCTCTACTGGCTGCTGCTGCTGGCGCCGGCATTGCTGCATCCCTGGGCCTGGTGGAAGCCGATATGGCGCGCCATGCGCAACCAGACCCGCATGCCCATCGATGACGGGCTGCGGTTGACCCTGGTCGCCATGGCGGTGGCCCTGCTTGCCAGTCTCCTGACCGAGGGCCGTTCCTCCTATGGGCTGGTGCCGGCCCTCGCCCCCATGGCGCTGGTCGCGGCGCGGCTGTTGACCGTCCAGGCCAACAAGCCGGTCGATTATCACGCCGCGCTTCCCACGCTGCCCGTGCTGCTGGCCGGCTTGCTGTTCTTCCTGCTCAACATCGTGCCGGTCGCCCACCTCGATGCCGTTTGGCGCCAGTTCGTGAGCCCTTCGGGGCTGCCGATCTGGCTCGGCGGCACCGGCTTGATTTCCGGACTGGTGCTGCTGGGGGGTGCCTATATCGTCGGACAAGCGACACCGCGCGCCCTCATCGCGCGCATGACGCAGCTGGCGCTGCTGCCCACCCTCATGGTGGTCAGCTTCAACATCGAGTTCGCGCAGTCGCTGCGGCCTTTCTTCGACCTTTCGCCACTGGCAGAGCGGATCCACGAGCTGCAGCAATCGGGACGCGGCGTGGTGGTGCTCGGACGCTACCGCGGTGAATATGACTTCCTCGGCCGGCTCGACCAACCGGTGACCGTGTTCGCGAGCGCGGGCGCAGCCCTGGGCTGGGCGGCGCAGAACCCCGATGGCGTGATCCTATCTTATTTCCAGGGCGGCGTGCTGCGTCTGCCACTGCGGCCGCTGATGCTCGGTGCCGCCGGCGACAACTGGGCCGCCTTCTGGCCGGCAAGCGATGTCGTGGCGTCGAACGGCGCGGTGCTGGCGCAGCGGTTCTAGGGGGCCAGCCACCGGCGACGGGGCTGTCAGCAGGTCAACCCGCCATCGACCACCAGCGTCACGCCGGTGATGTAAGCGCCACCGGCACAGAGAAACAGGATCGCTTCTGCATAGTCCTCGGGACGGCCGGCACGACGCAGCGGCACGCGCTGCGTATCGGTGGCCACATCCTCTTCATTCCAGCGGCATTCCCAGTTCGAGCCTTCGACGATCCCCGGCGCGATCGCATTCACGCGCACATCGGGGCCCAATCCGCGCGCCAGCTCTCGGGTCATCGAGACGAGCCCGGCCTTGGTCGTGCAGTAGGTGGTGCTCGAGCCGCCACCGCCAAGCGCGGCCGTCGATGCGGTGTTCACCACCGCACCATGCGCCGCCTTGAGCCAGGGCAGCGCCGCACGCACACAGCGATAGGGGCCGATCAGATTGACCGAAACGAGCTTCTGCCAGAACGCCTCGTCCTGGCGCACCATATCCTCGATCGGGATCGGCTGCTTCGTTCCCGGCGTGCCGGCGTTGTTCACGAGATAGTCGAGACCGCCGAGGGCACCGGCTGCCGTCTCCACCATGCGCTTGACATCGCTGTCGGAGCCGACATCGCCGGGCGCCGCGATCACGTCCAGCCCTTGGCCCTTGAGCCGCCCCACCTCGACCTCGAGACGAGGGCTGCCGGGAAGATCATTCAGCGCAACACGCGCGCCCGATCGGGCGAACAGCTCTGCGGTCGCCAAGCCGATGCCTGAGGCCGCTCCCGTGATCAACGCCTTTCTGCCCTGCAGTTCGGCGCTGATCATCGCGGATGTCCTATCGAGGGAAGCCGGAGGCTGTTATGGCTGCGCGGGGGCGGCGCTGAGCTGGCCCTTCGACATCTGGGCGATGCGCTCGTCGAGCGTCGCGATCAGCCCGTCGAAACCCTTCGAGCCCATCACGTCGATGAATTCCGAGCGATAGACCGAAAGCTGGCTGATCGAACCCTTGAGATAGATGTCGATGATCTTGAGCTGACCCTGGTCAGGGCGCAGCAGATAGTCGATGCGGATGGGGTCGCCCTTGTCGTCGGCGATCTGGTTCTTCACCAGCACCGTGTTCTGCGCCTTCTCCTCCTCGCCGAGAATCTCGAAGCGCTGGTTCGAGAAGCCGTCGAAGCGGGCCGCGTAGGTCGCGGTCGAGTAGCGCCGGAATGTGTCGACCAGCCGCTGCTTCTGCTCGTCCGTCAGGCTCTGCCAACGGCCGCCCATGGCGACTCGCGCCATCAGCGCGAAGTCGAAGGAATCAGCGACCACCGGCTCCAATTCCTTGTAGCGGCCCTCATATCCCAGCGCCGCCGCGTTCTGCATGACGTCCAGGAAGGCGCCGTTGAGCTTGCCGACGATATCGCCGGCCGGCGTCGCGGTGGCACGGGCCGGGCCGGCGAGCGTCAGCACAATAGCCAGGGCCAGACCGGTACTGAAAAAAGCGAACATGCGGCGGGGGCGGAACGTCATGGTTTTCCGTGCTCTTTCGGCCCTCTGGCCATTCTGCGCTGCGGCTCGGGAATCCGAGGCCGGCTCGGCCAATGCGGGCGTTAGGGTCTGAATACGGCTGAATTTTCCGGCGGCCAATCCCCTCCACCGGCCAACAACGGCTCATACCGCAGAGCAATCGTCGGCTCGGCAATCGCTCTGCGGCGCGACATATAGCGATGAGCGGCCCTCCGCGCAACCGGTGCAGGGTGGCAGAAGATGGGTAAAAATGCCGCATTTCCCGGGATTTGGGTATTTCCCCTCGATCCGGCGGGTTGATTTGCCGTGACTTCTATGGTCCCTATGCCCATGGGGGTGGACGCTCGCAAGGGCGAAGACTAGAAGGTTAATAGTTGAGCTTAGGGCTTGGCCAAAATTGCGGCCGAGCCCGTTGTCCTCGCAGGCCCGCGGGCCGTCACCCTGAGGAAATTTGCCAGTGAGTGGAGCCCATCAGAAGATGCGCGTGATTCTGGCCCAGCCCCGCGGCTTCTGCGCCGGCGTCGAGCGAGCCGTCGAAATCGTCGAACTGGCGATTCGCAAATACGGCCCGCCGGTCTATGTCCGCCATGAGATCGTCCACAACAAGCGTGTCGTCGAGAAGCTGCGCTCGATCGGCGCGCGCTTCGTCGACGAGCTGGACGAGATCCCCGACGGCGCGATCACGGTCTTCTCCGCCCATGGCGTGTCTCAGAAGGTCGCTGACGACGCGGGCCTACGCGATCTTCCGGTGATCGACGCCACCTGCCCGCTAGTGGCCAAGGTGCACCGCGAAGGGCAGCGCTATGCCGAGCAGGGCTACGACGTGATTCTGATCGGCCACGAGGGCCATCCCGAGGTCGAAGGCACGCGCGGGCGCATTCCGGGCGGCGTGCATCTGGTCTCGTCGGTGGATGATGTCGATCGCCTGCGGGTGCGCGACCCCGCCAAGGTCTCCTACATCACCCAGACGACGCTCTCGGTCGACGACACCCGCGTCATCATCGACAAGCTGAAGCAGCGCTTCCCGCAGGTGGCCGGGCCCGACGTGCGCGACATCTGCTACGCCACGCAGAATCGCCAGCAGGCGGTCCATCTCCTGGCCCAGCATGTCGGCGTGATCCTGGTGGTGGGCTCTCCCAACAGCTCGAACTCCAACCGCTTGCGCGAGATCGCCGCCGAGATGGGCATCGCCAGCTACCTGATCGACACGGCCGAGGACATCAACCCGGCCTGGTTCGCGAATGTCGACGCCGTTGGCGTCACCGCCGGTGCCTCGGCGCCGGAAGAGCTGGTCCAGGAGGTGCTCAACCGCCTCGGCCAGATCACGCCGGTCGAGATCGAGAATCTCGAAGGCGTCGAAGAGAATGTGCGCTTCAAGCTGCCCGAGATGCTCTGGGACGTCGCCGGGTCGCCTTATGGGCGGATGGGACGCCCGCAGCCCCGCGAAGGCGAGCGCAGCGCCACCGCCGCCGCATCGGCCGAATGAACCCCTCTCGCGAAATCCGCTTCGTCTGATTGTCGCCGCATCGCTCGACCAGGAGAGCCGCGTGTCCGTTCCGTTGATCCAGAAGCTTCATGTCGGGGCCTATCTGATTCGCCAGCGCCTTCAAGGCAAGCAGCGCTATCCGCTGGTGCTGATGCTGGAGCCGCTGTTCCGCTGCAACCTCGCTTGCGCCGGCTGCGGCAAGATCGACTATCCGGACGAGATCTTGAACCGGCGCCTGTCGGTCGAGGAATGCGTGGGTGCCGCCGAGGAATGCGGCGCGCCGATCGTCTCCATCGCCGGCGGCGAGCCGCTGCTGCACAAGGAGATGCCCACGATCGTGGCGGAGCTGGTGAAGCGCCGCCGCTTCATCTATCTCTGCACCAACGCGCTGCTGCTCGAGAAGAAGATCGACCAGTTCACGCCCAGCCCCTATCTCTGCTTCTCCATCCATCTCGACGGCGACCGCGAGCGCCACGACAAGGTGGTGTGCCAGGAGGGCGTCTATGACAAGGCGACCGCCGCGATCCAGACCGCGCGCGCCAAGGGCTTCCGCGTCAATGTCAATTGCACGCTGTTCGACGGCGAGCAGCCGGATCACGTGGCGCACTTCCTCGACAGCGCGATGGCGATGGGGGTCAGTGGCGTCACCATTTCGCCGGGCTATGCCTATGAGCGGGCGCCCGACCAGCAGCATTTCCTCAAGCGCAGCCAGACCAAGCAGCTCTTCCGCGACGTATTCCGCCAGGGGAAGGGCAAGGGCTGGCGCCTCAACCAGTCGGCCCTCTTCCTCGACTTCCTCGCCGGAAACCAGACCTACCACTGCACGCCCTGGGGCAACCCGACGCGCAACGTGTTCGGCTGGCAGAAGCCTTGCTACCTCCTGGGCGAAGGCCATGTCGCGACCTTCAAGGAGCTGATGGAAGAAACCGCCTGGGAGCAGTATGGCACCGGCAATTACGAGAAATGCGCCGACTGCATGGTCCATTGCGGCTATGAGGCGACCGCGGTCAACGACACGCTGGCCCATCCCATGAAGGCGATGATGGCGGCGCTGCGGGGGCCCAAGACTGAGGGCCCGATGGCGCCCGAGATCGTGCTCGACAAGGCGCGGCCTGCGGAGTTCGTGTTCGAGCGCACGCTCAAACACAACATGGAGAAGCTCGCGGCCGAGAAGGAAGTCTCAGCCAAGACCTCGAGCGAGTGCCGCAGCAGCGCGGCCTAGGCTGATCTCCGCCACCCGCGAATCGCGCGCCAGGCGGAGCAATCCCCAGATCTCCCGAGGGCGGCGCGTCAGCGCGCCCATCAGTCTGCCCGGGCGAAGCTTGCCGTCGGGGCCTAGCGCCACCAGCGCCGCCCGCGGCAGATCGCGTTCGGCCGGGTCGAGCACGATCCGCAACGCCGCCATGGGGCGTTGGGCGCTCGCCGCCGCGCGCGCGACGCCGTGGCTTTCCATATCGACGGCATGGGCCTCGGTCCCCATGCCCAATCGCGCCTTTTCCTCGGCGGTCGCGACCGCTCGATCGCTGCCGGCGATCGAGCAGAGATGATAGGCGAGCCCAGCCTGGGCCAGCGCGCCGGCGAGCGCCGCCACCAGATCGTCGTCACAGTCGGCGGCCTTGCCGTCGGGCATGACGATGCTCTCGGCCAGCAGAACGGTTCCGGGCGCCATCTGCGGCAGCAGAGCGCCGCAATAGCCAAGGCTGACCACCCCGTTGCAGCCGCGCCCGATCAACGCCCGCGCCGCGCTCTCGGCACGCGACGGATCGGCCCCTGCGATCTCGATGGAATCGGCCACCGCCGGAAAACACCGCCGCAACAGCCGCGCCTCGGCGGCAAAGCCGACGATGAAGCCCAGGCGGCGGCCGCGATCGGGGGCTCCGGCGCCTGTCACCGCCGGCCCCGCTACATGCCCCAATTCACGCGCCGCTCATTGGCGCGCATGAGATTGCCGTAGCGCGCCAGCGCCCAGAGCGGGAAATAGGCAGCGTAGCCGTGATAGCGCAGATAGAAGACCCGCGGGAAACCGACCGCCGTGTACCAGGGCTCGGTCCACCGGGCACCCTCGCGGGGGCTCGCCAGGAGATAGTCGACGCCGCGGCGCACCGCCGGATCCTCGACCTCGCCTGCGGCCATGAGCCCCAGCGCCGCCCAGGCTGTCTGCGACGGCGTCGATTCCTTGGCCTCGGCACGGCGCTCCTGCCAGTAGGTGGCGCCATCCTCGCCCCACCCCCCATCCTCGCGCTGGCGCGACTTGAGCCAGACCACCGCGCGACGGATATAGGGTGCCTGCATATCCTCGCCGACGATGTTGAGGGCGCAGAGCACCGACCAGGTACCGTAGATGTAGTTGGTGCCCCAGCGCCCGAACCAGGATCCGTCCGGCTGCTGCTCGCGCTTGAGATACGCGATGGCGCGCGCGACGCAAGGGTGGTCGCGGCCGTAGCCGATCTGCGCCAGATAGCTCAGCACCCGCGCCGTCACATCCTCGGTCGGCGGATCGAGCAGTGCACCGTGATCGGCGAAAGGGATGTGGTTGAGATAGTAGTGCGTGTTGTCGGCATCGAAGGCGCCCCAGCCGCCATTCTTGCTCTGCATCCCGATCAGCCATTCGGTCGCGCGATCGAGCGCGGTCTGGACCCGCGGATCGGTGGCGGCGCGGCCCGAGCGCGCCAGCGCCATGGCGACCACCGCCGTGTCGTCGACATCGGGGTAATGGGCATTGCGATATTGGAAGGCCCAGCCGCCGGGCCGGACATCCGGCCGGCGCGAGATCCAGTCGCCCCGAACATCGAGGATCTGCCGTTCGAGCAGCCACTCCACCGTCTTGTCGAACTTCGGGTCCCTGCCGTCGGCGCCGGCTTCCAGCAGCGCATGCCAGGCGAGGCCGGTGTCCCAGATCGGCGACAAGCAGGGCTGGCAATAGCCCTCCGTGGGATTCTTGATCAAGAGCTTCGCAATCGCCGACATGGCGGTCATCCGATGCGGATGATCCTTGGGATAGCCCAGCGCGTCGAAAGCCATGACCGAGTAGGCCATCGCCGGATAGATGCCCCCCAGCCCGTCATCGCCATTAAGGCGGGGCACGACGAAATCGATCGCGCGCTGAATCGCCCGCTCCCGCATCGGCTGCGGCAGAAACCGCTCCAGCGGACGCAGAACGCGATCGAGCCCAAGGAAAGCCTCACCGATCCATTTTCCGGTCGGATTGACGAGGTAATGCCGCTCCTGCTCGGGCGGCGTGACGAACAGCTCACGGATATCGATGCGCTTGGGATTGCGCGCCCGCGGCCGCTTGGCCATGACGACCAGGAGCGGCGCGATCACGGTGCGCGACCAGTAGGCGACCTTGTCGAGATGGAAGGGGAACCATTTCGGCAGGAGCATGATCTCGACCGGCATGACCGGCACGGCGCGCCAGGGCACCTGGCCGAAGAGGGCGAGCGCGATGCGCGTGAAGACATTGGCGCGCGCGGCACCGCCATGGGCCAGGATCGCCTCGCGGGCACGCCGCATATGCGGTGCCCCGATATCGTCGCCCGCGAGCTTCAGCGCGTAATAGGCCTTGACCGACGCGCTGATGTTGAGATCGCCCCCATGGAACAGCGGCCAGCCGCCATGGCTGCCCTGGATGCGGCGCAGATAGCGCGCGAGATCCTGCTCGAGCGCCTCGTCGATCTCGTCGAGGTAATGCTCGAACATGATGTATTCGGCGGGGATCGTGGCGTCGGCTTCCAGCTCGAAGCACCATTCGCCATCCTGCTTCTGCAGACCGAGCAGCGCGGCGGTCGCGGATTCGACCAGACGATCGACCCGATTGAGCAAAGTCGGGTCGAGACGCGCCGATGCCAAGCGCGGCCGGTCCGAGGACGGCGCGTCAGGCGGGGGTAGCGTGGAGAGAAGCGGTCTGTCGTCCATCCCTGTTCAACTCGAGCCGGCGGCGGGCCGGGCATCCCTGGCCCCGGCATGGGTCGCCGGCCGTGGCACCCGCTTCGCCGCGGGCGCCGTCCCGGGCTGGCGACCCGGCGCCGCGGAAGCGGCCAGGACCAAGGCCGCCGCGGTTATGCCCGAACGGATCGCGCCTTCAATCGTCGCCGGCAGGCCGGTATCGGTCCAATCGCCCGCGAGCCAC
>Ga0335084_10008494_pt1 | contig 10239 bp, 10 predicted proteins | sample Lox_Sample_44_FD_206721 | JGI IMG/M metagenome (GOLD analysis project Ga0335084, IMG submission 206721) | Soil microbial communities from Loxahatchee National Wildlife Refuge, Florida, United States - Lox_Sample_4.4 | ecosystem: Environmental > Terrestrial > Soil > Wetlands | place: USA... | reverse complement strand
TCATCGCGATGGCGCAGCACGCGGGCAGCTTCCGGCTGGGCGATGTCCAGCAGGCACCCATCGGTCCCGTGTGGCTCTTCGCCGCGGTCGCGTTCCTGCTGGCGGTCCCCGCCCGTGTCAAGAGCAACCCGTTCTCGATCGCAAACGCCGAGCAGGAGATCGTCGGCGGATCGCACCTCGAGTACAGCGGAAGCTCGCTCGCGATGTTCGAGCTGTCGCACGCGCTCGAGGTCGTGGTGCTCATCAACCTGTTCACGGCCCTGTTCGTGCCAGCCGTCGGCGCGGGGGTGCTGGCGGGCGCGGCGCTGTACCTGGCGGTGAGCGTCGCGCTCGTGGCCGCGGTGACGTTGGTCGCCGCGACCACCGCGCGGCTCCGGGTGAGCCAGGCGTTCCGCTTCTACTGGGTCTGGGGCGGCCTCGCGGGATGCGCCGCGATCGTCGCCGCGATGATCCGCTGAGGGACAGGACCGTGGGGATTCTCGGCATCGTGTGGCGAAACTTCACGCACGCGGTCCGGACGCGGCGCCCGGACGACATGGTCCCGCGGCCCGACGTCTTCCGCGGGCTCATCGAGCACGACGTGGCGCTGTGCACCGGATGCCACACCTGCGCGTACGTCTGCGCGCCGCAGGCCATCACCTTGCGGCCCATGGGCGACCACGGCGTCACGTGGAACTTCTTCGCGGGCCAGTGCTCGTTCTGTGGGCTCTGCGTCCAGTACTGTCCGACCCGGGCGATCACGAACCACGGCAAGCTTCCGCCCGTGACCGGAGACCAGCGGCTCCATCGCGTGACGCACGAGGTGCCGTTCCACCCGTGCGCCGAATGCGGCCGCCTGATGGTCCCCCTGCCCGAGCCCTTCCTGCGCCAGCTCTACCGCGAGCCGACCGACGCGGAGCGCCGGGCCAACGAGCTGTGCGACGCCTGCCGCCGGCGGGCCGCCAGCCGCAAGCTGGCGAGAGCGTTCGTCCCCGGCGAGCGAGAAGCCGACCATGCCAGCCACTGACGTGACGCTGTCGCGCGCCGACCTCGTGAGCCGGCTCGGCGGCATTCCCGGATCAGCCGAGGTGGACGTGCGCCCCGACGGGCTCTGGATGTCCGCGCCCGCGGTCGACGTGCCCGCCATGGGCCGCGCGATGACCGATCTCGGATTTCGCCTGTGCACGATGACGGGACTCGCCGCCGGCGACGGCGAGACGACCGTCATCTATCACTGGGTGCGCGCGGACGACGCGGTCCACGTGAAGGCGACCACGCGCGGCGGGGCGCTGCCGTCGCTGGCGGCGACCGTGCGGCCGGCTTCGTGGATCGAGCGCGAGATCCACGACTTCTTCGGCGCGACGTTCACGGGCCATCCGAACCTCGCGCCCCTGTTGCGCCCGGCCGCCCTCAAGGAGGGCTTCTTCCGCGACGCCACCGACCCCGCCCCGCCGGCGGGGAAGTGAGGGACGAGCGTGCCATACACGGTTCCCATCGGCCCGTACCATCCCGCGCTCGACGAGCCCTACAAGGTCACGGTCACCTGCGGCGGCGAGCGGGTCCAGGACATCCGGGTGGACGTCGGGTTCAGCTTCCGCGGCATCGAGCTGCTCGCGCAGCGCCGCAACTGGGTGGAGGCCGTCACGCTGATCGAGCGCGTGTGCGGCATCTGCTCCAACGTCCATGCGGTCACGTTCTGCACCGCCGCCGAGGCCATCGCCGGCATCGAGGTCCCGCCGCGCGCCCGGTACATCCGCACGATCATGTACGAGCTGGAGCGGATGCACTCGCATCTGCTCTGGGCGGGCGCCGCGGCGGAGTGCGTCGGCTTCCAGACGCTCTACATGGAGACCTTCGCGCTCCGGGAGCGGGTCATGGACCTGCTCGAGGCGATCGCGGGCAACCGCGTGCACTACGGCATGAACCGCATCGGTGGCGTGAACCGCGACATCGGCGACCCGGAGCGCGTGGCGGCGGAGGTGGAGGCCATCGGCGCGGCGGTCGAGCGCAGCCTCGTGCCGCCGTTCCTGCACGACCGCTCGGTGATCAACCGGACCGCCGGCGTCGGGCGGCTCACGCAGGACCAGGCGATCGAGTGGGGCGTCGTGGGACCCGTCGCGCGCGCGTCCGGGCTCGCCATCGACCTGCGGCGCGATTATCCGCACGCCGCCTACGGCGACCTGGACTTCCGGATCGTCACCCGGGAGGACGGCGACGTCCGGGCGCGCGTCGTCGTGCGCGCGCTGGAGTTCCTCGAGAGCGTCCGGTTGATCCGGGAGGCGGTGCGCCGCATGCCGGCCGGGCCGCTGCGCGCCTTCGAGGGTGCGCCGGTGATCCCGCCGGGTGAGGCCACCGCGCGGTCCGAGGCGCCGCGCGGCGAGGTCTTCTACTACGTCGCGTCGGACGGCGGCCAGAGCCCGGCGCGCGTCAAGATCCGCACGCCGTCGTTCGTGAACATTCCGGCCCTCGAGGCGATGTGCTTCGGGCAGCAATTGTCCGACATGACGCTGATCCAGGCGTCGGTGGATCCGTGCATGTCGTGCACGGACCGGTAGGGAACGACATGAAGAAGGGGGAACTCGGGCAGGCACGCTACGCGCGCCAGGCGCTGCTGAAAGAGATCGGCGATGCGGGGCAGGCGATGATCGGTAACTCGGTGGCCGTGGTCACTGGCCTGGGCGCCCTGGGAACGCACGTCGCCGACACGCTCGCGCGGGCGGGCGTGGGGACGCTGCGCCTGGTGGACCGGGACCTGGTCGAGCTCAGCAACCTGCAGCGCCAGTGTCTGTTCGAAGAGGAGGACGTCGCGCTCTCGCTGCCGAAGGCCGAGGCCGGCGTGCGACGTCTGCGGCGCATCAACTCGGACATCCGGTACGAGTCCATCGTGGACGACATCAATCCCGGCAACGTGGAGCGGATCGTGTCTGGGGCCACGGTCGTGGTCGATGGGCTGGATAACTTCTACACCAGGATGCTCATCAACGAGGCGTGCGTGAAGCACGGGATCCCCCTGGTCTACGGAGCATGTCTCGCGACGTACGGAAGCGGCGCCACCGTGATACCCGGTGTGTCGGCGTGCCTGCACTGCCTGTTTCCGGAGATCGAGCTCGAAGCGGGCCCTCCGGTGACCTGCGAGACCGCGGGTGTGCTGGGGCCGGTCGCCGCGCTGGTGGCCGCCTGGGAAGCCTCCGAAGCGCTCAAGGTCATGAGCGGGGGGAAGGATCGCGTCTCGCCCCACCTCGTGCACGTCGACCTCTGGCGCAACGAGATCACGCTCCTGCCGGCGGCCAGGGTCGCCGGCTGCCGGGTCTGCGTCGACCGGAAATTCGAGCTTCTCGGGCAGGGGGCGCGCCTGAAGACCGCCTCGCTGTGCGGGCGCAACGCCGTCCAAATCGTCCCGCCCCCCGCGTTCAACCTCGACTTCGACCTCCTTTGCACTGCGCTCGGGCGGGTCGTCCACCTCGAGCGCAATCCCTACCTGGTGCGATTCCGGACCGGCGATCGCGACGTGGCGGTGTTCCGCGACGGCCGTGCGATCGTCTTCGGCACGTCCGACGCCAACGAGGCCCTCAGCCTCTACGGCAAGTACGTCGGGAACTGACGGCGATGACCACCATCTACCTCGACAATGCGGCGACGACGTGGCCGAAGCCCGAGGAGGTCTACCGCGCCGTCGACGCGGCGATGCGCGAGCACGGGGCCAACCCCGGCCGCGCCGCGCACCGCATGTCCATTGAGGCGCAGCGCATCGTCGACGACGCCCGGCTCGCGGTGGCGCGCTTGTTCAACGCGCCGGGCCCGGACCGCGTCGTCTTCACGTTGAACACCACCGACGCCCTCAACATCGCCCTGAAGGGGCTGATCGAGCCCGGCCATCGCGTGGTGACGGGTCCGTACGAGCACAACTCCGTGATGCGCCCGCTGCACTCGCTGGCCGCGGCGGGGGCGAGGGTGGCCGCGGCGCGAGGGACGGCGGCGCTGGGGCTGGATCTCGACCATTTCGCGGAGCTGTGCCGGGACGGCGTCGACTACGTCGTCATGGCGCACGTGTCGAACGTCACGGGCGCCGTGACGCCGGTGAAGGACGTCTCCCGGATCACCCACGAGCACGGCGGACGCCTCATTCTCGACGCGGCGCAGAGCGCCGGGGATCTCGAGATCGACATGCAGGACCTCGGCATCGATGCGCTCGCGGCGCCGGGTCACAAGGGGCTCTACGGGCCCATGGGCACCGGCGTGCTCGTCCTGGCCGCGGACCTTCCGGTCGAGCCCTGGCGCGAGGGCGGCACCGGCGTCCACTCGGAGCGCGAGGAGCAGCCGGCGGAGTACCCGTGGCACCTCGAGGCCGGCACCTGCAACCTGCCCGGCATCGCGGGCCTGCGCGCCGGCATCCGGTTCGTGACGTCGGTGGGCGTGACCGCGATGGGTGAGCACGACGCGATGCTCGCGCGGGTGGCGGTGGAGGGGCTACGTCGGATCGACGGGGTCCGCGTCCTGGGCGGCCCGGACGGCCCCCGAACCGGGGTGGTATCGTTCATCGTTGATGGTCTGGACGTCGCCCTGGCGGCCGCGATGCTCGACGAGTCGGCCGGCATCGCGGTCCGGAGCGGGCTCCATTGCGCCCCGGCCGCCCACCGGGCGCTGGGGACGTTTCCCACGGGAACGGTGCGGGCGAGCTTCGGTCACTTCAATACGCGTGAGCACGCGGAGGCGCTCGTCGCTACGGTCCGCGCGATGAGCGAATCGAATTGGCAGTTCTGCGGGGGTGTGGCCGGAGACGCGAAGCGACCGCAATGATGACCGTAGTGGCGTGGCGCGTGTCTGTGCGGGGTGTCGTTCAGGGTGTCGGGTTCCGCCCCTTTGTCTACCGGCTCGCCACCCGGCTGGGCCTCGGCGGGACCGTGCGGAATACCGCGCGCGGCGTCGAGATCGAGGTCGAGGGGGCGGCTGGCGTGCTGCGCCGGTTCGTTGACAAGCTTGTCGCCGAGGCGCCGGCGGCGGCGCACATCGACGACGTCCGCGTCGAGGACGTCGAGGCGCGGGGCCACGCCGACTTCACGATCGAGCGGTCGCACGATGGCGACGGCTTGCTGCCGGTCGCTCCTGATATCGCCACGTGTCCCGCGTGTGTCGAAGAGCTTCTCGACCCGGCCGACCGACGCTTCGGCTATCCCTTCACGAACTGCACGGCCTGCGGTCCCCGGTTCACCATCGTTCGCGCGGTTCCATATGACCGCCCGAATACCACGATGACCGCATTCACGATGTGCGCCGAATGCCGCGCCGAGTACGACCACCCGGGCGACCGACGCTTCCACGCTCAGCCCAATGCGTGTGCCGCGTGCGGGCCCCGGCTGACTCTGGTGGACGGCCAGGGTCTCCCTATCGACGGGGACGCTCTCAGCGAGACGCGGCGGCGGCTCGCGACCGGACGCATCGTCGCCATCAAGGGTATCGGCGGCTTCCACCTCGCGTGCGACGCCGGAAACGACGCGGCCGTGCAGCGGCTCAGGGAGCGCAAGGGGCGCGAGGCCAAGCCGCTCGCCATCATGGTGTCCGACGTCATGACGGCCCGCCGCCTGTGCGTGGTCTCGGACGACGAGTCGGCGCTGCTGGGCTCGCCCGCCCGTCCGATCGTCATTCTCCCCATGCGGCCCGGCGCGGGCATCGCGCCTTCGGTCGCACCGGGTCTCGGCAACCTCGGCGTGATGCTCCCGTACTCGCCGCTCCACCATCTGCTCTGGTGCGGAGAAGAGCGCTGTCCTGAGGCGCTCGTGATGACAAGCGGTAACCTGAGCGAGGAGCCCATTGCGACGGACAACGCGGAGGCGCTGGCTCGTTTGGGGGCGATCGCCGATGCGTTCCTCCTCCACGACCGCCCGATCGAGACGCGCTGCGACGATTCGGTGACCCGCGTGGCGGCTGAGGCCGAGCTGCCGGTGCGCCGCTCGCGCGGCTATGCGCCCTTCCCGGTGCGCCTGCCCTTCGAGACGCGCCCGATCCTCGCTTGCGGCGCCGAGCTCAAGAGCACGGTGTGCCTCGCCCGGGGGCCCTACGCGTTCCTCTCGCCCCACATCGGAGACCTCGGAAACTACGAAACCTACGCATCGTACGTGGCGATGGTCGAACGCATGGCCGCGCTCTTCCGCGTGCGCCCCGAGGCCGTCGCCCACGATCTGCATCCCGGATATCTGTCCACGCGGTTCGCGCGGGAGTACGCCCCGGCGCTACCGCTAATCGCCGTCCAGCATCACCACGCCCATGTCGCCGCCTGCATGGCCGAGCACGGATTGACGGGACCGGTGATCGGCGTGGCCTTCGACGGGACCGGTTACGGCACTGACGGGGCGATCTGGGGCGGCGAGATCCTCGTGGCCGACTACGCGGGCTTCGAGCGCGCCGCCCACCTCGCGTATGTCCCCCTGCCCGGAGGCGACCTCGCCGTCCGGGAACCGTTCCGGATGGCACTCGCGCATCTCGCGCGCGCCTCCTGCGGCTGGGATTCCGCGCTGCCCCCGGTTGCCGCCGCGACCGACGAGGAGCGGCGGGTCGTCGCGCGCCAGCTCGAACGGGGGCTGAACGCGCCGCCGACCTCCAGCGTGGGTCGGCTCTTCGACGCCGTCGCCTCACTCCTGGGGATGCGCCATCGCGCTCGGTACGAAGCCCAAGCCGCCATCGAACTGGAGGCCATGGCGATCCCCGGCGACCACGGCTGCTACCCGATGGAGCTCGGTGGGGGCGAGCCGATGGTGATCGACCCATCGCCGGTGATCCGGGGCATCGTTCGGGATCTCCAGCACGGCGTCGCTGTTCCGGTCGTGGCCTCGCGTTTTCACGCCTCGGTCACGGCGATGATCCTCCACGTGTGCGTGCGCCTCCGGAGCAGGACCGGGCTCAACCGGGTCGTGCTGAGCGGCGGCGTGTTCCAGAACGTCACGCTCCTGGCCGGCGCCCGCCGCGCGCTGCTGGGCGCCGGGTTCGACGTGTTCAGCCACCACCGCGTCCCTCCGAACGACGGCGGGATCGCGCTCGGCCAGACCGTCGTGGCGCAGGCGCAACTACAATAAGAAGGGAACCGAACATGTGTCTCGCCGTGCCGGGGAAGATCGTCGAGGTCTACGAGGCGGCAGGGCTCCGCATGGGGCGCGTCGACTTTGGCGGGGTCGTAAAGGAAGCCTGCCTGGCCTACCTGCCCGAGGCCGCCGTCGGTGACTACGCGCTGATCCACGTGGGCTTCGCCATCGGGCGCCTCGACGAGGCCGAGGCGCAACAGACGCTCGAGTTCCTGCGCGACGCGGGGCTCCTCCTCGCGGCGGAGCTCGGCGACGTGGGTCCGGAGAATGTGCCATGAAGTACGTCAGCGAATTCCGCGACGGCGCGCTCGTCCGCCAGACACTCGACGAGATCCGGCGCTCGGTGACCCGGCCCTGGACGATCATGGAGATCTGTGGAGGCCAGACCCACTCGATCGTCAAGCATGGGCTCGATGAGATGCTACCAGGCGAGATCCACCTCGTGCACGGGCCGGGCTGTCCCGTCTGCGTCACGCCGGTGGAGACGCTCGACCGGGCCATTGCCATCGCGTCGCGCCCGGAGGTGACGTTCGTGTCCTTCGGGGACATGCTGCGGGTTCCGGGCTCGGCATCCGACCTCCTGCGGGTCAAGTCGGCCGGGGGCGACATCCGCGTCGTCTACTCGCCGCTCGACGCGGTGCGTCTGGCACAAGCGCGCCCTGATCGCCAGGTCGTCTTCCTCGGCATCGGTTTCGAGACGACCGCGCCCGCCAACGCCATGGCGATTCTTCACGCCGCACGACTCGGGCTCACGAACTTCTCGATGCTGGTTTCGCACGTGCTGGTGCCGCCGGCGATCGAGGCGCTGCTCGGCGCGCCCGACAACCGCGTGGAGGCGTTCTTGGCCGCCGGTCACGTCTGCACGGTGATGGGCTTCGCCGAATACGAGCCGATCGCCACCCGATACTGGGTGCCGCTGATCGTGACCGGGTTCGAGCCGCTCGACATCGTTCAGGGCGTCCTCATGGCTGTCCGCCAGCTCGAGCGCAGACGCGCGGAGGTGGAGAACCAGTATACGCGCAGCGTGCGCCGCGAGGGGAACCGAGCCGCGCGCGCGGTCCTCGCCGAGGTCTTCGAGGTCTGCGACCGCAAGTGGCGGGGGATCGGCGAGATTCCCGCAAGCGGTTTTCGGGTGAGCGAGCGGTTCGCCGCCTTTGACGCCGAGCGGCGATACCCGATAAGCAGCCTCACGACCGAGGAATCGCCGCACTGCATTGCCGGGCTCGTGCTCCGGGGACAGAAGAAGCCGAGCGATTGCCCGGCCTTCGGCACGCTCTGCACGCCGGACCGCCCGCTCGGCGCGCCGATGGTGTCGTCGGAGGGCGCATGCGCCGCCTACTACCATTACGGTCGCTACCGTGTGGCGACCGCCTGAAAGGCTCAGAGCCATGGATGCCGCCGCCGTGTCGTGCCCGCTGCCCCGGACCGAGACCGCGCGCGTGCTCCTCGGCCATGGCAGTGGCGGCCGGATGTCGGCGGATCTCATTCACCGCGTGTTTCTGCCGCGCTTCGGTAACGCCTATCTCGATCGCCTGGACGACCAGGCAGTGGTCGAAATCGGCGGGCAGCGCCTGGCATTCACGACCGACTCGTTCGTGGTGCGACCGCTCTTCTTTCCCGGCGGCGACATTGGGACCCTGGCCGTGAACGGCACCGTGAACGACCTCGCCATGGCCGGCGCCCGCCCGCTCTATCTCAGCGCCGGATTCATCCTCGAGGAGGGCCTCTCGCTCGACGACCTCGGGGCGATTCTGGACTCGATGCGAGCCGCGTGTCAGCGGGCAGGTGTGCTGCTCGTGACGGGTGACACAAAGGTCGTCAACAAAGGCAGTGGCGATCAGTGCTTCATCAATACCACGGGGATTGGCGTCGTCGAGCACTCCTGGCTCCTGTCGGCTGACCAGGCGCGGCCCGGCGATCGTGTGATCCTCAGTGGGACCATCGGCGACCACGGGATGGCGGTGATGTCACGCCGGGAAGGGCTCGAGTTTGACACCGTGATCGAAAGCGATACGGCGCCGCTCCACGAGCTCGTCGCTACCATGCTCGAAGGCTGCCCTGAGATCCGCTGCCTGCGCGACCCCACGCGAGGCGGACTCGCCTCGACGCTCAACGAGCTGGCCCTCGCCTCGAGCGTCGGCCTCGAGATCGACGAGACACGGATCGCGGTCCGACCGGCCGTCCACGCCGCGTGCGAACTACTTGGCCTCGACCCGCTCTACGTCGCGAACGAGGGTAAGCTCGTGGCTATCGTGGGCGAGAGCTGCGCAGACGCCGTTGTGGAGCGGATGCGGCGGCATCAGCTGGGCGCCGACGCATCGGTGATCGGGGAGGTGACGGAGCGGCATCCCAAGATGGTCGTCATGCGGACACGAATCGGCGGCTCGAGAATCGTGGATCTGCACCCCGGCGAGATCTTGCCGAGAATCTGTTGACGGTGACGTCCATGAAGATCGCGCTGCGCTCGCCGTGCTGATCGCTGTCTTCGTCTATTCGCTCTCTGCGCACCTGCCGGTCATGCGCCGCTGGGCCGTAGTCTGTTCGCGTTCCCGGTTACAGGCCGGAGTTCACTGGGGATCCACCCGATAATGCCGCTCATCGGCCGCTCCGGCCGACGCGGACAGCACCGCCACCGACCGCGCGCCGGCGCGATACGTCGCTCCCGCCACCGCCGGCGCGGTGTCCCAGGGCATGATGTCCTGCGGGGAGTCCAGCGACGTGTCGATCCAGCGGCGCCAGGGTCCCGCCCGGCCATCGCTCTCCGGCGGTAGCTCGAAGTCGAGCGGCTCCCAGTAGGCGTTCAGGATCAGGTGGATCACGAGCCCATCGCTCCGCAGCTCTGCGCCGAGCGCGATGCTGTGCGAGGAGGGGCTCCAGTCCGGCTGATGCAGCGTCGCGGAGCACCCGCCGAGCGTTCAAGAGCTTCACGTCGGCATGCCGGACGACCAGGCTCCAGTCGAGCCAGCTCGTCTCATCGTCCAGGCAGTAGGCGTTGTTGTTGCCCCGCTGGGTGCGCCGCACCTCGTCCCCCATCAGGATCATGGGCACGCCAAGCGAGAGCAGGGTGGCGACCAGAAAGTTCTTCACCTGCCGATTGCGCAGCGTCTCCACCGCGGGGTCCGCGGTCGGGCCCTCGACGCCGCAGTTCCAGCTTCGGTTGTCGTCCGCGCCGTCACGATTGTCCTCG
>Ga0335084_10008493_pt1 | contig 10240 bp, 10 predicted proteins | sample Lox_Sample_44_FD_206721 | JGI IMG/M metagenome (GOLD analysis project Ga0335084, IMG submission 206721) | Soil microbial communities from Loxahatchee National Wildlife Refuge, Florida, United States - Lox_Sample_4.4 | ecosystem: Environmental > Terrestrial > Soil > Wetlands | place: USA... | reverse complement strand
CTCCATATGTCCGAACTGGCCACGCCGTTGAGATTGCAGCCGAGCACCGCCCAGCTTCCCGTGTCCTGGTATTTCGACCAGCGTATCTTCGAGCTGGAGCAGCAGCTGCTGTTCGCGAACGGCCCGGGCTACATGGGACATGAGCTCATGGTCCCGAACGTCGGGGATTACCATACGCTCGCCTGGATGGACCACGGCAAGGCGCTGGTGCGCAACCAGAACGGCATCGAGCTGCTGTCGAACGTCTGCCGGCACCGCCAGTCGATCATGCTCGAAGGCCGCGGCAATACCCAGAACATCGTCTGCCCGCTGCACCGCTGGACTTACGACATGCGCGGCGAGCTCCTCGGCGCTCCGCACTTCCCCGACAACCCGTGCCTGAATCTGTCGAAGACGCCGCTGCAGTCCTGGCAGGGCATGCTGTTCTCCGGCAAGCGCAACGTGGCCAAGGACCTCGCGGGCTTCTCGCTCGCGCCGGAATTCGACTTCTCGGGCTATCTCTTCGACCACGTCGAAGTGATGGAGCTCGACCAGAACTGGAAGACGTTCATCGAGGTCTATCTCGAGGACTATCACGTGGTTCCCTTCCATCCCGGCCTCGGCAACTTCGTGACCTGCGACGATCTGCGCTGGGAAATGGCGGACACGTACTCCGTGCAAGTCGTCGGCGCCAAGGACGGCTTGGCCAGGGCGGGCACTCCGACCTACGCCAAGTGGCACGAGGCGGTGAAGAAGTATCTCGACGGCGGGCAGCCCAAGTACGGCGCGATCTGGATGCTGTACTACCCCAACGTGATGCTGGAGTGGTACCCGCACGTGCTGATCGTCAGCACCCTGCTACCGCGCTCGCCGTCGCGCACCACCAACGTCGTCGAGTTCTACTACCCCGAGGACATCGTGCTGTTCGAGCGGGAGTTCATCGAAGCCGAGCGGGCCGCCTACATGGAGACCGCAATCGAGGACGACGATATCGCCAAGCGCATGGACCGCGGGCGCCGGGCCCTGTACGAGCGCGGGACGAGCGAGGTCGGGCCGTACCAATCGCCCATGGAAGACGGCATGATGCATTTCCACGAGTACCTTCGGCGCGAGCTTGCCGGGCGCGTGTAGCGCGCTGACGGCGCGCGGCGCCGCGCTAAGATAGCAGCATGGCGCGCATGGGGCACACGACGATCGTCTCCACCGAGGAGCTCGCGCGGCATCTCGACGATCCTTCCTGGACGATTCTCGACTGCCGGCACGAGCTTGTCGATCCCGAGCGCGGCGCTCTCGATTACCGGCAGTCGCACATTCCGGGCGCGCGCTTTCTGCACCTGGACCATGACCTGTCCGCGCCGAAGACCGGCGCGAACGGCCGGCATCCCCTTCCCGACCCCGACCGCCTGCGCAAGACGCTCGAGGACGCCGGCGTGGGCGACGGCTCGCAAGTCGTCGCTTACGACGCCCAGGGAGGCATCATGGCGGCGCGCCTGTGGTGCCTGCTGCGCTGGCTCGGGCACGAGCGGGCGGCGGTGCTCGACGGCGGCTGGAGCAGGTGGGTCGCGGAAAAAAGGCCGAGCACGGCGGCGGTGCCGCAGGCGCGATCCGCCCGGCTGTCGCGCGCCTCGCGGCCCGCGATCGTCGACGCCGAGTTCGTGCTGTCGCATCTGCGCGATCCCGGCATCGTGCTGCTCGACGCGCGCGCGCCCGACCGCTACCGCGGAGAAAACGAAACGCTCGATCCGGTGGGCGGGCGTATCCCCGGGGCGCGCAACCGCTTCTATCGCGACAACCTGGACGCCGGCGGCGCCTTCAAGCCGGCCGCCGTCCTGAAGAAGGAATTCTCCGCGCTGCTCGGAGACGCCGGCACGGGCGAGATCGTGCACTACTGCGGTTCCGGTGTTTCCGCCTGCCACAACGTCCTCGCGATGGAGATCGCCGGGCTCCCGTCCGGCCGGCTGTACGCCGGCTCCTGGAGCGAGTGGTGCGCAAACCCCGCCCGTCCTCGGGCGACGGGCGAGCCGCAAAAGGCGAAACGGTGAGCCCGTGCCGCCGGGGATGCTTGCCGACACCATCCTCGTCCTGCACTTCCTGTTCGTGATCTTCGTGGTCGGAGGCTTCGCCGCCGTCGTCTTCGGGGCGCGGCGCTGGGGCTGGGTGAGAAACCGCGCGTTCCGCATCGCGCATCTGGCCGCGATCGTGTTCGTGGCGGCGGAAACCCTGCTGGGAATCGCCTGCCCGCTGACCGTATGGGAGGACCTGCTGCGGCGCGGCGTGCCGCAGCAGCAGAGCTTTGTCGGCCGCTGGGTGGCATGGCTGTTGTACTACGACCTTCCCGAATGGGTGTTCGCCGTGACGTATTGCGCATTCGCGCTCGCGGTGATCTGGACATGGCGCGCGGTTCCGCCGCGGGCGACACCCGCGTCCCAATCCGGCTCATAATCACCATCGTTCCGGAAGACGCCCGCCGACGCTCCATGCGATTGCTGCTCATCGAAGACTCCGACGCCGACGGACTGAACATCCTGCGGCAGGTGCACGAGGCGCTCCCCGAAGCGGAGGTCGAGCAGTGGCCCCCGAAAGAGCGCGGCAGGCCGCCGAGAGACTTCGACTGGAAGCGCTACGACGCGCTGCTCCTGTCGGACACTCCCGGAGGAGAGGACGGAATCAAATGGCTGCGCGAGTTCCGCAAGCCGCCGCCGACTCTCATCCTCGCGGGTGCGGGGGGCGAAAATCTCGCGGTTCGGGCGATCAAGGCGGGAGCTTCTGATTTCCTGCTCAAGGCCGAGCTCACGGGCGAGCGCCTCGGGCTCGCGGTGCAGGGCGCCCTGCTCGACGCGGTGCGCGCAGGCAAGGAGCTCGACACGCTCACGCGCCTGCATCCCCTCGATGTCAACTCCATCGGCAAGCCCGCGAAAAAAAACGCGGTGCGCATTCCGGGCTACGAGGTGCAAAGAAAGATCGGCGAGGGCGGCATGGCGAACGTGTACCTCGCGCAGAGCCAGAAACTGGGGGCGCAGGTCGTCCTGAAGGTGCTCGACGCGAAGCTCCTGGCCGACGACGACTTTCTCCGGCGCTTCGTGCGCGAATGCCGCATCATTTCCAAGCTGCAGAACGAGCACGTCGTCGCCATCTACGATCACGGCGTCACCGACGACTATGCCTTCCTCGCCATGGAATACTTCCCCGGCGGCGACCTGAAGGAGCGGATCAAGAAGGGCGTCTCCTCGATCGAGGCGCTCAAGATCCTGGTGCAGATCGCGCGGGCGCTGGAGGCCGTGCACGCCGCGGGAGTCGTGCATCGCGACATCAAGCCGCAGAACATCATGTTCCGGGAAGGAACCCGGCTCGCGCTGGTGGATTTCGGCCTGGCGAAGGAGATCGAAGCCAAGGCGACACTCACCAACGCGGGAATGATCATCGCCACGCCGGTGTACATGAGCCCGGAAGCCTGCCAGGGAAATGCGCAGGATGCGCGCAGCGATCTGTACTCGGTCGGCGTGATACTCTACGAAATGCTCTCCGGCAAGCCGCCGTTCACCGCCTCCAGCGCTCCCGCCCTCGCCTACCAGCACGTGAACTCGCCGGTGCCACGCCTGCCACAGCGCCTCGCCGGCTACCAGAGCATCATCGACAAGCTCATGGCGAAAAGACCCGAGGACCGCTTCCAATCCGCGCGCGAGCTGTTCGCACATATCTGGCATTGATCATGAAACAGTATCTCGATCTCATGCGACACGTGCTCGAGCACGGGCATCGCAAGAGCGACCGCACTGGAACGGGCACGCTCTCCACCTTCGGCTGGCAGATGCGCTTCGACCTGCGCCAGGGCTTTCCGCTGCTGACCACCAAGAAGGTCCACCTCAAGTCCATCATCTACGAGCTTCTGTGGTTTCTGCGAGGCGATACCAACGTGCGCTGGCTGCAGCAGCACGGGGTGTCGATCTGGGACGAATGGGCCGACGCGAGCGGCGAGCTGGGACCCGTCTACGGCTCGCAGTGGCGCAGCTGGCCGGCGCCGACTCCGCAGGACTCCGGGCGCACGATCGACCAGATCGCGCAGGTCGTGCATTCCATCCGCACGCGCCCGGATTCGCGCCGTCACATCGTGACCGCGTGGAACCCCGCCGAGGTGGACAAGATGAAGCTGCCGCCGTGTCACGCGCTGTTCCAGTTCTACGTCGCCGAAGGGCAGCTCTCTTGCCAGCTCTACCAGCGCAGCGCCGACATCTTCCTCGGCGTGCCCTTCAACATCGCTTCCTACGCGCTGCTCACGATGATGATGGCGCAGGTCTGCTCTCTGGCCCCGCGCGAGTTCGTGCTGACGCTGGGAGACGCTCACCTGTATCTCAACCATCTCGAGCAGGCGCGCGAGCAGCTGACCCGGCAGCCTCGCGCTCTGCCGCGCATGCGTCTGAATCCCGCGGTAAGCGATCTCTTCGCTTTCCGCTACGAGGACTTCACGCTGGAGAGCTACGAACCGCATCCGGCGATCAAGGCCCCGATCGCGGTTTAGGAACGACAAGGCCCCGCTCGACGCTTCTATCGAGCGGGGCCTTTCGGTAAGATACCCGCCGCCGTGAGGCGGCGGGCAAAGCACCGGATGGTCCTGTGGGGAGGGACACCTGACCGCCCGGTTGCAACCTCGAATTCCCTTTACCCTCCCGCGCGGAGCGGCTTTCGCACCGGCCGCTAGGGCCCGGCCGCGATCAGCGCGCCCTGCTCTATCCGCACCTTGTCGCCGACCGCAAACTGCGGCCTGGAGGACAAGGACACCGTTCGAAACGAACCGTCCTCCATCCGCACCGTCACGCGATACACGTGATGCTCGGCGACCTGCGGACCGAGCGCCGGCGCGATGATCGCTCCGGGCCTGCTCGGTTCGCCCCGCACTTCCACCGCCCGTATGGTCTCCACCGTTCCGCAGCGCCAGCAGGCGGCATCCGTCGCGCGCACCGGTCCATTCGCGGACGCGGAATCCGCACTCTGGTGCGACAGCATCGCCGGCAGCCTGCCCGTGATCGCCGCGATCGCCGCCAGGGCAACCGCAAGGACGCCGACGGCGGTCCCCGCGACGATGGGGCTGAGGCGGCCGCTCACGTCTACCGCCGACATCTTGCCTCGCGAAGGCATCGCGGCTTCACTGCTTGACCACCAGCCCATCCTTGACGCCGGTCACGCCCTGCACCGACGAGGCGACCTGGAGCGCTTTCTTGCGCTCCGACTCGGTGTCGATGAAGCCGGAGAGCAGCACCTGGCCTCTATACGTCTCCACGCTCACGTTCGTGGACTTCAGTTCCTTGACGAGCGCCGCCTTCACCTTGGTCGTGATCCAGCTGTCGTCCACGTAGCTCGACATCTGCTCGCGCTGATGGATCGATTCGCTCTTGAATCTGTCGTTGTCGCCCGCTGAGTTGGTGCCGGCCGACCATGCCGCCGGCGCCGACATCGCGACGACCAGCGTCGCCATCGCCTGCAGTCTTGCGCTTCGAAGTTTCATCGCTTGCTCCTGCTCGGAAAGCTCGGCTGCGCCGCTCGGCGCAGCCCATGAGAAGCGAGCTTTGCAAGGGATGTGCCAGGAGCATTCTTTCCCTTGCATTCAACGCACTGGGGTGTATTCGTGAAGAAATATCAATGCCTGGAATGTCGCTTGCTTGCGACGCGCAGACGGCGCGCCTGCCGAAGCGCTTGAGGGCAAAGCGGAATCCCTGTCGCCTGGCGGCGACGCTCTAGTACTCGCCCTGCTTCTCGGTCTTGAACATCTTCGGCTCGAGCTTATGCCGCTCGAGCAGCTTGTAGAACTCGGTGCGGTTGCGCTGCGCGAGCTTGGCCGCCTTGGTGACGTTGCCGTGCGTCATGCGCAGGATGCGCACCAGATATTCGCATTCGAAGCCGCGCCGGGCTTCCTCGAGCGAAGCGAGCGGCTTGGGCTCCTCGCGCAGCGCCTGCTGCACCAGCGACGCGGGCACGATGCGCGAGGCGGACAGCGCGACCACCTGCTCCACCAGGTTGAGCAGCTGGCGCACGTTGCCGGGCCACGGAGCGGCGAGGAGCAGCTCGAGCGCGTCCGGGGCGAACGTCTGCACGTCCTTTCCGTATTTCGCGGCGGTGGTCTTGAGGAAATGCGCCGCGAGCGGAACGATGTCCTCGCGCCGCTCGGCGAGCGGCGGGAGCAAGACCGAGACCACGTTCAGGCGGTAGTACAAGTCCTCGCGGAACTGACCCGCCTTCAGCTGCGCGTCGATATCGCGATGCGTCGCGGAGATGATGCGCACGTCCACGGGAACGGTCTGCGTCGCTCCGACCGGACGCACCTCGCCGTCCTGGAGCACGCGCAGGAGCTTGGCCTGCAGCGGCACCGGCATGTCGCCGACCTCGTCCAGGAACAGCGTGCCGCCGTCGGCGGCCGGAAACAGGCCCTTGTGATCGTACATGGCGCCGGTGAAGGCGCCCTTGCGGTGCCCGAACAGCTCGGATTCCAGCAGGTTCTCGGGGATGGCGGCGCAGTTGACCGCGACGAACGGCCGATCGGCGCGCCGGCTCGCCCGGTGGATGGCGCGCGCCAGCAGCTCCTTGCCGGTGCCGCTCGCGCCGCGGATGAACACGCTCGCGTCCGACTGCGCCACCAGCCGCGCCTGGCGCAGCGTCTCCTCGACGCGCGGGCTGCGCGTGATGAACTCGCCGCGCCAGTCGTCCTGCGTTCCCTGTCCCTCGCTCGCCACCGCGGGGACGCCGGATACGCGCAGAGCCTGCTCGACCTGCTCCAGGAGCAGCTTGCCGTCGAACGGCTTGGGCAGGAAGCCGAACACGCCGCGCTGCGTCGCGGCCACGGCGTCCGGGATCGTGCCGTGCGCCGTGAGCAGGATCACCGGAAGCGTGGGAGCACGCTTGCGGATCTCCTCGAACAGCGCCATTCCGTCCATGCCTCCCATCTTGAGGTCGGTAATGACCACCTGGGGATGCGACACGGCGAAGGCCGCCAGCGCCTTCTCGGCGCTCTCGGCCGAGGTCACGCCATATCCGGACGCCGTCAGCCGCATGGACACGAGCTTGAGGATATCGGGGTCGTCGTCGACCAGAAGGATCGAAGGTCTCGTCATTTTGGCTTTCCGCGTTCGATGATACTGCGTTCGATCGCCCGCAGGGCGTCGAGCTGCTCCTTGAGCTGCGCCGCCTGCTCCTTCAGCTGCGCCGATTTGCGCTGCTCGCGCACGCGCTCTTCCAGGTCGGTGTAGAGGAGGTCGGCGAACTGGCGCAGCGTCGCGAATTTGCCGTCGGCACCCGCGGCGTTCGCCAGGGGCTCGAGCAGGTTCATGGCGCGCGCCTCGTCGGTGAGCCCGGTCCCCGGCAGGGACAGGAGGAGCGCGAGGCGCAGACGTCCCTGCGGGCTACGGTCCTTGGAGAAGGCCTGGCTCGTGACATTCAGCTCTTTTCTCTGGTCTTCGGGCTGCAGCCCGACGAACTTGTGGCCGTACGCGATCAGCTCCACGATCTCGCGCGACTCGGTGTTGTCTTCCGACAGCAAGAGAGGGAGATGGTTGCAGCCCGCGAGCAGCATGCAGAACCAGGCGAGGACGGCGGCGCGTTTCATGCGGGGCCCGCTCACGCCGCCGGCAGGCTGACGCGAAAATGGCCGCCCGCCGCCGCCTCGCTCACGACCTCGATGCGCCCGGAGTGGGCGGCGACGAATTCCTTGGCGATGGCCAGTCCCAGGCCGCTCCCGCGGACCCGGCCGTGGTGACCGTGCTCGCCGCGGAAGAACCAGTCGAAGATCCGGTCGCGGTCTTCGGCGGGAATGCCGGCGCCCGAGTCGCGGATGTCGAGCACGGCGATGTCGCCTTTGCGCTCCAGGGCGAGGGACACCTTGCCGCCGTCGGGCGAATACTTCACCGCGTTCGACACGAGATTGTCGACGATCACTCTGAGCTTCTCGCCGTCGCCCCGCAGGGTGACGGGCTCCAGGCGCAGCTCGGTCTGGATGCCGCGGGCTTCCGCGGCTAGCCGGTGGTCCTGCGCCACCCGCTTGACGACGCCGTCGAGCCGCACCGGCGCGAATTCCAGGCGCGCCACGCTCTCCTGTGCGCGCTGGTAGTCGAGCAGCTCCTCGATCATTCCCTGGAGCTGGATGCTCTTTTGCCGCAGGATGCTCGCGATCTCGCGCTGCTCTCCGGTCAGCGGGCCGACGGCACCTTCGACCAGCAGCTCCGAGCCCTCGCGCAGCGACGTGAGCGGCGTTTTCAGCTCGTGCGAGACGTGCCGCAGGAACAGGCGCTGTTGCTGCTCCAGCTCGGCGAGCCGCTGGCGCAGCCAATCGAGCCTCTTGCCGAGGTATTCGAGGTCTTCCGGGCCGCGCACGCGGATGCCGTCGCCGAATTGCCCCGCGCCCAGGCGGCGGATCGCCTGATCGAGCTGCCGGATCGGTTGCGCGATCAGGAAGGTCACGCCGATCGCGATGAGCGCGCCGATCGGGATCGTCGCCAGCAACTGCCACCACAGGATGCGCTGGGCCTGTGCTCCGGTCTCGCGCATGCGCTCGAGCTCCCTGTCGATCAGCTTGTTGCTGATCTCCAGCACGCCCCGCGCCAGGTCGGAAAGCGTCACGTAACCCTGGATCAGCTCGGCGGCCTGCGCCGGCCTGGGCGGCGTCTTGAGCAGCAGCTCGTACAGTTCCTGCTCCTTGTCTATGGTACGGTTCAGCTCCTGGAGCTGCAGCTCGTCGAGCGGCAGCAGAGACAGCACGCTCGTGGTCGACTTGAACCCGGCGCGCAGTTGTCGATAGTCGTCGATCAGGCCGGCGTCACCGAGCACCAGGTATTGGCGCACGACGCGCTCCAGCGCAGTCACCTGCTCCATCAGCTCGCGACTGGCGCGCGCCGCCTGCGCCGCTTGCGCGACGGCGGTCTGACTTTGGTCCGCCAGCCGGTCCACATAGACCGCGGCGTTCAGGAAGGCGACGATCAGCGGCAGCACCACCGCGCCCAACGCGAACAGCAGCAGCTTGAGGAATGACTTCGGATAGTAGCGCTGGGTAAAATCGAGCGCGACTTTCATCGCCATTATAATGCCTCAGATTTCCCGCCGTCGCTCTAGCGCCCTTCTCCGTGACTAAATCCCGCGTTTCGCTCATCGCCGCGGTGGCCCGCAATGGCGTTATAGGCCGCGACAACGGCATTCCCTGGCGTCTGCCAGAGGACCTGAAGCGCTTCAAGGAGCTCACGCTCGGGCATCCGATCGTCATGGGTCGAAGGACGTTCGAGTCCATCCTGGCGATCTCCGGAAAGCCCCTTCCGGGGCGCGAGAGCATCGTCGTCACGCGCTCGGCGGGCTATGCAGTCCCGGGATGTCGGGCCGTTGCCTCGCTCGAGGCTGCGCTAGCCGCAGCCGGGGCCCGAGAGGTGTTCGTCGTCGGCGGAGGCGAGCTGTACGCCCTGGCGATTCCGCTCGCCGAGCGCATGTATCTCACGGAGATCGACGCGGACTTCGAGGGCGACACGCTGTTCCCGCGCTTCGAGCGCTCGGCGTGGAAAGAGATCGCGCGGGAACCGCGGGAGTCCGTGTCGCCGCGGTTTCGCTACGACTTCGTGGTCTACGAACGCGTCAAATCACCCGCACTTCGGGCAATGGAAAGCCGTTGAAGTTGCTCGCGTAGGCCGTCGTGTACGCTCCGGCGTTCTTCAGGTAAAGGTAGTCGCCTTCCTCGACGTCCGATGGCAGCAGCTCGTCGCGCATGACGACGTCGATCGAGTCGCAGCTCGGTCCGGCGACGTTCCACGGAATGTCGGGACCGGCCCGCTCGGTGCGGATCCTGTACTTCAGACCTTCGGTGGTCTCGATGATGCCGCCGAACAGGCCCGCGTCGAGATGCATCCAGCGCTTTCCGGCGCGCGTCGCCGTGCCGATCACGCGGCACACGAAATACCCGGCGTCCGAAACGAGATAGCGGCCCGGCTCGGCGATCACCCGCACGTCGGCAGGAAAGTCTTCCAGCGCCCGGTTCACGACTTCCCCGATCACCTCGATCGCGGGAATCGGCTTGACGTGACGCACCGGAAAGCCGCCGCCGATGTTGAGCAGCCTGGGCTTGAGGCCCGTCCGCAGCATCAGATCGAAAACGCCGCGCGCCTTCTCGATGGCAACGCGCCAGTTCTCCGGATTCCGGCACTGCGAGCCGACGTGGAATCCGACGCCGGCGAGATCGGCCCCGAGCCTCGCCGCCGCGGCGACGATCTCACGCGCCTCGGCGGTATGCGCGCCGAACTTG
>Ga0335084_10008492_pt1 | contig 10240 bp, 6 predicted proteins | sample Lox_Sample_44_FD_206721 | JGI IMG/M metagenome (GOLD analysis project Ga0335084, IMG submission 206721) | Soil microbial communities from Loxahatchee National Wildlife Refuge, Florida, United States - Lox_Sample_4.4 | ecosystem: Environmental > Terrestrial > Soil > Wetlands | place: USA: Florida... | reverse complement strand
GATGACGATAGGCTTCAATTCGCGTTATGTGCTGGATGCTCTCGGCGCGCAAGGAGCGGAACAGGTTGTAATGGAATTGAAGGACGGATTGAGCCCCGGAATAGTCAAAAGCTTCGAAGAGGAGGGTTCGCTGTGTGTTATCATGCCCATGAGAATTTGACATTCTCATGGGGGCAGAGATCGGGTGCTCATCCAGTGGATTACGATCGCCGAATTCCGTAGTTATCGTTCTCTCTCCTTCACTCCAGCCCCCGGCCTCAACGTCCTGAGCGGGCCCAACGCCCAGGGGAAAACGAATCTCCTGGAAGCGATGGGGCTTCTGCTCGTCGGGCGTTCCTTCCGAGGTGCCAGGCCAGTAGATCTTCTCCGCTGGGGAGCAGCTGGGGCGTCGCTGAGCGGAGCCGTGGTGCGCGGTGATGTCATGCGCGAGGTCCGGCGCGGCGTCCTGCAGCGCGAGGACGGCGGGTGGGTCGTGACGGGTGACGGATGCCCGTGGGCGCGCGCCGTCCCGTTCGGCTGGCAGGATCTGGCTATTCTCACAGGAGGTCCCCAGGCCCGGCGGAACTTTCTCGACGGCTTCGTGGCCAAGGTGCATCCGGCGCATGCGGCGGCCCACAATCGCTACCGGCAGATCCTGGGGCGGCGCAATCTCCTTCTCCAGCGAGGGCAGTACGAGCTGCTCCAACCCTGGGACGAGCAGCTGGCGAAGACGGGAGTCGAAATCCTCGCACGGCGGCGCCAGGCCGTAACCGCCCTCGAGGGGGAGGTCGCAAACCTTTATCCTGAGTTGGCGGGAACGGACCAGGTGGTCGGCATCGAGTACCGCTCCACACTCGGCGCGGCGGCGACGGAAGACGAGTTTCTGGAGGCGTTGACGACGCGACGCGAAGACGAGATGCGGCGGCGGACCACCCTCGTTGGGCCGCATCGGGACGATCTCATGGTCGAGCTGGATGGTCACGATATGCGGCATTTCGGCTCGCGAGGCCAGCAGAGGCTCCTGGTGCTGGCGTTGCGCCTGGCCGAGGCTGGGCCGGTGGAGGCTGCGGTCGGGAGCCCGCCCGTCCTGCTGCTCGACGATGCGCTGTCCGAGCTCGATCCCGACGTCCAAGGACGGGTCCTGCGACACGCCGCCCGGAGCGGGCAGGTCTTTCTCACGACCGCGGAGCCGGGGCTGCCCGAATCGATCGGCGCGGCCTGGTGGGACGTGAAAGGGGGCATCGTGGCGGAATCCATGGGCGCAGTTGTCGGGGGAACGGCGTGAGCGCCGAAACCTATACCGCGAGCGACATCAAGGTCCTCGAGGGACTCGAGGCCGTCCGAAAGCGCCCCGCCATGTACATCGGGGATACGGGCGCCTACGGGCTCCACCATCTCGTGTACGAGGCGGTCGACAACGCGGTGGACGAGGCCATGGGCGGCTACTGCGACAGCATCAAGGTCATCCTTCACTCCGATGGCTCGTGTTCTGTGGGCGACAACGGGCGCGGCATCCCCGTGGACATGCACAAGGAGACGGGCAAGTCCGCGGCCGAGGTGGTCCTCACCGTGCTGCACGCCGGCGGCAAGTTCGAGCACTCGGCGTACAAGGTCTCGGGGGGACTCCACGGCGTCGGTATCTCCGTGGTCAACGCGCTTTCAGAGTGGCTCGAGCTCGAGATCATGCGCGGCGGCAAGGTCTGGACGCAGCGGTACGAGTACGGCGCGCCCCAGGGGGATCTTGTCCCGGGCGAGAAGACCTCGAAGCACGGCACGGTCATTCGCTTCAAGCCCGACTCGAAGATCTTCGAGGAGACGGCGTTCTCGTTCGACACGCTGTCGAACCGGCTGCGGGAGCTGGCGTTCCTCAACAAGGGGCTCAAGATCGTGATCGAGGACGAGCGCGACGAGCGCTCGCACACGTTCCTCTACAAGGGCGGGATCATCGAGTTCATCAAGCACCTGAACCAGAACAAGACGCCCGTCCACCCGAAGGTGCTCTTCTTCGAGGGCAAGAAAGACAACATCGAGATCGAGGTGGCGCTCCAGTACAACGACGGCTACCAGGAGAGCGTCTTCTCCTTCGCCAACAACATCAACACGCGCGAGGGCGGCACGCACCTGACCGGGTTCCGGGCCGCGCTGACCGGGCAGATTTCGACCTACGCCCAGGCGCAGGGCTACCTCAAGACGTTCAAGGGGGCGGTCACGGGCGACGACGTGCGCGAAGGCCTGACGGCCGTCGTTTCGGTGCGCATCCCCGATCCGCAGTTCGAGGGGCAGACGAAGGGCAAGCTCGGGAACTCGGAAGTCAAGGGATTGGTCCAGCAGATCGTCAACGACCGCCTGGCCGAGGCGTTCGAGGAAGACCCGACGACGGCGCGGAAGATCGCCGACAAGTGCGTGCGCGCGGCGCAGGCGCGCGAGGCAGCCCGCAAGGCGCGGGAGCTCACCCGCAAGGGCGGGCGCGACGACGAGGGGCTGTCGGCCAAGCTCGCCGACTGCTCGGAGCGGGATCCGCAGTTCCGCGAGATCTTCCTCGTGGAGGGGGATTCGGCCGGCGGCTCGGCCAAGCAGGGGCGGGACCGGAAGACGCAGGCCGTGTTGCCGCTGCGAGGCAAGATCATCAACGCCGAGAAGGCGCGCTATGACAAGGTCCTCTCGCACCAGGAAATCCGGCTCCTGATCTCGGCGCTGGGAACGGGAATCGGGCCGGAAGAGTTCGACATCGCCAAGCTCCGCTACCACAAGGTCATCCTGATGACCGATGCCGACGTGGACGGCGCGCACATCAGGACGCTTCTGCTGACCTTTTTCTTCCGCCACATGGTGGCGATCATCGAGGCGGGCCGCCTCTTCATCGCCCAGCCGCCGCTCTTCAAGGTGAAAAAGGGCAAGGCGGAGCGGTACCTCATGAGCGAGCGGGAAATGGAGGAGTTCCTGCTCGCCCAGTGGGTGGAGAAGGCCTCCATCAAGATCCCCGGGAAGGCCCAGCCGATCAAGGAGGAGGCGCTCCTCGAGGCGCTCAAGCGGGCGCTCGAGTTCCGGACACTCTTCGCCAAGTTCGCGCGCCGCGGGGTGCCCCGGGCCATCCTGGACGGGCTTCTGCGGAAGAAGTTCAGGGGGACCAAGCGTGGCGTGGGCGACAGCGAGATCGCCGCGGCTGTGCGGGATGTCGCGGGCGAGATCGAAGGATGGAGCGCCCAGGTTGTCGGCGGCGACAACGGCGACGCGGCGCTCATCCAGGTTGCCGGGCCGCATCCGGCCGCATTCAGCCCGGACCTGCTCAAGTCTCCCGACTACGCCCAGCTCTTCGAGTGCCACGGAGAGATCGCAGCGCTTCACAGGGGGCCGTGCACCGTCGTGGACGATTCCGGCAAGGAAACCGTCACGCGGACCCTCGACGAACTCGTCGAGGTCGTCATGGGCTCCGCCAAGGACGGCGTGACGCTTCAGCGCTACAAGGGGCTGGGCGAGATGAACCCCGAGCAGCTCTGGGAGACGACCATGAACCCGGAGTCGCGCACGCTGCTCAAGGTGACCATGGACGACGCGGTTGGCGCCGACGAGATCTTCACCATTCTCATGGGTGACGCCGTCGAGCCGCGCCGCGAGTTCATCGAGAAGAACGCCCTCGACGTGGTCAACCTCGACATCTAGTCTCCCAGGATCCGCATGAGCCCCGAGCGCCAGACCCCGGTCCCGATCGAAGAGGAGATGCGGAAGTCGTACCTCGACTATGCGATGTCCGTGATCGTCGGCCGGGCGCTGCCGGACATTCGCGACGGCCTCAAGCCCGTCCACCGCCGCGTGCTGTACACGATGAGTCTTCTCGGGGTGGCCTGGAACCGGCCCTACAAGAAATCGGCGCGCATCGTCGGCGACTGCATGGGCAAGTACCATCCGCACGGCGACTCGGCGATCTACGAGGCGCTGGTTCGGATGGTGCAGGAGTTCTCGCTGCGGTATCCGCTCGTGGACGGGCAGGGCAACTTCGGCTCCATCGACGGCGACCCCGCCGCCGCGATGCGCTACACGGAGGCGCGGCTGGCCAAGATCGCCCACGAGATGCTGGCCGACATCGACAAGGACACGGTCGACTTCGTACCCAACTACGACGAAAACGAGCAGGAGCCGGTGGTGCTGCCGACGAGGATCCCGAACCTCCTCGTCAACGGCTCCTCGGGGATCGCGGTTGGCATGGCGACCAACATTCCGCCGCACAACCTGAACGAGATCGTGGACGCGCTCGTGATGGCGATCGACAACCCCGAGGTGACGGTCGACGACCTCATGAAGGTGGTGGCCGGGCCTGATTTCCCGACGCGCGGGTACATCTACGGGCGGGCGGGCATTCGCGAGGCGTACACGACGGGCCGCGGGATCATCACCCTCCGGGCGAAGGTCCACAGAGAGAGCCTGCGGGGCGGCCGCGAGGCGATCATCATCACCGAGCTGCCGTACCAGGTGAACAAGGCCTCGCTGATGGAGAAGATCGGCGAGCTCATTCGTGACAAGCGGATCGAGGGCATCTCCGAGCGGCGCGACGAATCGAGCCGCGAGGGGATCCGCATCGTGCTGGAGCTTGGGCGCGGGGAGATCCCCGAGATCGTCATCAACCAGCTCTACAAGCATACGCAGATGCAGACCACGTTCGGCATCATCATGCTGGCGCTCGTGGGCCGGCGCCCCCAGGTGGTCACGCTCAAGCAGATGCTGACCGAGTTCATCGCGTTCCGGCGCGAAGTCGTCACGCGGCGGACGAAGTACGACCTCGCGCGCGCCGAGGAGAAAGCGCACATCCTGGAGGGGCTCCGCAAGGCGGTCGACCAGCTCGACCTAGTCATTCGCCTGATCCGCCAGGCGGAGCATCCCGAGGCAGCGAAGGAGGCGCTGATACGGCGCCTCGAGCTGTCCGAGATTCAGGCGAGGCACATCCTGGACATGCGGCTGCAGCGGCTGACCCAGCTCGAGCGACACAAGATCGTGGAGGAGCACGAGCAGACGCTGGCGCTCATCGCCGATCTCAAGGGCATCCTCGCCTCCGACCAGCGCTTGATGGGCATCATCAAGGACGAGCTGGCGACGCTCAAGAACGACTTTGGCGACGAGCGGCGGACCGAGATTCTCGATGAGACGACGGACCTGACGATCGAGGACCTGCTGGCCGACGAGGAGATGGTCGTCACGATCACGCGCTCCGGCTACATCAAGCGGACCCACGTGGAGTCGTACCGGAGCCAGAAGCGGGGCGGCAAGGGCGTCACCGGCATGGAAACCAAGGAAGAGGACATCGTCGAGGACCTCTTCGTCGCGTCGACGCACGCATACCTCCTGTTCTTCACGAACAAGGGCAAGGTGCACTGGCTCAAGGTCCACGAGATCCCCGAAGGCGGCCGCCAGGCCAAGGGCAAGGCCATGGTGAACGTGCTCTCCCTCGCCGAAGGGGAAATGGTCGCGACCTGCGTTCCGGTGCGCGACTTCGCGTCGGGCGGGTACGTGTTCTTGTCCACCAAGCGCGGGACGGTCAAAAAGACGGAGCTTGCGGCGTTCTCCCACCCGCGGGCCGGCGGCATCCTCGCCATCGACCTCGACGAGGGCGACGAGGTTATGGCGGCGCGGCGCACCGACGGCCAGCGCGAGGTCCTGCTGTCGACCAAGGCCGGCATGATCATCCGCTTCCCCGAAGAGGACGTCCGGCCGATGGGACGGACGGCCGGCGGGGTGCGCGGGATCGACGTCGAGGAGGGGGACCAGGTCATCGCTGCCGAGGTCGTGCAGGAGGGCGCCAGCGTCTTCACGATCACCGAGCGCGGCTACGGCAAGCGGACGCCCCTCGACGAGTATCGGCTCCAGGGCCGCGGCGGCAAGGGCATCATCGACATCAAGACCGAGGGGCGGAACGGCTCCGTCGTGGGGATGCTCCAGATCCGCGACAACGACGACATCCTCGTTGTCACCACCAAGGGCCAGATGATCCGCGTGCCGGGCGGCGAGATCACGAGCCAGGGGCGTAACACGATGGGCGTGCGCATCATCACCATCGACGCCGACGATCGGGTGGGCAGCGTGGCGCGCGTGGAGGCCGAACAGGTGGCCGAGCAGGCGGGCGAGCCCTCGTCATAGCGTCACCCCGAGCGGGGAGACGAGGCCGCCTGCGGGCGGCCTCTTTTGTTTCACCACGCGGCGGTTCGAGACGGGACAAGTAAGGGGGTTTCGACGTGCTCGACATCAGGCTGATCCGCGAGAGCCCCGAGGCCGTTGAGCGCGGCCTGGCGGACCGTGGCGGCGCGGAGCTGATCAGGCCCGTCCTCGCGCAGGACGCGGAGCGCCGGCGCCTCGTGCGGGAGAGCGAGGAGCTGAAGGCGCTGCGCAACAAGGCTTCGGAGGCGATCGGCCAGGCGAAGCGGCGCGGCGAGGACGCCGCCGCCGAGCAGGCGCGCATGCGCGAGGTGGGCGAGCGGATCAAGGCGCTCGAGGCCGACCTCAAGGCCGTGGACTCGGAGCTGGACAGCCTGCTCCTGCAGATCCCGAACCTTCCCGACCCGTCCGTCCCGCCCGGCCAGACGGAGGACCGGAACGTCGAAGTCCGCCGGTGGGGCGCGCCGCGGGAGTTCGCGTTCGCGCCGAAGCCGCACGAGGAGATCGGCGAGGCGCTCGGCCTCATGGACTTCGAGCGCGCCGCGCGGATGTCGAAGGCGCGCTTCGTCGTCCTGTGGGGCCCGCTGGCGCGGCTCGAGCGCGGCCTGGCCGACTTCATGCTCGACCTCCACACCCGCGAGCACGGGTACACCGAGGTCTGGGTGCCGCACCTCGTGAACGCCGCCACGGTGCAGAACAACGGGCTCCTGCCCAAGTTCGAGGAGCAGCAGTTCAAGACCGTCGAGCCCGACGAGGACCGCACGCTCTACCTCATCCCGACGGCGGAAGTGCCGGTGACGGCGCTCCATACCGGCGAGACGCTCGCCGAGGCGGCGTTGCCCAGGCGCTACGTCTCGTTCACGCCCTGCTACCGGCGAGAGGCCGGGACGTACGGCAAGGACATCAAGGGGATGATCCGCCAGCACCAGTTCGACAAGGTCGAGATGGTCAACGTGACGACGCCGGCTCAGTCGCCGGCGGCGCTCGAGGCGATGGTCGGCAACGCGGAAGGGGTCCTCAAGCGCCTCGAGATCCCGTATCGCGTGGTGCTCCACTGCGCGGGGGACATGGGATTCCAGGCGGCGAAGAGCTACGATGTGGAAGTGTGGCTGCCGGGGCAGGGGAGGTTCCGCGAGATCTCATCCTGTTCTGACTGCGGCGCCTTCCAGGCGCGGCGCGCGGAGATCCGCTACAAGCCGGGCGCGGGTGGGAAGCCCGAGTTCTGCCACACGCTGAACGGCTCCGGGCTTGCCGTCGGGCGGACGCTGATCGCGGTCCTCGAGAATTATCAGGAGGCCGACGGCTCCGTGACGGTGCCGGCGGCGCTGCGGCCGTACATGGGCGGGCTCGAGCGCATCGGGCCCAGGTGACAATGGTGCGGAGGGGTGGCCGAGTCTGGTTTAAGGCGCCGGTCTTGAAAACCGGAATCCCGCAAGGGGTCGGGGGTTCGAATCCCTCCCCCTCCGCCAACTATTGGGCGCTCACGACGTGACGAGCGCTTCCTCGATTGACGCGGGGGCGCTTTCGTTCGGCTTCACGACGAGCTGCCGGTCATGGAAGGCGCGGAGCGTGCTGCGGTGGCCCACGCTGAGCACGGTCGTGCCGCGCAGGCGGTCGCGGACCAGCTCGTAGAGTCGCGTTTCTGCGGCCTCGTCCACCGCAGAGGTCGCCTCGTCGAGGAAGAGCCACTCGGGCTGCTGAACGAGGGCGCGCGCGAAGGCGATTCGCTGCTGCTCCCCGGGCGACAGCCTGAGCGCCCAGTGGGCAGACTCATCGAGCTGCCCCACCAGCTCGGGTAGTCCCACCGCCTCGAGCGTCTCGCGCAGCATCGCATCGTCCACGCTCCCCGGCAGAGCCGGATAGCTCACCACCTCGCGCAGCGTGCCGATCGGGAGGTACGGTTTCTGCGGCAGAAAGAGGACGCGGCCATCCGCCGGCATCCGGATCTCGCCGCGCCCGAAGGGCCAGATGCCGGCGATGGCTCGGAAGAGCGTGCTCTTGCCCGCCCCGGTGGGTCCCGAGATCAGCGCGCGGTCGCCGCGATGGAAGGTCAGGTTGACGCCCTCCAGCAGGGGGCGGCCGCCGGGGAGCTGTAGGTCCACGTCGCGCAGCCCCACCGCGGCGCCGTCCCCCGCGGTCCGGCGGATTCCCTGGACGGCGGCCTCCGCGCGCACCCGCTCGAGCGCGCGCTCGAATCCGGCCAGCCGCTCGATCACCGCGCGCCACTCCGCGATCTCAGCGTAGGACGAGACGAGATAGGACAGCGAGTCCTGCACCTGGCCAAAGGCTTGGGCGGTCTGGACGAGTCCGCCGAGCGGGATCTCGCCGCGAAAATAGCGCGGCGAGGCGAACACGTACGGAAAGATCACGGCCGCCTGCGCATAGCTGGCGGTGAATGCGGTCAGGCGCTTTCGCTGGCGCATGATGCCCCACCAGTTCTGCACGACGGCGCCGAACCGCTCGCGGAAGCCGCGGAGCTCGTCGGCCTCGCCGCGGTAGAGGGCCACCCCCTCGGTGTTCTCGCGAAACCGCACGAGCCCGAAGCGGAAATCCGCCTCGAAGCGCTGCTGGTTGAAGTTGAGCCGCACGAGCGGCCGTCCTATGCGGTCCGTCAGCCAGGTGCCGGCGACGGCGTAGAGAAGCGCCGCCCAGACCATGTACGCCGGCACGGTGAGCCCGATCCAGGGAAGCCTGAACGCGCCGGAGAGCCCCCACAGGATGGCCACGAACGAGATGAGCGTCACCACCGCTCGCATCCCGCCGATCACGAGCCCGAGCGCGCCGCCCCCGCCGTTCGCTCCCGCGATGAAAAGACGGACGTCCTCCGCGATGCGCTGATCGGGGTTGTCCGTCTCGCCGGCGACCAGCTGCATCCGGTAGTACGCGCCGCCGGTGAGCCACGCGGTCAGATACCGTTCGGTCAGCCAGCGCCGCCAGCGCATCTGGAGCATCTGGTTGAGGTAGAGCTCGTAGACGGCCACCAGGATGAAGGATCCGGCGAGCATGGTGAAGCGGAAGAGCTGCCTGACAAAAACGTCGTAGTTCTTGTCCTGGAGCGAGTTGTAGAAGGTGTTGTACCACTGGTTCAGCAGGACATTGATGGCGACGATGGCGAGGTTCAGCACGATGACGGTCAGGAGCAACCCGCGGCCGGCCCAGCGATCGTCCGAGAACCAGTAAGGGCGGATGATGGCCCAGGCATCGTGGAGCATCTGGCGCACGTTGGTCATGGGGCGGGTGGCCGTCGTGTGTGTATTCATGGCGCCCAGTATCGCCTACCATCCACCTTCTGGGTAGTCGCTGGGGCGCGAATGCCTTATACTCTGTGGGCTTGACTGTATGGAGAGGTGGCCGAGTCGGCCGAAGGCAGCCGCCTGCTAAGCGGTTACAGGGGCAAAACCTCTGTCCCGGGTTCGAATCCCGGCCTCTCCGCCAGACGCGCCCTTAGCTCAGTTGGATAGAGCGTCGGACTACGAATCCGAAGGCCAGAGGTTCGACTCCTCTAGGGCGCACCATCGAGGGCAGGGGGGCGGAGGATCGTCCCCCTGCCCATGACGAGCGTGGCGGGCATGGACACGGCCGAAGCCGAGGACGCGCGGCGGATGGAGCTCGCACTGGAGGAGGCGCGCCTCGGAGACGCGGCAGGCGAAGTGCCGGTGGGCGCCGTCGTGGTGCTGGACGGCCGGGTCATTGGCCGCGGGCACAACCGGGTGATCGCGGCCTCCGATCCGACCGCGCATGCGGAGATCGTCGCGTTGCGAGATGCGGCGCAGGCGGTGAAGAACTACCGGCTTGCCGGCGCCGATCTCTACACGACGGTAGAGCCGTGCCCCATGTGCTGCGGCGCCGCGCTCAACGCGCGCGTCGCGCGGGTCGTCTACGGCGCGGCGGATCCGAAGGCGGGCGCTGCGCGGACGCTGTACCGGCTGCTGGAGGACCAGCGGCTGAACCACCAGGTGACGGTGGTGGGAGGGGTGCGCGGCGCGGAGTGCGGAGCGTTGCTCAGCGAGTTCTTTCAAAAGAAAAGAGCGTAAGTGGCGCGGAGGGGTGGCCGAGCCCGGTTGAAGGCGTCCGACTCGAAATCGGATAGGGGCGCAAGTCCCTCGGGGGTTCAAATCCT